>Ga0307515_10018853_pt1 | contig 12457 bp, 5 predicted proteins | sample 17_EM_MG_FD_194513 | JGI IMG/M metagenome (GOLD analysis project Ga0307515, IMG submission 194513) | Populus trichocarpa ectomycorrhiza microbial communities from riparian zone in the Pacific Northwest, United States - 17_EM | ecosystem: Host-associated > Plants > Roots > Unclassified | place...
ATTTTTTGGGATAATTTTGATTTTTTTTCAAATTTTATCTTTATTTGGTTTTTTCTTGTTAGATTGTAAGCTCTTTTTTTTGCTACTCGTATTCTGTTACAAGCTTTTTATTGGTAGTTTTTTCAATGATTTCTTCATTCAAAATAAATTAGATGACATTTAAGATTTTTTTATTGAACTTGCAGGTTTTTTAGATTAAATGAAGTTTAGGAGATTTGCCTGGAATTGTTTTGTTTTTTTCCCTTTTTTTGAAGCTGTTTTTTTTTTTTTAAGTTTGACTCATTTTGTTTTGATTTTCCTTCTGTTAGATTAGCATCGGATTGTTTGGTAATTCAGATAAGCTCGAATGTAGTTTTTTCTATCTTTTTCTCATTGTTTTTTTTGTTCAATTTATTTATTGTTGTTGTGTTTTTTTTTCATATTATTTAAATTATCACTTTAACCAATGACTTTGGACTTGAATTTTTTTATGTATGTTATTTTTTTTACATAAAAAAATTATTGTTCTACCAGCGGCGAAGCGCGGGCAACATCTCTAGTTTTATTTAAAAATAATCATTTATTTTTCAAAAAAGGTAGCAATAAAAACTTGTCCTAGATGGGTTTGGATAAACTTTTCGTTCAAATTAATTAAAAATCCTAAAATTTGTCACAGACGGATGTATTACGTTTCCATATATACTTGCTAGTTTTGCTGCTTGACATTATCGTATACGTTATATCATATATACAGTGAAGTGTCTCCTTGCTGTAATGGTGATCCTTCACCAAATTTTTTATCAACTATTATAAAAAAAAAAAAAAAAAAAAAGTGGATTGGACTGATCTTTCACAACAAATCTAGAGCTTTCACTCATGTAGCGTCTAGTTATATTTGATTTGAATTATTGAGATAATGGGTTATCAAATCAACTAAAGAGTTATCGCGTTAAGTACTATTTATATTAAGATTTTTTTCAAGGTTGCCGTCAGCATATCTTTCATTAGAATTTAAACTTGTTTTTTATTTTGAATTAATTTTTTAGTATTTTTAGATTGTTTTAATATATTGATGTTAAAAATAAAATTTTAAAAATAAAAAAAATATTATTTTAATGTATTTCTAGAAAAAAAACACTTTAAAAAAAATAATATTTACCAGACTCCTAAACCCCTAAAAGGCTAAAAAAACAACATTTTTTCTTGGTATAGACTAAGATATATAGGTTTAAATCAAGTTTTATAGTATCAACACGATGATTAAATTAAAACCTGACCAAATTAATAAGATTTTATTAGATAGATGTTTTATAATGGTGAATTATAAACCTGACCAGGTTAAATTCACGGTCATGAAATTTTCCAGGTAAACTTGTCGAGCAACGCTGTGTTTAACAACTATAATATGAACACAATGACGAATCCCAAAGCTGATAATTAAGGCATGACAGGTGATTATTCAATTATCAACGTGAGAGCTGAACATGAACCGATACAAATAATTTATCCGGCGTCTTTCATTACCTTACGGCGCAAGAAAACTGCTGTGTTTTAGTATTAAACTAATTATGAAGCAATTAAGTCACCATCCCAGAATCCTATCTGCCGCTCACAACTCAATTGCAACTCGCAATTACACAAGCCAGGAGTAGCATTTCAGCTGTGCCACCTAAAAGCTGGGCATCGCTGTCCAAGTCTAGCCGAATTGAGTTGTCTCGTTCCATGGCCAGAAAGCCAAGCCCAATTATCCAAGGACTAAACCATCTTCCTAGCCAAAAGAATGATAAATAAGATTTGCCAGGCGTGAATTATATATTAAAAATGTAATCAGTCACTTGACACTTGATCATGGGTAGCTAGCGTGTCCAATTTTTTTTTTCTTTTTAATTGCTTAAAAATCAACCTCCCATGATCATGAATGATGGATGGCCTCTCTCCCTTAACACCCACCCATTCCATGCATGTGTATATATCATTTTCTTTCACAATATTGATATTATTATAATATTGATATTATTTTCTCTCTCTCTCTCTCTCTCTCTCTCTCCCTCGCCTGTCTAATTCACTTTCTGATAATTTAAAGGCCCATGTACACATGAGCACCGATGGAGATGTATAGATTTGAGTGGTGGATAGGGTGAAAGCTTGACGAGAACGCCAGACAGTGCACGCTACGGTGGGGTAATTCCTTCGTATTATAAGATTCCATGATCTTTTAACTCTTTTCTTTTTTGCCGGCAGTTATTATTAAGATTGTGTTCGGATAGTATTTTAATATAGAAAAGATAAGTGTGAAAGGAATAAAAATCATTTTGGTGTTAAAGTGATTAATTAATGAGATAAAAACGTGAACTAATTTTAAAGTTAATTAATTTTTATCTTTTTAAAATAAAAAAGTATAATGAGATATGTTTTTTTTTCTCATCTCAATATAACAATACTTTATTGTTTTGATATAATTAATAACAAAAAAAAGGTAAATATGTCATTTTTAATTTCAGAGATGTCGAGACTGAGAGATAACGTGGAGGGATTTTATTTTAATTATGAAGAGAAAATAGCTACAATTTTTATTAGTTAAAGAGAGTGGATATATGTTCTCTTCATAGAATATAAACTGAAAATTAATACCCCTTTATTTTTTCCTAGCATTTGTACAAAATAAAAGAAAGTTAGAGAGTTTGTAAGGTACTTGAGAAGCATGCTTACCAACAAAAATCCTCATTATTAATTATTGATTAATCTTATTAGATTCTTGAATGGTGGAATTTAATCTGAAATTATTACTAGATAAAGTCCACTTGAATTGATTATCTTGTGGTATATCACACTTAATTGCATTTATTATAAATATAAGCAAATTGGGTGTCATATTGATTTTTTTTTTAAAAAATAAATGGGTAAAACACCATCACATCAAGGCAAGAAGGAGCTGTGCAAGGCAACAATTATGGGACCAAAAAAGGAAAACGAAATGAAGAAATCACGAGAACTTATACATATAATTCTGCAATTGAAACAAGGAAAGAGTTGAAGCATTTCCATCAGAGGAAACGTTCAGCACGACAGCCGGCAGTGGTACGTACCCATCGAAGAAGGGACCCGAAATTTATTCTTCTGAATTCGGACAAAAATGATTTCATATTATTACCACATGCATTATTCCCTTCTACCTCAAGGAGATGGTCGATTGAGTTCATCAGACCTCCTTCTTAGGGTTATTTTTTTTATTAGCTTGCCAAAATTTACACCCTTTAATTTCTAGGAAAATCCATTTTTTTTTATTTTTTTTAAATCATTGCAACATTCACCCTTTTCAATGAAACATTGTACAATCAATGTTCTTAAATCTATTTGGACTCAACGAATCGATCTAGGACTCGGTTAGTTGTCTTTCAAATTGTATTAAAAAAATAATTTAAAATTAATTCGAGGTGGATTTACAATCTATATTAATCTAATAAAAAATCAAGTTTTATTTAAAAAGAAACAATATCAATCTAACTGACCTGTTAAATTTATAACTCCAAAACTCACATTGAATTATCTTTTAAATTGATTTTAATAATTATAATTAAAAGATAAAATTAAAAAGGAGTAAACATATTAAATGACCAATACGGCAATACCTGGTCTCGAAAACTTGCTCCAATAAAAATTTCGAAGAACAAAAAAATGTTTAGCTGGCAAACACGTGCTTGATGCAGCCTTTGCCTTCAATAAAACTGCCACGAAGAACCCTAATTTAGTTAACAACAGGACTCACTGCCAAAATTAGCCAATCCCAACAACTCCCTTTCCTTCCAGAGTCAACTCATCATTACAGATCGTAACAAGATCAAGAAATCTGGACATTTTGGTAATATAAACAAGATGATCGAGGGACATTTTAGGTATAGAACTAGAAAAGGTCAGTAACTAAAGAATGTTGGAAGTGAGAGGCTTCACGCTATTTCATGATGACGCAGACAGAGCCTGCAGTGCATGTGTGCTGTGCTCTAGGAGTTTGCCCGTAGCCTTTTTGTAAAGCTCTTTTTTTTTTTTTACCGATAACAGATACGAAGTAGTATCGGTCGGAGTAAACCCGTAGGCCCAACAGTTAATCCGGTGATCCATGAATCTAATTTGAGCCCCAATAGTTAATCCGTCCGGTGACCTATCTATTTGAATCTAGTCTCATATTAAAACATAGAAGTTATTTGACTAAAATGACAGTACTTCTGAGTTAAAATTTAAATGAGATTTGATTTATTTTTTTCAAAATCATGAAGTTTAATTTTAAAAAATTAAAATAATATTAGTTTAGTCATTATCAAAATCCTGTACTGGATCATAGACAAATCATTTGTACTTAACATGTATAAATTTTAGTAATAACATTGAAAATCAAACTCAATTTTTACTCAAGAAACTGGCTCGAGGAGTCCTTTGGCAAAGCAAACCACCTCGTTTCACCTTAGACAGTCACATAAACATTTACGTACACAGCCACCCCATCTCCCTGTCTCCTTTTAAATAATGTTAGCAACTTACCACACAAAAAGAGACAGCAGCTTGAACACTTCATCTTTGGCTGTCTCTGTTTCCACCCCCTCTTTATCTATATATCTATGTATTAAAAACTCTCCTGTATATAAACAGTTAGAGAGTTCAATTCATTGGTTTTTAACTCCGCCTGGAATCTGGGTAGTGGTGAATTCAACTCACAGTGATCGAGGAACGCAGAGATTTAAGTGATACTTGACTTTTAAGGCATTGAAGTTTCTTGTATTTTCAAGGAATGAACTTTGTGTAAAGGTATATATGAATCTGGTGATGGTCCTCTGTTTTTTAAATGCTCATTCAATACGGAGATGGGGTCGCTGTTGTCTCTCTTCTTCTTCTTCTTCTTCGTGTTCTGTTCTGCGATGTTCCTTTTAATGAAGTTGTTGAATTGGGTTCTTTAATGAAGGACTTGCAGATTTAAAGAAGAGTACAGATGAATACTAGGGTGAGGACTAGGCTCCACTCCATGAAAGCTCCAATGAAGCATGAAAAAGTAGGCACTTAATCTCTCTTTAACTGCTTATTTTATTATTTGTTTTGAAAAACGGTTTGTACTGTAGATTATGGCCTATCTTTATCTTTCCAAATATAGCTTTTGCCAGAAAATATGGCTGCAGTTTCATTGGGGAGGATCCAGAAGTTGAAAGCTTCAGGAAATTCTAATAAAGTATGCATATTTAATGAAAATCTGAAAAGGATTTTCAGTCAAATCTATCATAGGGATATTGCCTTGCTTAATCTTTTTAGAGTATGGATTTCTGATTAGGCCTGTAAATCTTCTACCTTCACAAAACTCTTTTCAGTGATTGAAACTTCTTTGAACATTCTGTCATCCACTATTGTTTTCAGATGATTTTTAAGGCATGTTCCAGCCAGCTTTGTTTTGTTTTATGTTCTTTGCTTTTTCTTCACTCTTCTCTGCATAGTTTATTTACCTTTTTATCACTTGAGAATCTGATTGTTTTGGAATTTCTATTTAAATCTATTTTCTTGAAGGAGAAGGTTGGAATGCAGGGGAGCAAACCAAATGTTGCCAAAAAAGCAGCAAATAAAAGACAGGCCTCAAGTAGAGAGAGGAAAATAGCATTGCAAGAAGATGTATGATCATGTTTTCTTGTTATACTTCAAAATAGATCAAACAATTTTGTGTTTTTCCTTTTCCATTGATGTTGTCCTGTCTTCAATGGAGCCATTGCTTGAAAATCACCTTTTCTTAGATTAATTATTGTGTTGGCAATCCCAATTATTCAGGTTGATAAACTAAAGAAGCAACTGAGGCATGAAGAGAATATTCACAGAGCTTTGGAGAGGGCTTTCAGCAGACCGTTGGGAGCTCTCCCTCGCCTTCCTCCGTATCTTCCTCGTACTGTTAGTAATTCATCATCCCTTCATATGGTTTCCGTTCAAATCCCTTTTGTGTTTTAAGTTCAATAGTTGAAACATGACTATAGACAAATAGTATTGCTATGAAGTATGAACATAGATTTAGGCATAGCAATTGGAGATTTGGAGCTGAATAAGAAACTTGGAAGAACTTAATTGAAAGATGTGAGGGAAGAAAAAGAGCAAGTGACCCAATTCCAAATGATATATCAATGCTCAACTAATGAACTTGAGAAAAACTAATAAACTTGAATACTTGCCTAACCATAACATATTATCACCACAGTGAATTTGATTCTGGATTTTAGTTTCTGTAGACGTTGGAGCTGCTTGCAGAAGTGGCTGTTTTGGAAGAGGAGGTGGTTCGGCTTGAGGAACAGGTTGTCCATTTTAGGCAAGATTTGTACCAAGAGGCTGTCTACATGTCAAGCTCCAAGAGGAACGTGGAAAGTGTTTCCGATTTATATCACTTGTACCCAAATAAGAACCCCAAGCCAGATCAGTCGAAATCCTTAGCTCAGAATGTGGATGAGTCAGCGACATCCACGATAAGGCATTTGCCATCCCTTTCTGGTAAGCTGGATGTTTGATTCAGTCAGCATATGATACATTGTGTATGCACATGGGAGCATTTTCCATCTTCACGCCTTAATTCGCCCTCATTGTTCTTTTAGCAGATGGAACAGGGAAAGAGAATGCATTCTCTACAGCTAATTCTAGGAAGAACAGCAAAGGATCCTCAATCAATAAAGCTCAGACAAGCAGAAATATGGTGAAAAGACCGTCTGAGGACAATAGACCAGCAGAGAAAAAATTAGATTCTCACAAGTCACAGGTCTGAATAATGTAATAACAGGAACATTTTCGTTAAGAAGAATCAATTTTATTAACAGCTAAATTAATCAGATAGCATCAATGTCCAGCTAGAATGCAGAGTACCAGACCAAGAAAATGCAGAAGCAAGAAGTCATGTTACTGCAAGCGAAGGGGTAACAGGAGATGCAAGCCCAAACAAGCTGTCTGAGGACATCTTGAAATGCTTGTCAAGTATTTTCGTACGGATGAGCTCAATGAAGAATAGGCGTACTGCAGATAATTTATCTTTCTTGTCAACATTAGTCTCTCAAGAAAACGAGGAAGAAGCCGAATGTCAGGATCCTTATGGTATATGTTCAGAGTTTGGGAAGAGAGATATTGGTCCATATAAGCGTTTGTTTTCAATAGAATCTGGGACGATTAATCCCAACCGAACATCAAATTCTTTGTTTCTACTTCATAGACTTGAGTAAGTTTTTCTTCTCTAAGAGATTTGATTGATATTTTCATTATATTAACAACATTAGTATGATTTATGTTCAATATATTTTCTGAATTGTCAGACTTCTATTCGGGAAACTTGCCTCCGTCAACTTGCAGAACCTCACTCATCAGAAGAAGCTTGCATTCTGGATAAACATTTACAATTCCTGCATGATGAACGTAAGCGACTCCTCTTTTATAAAATGTCAATAGTTTCTTTGTTCCAAATTATTTTGGTAGATCTGAATTTGAACATAATTTTCCTTTCTATTGGTATTAACGTAAAGAATTTTTACCATGTCACATTGCATCAGGCTTTTCTAGAACACGGAATTCCTGAGAGTCCTGAGACGGTTGTTGAACTGATGAGAAAGGTATGGACTATCCAGGAACTTCTCTTTATGATATACTATTTTTTCTTGCTTTAACCATGAATGGTGATAATTTTCTGGCCCTATTTCTTATTACTTAGGCAACAATAAATATCGGGGGACACTTGTTAAATGCAATAACGATCGAACATTTCATCCTTAGGCTGCCTTATTACTCAAAATATGTAAGTGGTGGTCATTTCAACTTCCATGAAAGCTTTTTCAGAAAATTAAAGACTTTCTCGCATGGCATTTATTCCTGAGTTTTGATCAGACAATTTCCAAGGGTGCAAAAAATGATGAGATGGCAGCGAGGAACAAATTTGGATTGGAGCTATCTGAACCATTGGTATCATTTGCCCTTTGCTGTGGTAGCTGGTCCTCCCCTGCTGTAAGTTTTTACGTAATGCAGATAAGTTTCCACGTTCGATTGTTTTTACATAACGATCATGTGATGTTTACTAACAGTCCAAAGTGCAATGCTCTTATTGTTATGAATCACACATTGTTGCATGCGAAGACTAATAAGCTCTAGGACATTTCTTCAAGTGTTTTGCATTTGTGCTCATGCTTATTTCCAAACTATTTACCATTTGTGGAATCTCTTTAGACCTCGAGAACATTGGTTTCTTGCTTTCATCTCGATAGATTTTCAATCAATGCCTGGTCCAGAGTGGACAGTAGGTTCCATCAAATACTGATCTGTGGACTTGTTGAAATGAAGGTGAGAGTGTACACCGCAGCTCAGGTTGAAAACGAACTGGAAGAGGCAAAAAGAGATTATTTACAAGCTGCAATTGGAATTACAACGAGCAAGTTTGCCATCCCTAAGTTATTGGATTGGTATTTACTTGACTTTGCCAAGGACTTGGAGTCATTGCTTGATTGGATCTGCCTTCAGTTACCCAGTGAACTAGGGAAAGAAGCTATTAATTGCCTCGAGAAAGGTAAAAATGAGCCTCATTCACATTTTGTCCAAGTTATGCCATATGAGTTCGGTTTTAGGTACCTTTTGTACACAAAATAAAATTTTGTTTCGTTACAATTTTTGCTTTATATGATTATGTGGGAGACTCATTTTTGTACATAGCTATAGGATAATATCAAAGTTTAATGTGTAATTCGGTTTCATTGTAAGCATCTGTAAGAAAATTTCTCTCTTCCATTAAGATATTCTGCTGAGAGAATGCCCGTGGAAGGGTTATACATAATAAAATGATGGAAGGTTTTATATAAGGTGATTTCTTGATACATCTTTCTTGCCGTCTTGGCATCTCTCACTTCAGTAAATGCCTACCTATATGAGGCCTAAAAGACCTGTATTTCGGCATTTGTAAGAAAACCATGGATGCCTAATTGGTCTGAAAAATATTGCCTGGTGTATAACATAGGAATGAATGGTCTGAGGTCCAAGGTTTTAGATTGCTTCCTGTGTAACTAATTCCCGGCTGCACTGAAAATGAAAACAAATGCGAGCGTCCAAGCAGATGACAATCCCATTAGAGAAAATTAGGTGTGGTCAGTGCAGACAATCTCTCTGCCGAGCATGCATAACAGTTAATATAATTCCATTTGAAGACATTCAAAGAAAAGTATCGATGCTGATTCGTCACCTAATGCTTGTGGTCCTAATGAAAGCAGGCCAGATTTCCTGCAGAGGCAGCTATTTTAATCAATGGTTTGGTTCATGTTGGTGCCATTCTCACAACACTCATGTGGCAGCTTTCAGGACCAGTTAGCAGACCAATCAATGGCTCGTGCAACAGTTGAAGTGCTTGATCACCATGAGCTTATTGATGATTTTTTTTATCTTAAACATTTGATGGAACTATCTTTAACCATCTTCCTAGAAAATTGTCTGCTATATAATGTTCATACTTCCCTGACGAACTATGAAACTCGGGACAATTAATCCATTTATAATAAGCCGACCGAAGAAGATACATACAGCAGTATCAATCAATGATCTAACTAGAACTTGATCCCCAAAAAAATCATCTAATTAGAACGGGGGGCAGATTTATATACCTATGTTTCATTGGGTCGGGGGCTTGAAGGAATCTAAATTTTGTCCCATGCAGAATAAAAAATATAAATCATGCGAGTGGGTGGTCGGTGGTCCAAGCTTATTTCCTTTATGATAAGGGGTTAAATCTGCCACCCAACAGAAGAAAGTGCTTTTTCAAAGTTGATTCCTTCTAAAAGATAAAGCCTGTGTCTGGTGGTGGTTCTCGTACTTGGTACTGTACAATTACACCTATATCTTATTATCTTCTATTAGAAAAGAGCGTTGGCCTATGCCACGTCTGGCATGGCCCAAGATTATCTTTTGGTAGGTACGGTACAGTCTCTAGATGGCAAGCTATTAAATCTGGTATTGAATTTCACTGTAGAAGATTAGGTGAGGAAGAGAGACTGAAGAGGTAAGGTTCCTGCCCTTCTTTACTCAACTTCGAAGATTGTAGGTTGGTCCCCAACTTGGATTTCCCAGATGATAAGATATCAGCTTGTGAAGCTGGATGGATAACAAATGAGAAATTAAGAGAAAGCCAGCATTTATTTTTCATGATTTCATGGTGATGAAGGAAGCAGTTCTCTGGAACGTGGTCTAGCACATGCCCTGGACAAAGTCAAGGTCGAGGATTAGGTGGGTTACCTTACGGATTGGCAGTTAACATGAGTCAATGATTTTTTTAGTTTTTATTCAAAATAGTTGTTGTTTAGGATAAAAAAATTGTTTTAAATTGAAACAATGTTGTTTTTTTTTTTTTAAGAATTAATCACGTTTTATTCAAGATTTTGATTGGATTATGAGTTAATTCACCAGGTCACCGAGGGGTTTTCTGGATAACTACTTAAACGTTACAAATCAAAATGAAACCCAGTTCAAGTAAATTCCCAATCAACTCAATCGAAAACCAGGCTAAGTTGCAGAGCAGTGGGAGAGAGTGCTGCATTAAAAAGGTCTAATGGATATATGAGGGCAACTCTTGGCGAGAAGTGGTGGATCGAGTCTTTCATGTCCATACACATTGGTCTCTTATAAGTACGAAAGGCCCAATATCTTACAAAGCTACTTTGTTTAAGGAAACCAAGTTATCTTGGGCCTCGGTCGGCTAAACCTTTGGTCTCTTCTTAAAAGTCTGAGGAGTCATGGTGGGCTAAACATGAGCAACCTATCGAATTGTGTTTTCCCCGAGTTGATTGATTCGCTAATTAACCTAATTTTTTACTAAAATTATAATGGTTTAATTCTCATCTAATTTTTATTGAAACTCGATTTGATTTGGATTTTTTGTCACGATTTAACCCATAGAATGAGGATTTAAAGCAAGCAGTAATTTTGGAGTTGGTGGAGTTTAGAGTTTAGACAAGATATTTGATAATCTAACAGGGTCTGAATCCTTCCCGGTTTCAATTTTTATTCTATTTTATGCAATACTTTCATGCAGGGCTGTCAACGGTTCAAGTCGGATAAGATTATAGTAGATTCGGATTCGATCTGCATAGAGAAGTGAATACTTACCCTGTGTAGTATAAAGTCTACAATTTTGAAAAATCCGTAGCGTGTTGCATAAGCTTTTTGTCATCAAGGAATATGATATCCTTCGATCAAAGTTTCACAGCACAGGTACCGACTTTACTCGGTAGAAAAACACCCATCGACCACCTAACAAATTTAAAGATATTGCCCTTGCTGTTGTGTCCAAGGAATCTTTTGAAACGTGCGAGCATGACTATCACAAAAAACTTGTCCCGTCTCTTCACTGCAAGACAAAAATGACAAAAAAGTGAAAACGTGAGAGTGGTTGGTATTTCGTTTTTAAAAACATGTTTGGTATGAAAAAGTATTAAGGTATCACGATTTGCTTTTTGAATTTGTTGTTAAAAATAAAATAAAAAATAAAAAAATATATATTTTTAAATGAGAAATATTTTGAAAAACAATTTCTGTCATATTATCAAACAAGCTATAAATTGATTTTTTTAAGTGGTTTATAATGGTTTTGATATATTAATAAAAAAAATCTAAAAATAAAATTATTCTAATATATTTTTAAAATAAAAACACTTTAGAAAGGCATTTTATCCCATAATTTTAAATAATAACCATGAAAGTCATTAACAAAACTGGCAGCTGTCCAAGTGAATTTATTCTATTCAAACGGGCATCTTTGCAGTGAAGACGGCGTGCTAGAGCATTCACCTCTGGATTTTTTGTAAAATCCCTTTTGTCTGGGATAAATTTTTCTAAATGAGAAGAACACAAACAAGGAGTCTAGTTCGTTGTTTATGAACAGAATGTATTAGTAAATTTGTTGACACTTCTGTTATTTTATTACTTATTATAGCCGGTTGTTATTGAGAAATAATCAAGTAAATATTTTTTATTATTTTTTAACCAATAAAAGAAAGAGATCAAGAAATTAAACAAGTCAAGGCAATAAAATTTATTTTTTCAACCAAGCATTTCCTATTATTTGTTTTGTTTTAGTTTCTTATTTGTCTTATTATATGGCTATATAAATTCTATATGAGTTGAATGTATAATATATAATCAAATTATCAAATAACAACACCCTTTTTTATTCTAGATTTTTTTTTATTAACGTGGGTGTCCGAGTCAACTTACGCGCACTTCGACTAATCCAACGGGCCCTGAAATTAATGACCATGTAAGCCTCCAGTAGCCCTGATGTTTGTGAGACTCGTACTAATAACCTCTAAAGAGTAAATATAGAGCCTGACCAGTTGAGTTACACCTCTTAGAGTTAAAAGATCAAACAATAAAGTCTCACTGCCTGTGAGAATCGAACTCACAAGAAAATACATTTTTAATATAAGAGCAGGTCGATCATATATTGCTCTAAATATTAGCT
>Ga0307515_10018854_pt1 | contig 12457 bp, 7 predicted proteins | sample 17_EM_MG_FD_194513 | JGI IMG/M metagenome (GOLD analysis project Ga0307515, IMG submission 194513) | Populus trichocarpa ectomycorrhiza microbial communities from riparian zone in the Pacific Northwest, United States - 17_EM | ecosystem: Host-associated > Plants > Roots > Unclassified | place...
CGACGGGGAGCGGGGGGGGAGCTCCGCCATCTAGCCGGCTCGCCCGGAGGCGGAGGGGGTTATTAAGGTCCTGTCATACTCTAATTAGAGTGAATACAGTATGATCAAACAACAACAACAGACAGCCACCTTTGTCACTCCGTTTGTCTGCAGTAAGTCTATCTTCCTGATTGACTACCAGAGTGCGAGTCCAAATGCCCACAGCTCAGCATCGTAGACTTCCATTCATCCGGTGCCACGGTGGCTGCGGAAAGACTTCCAGCCATTTCTGTGCTTGCACACTGCTGGGGCTCCCACTCTCCAAACGTCGGTTTACGATCCATCCGTCCACCACAGCGAGACCCCTGCTCCTGCTTTGGCCTCCTTCTCTCTCGCCCAGTGTATCGCCTCCAGTGTTCCTAAGCGGCCCGGCCGGCCGCCCGGCTTTTTAGCGGCCTCCATTCTGAAAGCCTGCGCTAAGGGCGGCCCGGCGCGGCCTGGGTCAGAAGCCGCCCGGCCGGCCGCCAAGAAAAAGCCCGCAGGCCCGGCCGGAAAAGCCTGCAGGCCCGGTGTGGCGGGAAAATCCGTTTCTCACCACCACCGCCACTCAGCTTGGCACAGGACTGAGCGATGGCGGGTGTACGGAGATACAGGGATAACGGAGGTGGACTGGGCTATGGGGAGTATACATTTGAGAGACCCCAGGGTAGATAGAGCTCATCTTATCATATAACGAAAATACACACTCTATCTTTCCCAGTTCTTGGTTCCCACGCAAGTTTTCATAGATCCACGCAATGTGTGTGGATCGTCACGGCCGGGTAGCATCACATCCTCTCACCCTCTTCCGACGCTCCTCAAGCCAGAACCGCTCTGTCTCACGAATTCTCTTTGGATGCCGCGAGAGGAGCGGCGGAGTGTTGATGATGGGCTCTCTGCCTTCTAGCTCCCGCCATTTCACCACAACGGATGGCAAGGTTATGAACTTATGATGGACGATGGCTGAGTTTACTTTGGTGGCTTTCTGAGTTTAAGACTTTAGGCAGCAGCAATGGGTGTCATTTAAACAAAATATGTTTATGCTTGTTCGATTGAACTTATACGTTGGCAAATAAAGCCTGCAGGCCGGCCGCCCGGCCGCCAAGAAAAAGCCTGCAGATCGGCCGCCAAGAAAAAGCCTGCAGGCCCGGCCCTCATTTAAAAGCCGCCGCTAAGGGCGGCCTGGCCGCTTAGGAACACTGCTTCTATTGCTCTTTCTTATTCGCATGATTTGCTTCAGATATTGATACATCTTTCGTATCTTTCGCTGCTATCGAGTTATCAGCGTCTTGAGTAAAAGCTTGCTTACCGCGCCATTATGACAATTTCGCGGCGTCCATCAATGCATCGGCCTCTTCTACTACTTAAACCTTGCGCATGGCGGATATCCTAATCGCCAGTTACATTATTCCGCACTCTTGTCTCCATCCACACCCCGTTGCGCGACATCCATAGAGTACATGCCGCCATCTAATGGTATTCATTCTGTGCGTGTCATCCACCGAGATCTGCCGAATGAAGGGAACCTCCTGGTGGGACCAGTAATTGATTATCTAAGATGAGGATGCGTAGGGAGGTGAGTGGAGTGTGTGAGCTGCAGGTGGCGCACAAGACAGTTGTGGTTGAGCGTTTGCGAGATGAAGGAGAGTGGAGGGGTATAGTATCCGGAAGATGAGAGCGAAGCGAATTCGGTTGTGAGCACGGAGGATGACCAGATGTAGATTCCATGGGACTGAGCGGTGTCTTCATGGTAGGCGATGTGTTGCTGAAGGGTAAAAGGATATATAAGATGGCGCTGTACGGTATACAGGAATTGCGCTTGAGTGGAAACTGTTAGCTTTGTGAATGGGTGCGGTTCATTACGATGCTATCCTTAGTTCGCCTTAGAATATGAGTTGTGCTACTCAGTCATTGGAGCTAACTTCTTCGACTGCCCATAGCGCTACCAATTCTACAACGAACGTGTAGCACATTGTCACACAAGATCTCTACTATGTAGAGAGACTCTAGATATCGTTAGCATGTTCGCACTTACTATGATCTAATAGGAGGCGACGCTTCGAGGGAATCTTTCAAGAACTCCAGGAGATCTTCAGACTCTCCATGGGTAGAAAGTGATAAATTACAAAATGTAAACGCAATAGATTTTTGATCCTGTTTGCGTTTTAGCCGAGGATACGATCTTTTACGGGATTCGGTAAAGAGTGGATTGTGGAAACATGCTTCTATCGGCGACATGTTGTGCAATAGGCTGTTGTTAAGAGCCGTTGAAAGTATTCAGGGTTGGCCAATTGTGATATGAACGTATACACGTTATCTTCTCATCACAGAAATAACGCACCGCACAAGAATTCTTGTCGGCGTGGGATGGCGAGTGGCTGGGAGGTTCCATTAACCTGAGTAATGCCACCAACTTCAGTTCGATAAAGACATTCATACGATGAACAAGCTTCGCCGCAGGTATAAAACAATTCCACGCCAGCCGATTTCAGTGTTCCGAAGCGGCTAGTCCGGCCACGAAGTTATTGACACACGCTGGCCGCAGATCTGCCATACTTGACCTAATCGGTCAGCAGATATCTGGTGGCCGGTGATGCAGGGGTTGGAACCCTATACTCTGTGTGACATTCGTACAATCAATGACTAAAATTGATTTACAGTTTTACAGTGTACCCCCGCTGAGTATTAGGTGCCATCGTGAAGGTATTGCCATTTATATTCAGATATACGAGAAAGTGACAATTGACATACATATATACAAATCTTACAGGTGACTGCAGGCCAAAGCGTAGCCTTTGGCAGGTCTACAGATATCTGCAGACCCACCCAAGCTTTATGGAGGATGGACTAAGCCGGTACAGGTCGACGGCTTCCTTAGTTAGGGTGGCCTGTATCTGGTCAGTCTGTTGATCTATAGTCCAGCCGGCGGCCGGCCTGGACTCTGCGGAACACTGGCCGATTTTGACTATCCGGAGTCGTTATGGCGCTGCTAGATTGTTTCCAGAATCTAGAATACCGCATTACGGGATAGCATTACGTTAAGTTAAGATACGCCTTATATAAATCACAGTTTCCCTCTAGGTAGGGACGAAGGACGATCTTTCATTCTTGTGTCATCCCAGCAGTGTTACTATAGTACTCGCTATCGGCTGTAACTGTGAATTAGAAGTTGCAATACGTGTAGCGCACAAGTTCTCAATATTTCGCATTGTGAACAATGTTGTGCGGCAATGGAAGAATAGCCAGTTGATGTCATCCAGGGTGTGATATATATATTCCCACGCTGGAGTTCTTGCATACGATCGCTTGGAGATAAATACCGTAAACCCTAACCCCAATGCACCCCATACAATCTCTCGTATCCTGTCCCCTCGTGAACAATCATTCTTAACCCATTAAAGTGTCTTCATAATGTCGCCCTGTCCACTCGTGAACAATCATTCTTAACCCATTAAAGTGTCTTCATAATGGCATCCTGTCCACTCTCACCGCCGATGCGGAGGAACATCATTCAATGAATCGTCAGTTCTACTCAGCTGAACTCAACTGGGACAATGGAGGCTGGTCAATGATCACTGGGGAATGCTGGGGTGGGCTGGAATCAATGCACCGAACAGACAGAAACACTGCGATCCGAGAATTGTTAGGCCAGACAACCAAGAGCCCCGACGCGAGGTCATTGGCCTGTCCTTAATTCTCTCTGCTCTGAAAACGAGCATGCGAGGCTGGAGCACTCTTTCTTCGTATGTCCACAGTTGTGCGCAGAAGAGGGTAAAGTTGGCATATGAGAGAATCCACGTGGGAGGTGGTGAGCAATCACGATATGTTGAGATCTTCCGCTCCTGAACTACCCTAGTTAGAACCTGCACCACCGATACGGCCACCTGTGACTCTTGCCTCCCTGTACCCGCTGCACTGCACGTTGTAGCTTTTGGAATGTATCACCATCTAGGGAAGAAGTAAATTAAAGTCTAAATCTGAAGAAGGGAGTGAAAGACGAGGATGGGGAGACGTGAATTAAATCGTTCAGAAGAGTTACGGTGGCCTCAATGGTTCGCTTTAAACTGGTTCCAAATTGTAGTTCAGCAGTACAGTTCGGGAATGGTTTGATCTACTGAACTGCACCGCCTGAACCGGTTCATGATATCCTGAACTGCTTCAAGAACCGTGTTGCGTGTATATATAGAGCTGACCGCTAGCGGGGCTTGATAATAAGGGGTACACTTCTCTCTTATACATAACTCGCGCCTTTCCCCTACTCCCTTCTTTATAGATCTAAGTCTTGGGACACGGTTCTCCCCATATTGGAACAAACGTGTTCGAACTAGTCCGGAGTGATATCGGATGACCACGTATACTTGACAATTTATCTCGCAAATGGTCTGGACGATTCAGCTCAGTTGACGGCTATTATGCGGCATTCCACAGTATATATTCACCTACTACCCGTGAAGTGTATGATAATGAAACTATTCATCTCTGTCGCTAGCGAACCAGCGACCGAAACTACTGCCGCACAGGACTTGACTGAACCGCACGGGATTGTTTCGAACCGGTTCTTCAATAGCTGTGAACCGCCAGTTCACGGTTCGGACGGATTCACTCCCTAAACTGTGCCGCCTGAACAGCGAACTTGTATGTAGATACGTTGCCGCCTACTATAGGCCCACAGTTGTATCTAGTTGAATCCGGAGTTTTTGTAATGCGTACAGGAGATTAAGCCGATTGAATACCCTGATTTTATTGGCTAGATTTCCGGCGAGGTATGTATGCATAGAATTATATAGCGTTATCGCGGCTAAGCCGTGATAAGCCATGATTGGCTTAAGGTTATGATCGCGACATAGAAGAATTCCGCATACCCCGTTCAACATAATCACCTAGTCCACATCTTACTCCCACCAACACTCGACACAACAATCCAAAATATGGCAGACACGGGTCCATTTCCCCATTGCCATACGTGCAATATTTCCTTCAAGGACCGGCGCGCACTCATTTTCCACTCGTACACCAACAGGCACAAAGAGGCAATTAACAATACCGGCTATGTCCACCCACGTAGCCGAAATCTGTCATGGAGTGTTGCTATGCGACGTACTGGTCAAGACATCGCACCGTTGGTCCGTTCGGATAATCTCCTCGAATATCACGAGCAGGTCCCTTCGGATGAGCTCCGGGACAATCATGATTACGCTTCTAAGCCATGTCACTGCGACATCTGCAATATGGCGTATCCAGACGAGCGCGGTCTGAACAACCATCTAATAGTTAACTATTAGACACTTGGTTTGTCCGCTCGAAGCATTCTCATTGGTCGGGTGAACTTGCCACGTGGCGCGTGTCAGATACTGTAGCGGGTACAGTGGCGGATATCCACATGTTGACTCAGGATTTATCCCGAAGACCTACAAGTTGTTAGAACACCATCGAAGCTGCTAGAAAGGATTGGAGAATGCACTGAGTCATTTGTGTAGACTCATTCACAAATGTTCACTCGCCACCAACCATTCGCCACTGCCGGCTCCACTCTACCATCTCCAGCGAACATCAAATTTCTTAGGTATATAAAGGCATGGATTCTACCATTAGATGGTTCGGTAGATAATCGCTTTTGTACAATAAATAATTCAATCTCTCTCTTTGTACTCAATCACTCTCAACAATGCAGCAGACACAGTGGCAGATACACCATGGCAAATATATATACAGTGACAGATATACAGCCAGATATATCGTACCAGGTCAGGGTACACATTCACAGCGGCGGATATACAAAATTAGTTCAAGATACACACCACGATATACACAGCGGCAGATACACTGCGGCAGATACACAGCAGCGGATACACAGTAGCAGATGAACAGCAGCAGATACAGTAGTGGATATACAACACAGTAGACACAGTGGTAGATACACAGCGGCAGATACACAGCAGCGGATACACAGTGGTAGATGAACAGCAGCAGCAGCAGATACAGTAGTGGATATACAACACAGTAGACACAGTGGCAGATACACAGTGGCGGATACACAACAGCGGATACACAGCGGCAGATACACAGCGGCAGATACACAGCGACACCAAATCAAGATACACAGTGGTGGACACACAGCAGAAGTCTAGGTGATCTGCCTGATATCGTAACAAGTCCACCATGCTCAACGTTCCGAATCCTGGGGGCGGCAAAGCCGCCACCGATGCTAGTATTTCATATAGCTTGCCACACCTTAGGCGGCTGCGGGAGGCAGCTACTCAGAAGACCAAGTTGGAGCATATAGAATCGGATGAAACACTTGAAGAGGTGTGAGCCCCTACCTTGCTTTGGAGGACTCGCATTATCTATGATCCGGACTTACATGTGTCCAATATAAAGATGACCGCGTCGCTTTCAATCCAAGAGGCTGTTCCCACCACTCGAACTAGTGAAAACGCTGTGGACGCGGAACCAATATCGGGGTCTTCGAGCACCGCTAGCGAGTACGATGCTAACACAGACCATGAGCTGGATCCAGTACAAGGCAGTAATACCGTACTCCCCACGCCGAATTCAACATCCAAGTCAAACAAAGGAGGCGAGTTATCGAGTAAAAAGAAGAAACAAAATCGGAAGAATGGTAAAAGGCGCAAGCTCTGGTGCAACGTTTGCGAATGCAAGCAGAAACCAGGTGCCGGCGTCCGGAAGCATAAAAACACATACCTGCACCGCGTGAATCGCAGCAATAGGTTAGGTTTTTAGTTGCTGTTATGTGGAGTAAGAACTGTTGGGAGTTAAGTGCTGTTTGTTGTTGTCTATGTGTAAGAGGGAGAGGGTTTAAATCGTGTGTGTGTGTGTGTGTGTGTGTGTGTTTGTTTTATTCATACTGCATTCACTCTATCGTGACTATGACAGAGCCAGTTTCCCCTCCGTGTGTGTTTTCGGTGGCTTTTTGTATTTAGTTAAATGGTGCCGTTGTTAATTCAATTGGTTTCTTAATAGCACTATCAAACTGAGCCTACCCACCTTTCATTACTCGCTGATTATTATGTACGTGATATGAAGTTAGCTCTAGGGCTAGGGTTTTTATCTACTTGGACAAAATCTGTGTAACGTAACCAGTGGCGAGCTAAACACTGCTGCACACTCGAATTGTGCCACAATTCACTGTTGCTCTAGTACGTTGAGGAGAGCTGTGTGTGTAGATTCTATGATACAGTGAAGAGAGAAGGAGAAAGACTCGACTTTTATACAGAGTGTCATCTGGGATAACTTTGATGCTTCGCTACTCTGAGTCACTTGCCACCGGATATGCAACATCCCCTATTACGATACAGAAGTGGAGAACAGTGAGCATGGACTATAATACATACAGGAGAAAAGGGTAAAGACCTAAGATATGTAGTACAGAGAATGGCGATAGTTGCGCAGCCATTGCCACAGTGATATGCAATATCCACTGTTGAATTATGCGATGTACCTTACATCTCTTGATCTATATAAGGTACAATCTATTCCGGAGAGATATTCTAAGGGTTCCACAATAATAAGCGCCTCGCTTGAGAATTCAGTCCAGCTGACGACATTGACGCCCTCCGACACCAGCAAACCACACTGACTGCACACCCACAACACTTTAACAACACACACGACTCAACAACTCCGTAACACACTTGACTGTGCACTATGCAACCCAGCCAAAAAACCGGGATTAATCTGTAACCCAACCCTGGCAGTAACTTTCAGTCAGCCTGAAAGCTCTGCAAGACGAGAGGGTGAACACAGACTGTCTCCATATCTGTTGGGATGTTAGACTATAGGATCTGTGAGCACAAGTTATATCGACAAATACCTCCAGTACAGTCTCTCCAGTGCCGAGATCGCGGGACCACTAATCAAAACTCCTGGACGCTGGGAATGTACCGATCCTCTCATGGAAACTACGTTGTAAACAGCATCGTACAAACTCTTCTTAATTCCTTCACCAGGCCACCTTGCGCAATGTCCTCAACCGACAGAAATTTCTCCAAGAAGGACAGGACGGCGCGAAGGCCATCCGTCCCGTCCTTACTCGACGTGGACAGCATGATGGGCGGGGACTGCTGGGGACGGCGAAAACTCCATCCCCGGCTGGTATTCTCCGTCCCAGGCCGACATTCACTGTCTTTGGGTGAATTCAAGCGTTGAAATGTTCTGTCTGACTAGAGAAGAGTGAACTGGTGGTAATGGATAGAGTTTGCAATACATATTATTAGTAAATTTAAGCTTTGGTATGATTCATCCCGTTTTACTACTTGTGGATTTCAGCATCCACAGATATCTACCGGGAATGATCGGGGACGGCGATGTAGCGTCCCCGCCTGTCTTATCTGTCCGTCCCTGTCCTGCCTCGAAGACGGTGCCGTTTCCATTCTGCTATCGGGGCGTTTGAGAACACTAATGAATCAAGATATACATTTGTACACAATTCTGAGAACATGTATGGATAAAAACATCCTCTCTGCGAGCTCTATTTGTGCGTGGTAGACTGTCTTCGCTATCGCTAATATCCAGGAAGGTTTCATATACTATTTATGCATCGAAGTGTATATCGTGAAGCTAGGCACAATGCCCGGTCAATTTCAGAAATATATCACGGACTGATAATATAATCATCGAAGACCGCCGCCAGGCGACGTGCGAATTATACTCCGGATTGAAGACACAATCATTGCAGACCACCGCCAGGTGACGTAGGAAACAGGGTATAGAACTATGGACTATGTACAACAACGATGGATGAAAAAGAACTTTATACATCTTCCGGAATACCGTACCAAATCAGGTACCAGCACCAGCAACCCACTCACCATCATCCCCCATTTCCTTCCTACGGTTAACCCGACCCCTCTCCTTTCTAAACCTAACAAACTCATTCCAATGATAGCGGATGCAATCACTCAGCCACACCGACGGCAACTGGAAGGCCTCATCCCCATGGCGCCCTGCCGGCAGATCCTTTCGCAACGAGGACCATAAATGTCGCGGAGCCTGAGCTCAAGGTACTCCGAGTCGCGGGATGGATATGTTGGGAAAAACTATGCGATGTTAGCGGAGATAGTGGCGACTCGGCCAGGGAGAATAAGTACCGCACGACCAAAGCAGACCGCCGCTGCGTGTGGGTTGTCCTTGCTCCCTCGCTCCTTGACAAACCGCCATATTTCCATGAACCCAGTGAATAGTTGCCCGTCGAGAACCGCCGGCTCGTCCTCGGTTGACGAAAATGAAGTGTCAAAAAAGCCGGTTTCGCTCGAGGAGTCGCTCTCAACTTGGTTCTGGCCTATGTTTCCGGGGATGGGAATCACGCGTGTAGGGGCAAGCCGCCCTGGAGGTTGCGGTGCACAGCTCTCGTCGATGTTGATAAGCAGCACCGTACACACCCGCCCGTCTCCTCCGACCAACCACATATCCTTATCATCAAGAAGCTCAGAATACTCCTCACTGAACCCAGTCTCAACCACAAACCCCGGCAGAGGGCTACGCCACCGCTAGTTCCTGATCGCGACGTCCGGCTGCTGAGCGAAGTCGCATACGGCCCCCGGAACCCAGCAACCATCGTCTCCGACTGAACGTCAAGAAATCCCCCCGCCATGTTGTTCCGGAAGAAATGGTCGCCGGTCAGAAATCCTGCTGTAATCATGGCAGAAAGCGAGGAATCGATGAAATCGCGCGCAGCGTTGTGGGGGCTGGACATGTTCGACACGGTCAACCGACGGGTAACGGCGTTGTAGCGAATGAACAGCTGCTCGGCTTGGTGGCAGACGAGGCTGGCGGCTGTCTCTGCGGGTACGTCGTCGAACGAGCGGAAGAAGGCGTGGCGAAGGGGAATGGTGACGACGCGACTGCCGATGTTGAGTTGAAGCTGGGGATCCACCACGCGACGAACTGGGGGGTTGTTTCGCTGATTTTGGAGATGCAGCGGGAGACGAGAAGGGAGGAGAGGGGTAGGGGCTGTGTGGGGACGGCATAGGTAGTGGTCGATGTGATGAGGGATCTCAAGGCGATGCCCTGCCATACCCCTCTTTGGGCCTTCGCTTATTTAATGGCTTGGCAGGGTGACACAATTATCGGAGCGGGCGCCAACGGTCTACGGATCAATTACATAACTTACTCTACTTTCGTAAAACAAAGCTAGTCACCGAGTACAAAGTCAGCATGCATTGTGCTGGAGACGGCTTCGCCGCCTTTGTGCAGATTAAGGTATTTCGAAATCATTGTCTTCAGCCAGCTCCCAATCAGAGTGTGAGTTAGGTTTGAAAAGCAGTAGAAAAAGTAAGGAACAGGGAAAAGGATATATAAGAGGTGAAGAGTAGTAAGAGTCAAGCAAGCAGCAACTTTGGTATCTATCTACCCACCCCCACACTTCTGCATATGGTGTTTCTAGCTTGCATGTTACTGACTTGTCATCTAGTACATAACTTTTAGATATGCAGAGAAGAGTTCTGTTGGAGCAATGGCTGCAATAGTGGCAAACACCCACTGAAGACACCAATATTGTGTATTCTTACTTTATACTACTGTTATTATTGTGCAGTGTTAACAACAGGACGGGGTACACAGCCAGCAAACTGGGTTGAGAACCCAAAAATGGTTTGGTTTGGTTCCAGACACATCCCGACACTTCACCAGCTGCTACTTGGTAGACCAAACCCAAACTTATACTTGTGAACAGGTGGGTGTTAAAATGTTTCCATTGACCTGTCGGTTCTAGTGTAATGATCTAGTTTTTGGGTGATTCTGTTCATATTGGCATTCGGATGTCCTACTGGCAATCCCTGAATATTGAGCATAATGTGTTATTGTCTTGCTTCGATGTCCTGGCCACTTTGATTGACAAAAATAACAGAGAAATCCTTCCTGCCCCATTCTGATAAGGAGAGTCAACAGAAGTTCAACAATTTTTGGTCTTGCATTTTGGGTGATGTAAGGAGCAATTGGATGCAGCTATTGATTACTTATTTAGAGGTTAGAATTATAAGCAAAAATGAATTTGACATGCTCCGTACCCAACTGTGGCAATGAGGTTTCACAGACATTCAACAATCTTTTGCCTTGGATCATGCTGAAACCGCATCGTAGTTGGTTTCACACAGTCATACAGGAGATATAGGCAACCTGTATCTGCACGCAAGAATGCTATACACTTCCTGTGTGATTCGCACAATCAGTGCCCAGTGTGTGTTAATTAATTCTGGTCAGGCAAATCAGGTTAGCAATCATACAGATGGTTGCTGTGATGCATAATGAGGGTATTGGCTGCAGTATTGTGCAAAAATGGTTGCTGCTTCATTGGTATTATCTCCGGAAAATAACCATCAACAAAGTGTGGAAGATTTGTGGGCTTGTAAATCAGCCAGTTACAAAGTGCCACGGCCATTGTTAGGTCTAATCAAGGTATTGGATGGCAGTATAGTCCAAAAGGATATCTGTATGCTCCCTGCACCATCTTGATCATGAGTGTCAGTGCAGTGTGAATGATTTTGGGCCTTGCATCATGGTTAATCAAAGGGCGATGTTGACATTATTGTCTATACACACAGATGTAACTTGTTATATAGTCTTAAACTGTAATAAACACTGATTTGAAGATTTCAATGCAAATGCAGTACTAATTGTGCTGGAGACTGTCACGAGAATATCTCTCCCTGATCAGCCAGTGTTGGCTACTAATATCTTGTGTCCAGATGGCTGCAATCAAGTGCCACTTAGAATATTCAAGATGGAAGACCAACAACCTTTGACGCTCTATTGACACTCATTGTCAAGATAAGGCAAGGAGCATATGGCTGGCTCCTTTGTCACACATGGCTGCCAATCCAATCAGAATGTATAACCATGACGATGTCACTGGGGCATTAACGTAGGTTACGCTGCCATGCAACACGACCGGGCGATGCAACACCCCGACGACACACCATCTTCGGAGTAAAAGCCGGGCAGCAACCACAACCACAACCTCCACCCACAACCACAATGCCCTGAGTCAAAGCAAGGAAGTTACAGATAAAGGAAGATACTATGCAGAAGGCTATAAGGGACTACAGGGGTGGCAAATTTCCAAGCATCAGAAAAGCGGCAATACACTACAAGGTGGACTTCACCACGTATTCCAGAAGGCTCAGAGGCACAAAGCCAGCCCAGGAAGCACATCCTGAGAGTGCTCTCCTGACTCCAGTGCAGGAGGAGGCCATTGTGCAGCTGTGTCTGCGGTTCGACAGCTGGGGCTTACCTCTAAAGCTTGGTTATGTCAGGGGTCTTGCCTACCATATGCAGGACCCAGAAAAGCGAAGACAACCAGGCAAGCATTGGATTTCACGATTCCTGAACCGCCATCCTATCCTTGCATGCAAGATAGCTAGCTGCATTGACAGGCAGAGGGCCCAGGCAGATGATCCAAAGGTGCTGGCGGAATTTTTCCAAC
>Ga0307515_10018855_pt1 | contig 12456 bp, 10 predicted proteins | sample 17_EM_MG_FD_194513 | JGI IMG/M metagenome (GOLD analysis project Ga0307515, IMG submission 194513) | Populus trichocarpa ectomycorrhiza microbial communities from riparian zone in the Pacific Northwest, United States - 17_EM | ecosystem: Host-associated > Plants > Roots > Unclassified | place...
TTTTTTCTGTTCAATTCCTCTGCATCCTCGGGCAAGCCAACTAGGAGCCTGTACGAGGTACTATGACCTCGAGGAAGTTTCCGGCCAGTGGGACACGCGCATCCGTCAGTTGAAGCGCCAATCAAGGTCCAAACCACTCAAAGAATCAGGGACACCCACGTTCTACGGTCATGGTCCTGGGCATTACACTACTTGTGTATCCAGAGAAGGTTTTTAGGCGCCTTCGTTTTCGACGTCTGTCTCTCAGCGGGATTAAAGGAGCACGAGGTACGCCTGATTGTCTTAAAAGTGCTGGTCATGTTTCGTCGCTATTCTAGTTAACTGCTCCCGTAAGTACAAGCGCCATATTCTGTCTCCTTCGCTTCCGGGTGTGACTTGCTCGCTGTACGCGAGCATCCAAGGACTAGACGGCCTTTCGGCCTGCCTCCTTCCCCTCTCCAGTCGTCCCAGTCCGACTATTACCCGTCACCCACCAAAACTCAAAGTTGCACCTGCCTCTTATGTGAACCGGGACAGACACATGTCGAGGAACCGGTTATCGAGCGGCCACAACCGCCTTACTCCCATGCGGTAAAGAGTTTAATGGTCAACTACTTTATAGGGGTCTTCTAGTACACCAGTCAATGTAAATATGCGCTTCTTTCTTTCTCTCTCCCTAACAAACAAGGCGGTGTTGTGCCCCATGGTCAGTACAATTTCCCCTTGAGGATGTCTTTGTAGCACTAGGTTGTCATGAGCAATGTGGCCGTATCTCCCGCTCCAAGCTACGCAATTCAACAGTAACCCCCATCGCGCTCCTAGTACTCTAACTACGTGATACCAGTCAAATTGACATTCTCCCTCAAACACCCTGTACTGGGGGGGACCATGACCGAGTCTGCCGAGCTTGACGACTCGAGCTGTTCTAAAGTCGTCACAGAATCAGGGCAGGACTTAAAGTTTAAGTTCTTGTCCCTATCTCAGTTGCTCATTTAAATCACCGAGTAATTAAATTAGGTTGGTAAAGGTTGGTGAGGTTGGTACGCTCTCAGGCCGGAATATAAATACCCATCAAACTAATATTTCGTTGAATGTTCCTGTCCAGTCAGGTTTCCACCTTTCAAGCTTACGTATATACCTTAGAGACCATCTCGTTATGGTTCGCGTATTGTGAATACATCGCTACTGTCTGGCCATGCGCTCAAGCGTGATAATATGTGATGGATGACAAACCGAAGGCGCTGCTGCATACAGCCGAAGTAGATGCGAGAGGTGTTCCTTCGGAAGCCATCTACCGGTTCCCCGTAACCCGAGGCTTCGGCTTAGGGAGGTAACTACCAGGTTCGACGATGGTAACGGCCCGATCGGCGTTCTAACCCTCAACCCAGGATTGTGCGGTGACCCTCAAATGTCATTTCCCATTAGCGTTGAGACCGCGGTCGAGCCGAGTTATCACCGCCGAGGATTTCACGCCCATCCTCACAACCCCAAAGATCGAAATATCCCTTAGATTACGACTCAATTACGGTCGGTCGGTTCAGCGATAAAGAAACTAGACGTTCCCAACTCATTCCTGTGGTATGCTGGCATGCTATTTCCGTCGTAGATTGTAGGCTGGTTGGCAGTCTCTGCAGGTGGGGGTGTGTAAGAGGCAGGTCGCAGCACACGCTTATTGATTGGACTTCATTTCGTTGCTTTGTTGAATAGCCAGCCTCGATCAAATTCCGCAGGGTTTATAAGGACGATCCCTGGATTGAGGCTGGCAATTGGGGCATAATCTGGGGACAGGGCCATTGGTCAGCCTCCAGGTGTATTGAGTGGACGTCAAATCCTGGCAGCTACAATCTTAGGGAACCTGGTCAATAATGAACTCTTTATAGAGGTTGATAAGTAATTTGGATTAAAGATCTTGGCTTTAATACGGTATTTCTGTACCAAATAAAGGTGCTGCCTCGTGAGGTTCCACTGGAATTATATTAGGACCTTTAGCCAGCTCACCACCCAGATTGTATAGGGTATCAGAGGATTGGGGGGTGGGAAGTCGTTTGGAAAGCAGTGGAAATCTTATATAGTATTATCACCGGTCATAGCATACAACTCACCGGTCATAGCATACAACTCACCCATTAGTAGTAGCAGACACCAGGAGTCTTGGTCATACTCGTCTTCAGAAATGGGGGGCAGTAAACTTTACTTGCTCTGCTTCCTCAACACTTCGAAGTGAAAATCTCCTGTATCAGCAAGGACCGCCGGGAGGCAGTCCAGGTTTGGATCCACATCACCCCATCACACCAATTATGAAATAGACACGAGGTCATGAGAAGGAGATATCGGCTGAAATATACCGCCGCGCGCGCGCTCTGGAGACCGTGCCTCGAGGCCGCTCCCGGTGACAGCCTCGCACCCCTAGCTTGATTTTGGACCCGCTCTCGGTAACTGGTAGACTAGGTGGTGGCGAGCGCCCGAAGGGAGTACGACGAGGAATCCGCGTGAGTCAATTGACATGCAGCTAAGGCACACGATAAAAGTAGTGTATTGAGAAGCAGAGCAAAGAAGAGATTCGGAAAAGTCTTGACGGTATCGAGTTCCAGGCGTCGTCAGCGTACTAACTCACTAGAGTACTGAGTACAAGTAGCTCCTATAACTTTGTTAAGCGGTTAAACAAAGCGTGAAGGGTCAGGAAGCAAACGCAAACGAGAAGCAAAAAGGAATTTGTTGCCTGATATTTCCTCCGCCTTTTGCAACATGAGTCTAATTTACCAAATAATATTTTCTAAGAATGATTGCAGTAGGGAGGCCGCGACGAGCGACGAGACTTTCGCCTTGTAGATTCGAAACTACACTCTGGTCGGTATATATGTCCTCTCTGCTTTCCTCTATTTGCACAGATTTCCCGCCCTCTGCCTGGAGTAGACCCATGTCCTTTCGTCACTGACCTGGCCTTATCATGTGGTGTATATATATTCCGTTCGAGTTAGAAGACATATCACAGTCCAATCTCAGAACCTCATGCTCACCTGTTTGGGTCGATTCAGCGCTCCCACTTCCTTTTCGAACAATCGTTTCCAAAATATTTTATATTCGCTTTATACGAAGGATGTTATGACACTTGCTACCCGTTGGCGGGATTATGGAAACCGCCGCCCTCCATTGCTAACATCTTGCCGGAAACCCCCTCTGGGTTCACCTTATATTTCATGAAAACAAATTTTTTACTTCAACTGGTCATAAATTGTCAAGTTCTCATCACCTTCATTAGCTGATTGTCATTTTGCTTTTATAAGGGCACTCTCATTTACAATCTAAGGGCACTCTCATTTACAATCTAGTACTCTTGTGACACCCCAGTATCATATGGATGTTCTGAATCGGACTCAAGGGGCGAGACTTGTCTTGTCCACGCGGGACGTACTCGAGCGTGGGTGTAGCCCCGCTATGCGTTGCTGCGGGAGCCTGTCCTGTTAAATCTGGAAAGACGATGTATGTATAATACTACAAGTAGACCTTGATAATGTCATGAGGTGGCCAGAGGTTCTCTGAAGATTACATTGGACTGATTAAAACAGAATATATAACTGAGTTACAATAATTACTCACTCCTTGGTGAAAATCAAGGCGGAGAGTATTGGCGTTCTCGTCCTATATTTAATCGTGGCTCAATTGCTATCGATAAGTCTATTTCCAACCGTTGGAAATGCGTAGATACTTCTGTCATTCCCAGGATTGCAAACCAGGCCTCCGTGCTTTCGACACTGGTTGCCATTACCTTTTCCTTTTCACATGTGGTCCTCTTATATGAGTCATATTCACTGTAGGACAACACAGACTCAGTTTTCTACCGCTTACTGGATCTCGTGTCTTTCTAGTTTTGTCTATAGAGCTAGTCGGAGGAGTCAGACGTTTTCCGCTTCCGTCTCTGTTACTATCCTCGACGGTCTTTCGAGTTTAAACGGATAGAGAGTCTTGTATGCTATCTTCACAAGCATATGCATGCAATTTTGGCCATGTCACAAAGGCTGATTTGCCATATATTTCAGACAGGCGCCCTTATATGTTGCGTACAAGCAGCACCCCAAATGCATCTCGCGTGCATGTCTATAAAGCAGGAACCCAGAGAGCCGGTCTCCTTTTCTATTTGTTCGCCACTTTGAGTATTCGCAGTTCTTCTGCGCGGCAAAGCGGGTCTCAAAAGATAATATAGATCTATCATATAACCTAAGTGGCCGTAATTGCATACACGAGGCTCCACAGAAATCAAGAATGGCAGACGCCGGTAATTACCAACACCAGCGTTGCAACTTGAACCAGGCTACTTTAGAAATTGAAAACCGAGACTCTCTTTCTATTCTATACTCTGCTAACTCCGTCGGCTAAGCGGACTGCGAGGTTAATATATAACGAATGTAGAACGGATCTGCAGACTAGCCATTCCCAATGCATAAGCAAAACCATTCAAAGTCGCCAGCGTTCACATTCTCGTGCCTGCAACTCGCTCATCATGGCAAGTGCAACGACCGTAGGGAATGGCTCCATCTCGAAGCTGTACATCACGATCAGCGCAAGCCTTTCTAAACTCTGGAAACTGCATATCTGCCTCATCACCCCAATGTTGGACCTTCAAGACTTCCAAGCCGGCGAATCCCCCCTGTGTCAGTGCGCTGACAATCGCGCGGCGCAAGACTCTGGTCACATGGACCTCTTTCACCGGAATGATAGCCAACGCTAAGACTTCCCAGTCGAAAGCGTGGTCAATCTCCAAGAGGTCCAGAGCTCGGATTGATCGCCCTGGTCGCCGCAAAGCCAGGAGGCTCTGGTCGATGTAACCGGAACCAATTACGATCAGGTGCTTCAGGTTTCCAAAGATACCTGCAACGACATGCCGAGCGATGGTGGCATAGTGGGTCCCTGAACAGGCGCGTATGACGAGCTTCTCAAGCGTCGCTGCGCTTGACCACTGAGTGGGCTCATTGAAGAGCTCTCGGAGGCTATACTGGATACTGGCTCGGAATATAAGCGTGCGGAGTCGAGTAGGATGTGTTCGAAGGGTATGAAACACGGTGGAGTGGAGGGAGGCACTGGCAATGTGTACCAAGGAGTGGATATGGATGCTGTTGCTGCATAAAATGCTATTAAGCATATTATCAACGAAATGGAGGCTATGTTCGGCTTCGTCATAGCCAGGCACCATTGTCATGTCAATGCCAGCCTCTTCGACCCTGAGCATCGACATATGTCCAAGTCCACAAAGGGATTTGATGAGCGCAGGGCGAGCCTGCTTGTCATCCTTGTCATAAATCAGAGTAAGATCATCCAGTTCCTTGAGGGTCTCGACGATCGTCGAGAAGAGGGCGTCGAGCGAAGGGTCCAAGTCCTTGATATTGATGCTAATCCTTCGTACGAATTTCCCAATGGTGGAAGCAGTCGCTAGTCGAGCACGGAAATTCGATGCGGTGAGTGGCTTGGCGAACTTAAAAAGTAGGCCCTTGCCAATGTGACGAAATCGTCGGTGCGTGCTAGTGATATTAGGCGGCGAGGTCAGCCCAGGCACTAGTACCAGACCGGGATAAGAACTCACATCCGCAAGGCAAGGAGTGGGTGCTCAGTGTGTTCACTTTGGGAAGCGAGATAATCCTCGTGCAAAAAATTTGCAATGAGGAAATAGAGCTCGACAGGGAGATCTAGGAATGGTGGGAGATTTAGGAGTGTTGACGTTGATAGACTAGTTCCGGGTGGAAGCGATGGTAAGCGAGGTATGACACAATGACGGTCATTTGAACCGCTAGACGGAACCGTGGCAGTCACCTGATGCAAGTTTCCGCCATTCGATATTTGGGAGCAATTGGGATCGGGTCTGGGAGCCAAGTTCACTGGGATATAGAGATTATTGGAGCACAAGAAGAAGAAGAAGAGCGAGCCCCCCTATTATATAAGTGTGCGATTGGCCGGCTTCTTTGCAGTCTGTCCTTGAGATCCGGAGTCGGGTCTATTGAGTCCGAATGTCACAAGGTCACTGCTTGACAACGGCGGGATCGGAGTGTGCATTTTCAATTGTAAACTAGATGCACTCTCGGCAGAATTCGCCAACCAGGTCCCTTCATTCAGGATTGGTTATCCTCAAGAGACCATGAAGGAATATTTACGAGAAGCTTGCATGGCAATCTTTGAGCTATTCCACTATTTCGAGGTTGCGCACGCTCGGGATATGCAAGACAGGACGAATATCACGATGGAATTGCAGGGCAATAGCTACTGGAACCGAATGGTTTGATTGTTAGATCCCACTCTATGTAACGCTACAGGTAGGGAGGCGAATACTAGTGCTGTAGACTTGTCGGCTTTAAGATCGAGATATGCGGTACGCCAGAACAAGCGAATGGCCAATCATGCCCCGTCCCGAGACAGTCGGCGTATCCATGGCGTCTCGGATAAGCTGAATGCCCCACCCGTAAAGCCGAAAGCTAATACTGTTGCCGCACTGCAGAGCCGAGTAGTACTAGTACTTCCTTTTCAACCTGCACAAGCGACTCAGCGAGCAGTACAGTCGGGTTTGGTAGCTGGAACAGGCGATTGCGATAAGCGAGGCGATCGATGGGAGACCCAGGTCAATGCCCTTTGGGCGAATATTCCAACTTGGGGGCTACATGCTCCAGACGGGACCCACGTATATATATTTGAAGTCTCTGATACCACAAGGCCTCCCACGTTCCCACTGCTAGATCGGATGAGATACATCCTCAATGAGAATTTTAACCTGTCCTTCGGGATTGTAAGTAGTATGCACCTGAGTAAATATTCGGACTTTGGACGCAGTACTGATCGAGCCTCAGCGCTCCAGTTAATATTGTTGCGGGACCGGATCGGGATATCACATGGTGACTTCTGAGCCGTGCCTATACAGACCCCGACAAACCACAATTCATCTCGTCGTAATTCCCGGCTGCGTGGAAATTCCAACAGGGACACATGTTGCAGTTGCAGGCAGCACTACACTGTACCAGCGCAAATATGACCCGACCAAATTCGTTGTACCAGCGCAGCTCTGACCCGACCAAATTCATTACGGCGCAAAACCCCTTTGACCGCGCCATTTCGAATCACCGCTTGTTGTGCCAACGCCGTTCAGTATTGCCCGAACGAACCAACGAACCAACGAACGAACATGGTTCCGACCAGTACGCCGGAGAGTAGAATTCGCGGTTCTTTTTGGCCCATATTTTCGTGGCGATTCACGATATACATGTTACTGTTATATCAAGCCAGTCTTGCGCTGTTGCTTATTCCTGACGAATGAAATGACAACAATCTGCCGACATGAGACGGATGAGACAAGAAGAGCCTGCTAAACGGTGTTTTCTTTATCAACCACAGGCTCTCAATCCTCGCGGCGAGACATGGAAAGTCCATAACGCTGTTTTCACCTCCAACAAGACCCTTGATACTTCTCATGCTAATACCAAACACCGCTCCTTCATCTCCGTAAATACTTGGGGGATAGAACCTCCGCGAACAGGGTAAAGAGATTATCGTTAATGTTAACCAGAGGTCTGGGGAAGAGAAACAAGGCATTAAGCTTAAGTTAGCACCTATTGGTACCCAAGTGTTCGTATGTAGTGACCTTTGCGACTTCAAAAATAGAACCACGTCTAGCTAATTGTTACATCCTATGGGGACCAATCCCAGTTGGCCAAAGCGTCCAATGAAAACGCAAGCACGCAAGGGGTGAGCGGGTGTCAATCCAAAGATGACTGGGGAGAAGAGCAAGACACGTAGAGAATCAAGAGAAAACCACAAAAAGAGAGGACCGTGCTGTAATGTAGTGATATTGGTAACACTGTTGATATACTTAGATTGGTAGGCGCTGGCACAGGTTGAGGCGCCGTCGAAGCGATGTGAACCGGCTGGATTCCGTATGAAAAGCCAGCTCCCAAACCCTAGGCACGATACCCCAACCTCCCATCAACCCCACCCCTATCCTTCCAAGAATGGTCGCGGTATAATGATGCGTGTATGTGTACACATGCTGCCGCTTCCGTGGTGATGGGCGATGTCGGAGGGAAACAAGAGAGAAAAATAAAAAGCAACATCTGCGGAGCCTCCATCCGGCAAAGCAGTCAGGTCGCGTGTAATGTAATGTGTGGTTTTCAAGGTGGATTACGAGCACGGGGTAGCATATGGTGGGGCGCGTGGTTCGATGAGTGAAGAAAGTGCGCCAATTCCAAGAGGATACGAGAGAAGACGAGGAGATGCAAGACATGCAGCACCACACAAGAGATGATGACCAAGATGAATAAGAACAATACACATGAACATATGAACGTCGGTGACCAGTGATCAAGAGGAATGCACGAAAATGATAATGCGATTTCAGCGATGAGGCAGCAAGTTCGAGCACTGAAAACGGAAATGAAGTTATTTTGATGCGGTTGTCGCGCCCCTCGAGAAGACGGCGTCGTGAGCCCAGGCCGAAGGAGCCGAAGCCTGCCTGATGGTGGGGCGATGTTGAGAAATAGAAGAAAGCCTCTGTTGTGCCTGCGGATACTCTACGCCCAGGCCGCCAAATGAGGAAGCGATCGAGCTCCGGCTCCTAAACGAATGGGAATCCTCGGACCCTTCGGTAGACGGCGTCATTCTCCTGCTTGGCCAACCATCGGTACACATCACCGGGCTGGGCTGGGTCGACGAATCCCCGCCGACCATCTCGTGCATGAACGAAGGTAACAGTGGTAAAGGCGAGGGCGTCTTATCTTCGACCGAAAAGTTGCTACTGGGGCGGGACATAGACGACGCTGGAGGAGTCTGGATGGGGATAGCGAATGAGCTGCGTGAAGTAGCCGACGAGGGAGGGGAGGGTTTTCCGCTCCCTGGCGCGCTATCGAACCCATGAAATGGCATCGAGCCCCCAAAACTGTAGTTTCCAGCACGTGCAGAGAGCGGTGTAAATGCCGGGGCATCCTTGTTCAGAGCCTCGAGGTAGCTACCGCTCCTCGAGGACCCAGCATTACTGACACTGAATCGAGAGGGTATATTGACTGATAGTCCCGCAGACTTTTGCAATGAGCGGTTATGGTAACTCGGAGTCTCGTCAGGAGGCGGAGTGAAGTTCATCACGACTTGGGGCTGAGATTGAAGTATGCGGTGGGGTTGCCCAGTGTTCATCCCAATACGCGACCCTCCACTAACATAGCCAGAAACTCCGACTGTATCGCTAGTGGGGAGGCTATTCGCGCGCTGCCCGAGTGTTGGGAACGACGATGGAGGTTGAAGTTGTTGGGCCTGAGGAAGCACTTGTTGCTGTTGTTGTGTCATCTGGGCTTGCATTTGATGAGCCAACAGGCTAGCGAGGAACGTGACACGCTCCTGGACATCCGAGCTCGCATTCTTCGTGCCTTCGGAGTTGCCCTCAGCATGTGGGAAGCACAGTGCGCAGACGCGCCTTCGACGCCAGTTCTGTAGGTAAAGTCACAAAAGGGGGTCAGTCAACGTAAGTTGTCGTTCAGATTTCACATGTGGCGACAGGCGAGGAATATTCGAAGCACGGGTGACGAAACTCGAGACATAGAAGCACAAATAAGAGCTCCAGTACCAGGGGTAGCCAACGGCTCCTGCTCATGTCCGATCGCTGCCATCCCCAAGGCACTTGTTATCTCCGACGGTCACCTGCCAACAACACTACGGGCACCGCCCTCGGAAAATTTAGGTAGACGCTCTCCTAATTGAACCGAACAGATCCTCCGGATCTCCAATCCCGAAAAACACACACGTCACAGGCAAAAAAGGCAAAAAACCAAACACTCACCAAATACTCGCATTTCCGGCAAGTCCAATCTCCTGGCTGACTCTCAATCGGGCCTTTATTGCCCGTATTAAGGATCGGGGGCAGCGGTCCACTACCGTTGCCTCCAAGGCAAGTGAGCAGTCCAGATGGGCGGCACTGGCCAGGTTCGGGTAGGGGCTCGTTGTCTGGCCAGAACATGAAGATAGGGTTGGTGTCATCCCCGGAGACATTGCGTACCGTACCGCCCTGAGCGATCTGCCGGCCTGAGGGGGTGAGGAGCGACGGGAGCGTGCATGGTGCTGGAGCATTCGGTGGTGTAGCGGCGGCCAGCTGCTGGGTGAGGGTCTGCAAGACGGGGTTTTGCTGTTGCTGCTGCAACGGAGGCAACTGTTGTTGCAGAGCGCTGAAGCCTTGATTCTGACTGGGTAAAGTGGAGGGGACCATTGGTGAGTTTGCACCCCCGGCAATCGTCGTGGGGATCAAGAGCGGTACCCCATTGCTAGCACCGGCTGTTCCAACTCCAGGAAGTCCTTGCAATGCGTTGAGAGCGGCCGCTGCGGCGGCCGCCTCCTTCCCATTATTCGGGGTATTGCTCCCGTTCCCGTGGATAGTCGCGTGAGGGACTTTGGGCCGATCCACCACTCCACGTACCTGCTCTTGCTGCTGCTGGTGCGCCAGAATTGCCGCGTGTAACGCGTTCAAGCCTCCAGGACCACCTAAAGCCTGTATAGCGCTCGGGTGGAGACTCAGGTTGCCGATCGCGCTCTCCAACCCATTCACGTCCGCAGTTGGGGTTGTGGCAGAGGCTGAGGTAGAGACAGCCGCAAATCGCGGGATCCCATTCCCAACTCCGGCTCTTGCATTACTATTCATCGCGGTAGACGGATGGGCCATCCCAAGGCCAATGCCGACCCCACCTCTAGGGCCTATATTTATATTTGTGCTACTCATCCCTCCGATGTTCCCGCCTCCGAAGGTCGTGGCAGCAGTGGGGCCCCCTAGTTGATGGGCGCGCGCCCATCCACACCCGATGCATGCCGAATTCCGACCAAAATTGTGTGCACCACATCCAGGGGCGGTGCACATCCAGTCACCCTGCCTGAACGCGGTCGCACGAGGCGCTGGTGGGTTGGTCGAAAGCGTGAAGCCAAGCGAGTTTGGGGTGCACGTGCCAGCGCTTGCGCTATGAGCGTTACTCTGGTTGATGGCAATGGGGTGGCAGTACGGGTTTGAGTACGGGGAGAGTGGTAACTGTCCGCGTGAATGCAAGTCTCCCATTGAGGCAGTTGCGCGAAGGACTCCGATGCGCGATAAATCGGCCATGTCGTCGACTCCTGCGGGGGGCACGTGTGTGGGTGTGGGATGAACTCTTGGCCTGAGTGGGTGAAAAGTGGGTGTCTTGGTCTTACTGTTGAATGTCTCGTCTTGGGGCTCGTCGTGGTCTTCACTGGAAGCCGAGTCGGAAACGACGGGAGAATCAGTATGCATACGTGGACGAGGATTGTGGCGTGGGGGAGTTGGCGTGGCGGTAGTTTGCGAAAAGGGACGGAATGGGATGGACGGAAGGGGGTATTGAGCCTGAGCGAGTGAAATTTGGTGCATCGACGAGGGAGCTGTAGCACGATGCCGGAGAGTACCCAGGGGGGTAGTAGACTGCAAGGCGAACGGGTTTTTAAGTGAGCTGGCATGCAAACCAAATTGCACCGCCGAATGGAACATACCGAAGGGGGATTTGAGATATCGAGCCTGCGAAGCTTGTCGAGGGGCTTAAGGTCGTCTTGGAGGGCTGGTACGATTGCAGTGCCGAGAGAGGCAGAGAGCGAGGAGAGGGCGGCGACGGCCTAAGTGAGGTGAGACAAATAAGAGTCAGTGGCCGCGGAACCGGGGGAGGGTTGTCAACGGGGGCGGACCTGCTCGTGATGTTCGTATACAAGCCAAACGAAGTCTTCTTGACCGAATCGAGGCCCGCCTGCGTGGGTGGCAAGCGTCCAGAGGGACGAAGGCTGGTGGAGAGCGGTCGAGGTGAAAAGCGAGGTTAGGAACGAGGGGGCGTCAAGAGGGAGATTAATAAGCTATAAGAAGGAAGGTGTGCGTCAGGAAGGGATTGGAAGTGGCCGATTGGCTGAAAAGAACATGCCTTGAGGACAGGCGAGCGTTGGGCAAGAAAGAGAGGGAACACGCCACGTCCAGAAGTAAGAAGATGATCGTCCGTGGGTGTGAGGTGGGTGTGAGTGTAGTGAAGCTGGCGTTGCTTCAAGGCGGCGACGGGAAAGTCGGTGGAATGGAGATCGAGCCGGAAATGTGAATTCGCCGACGAGGGCGTCTGGGGAAGCGACGGGGAGGTGTCGTTGAAAAGGGAGGGAGCAGATGAAGGCGAGGTATCTTGTCCGCTGTCTGTGTTAGTGGTCATCGAGCTGAGGGTGGATGAGGCGAAGGATGAGGCGGAGGAAGGGCTATGGGTGTGATGGACGACGAGGGGAGGATCGAGCTGGTCAGTGCGAGAGTGAGCGGGGAATGGAGCAAACGAGTGTCGATGTTTGTCCAAGTGGAGGGCCATCGCCGTCGTCGCCGTCGCCGCGGTGGTCGCGATCGTCGCGGTGGTTGGGGGACAAGCGGTCGAAAGGTGGTGGTAAGGCTCTGAAGGCTCTGAGCGAATGATAGTATTAAGTCCAAGTGGGTTCATCCTCCGACCGTCCTCCCGC
>Ga0307515_10018856_pt1 | contig 12456 bp, 3 predicted proteins | sample 17_EM_MG_FD_194513 | JGI IMG/M metagenome (GOLD analysis project Ga0307515, IMG submission 194513) | Populus trichocarpa ectomycorrhiza microbial communities from riparian zone in the Pacific Northwest, United States - 17_EM | ecosystem: Host-associated > Plants > Roots > Unclassified | place...
CTTGATAAATGAACACATTTGTTTTTTAATTTGTTTTTTACTAAAAACATTGAAAAAAAATAAAATTTTTTTTTTCCTTAACACTTCTCATTTCTACTTTAAAGCCGGGATTACGAATTTTTTTTTTAAAGTAACTTAGTGGGTAAAAAATATATTTAGAAAAATAACATAGTTTAAAATTTATTTAAAAAAATAATATAATTTAGCGAGTTATAAATAACATTCGTTACTTTTTCATTATTTTAAAAAAACCTATTTTAAAATTAAAATTTAAAAAATAAATCAACCTCTATTCCTACACAAGAATATGTGTACAAACCCTAAGCTACCAGTAAAAAGAGTTACGCATGTAATTTTAAATTTATTCTTTTTGTTTTTTAAAATTTATAGGTTTTAATTATTAAAAAAAACTTTTTTCATTAAAAAGATAGATACACTTGATTCTATCTTAACTAAAGTACTCTAATTTTTTCTCATTCGAAAATAGTTTTAATCCTATCTTATGTTAAACTTATTTAATTTAAAAAAACAAAAAGGGTAAATTTAAAGTCACGTGCATAACTCTTTTTACTTGTAGAATTTGTATAAAAATAGAGCAATTATTCTTGTATAAGAATAAAGTATAATTTATTTTTTAAATTTAAATTTTAAAATAACTTTTAATATATACTTTTTAAGAGATATGCTACTCACTGGTGCTATTTTTCTAAATAAATTTTAAAACTATTTTTTATTTTTTAAAACTTTCCCATTTGCATAAGCAGAATTTGGATCGTCATTTTTGTTCAATTTTCAACCTTAAAAAGATGCATCCCTGGTAGGCAGAAGAAATATTCAAGTCATAGATTTACAGAGGAGCTTTCAAATTTGAATTTCTTTTACCTTGATTTCTACAAAACATAACCCATTACGATTATAGTACACAGGAAAAAATAATTCATGGTACAATTGAGGAGAGGGAGAGCTACATTTTGCATGAGAATAATTTATTTCCTACAAATCCAGCAATATTATTATTCATAGCATTCATCAGAATGCATCAACTGGATCTGCGATGTATTTTTCAAATAATTTGAAGAGAAAATCTCATTTTTATTAATACATATATTGGTTTAAAGATATTTTGTAGTGTGGGATTAGAAAAAAAATAATCATGAGTTCCCGGACCGTTTGGAAGTGTAGCTGTGGTTGCTTTTCAAAGTATTTTTTACTTGAAAATACATCAAAATAATATTGTTTTTATTTTTTTAAAATTATTTTTGATATCAGCGCATCAAAATGATTTGAAAACATTAAAAAAAATATTAATTTAAAATAAAAAAATAAATAAAATTTAATTTTTTTATAAAACATTTTTAAAACACAAAAATAAATAAGTCATCATAATCCAATTACTAAAACAAGACAATGAATTTTATGTTATAAAGATAACTAAAACGCTAAGAGTCGGTTTCACTTTGTATATCTAGGGAAACATGTAAATATGTTATTTTACGTGATTTGTACATGCGATCGACGCGAGTTCGAGTCCCTCACAACGTGTATTTTCCTTATTAACAAACATAAACGACCTGTTATAAAAAAACAAAAAGATGGGGCACACACTTTTTTTCTAGTCATTTTTTTTCTAGTTTTTTTTTTATAAATATATTTTCAAATCTATCATTTAGAAAGAGATTTTTATTTAATTTTATTATTTAGAATTGAGTTAATAATAAAGTATTTTTTTTATCATATAATAAAATCAAAAAATTAAATTGATCAAGTGAAGTTTGTAATCTAATCTAGGTCACAAATTAACTAAATATTAATTAAAGAGTTAGATTGAGTTTTTTTTGGCAATTTCTTAATATCTTTTACGTGCACATAGCACAATTGTCTTTTAAAGTATTTGGAAAACAAACCCAAGAAATAAATGTAAAAACAAAAGAAGAAAAATTCAACAACAGGCCAAGCCCAATGGTTGGCCCATCATAATAGCCCATTTGTTTTTTTTTTTTATTAAAGAGATGGACTACATGTTATTGTTTTTTTATTTATTTGTTTTTAAAAAAGACTGACGAGTTCTTAGCTTTGTGTTGGATGCAGTGAGCGCTCCAAACGACGTCACAAAATTGATATAAAAGGAATAAAAAATATTATGATATATTTACTGTTCATGTGAACAGTTAAGCACGATAAAAAAAACCCCAATATTAAAGTCAGAAGAGCGGATTCACCTGTAGATAAAAAACTCCATACTTTCTTTCATTTTACAAATCAATTTTATTTTAATGTTTTCGGAGCGAGCTAGGGGAGAAATTAGCAGATTTAGAAGGGAGAGGGGTGATTTATAACGGATGTGCGTGTTCTCATGAAGCTTTGTCCTAGCTGTAAGCCTGTGAATTGTAATAACACAACACAAGCATGCAGGAAAAGATGTCCACCGCCGCACCACAGAATCCCCTGTGTATCGGAGCTGTCGGCCAAAGCAGCAACAGGCAATAATTTTTGTGTGCTTTCTAAAGATCATTCCTTTGCTTTTAAACAATGGTGGCTTGTGTGCTTTCTAAAGATCATCCACCCATCTCTTTTGATATAAAGATTGAAGCTCTTTTCCGAATTTTAAGAGTTTTTTTTTTTTGAATTAATGGATATGGCAGCTAATTAATAACTAATTTCTCTTTTGGTTTGGTTTAATATATATATATATATATATAGACACACACACACTGTTTTAGAGTGTTTAAATGTTAAGAGCGGATTTATTGAGGTGCTTAGATCTTTTTAGATAAAACAAAATGGTTAGAAAATCCTATTTTAAAATCCAATCCAAAACTTCAGACTCGATTTTCCGCTCATTATTGCCAATTTTTTTCCTTAAAAAAAACAATTGGGCAAGCAACGGGAACAAAAAAGAAAAGAAAAGACTAGTGGTTGGCCTTGCAGGCCTACTCGTAACTGGGATTTTTGTATTTTTCCAGGCACATTGACCTATCCAAGCGAATGGACATAGCCTCTTTTTAGAAAACCATTTAGTTTTTATTTTATTTTATTTTATTTTTAATAAAAAATCATTTTTAAATATATTTAAAATAATATTCTATTAAATACCATTTAATTTTGTCTTTATTTTCAATTAAGATTATAGCTTTTTGTTTTGGTAATATTTGCAATCATTTCATTAATAACTTTGTTAATTATTATATATGAATTTAATATGCACTTGTTTTAGAAAAAAAAAAATTAGGGTCAAGGTTATTTAGTGAAAATAATTTTTTTTTATTTTTATAATAAAATTTTTACAAAGTTTTCTCATATTAATTATAATTTTTAATTATATACAAAATATCAAGATATGATTTTCAGTGTTTTTTTAATTGAAATTTGTTTTTAAGTTTTTTATTTAAAAAACAAAATTTTTGATGAAAAAATATTTTTTTGTTAGAAAAAAATTCATTAATAAGAAAATGTAGTTTAAATTGAATGTGTGTGTGTATATATTCATTTATTTTAAATTATTTTTTCAAAATTTTATTATAATTACCTTTACTATTAATTCAAAAAACATGACGAATAAAAAAATTACTATGGTAGAAAAAGTCATATATATATAAAAAACAATTCATTTAACAAAATATATTTTTTAAGAATTTAAATCGTAAATGTTTTTTTTATAAATATCTAGATTTTGAAAAGCAGTGAACATCGTGCGGATAACTTTACCAGCGATATGCCCATAATATAGATGATTGATCTGCCTTGACAATGTTGAAAGCCAAGTAGTTACCTGGCAGTGAATTTATACAAGTCAGTTACAGGACAATATATTAATATATACAGTGTTCATATTGATAAAATAAAAATAAAAATAGAAACCCTTAACTTAGTCTATATTAACCAGAATGTTGACCAGAACAAAACGCATATAAAGTGAGAGAAATTATCATGTAGGAAGTAATCATATTCCTCTCTTTTATAAAAATATGGGACTCACCACAAAAAATAATTTATGGTTCACAAGTTATGAGAGGGAGAAAAACAGTCTGATATGTTAAATATTTCATCTATAAAGTGCTCAAAAAATGATGGAGAGATGTATATTGTCTTGACAATATCCATTTCAAGCCTCTCAATGTGTTGTTTTTGCAACTTGTTGGAGCATATATTTCTAAAGAAATGACTGATCTCCGTGAGTGCATCCCATATTCCATTTGACAATAAATCATGATAAGCTAATAGAATGAGTATTTGAATAAACACGTGGCAGTCGTGGCTCTTCATTCCATACAATCTACAATCCTCCAAATAAACCAACCTTGATATATTCGAGGCATGTCCATCAGGAAAACATAGACTCTTCAGTCATTGGTACACCAATATTTGTGCATTCTTGTCTAAGACGAAGCTTACTTTGGGATTTGCAACCCATGACCTAGCATAAATCAACTCCATATTTTTATGGTGACAAAACAATGTTATATTTATTCTAGCTTTGATGTTATCCTTTCTCTTTCCTTTCACGTCCATAACCGTGTTAAAAATGTTCTCAAACACGTTCTTTTCTATGTGCATGACGTCTAGGTTATGGTGGAGGAGATTAGGCTACCAATAAGGAAGCTCCTAGAAAATACTTTGCTTTGCCCAGTTGTGGGTCAAACTAAAACCAGGAAACTTCTGCTTACCAGATTAAAAACCAAACACAATATCACCGTACTCTAACACCACATCATACAATTCTTCATTGAAAAGATGTAGGGGTGCAACATCCTTTTTAACTCTGCCAATAAAAAAATCATTTTTTTTCTTTCTATACCTGTGATCCGTTGGCAAGTAACACTGATGGTAGTAAAAAAAAAGATGTTTTACCCTCGTTTGTTAGCGTGAATGCCTTGTTATTTTCCATGCAATATGAACATGTTAGTTTTTCATGTGTGCTCCAACAAGAAACTATTCTATAAGCTAGAAAATCATTGATATTCCACATCAAAGCTGTCCTCATAAGAAAATTATGTTTCATCGATACATCATAAGTCAACGCCCTAGAGGACCATAATTGCGTCAACTTATCAATTAACGGTCGAAGACAAATCTCTATATTTCGGCCCAGACTATTAGGATCGAGTATGACCATAGATAAAACATGAACTCTAGCCTTATACACATCCCTAGTGGTAAGTTGTAAACCGTTAGTATAACCGGCCAACAAGAATAAAGCGCAACAAATGATCCGAATGGATTGAATCTATCTATACATAGCCTAAGACGCACATTTCTTGATTCAACTGAAAAATAAGGATGCACACTGTCAAAATGTTTTCATACTTCACCATCAGAAGGGTGCACCATCACTCCATCTACCGCATCATGTGATTGATACATGTCATGTGCTCAATAGTCTTTAGTGACATGAATAACCTCTGTAGTTTAGGTGTGATTGGAAAGTATCTAAGTTTTTTATGTGCTATCAGAATCTTTCTCCTGCCAGTTCTGGGTTTATAACGGGAATACCCACATGTCTTGCACTTGGTCAGCTCAACATTTTCAAGGTAGTACAACATGTAGAAGTTTGGACACATGTCAATTTTCTGATATCCTAGACTGAGGGGTTTCATCATGGACTTGGCAGCATAGAAGTTCTCTTTCAGCCTATTTCCTTCAGGTGAAATGCTTCTCGCTCATTCGACAATTCTGTCATAACCAGCCTCACTCAACGTATAATCTGACTTAATAGTAAACACTTGTGCAATGACCGATAATTTATTACGATTTGTGCAGCCATCCCATAATGGTTCGTCAAAATCTTTTATAAGATCAAAAAACCTGGCCGCATCTGTATTTGGTTATTCATTTATGATTGGACATTGACCGACATAACCCTTATTCATTCTCATTGCATCCATAACCATAGTCCTATAAGGATTACTATTGTTAGTTTCAACTCCATGCACGTTACTAGCATTAGAAGTTGACCCAACCATCCTTTCTACCATGGTCTTGGGAGGAACAAATGGTTCTTAGTGTGCATACCAACACAAGTATTTCTCCATGAACTCTTTGTGTAGAAGATGCATCGTTACAACATCTGGATTGAGAAACTTTTTATTTTGACAACTCCTACATGGACACCTAATACTGCATCCACTAATATTTCTCAGGATATATGTTGTGTGATTATTAAAACCTTGAATCACATCACAATAATCTATCATTCACAATTCTTGGATTGAATCTCGATACATCCATGACTTTTATCGAATATATATATATATATAATGATGACAAAAATATATATGTATTAATTAACTACGTTAAGTAAATAATAAACCTACTTTCATACTTTTTTTAATTCATTATCAATTATTTACGTACATACAAATTTGTACACATTAATTTATGAAAATTACAACTCAACAATAAAATTGACAAAATATAAAACAGATCTGTTAAACAAGCTATTATTTATATCATCACAACATACCTAAGTCAGTAATTCGATATAAGTTTCAATAATTTACAAACAAATATAATTTTACAAAATTTAAAACAGAACATAACATGTACAAAATCATGTATCCATACAGCAAGTTTGTTTGAGAAAAAAACAATAAAACAAGTAAACACCCAAACAAAATACATATACTACAAAAATATACAATAAAAAAATTGACATTTCAAAATTGTATTTAAATTAAAAAAAATAGTAGATTTACTTACTTAAAATAGAAATTCCATAATAAAATTGTTGTTATGACTTGAAAAGTCAAGGAATGATAAGTTATGTTGAGATTGGAGGGGGGGTTATATAGGGGGCTATGTTAGTTGCAGATTTGGGGGGGTTGTTTAGATGCAGAGGGGAAGAAGGAGAAATATTCCCTAGGGAGGGTCGACGACCAGGTTAAATATTAACTATTATCGATGGAATTGCTGATGAAATTATTCCGTATGTCAATCTGTCGGTATAAGTGACACGTTACTGTATAGCTTTTCCTGTTTGATCCAACTGTAATTTTGTTGGTAAAATCATCCAAAAAAAATTACATTTCATCGTACTTTTTGATTTTTTTAAATTTCTTTTATTCCGACTATAATACCTCGGTATTTACCAACAAAAATATTATGTCGGTAAATACTGATAAAATTAGCGATGAAATATATTCAGTCGGTAAATATTATCCAAAATACCGATGGAAATTTTCCATCGGTGATTGTGTTTGTATTCATAGATTTTTTGGTAGTGTTTGATGAAGGAAAGGAATTTGATCATTTGCTTCCTTGATAGAATTGAATTCTTTGAGAGAATTTTCATGTATTTGTACTTGATCTTAAGTTTTTTTCTTTCATTTGTTAATTTATATGCATGTTTATGTTTTGTAGAAACCAAAACATCAGAGTAAGGAAAGAACAAGAATAAGAACTATATATTTAAAGTGTTGCAACAATCTTAAAACAATTTAGCTTGCTTAGTTATGAGTATGATCTGGTTATACATGAAACAGATAATATATTAAAAACAAACTAGATATATGTGTTTGCATTTAACTGAGAAGGTGAAGTAAATATTTTTTATTATATTAATTATTTTAATGGTCTGTTTACGTTGGAAAAAGAAAAAAAAAAGAAAAAAGAAGAACGTTTGTTGAAATAAAATTGCTGAAGTTTATCACTGCCTTTATTGTTGAAGTTTATCAGTGACATAAACGGAAATTGAAAAGGAAAGAAAGAAAAGGAAGTTGTCTATTATGTGATATTTGCTTTGTTTTGCTGAAACAAAACTAAAAATAAATATAAAAAGGATGTTTGCTTTGCTTCTATAATATTGTCTATTATGTTTATTTCTGTAATAAAATTCTCTTGATATAAAAGAAGTCCACTGCTAAATAAATAATACTGGCAATTTTTGTGCATAGCATGTCTCCTAATTTCATTAATTACTGGCTGGTTGTTATTAAGTACGTACGTACCGGTTTTTAATAAATTAGAGATTGAAAGAACTTTTATTTACTCTTGGAAACTGGAAAAAATAAAGAAGTGCCTGTTTGCTTTGCTTTGGTGAAACAAAACGGGGAATAAATGCTAAAGAAACTCTACCGTGTGGGTGTACATTTTTATGTTAAATTCCTTAATTGCATTGTCTTGTCTTATTAAGACATGTAAGAAAGGCAGTGGACGCTGGGCTTTGAACACAAGAACTCTTGAAAGAACCACATCCACTTTCCATTGATAAATACTTAATTATTATTTTGCTCCTTGACAGTAAAAGTCGAACTCGTGCTTGATTTTTTATATACATTATGTGATTCAATTTGCTTATATTAGTTTCTAGTGTGATAAACATGTGTATAGTTGATTCTATTATTGAGACAATAGATGGTTAAAATTAGTATTAATAACACTAATGCACTAGTAATACCAATAACCCTTGTTGTCCTGCTGGTAAACCCTATTCTTACACATGCTCCATATGGGAAAACAATGGTAAAAATCAACTTAGCACGAAGATTATGTTGATCAAAAGAAATTGAGAATGATATTGCTAAATACAATAATCGAATATTGAAAGAATTAATGATGCTAGGTTGGTAAGTTCAAGATTATCTTGGAACTTGTATGGAGGCTATTTTATCAGTAAATTATATTATAAATTAAATACCTCTTAATAAATTAGACAAAATGGTTCCTCCACCGAAAAAGTCAAAATATAGATTGTATTATATAATATATCCATCTATACTTGAAAGGTATAACAATGCTAAATGGATATTCAATAATAAAGATTCAAAATTCATAAATGAGTTTTTATTAACTATTAAAGAAGCTATATCCTCTTGGAAATCCTTTAAATAAACATGCGTTTCCAGATCCATGAAGGAGTCTGAGTTTATAGCTTTAGACAAATATGGAAAAGAAGCAAAGTGATTTCTAAAACTTTTATGAGGATATTTCAAGTTGACCAAAATTTTATGTCAATGATTTGTGTACATTGCAATAGCCAATCTGTAATTGGAAGGGCATAAAATTTTATATATAACGGTAAGTCTTGGTATAATTGTCAAAGACACAATACCATAAGATAGTTGTTCTCAAGTAGGATTGTCTTTATTGACTTTATAAAGTTAAAGGATAATATCGTGGATCTGCTAATAAAATATTTAACAAGAAAGCAAGTCGATAAATCATCAAGGGGAATGGGATTAAAGCCTATATTCGAAGAATTGTCATGATGGCAACCTAACCTAGTTGACTGGAGATCCCAAGATCTAGATTCAAAAGAAAACCCAAATCATGTGTCAATTCAGTAGTAGCACTCTTATCCATTCCTATGATGAAAAGTGCTAAATGTAGTAAAAACAAGATAAACTAAACTTTTAATTATTCTTATAGCTTAAGAAATCCAAGTTGGGTATTACAAGATGTTCTTAATAAAAATCTCCTATGAGAGAGTGAAATGAGACTACTTCTATGAGAATTGAAAAATGTTGAATTCTCTAAAGGACTCTCTAAAACCAGGATATGTTCGAGGTCAAAATGAACACAATCGTGAGAACCAAAATTGTAAGAAAAGGAACTGTGTGATTTCTATTGTCTAGTTTCACACAAAAGACTAAATAGTTCAAGATATCATATTCACTATCTAGTATAGTGAATCCAATAGTTTTCACTAAGGAATGTTTCAAGGCCTAAAGATACATTGCCCAATACAATGATTTTTCGCTGTTACTCTATATTTTCATGTCTACTTTGTATTTTATTTTGATCAAACAATTTTCATTAATGTGAGGGGATTGTTATGGTGTGAATAAAAATGTTGTGTATGTTAAAACTCTACTTGAAATAGATTTGTGCTCTTTTAAACTAGAAAGTTGTATCCTTTTATTTTAGAAGGTAACTGTTAGAAAGACTATAAGTTTTCAAATAGACAATTCTCACGCGGTTTTGATAATAGAAAAAATTTATAGTCTTTCTAAAACTTTATCTTTTGCATTTCTTGTCAATTTTTTTTATAGAAAGTAACATGCAATTTTGATTCACCGTTTATTTTTAGTTGTGCAATTGTTTTTTATTTGTTAATATATATGCAAGTTTTATGTTTTGCATAAACCAGATCACCAAAGTAAAAAAATAACAGATCATTTCTTGATTTGAATCCATCTATCCTACCCAACCATAGAAAGGACAACCGCATTATCTAAAGTTTCCCGACTTCATCTGTTATAAATCCACAAATTTCCGCCGCTTCTCCTACAATTCGCTGCTCAATGAGATAAGGTGCTGGTCTGGAATCTGGATAGCTTTGGCATTAATTAATTTATTCTAATGATTTAATTAAAGAACAAGGCTTATAGGCAGTCGTCCTATATATATCCATCATGCAAAAGTGGCATAGATTAGTGCTGGTGACGAGGACAACAGAATCAGAAACCAGAAAGGAGTCATGTTTGGAGCTAGCTAAAGTAAATGTTATGAAAGAAATCATTGAATCTTGAACTATGATGGAAGCAAAGTCGACAATATGCAATGGGATGGCGTTGATACACAAACAAATGCCCGACAGAACGCAAAGAATGTCAGCAATGGACAACAAGAGAGACAACCAGTATTAAAGTTATTTCTCGAACCCACATTTAATTAAGATCACTCACAGTTTAAATAAACAGCATGGTGCTGGCTATGATGATCCTCATCACAACGTTTGAATTTAAGAAATGTGAAATGTCTGAAGTCACTGCAAAGAGTGGTCAAGAAAATGGGCGCCGTGATAGGAAAATCTTTCTATATTTGTCCCACCATGCAAATGGACACGTGACAAACTAAGCCAGTCTACATAAACATCCATTCGGGTCAACGAAACCAGTAAAAAGAAAAGTCTCCTTTTATTAAATATTTATAAATTATTCATTGGATTTCTAAGTATTCAATAAAGTATATATTATTTAATAAAATATATATATATAAGCATCCATTTAAATAGGTCAAATCAATATCTATCAGATTCGAATTACTCTATCTCTCTTGATCTTTCTTATAGTACAGTTCGGCCAGCATAAAATTAATATCTAATTAAGTAGAAAATTAGCCATTCTTCTCCATCCTATAACTCAAGCCTGCATTTTGCCAACGATAACCATTTCAAGCTAGATGGAAAAAAAGCCAAGCTCGTGTTTTTAAAAGATTGCAGAGAATTCGATGGCAGAACATGGAATAGATTTAGGGGGAGCCAAATTAAAAATACCATACATTATGCATGTGCACCTAATTACATAAATTTTATTAATAGAAATATTAATAGAAATGAAGAAAAATACTTTTCATACAAAAAATTAAGGAAAGTTTTAATTACAAAACTTTCAAGCTCCTCGTATTTTATATTTTTCAAGATTGAATAAAAAATATTTAAATAAAGATTTTAAATTTAATTAATTTAACCTCTAGAATATGCTAGTACAACAATTACTACCAGAAAATTTGTAAATAATAACAAAAACACTTATAGAAAATATTCTATTAATAATTTCATACAATAATAGTGCCAAAATATTTTCATCGGTAATTGCCGACGTAAATAGTGAGGAAATATTTTCCATCAGTAATATTCTATGTAAATAGCAATGGAATAAAAAATAAATAAAAAAATCCATGTAAACTTTCATTAGCAATTTGACATGTTAGCAATTCCCTCGAAATTACTGATAAAATTTCATCAACAAATTTAAATAAATTTAACCGGACAATCCCCTCTTGAATTGCTGATAAAATTTCATCAGCAAATTTAAATGAATTTAACCCAACACCCCCCCTCGTCCATTTCTTCTTCTTCTCACTACAAGATTTAATAGTTTTACCGATGGAATTTTTCCATCGGTGTAAGACACATATTCCGTCGGTAATTAATTTACCGATGAAATCACCGACGGAAATGCTCCGTCGGTGAATCTTTCGTTGGTAATTTTTTTTCCGTCGGTAAATCCGTCGGTAATAAAAAAATAAATTTATCCATTTCATTTCGTCGGTATATCCCTCGGTAATAATATTTTTTTATTACCGATGGATTTACCGATGGAATTTCCGTCGGTAATTCCGTCGGTAATTATTTAAAAACATTTTAAAAAAATTCATTTTATAAAATTATAAAATAATGAAATTAGCATAAATTAACACTGTATAATATATACTCAAAATGCTTGGAAAAAAGAATAAGAAAATCAACTCAAACAAATTTGCAACAAATAAATAAAACGAAAAAATAAATTCAACTAAAAAAATTCATATGAAAAAAATAAAGTTGCAATTGCTAAAAATTTAAAAATCCTATAAATAAATGAACTAAAAATTGATCTCATATGAAAAACAAATCTCACAACAACATTTATACAATTATTAAGAACAAAAACAATTAAAAATAAAATAAAAAACAAATATAGTGAAAAAAATCATGAAAAAAGAAGAAAAAAGAAAAATCTTACCTTAATGTAGTTG
>Ga0307515_10018857_pt1 | contig 12456 bp, 2 predicted proteins | sample 17_EM_MG_FD_194513 | JGI IMG/M metagenome (GOLD analysis project Ga0307515, IMG submission 194513) | Populus trichocarpa ectomycorrhiza microbial communities from riparian zone in the Pacific Northwest, United States - 17_EM | ecosystem: Host-associated > Plants > Roots > Unclassified | place...
TCCGAGAAAGAATGTGAGAGATTGAAAATTATTTGAGTATAAGAAGATACTGGCAGAAACGAGTAAGATAGCAAAAGCAAAGATGAAAGGGTATTTTCTTTCTTTGACCAGATTTTGAACAGATATCATCGCCATATGCTTTCTTTTTATAAGCTTTTGGGAGAGAGAGTTTAAGCAACTAGCAAGGATCGAGATCCACAGAGATTGTGGGTCAGAGACAGAGAGAGACGATGACATTCAATCAGAGAGAGACGATGACTTTCAATTAAATTGAGTGTTTAGGAAAAAACGATGTCGTTGTGTTCATATATATATATATATATATATATAATAAGGCCGGGTCTCATCCGGGTTTACCCGGGTCGGCCGGGTTCCGGGTCGACTCACCGGGTCTCACCGGGCCAATTTCCAGGCTGTTTTTTGCTTAAACCCGGGTCGACCCGCCGGGCCGGGCCGGGTTTCAAAACTATGGTTGCTGCTGCTGAAATGGTTGTGGCCACTAGAGTTATAAATAAATAGCAACTCTCAGCTTGTTTTAAGTAATGTATGCATTTATTTAGTAATTGAACTAAATAAACACAATAGTAATATCATATAACTAGGATTTATGCAACATAATATGAGTTTATAACAATGTGTTAAAACTTGATGTTGTAATGGATCATGCTCCTATGCGGAAGGTTACTGCCAGTTCTTAAACGATCTATGAACCCATCCATCACTGAATTAAGCCCTCTTTGAATTTTGTCATTTTACTCAAACCGGTGAAATGATGTGGCAGTTTCTTTTAACTAAATAAATACAATAGTAATATCATATAACTAGGATAAATGCAACAAAATACAAGTTTATAACCATATGTTAAAACTTGATGATGTATTTGATAATTGATCATACTCCTATGCTTCCCTGTGGTTACTGCCGGTCCTTAAATGGTATCATATCCATCCAGTTCTTAAACCCATCTGTCTCTAAGTTAAGCCCTCTTTTTATTTTGTCATTTTACTCAAACCGGTGAATTGATGTGGCAATTCTTTTTTAATCTGTTATTCCATTTCTGATCTGCAGATACTTTAAAGGCCCTGAACTTCTTGTCGATCTGCAAGACTATGACTATTCTTTGGACTTGTGGAGCCTTGGTTGTATGTTTGCTGGAATGGTGGGTGTCCTCTCTAACTTCCACTTTTCTCATCTTGCACATTATTTGTCGTGCGTGCAAGTACACATGTCCACCTCAGAATTGTGGCCTGGTCCATTATGGCTTGCTTCTTTATGAACTTACATGACTGGCCTGCCATTGCTCTTTGTACATGTATTAATGTCTATGATAGTGTTACTAATGCCATAGACAAGTGGACCTTGGTGTGCTTGCCTATTCTTGCTTGGATGGCAGATAGGGTAGAATGAATTTTGAGGTAATGCCAAAATATGTGGTAATCTCGTTATTGCTGTTGTGTTTTGCAGATATTCCGTAAGGAGCCATTCTTCTATGGGCATGATAATTATGATCAGCTGGTCAAAATAGCTAAGGTATGTGAAATGATTGGATAAAAGTTGAGTAAAAAATATCCGGAACACCCATCTTGTAAATCATTTCATCGACTTTCTAGATGACCATTGATCAGCAAGTGAGATCAATGTCTTTGGGTATCTTTTGGGCCTTGCCTTTTTTGTATTGGCCAGTTTGGTTAGGAAAGTTAGTTTACAAAAAATATGCTAAATTGCTTCCATGGTGTATAGCATGACAAATGAAGAAAAGGAGAAAGATAGCTAACACAGCCGAAGGCTGGTTGTCTGGGTCGAATAACCAGAAAGAAAGAACAAACTCTTTATGAAATTATCAAAATATAAAAATTGTTCTCATTACAGAAGTAACAGTCCTTAAATACTAGCAAAACCCCATGTAAATGAAATCCTAGCTCTTAAAAATAATTAAATTTTAGCCATCTAAACTATCACAAAAAATATTACATAAATAAACTATTAAAAGAAAATCCTTAATTATATGAAGGTGTCCATCAAATTTCAGCCCAGCTCTGGTATCTATCTGGATGTAAGGACCACATTGCAATGATTTGACCACCTGTGGAGATCGTGATTTTTAATATTTTTAGGATGAAAGTTGGAAATTTGGAGAGCTATAGGGATCAAACATACTTCATCTTTAGAGTGTGTGCATGTGTGTGCATGACTGGCTGCTTGCTTGCTAAGGCATTTCTGCTATTTTTCAGAAGCTTTTTTCCCCTAATGTACTTGATGGTGCCTGACAACCTATATGGCAGAATTGTCTTGCATTGACAGGCTTTGTATTTGTGGAATTTTACTGTAACATGCTTAGAACTTGTTTTAAGAATGTGATGGATAAAGATGGAAATGTAATCATTCTTGATTTTATGTGTAAGGTACTTGGAACAGATGAGCTGAATGCCTATTTGAATAGGTATCGCATAGAGTTAGATCTGCATCTTGCTGCACTTGTTGGGAGGTTGGTCATGTGTGCTGATAACTTCAATTGATTATATTTAGAGAACCAGTTTTCTTAAGAAAATTATTTTCTTTTACAGGCATAGCCGGAAACCGTGGTCAAAGTTTATTAATGTTGACAATCAACATTTGGCAGTTCCTGAGGTAGAAATTCATTTATAAATTTAAAATGATTATTTGTTCATTGTTAAATATATTTTAAATCATGCCCTTTTCTTTCTTTTCTATTTCTCCTCTTTAAAGGCTGTTGACTTCCTCGACAAGTTGCTGCGATATGATCACCAAGAAAGGCCAACTGCAAAAGAAGCTATGGTATGCCCCTGCTCCTTGTCTGTTGACAAAAACCCTTGACTGGTGGTTTTTATTAACCTTGTCATATGCATAGCTATTGGTTGCTTTTTGACCTGTGGAGTAATTGAGGGGAGAATTGGGGGTGGGGGGTGGCGACCTTTCTTTTATTTGTTTCTTCACTCATATATCGTTGCTTTGTAAGTGGTGACCGACCTTGTTACCATGCAGGCCCATCCATACTTCTATCCAATTAGAAATGCAGAAAGCAGCAGAACTCGTACCTAGTTTCAAATTTCAAGATGCTGTCAAGTCCTGGCTTCTCTTTGTTCTTTGTTGCGGCCTTCCTATGTAATCCGACTGAATATTATTATAATGGTGAGTTTGCATATAGGGAAGTCCTTCATACTTCTGTTGTTAAGAAGCCAGTCATTTTTTAATTCCCATTCCAGGCATCTTCTGGCTTAATATACTATTTTTTTTTCTCTGAACTTGTGTGCTCCTAATTTGGGAATAAATACTGATTTCAGATATTTTGTTTGGTTTTTTATTGTTTTTGTGATTAGATGATACGTTTGAATTTTCCCTTTGTCCTGGATTTTTTTTGTCTTTTGTGCGTGGGAATTATTGGTTTCAGAATAAATTGTTTGAACGTGTATAAGATGGATCTATCAAGAAAGTGGGTTAATTTCAGTTTTGGAATAGAAGAGATAGAGAGAGTGAAGATGGATCTATCAAGAAAGTGACTTATCTTTCTATACTTTTCTTTGAAATTACATAAACTTACTAGACATATTTTATATTTTTGTTTTTGTCTCTGTTTTTGCCTTTTTTGTATTAGTCTCTTCTTCTAGGAATATTCACTATTTTGTACTTCAATTTTTTTTTAATTATGTATACTAATTGAATTAAAATTGATATAATTTAAGTGATTTAGGAAATGAAAACTATATATGAAAATAAATCATGTCAATTTTAACACATGATTGTCAACTAGTATATGTTAATTTAAGTAGATGGAATACGGAACGGTGGCTATTCCTGAAGTATGTGAATTATTCATGGCTGGTTTTAAGTCTATTTTTTTGCGGGTTTCCTCATTTTTATTTTTATTTTTATTTTATTTCAAAAAATTCATTATATATTGAAGTGTTTTAATAATGATATTGTTATTATCAATTTTCAATTTGTTTTATATTTTTTTCTCCAGCTTTATTCTAAATCATAAATTATCTTGATTATTAAATAAATAAAACCCCTCTTTTCTTTCGGACAAGGTTTTCTACCATAAATTATTATTATTAATTTATTAATTTGATTATTTAAATAAATTCTCTGCAGTTTTTTTTTTAATCATAAATCTTTTTTTTTTCTTTTTGAGTTATCAGTTTCTCACCAACAACTTACATAATTGCAATCATTGGTGGAGTAATGGTGCATTTAGATGCAACTAGCTGTGGATGGGCTTGATTTATTTTGCATGAAAAGTAATGCTCAAATGCTGCAAACGTGTTTCAAAGAAGGAAGATAAATGGACAAATAGCAGATGAACTAAATTAAAAAAAAAATTATGATAACATGGAAAAAAATATTTTTCAAAAAAAGGATATTGATGTAGTTTTATTCTTAGAAAGGATGAAATTAAATAAAAAAAACTTAAAAAATTGGTTTGATTCAATTTAAGTTAGCTTGAAAAATCTATAATCTAACTCAGGTTATCTTATAAAATTTATGGCTCAAATTATAAAATTTAGATAACTTGATAGAAAAGAAAAAAAAAATAAAGAAAATCATCAAGTTCATTTAAAAAAAAACAAAGGTAATTAATTTTTCGAACTCTTAACTTGAGTTATTATTAGAAGCATCCTATCTAGATTTAATTTTTAATCAATCAAATGTTGAAGAATGCAATTGAAAAAATAATTTTTATCATGCAACAAGATTAAAAAATAGTAATTAAAAGAATGAGAATCAAAATTGAAACATAATAAAATTTATCTTTGATTTGAGGTGAAATTGAAAAGAAAAATTAATTTTACAAAAGCATTAAAAAAATCAAAAGAATAAGTATCAAAATTAAAATAACAAATACAAACAATTTTTTTTTATTAAAGGGTGAAATTAAAAAGAAAAATCAATTTAACAAAAAGCAAAAAAAAAAGATCAAATTGGGAAAAAAAACCACATATTCTAAATTAAGATTGAAGGATGAAATTCAAAACAAATAAAAGTTTTATAAAAAGGCCAAGAACAAAAATAAAAAATTAAAAGAATAAGGATGAAAGTGAAAATTCTCATAAGAAGGAGAAAAAAAGAGAGGGAATAAACAGAAAATGTCATTGGTGACAAACCGTGCCACTAATGACTATACGCCTCGCTCCAAAAAAAAAGAGAACACAACGACGCTTTCAATTAAATGACAAAAGGGGTTTTGGCAGTCGGGAAGCTTCAGATGCGTTGTTCGAAGGATGCAGGCGCCTCTTACATGTTAGTATGCATGTAGCACGCGTTAATAACTTTTTATTATTTTTTACTTTTATATTTAGTCAAATATCAAATTGCTTTTAAGGAGGTGTTTGAGATTGTAGTGCATGATGCTTTATCATGACCAAATCATCATATAGTTATCTATCCTTCTAATCTGGTTTCATTAGCAGTTTGTCATTGTACTAGAAAAATATTTGCCTTTCCTAACTATACTTATTAGGAATTATGTATATCAATAGTTAGAGATTTAGTTGAACTCATGAATTTATACCAATTGCGCTTTAGAATTTTCTCATTTCATATCTTACAATTATTCCTTTCATTTCTCTGTTCTATTTAAAAATTCATAGTTACATTTACATACATTTCTTATACCTTTACATTCTTAATAACACATGGCTTATATACATATCCTAATGACTTATGGATATATTTCTTCAATTTTGTTTTTTTATGTTTTATGCCCCTATGACTTTATCACCATGATTCATCATTGGGCTAAATTAATCTTAGCAATCTCATATAAAAATCAAACATTCTGATTATCCCTCATAGATGCCAATAAACTTCGGCTATCCTTTACGTATGCCAATAACTCCGACGAACCCTCACAGTTGCCAACAAATTTGACGAAACCTCATGGTGACTATCCCTTATAGTTGCTGACTAACCCAGTTGATCCTCATGGTTGCCAACAAATCCAGCAAACCTCACAGTTCCAAAAAAAAAAAAATCCTTAACTTTAGTTTCATATATGGAAGACTAAGTAAACACATCAATAACATAGCTTCCATTCATCTATCAACTTTCTTACACGTCATCAATTTTCACAATGATAGTCACTCAGTATTCACAAGTCAATTTTTATTGTTGCTTAAAAGTTCACTTGTAGATTATTTTTTTTCCATCATTATAGTCATTTCGATCACGCACTAGTTATCAACGTTACGATCAATTTCATTCACATCATTATTTCTATTGTTGCAATCGTTTAGAATTCATATTTAGGATTACGCTCTTGCGGTCAATCACACTTCATACACATACATTATTTTTTCACCTTTGCGCGGTTAATTACAAACACATATAAATTTCAGCCTCATAAGTATAAGCCGTTAAATATTATTATTACACAACACAAATAAATAACCATTGTCAATCTAAGAATTTCAAAAGCACTATTTAATAAATAAAAAAGCAAGAGAGGAACAATCCCTTACCTTAACTCTTGTTATCCAAGCTCTTAAGAAGTCGAGTTTCACTTTGAACGCTTCTCCTACAACTCCTGAGCAATAATCATAACCTTCACATCATTACTTTAAAACTTATCTGTAGAAATTTCTATATCTTACATCCAACTGCCAAATTAGTAGCAATTGTTAAAGTAACATTGGTTGGAACAATTAATTTTCGAGTTGATGTCATGATAAATACTATGTAAAACAATAGCTGAACTTTTATAAATATAATTGGCTTCTCCAAGAAGGTATATAAAATAAAATATTAAGCCATCACAAATATTTTAACAAACCAAAGTTTGTTAAAAAAAAAAAACTTATTATAACAAGTATAAAAATCTAAACAATCAATAAATTTCAACCAATCAAGATTTTAAAAATCATGTTATGAAATATATAGATTTCACAAAGATTATAATATCCTCTTTAACTATTAATCTAGTTATCACAAAAAAAATTTATAAACTAAATAAGGACTACTAATAAAGACTTAAAATTGTTGTCCAATAATCACAAAATGATTAAATGATTAAATAAGAGGACTTATATGTTTAGTTTATAATTATGCAAACATTTAAAAACATGGTAATCTTGCAATTATTACAAAAGCTAGCATGCATACTAAGCATATATATAAACTTGCAAAAGATATAGGAAAACAAATCCTAACATGTAAACTAAACAAGTATTGAATTAGACTTATACAAAACTAGTTTAGAGTACTTGTTGAAGTTCTTAAAAAATATTCAATTTCATATTATTTTTGTTGTTGTCAATGATTAATTTTTTATCGTTAAGACTTTATTAATTTCTCCTTACTTGGTGTAAAAAAACTTACTTCAATAAACTTCTCACGATTCCAAAAACTTCACCTTATTTAGGTGTATTCTTACACAAGATCCAACGAACTTAAAAGAATTATACTCAATATTTTTCTATAAAAATCAAACATAAGCTTTAGAGTATAAAGAATAAGTCTAAAAAAAAACTGGCAATAAATAGAGGAAATAACTCAACAATGTTTTTAATAATTTTCATTCTTCCAAAACACCTATTTGTAAGACTTAAGAATCAAAATATTAATTACTTATAATTTATGAATATTCATCAATTATAAATATTTATAAATTATGATGAATATTTATAGTTCATGAATTATAAATGAATACCTTTATTTTTATCATATAATTAATATATTGGTTCATGTATTAAGACATTTTAAGAACTAGAAGAAATTACTAATTAAATAGAGATTTAATAACAAAATATTTTTTATTAACCAAATTCAAGTCCAAACTCATGACCCCATAAGCCCACTACCCAATCAAAAAAGTTATTTTGAATATGAAACTTTTGTTATCTAATTGGTTTTTAGAACAATTTTTTATTTATCTTTAATTAGTTTTTTTAAAAAATGTTAAAGTACTCTTGTTGGGTTATAAAATTTAACATGGTTTTAATCTTTAATATGAATGGACCTCATATTTTATTTAGCTTTAAAATACTTATTACATGTTTTGTAGTGATTATGCAGTTAACAAGGTCTTATTTTAGAGTTTTTGAAGAAATATTTTGGAGGTTTTGTAACGATTACAGTTTAAAATGTTTTTTACTTGAAAATGCATCAAAATAATATATATTTTTTATTTTTTAAAAATTATTTTTGACATCAGCACATCAAAATAATCTAAAAATATTAAAAAAAAAACATAATTTTAACCGTGTTTCCCAGCATTTTCTTAATCAGTAACATAATTTCGACTTCGAGTAGTAGATAACCTGAGAGATGATGGATATATGTAGCTAGTGAATTAAATGTTAAATTAAAACAGGTAATCTTAAACGCAGACGTTTCGAAAGAAGGATGAGGATTGATAAGGATTTACTCATAAGTAAAAAATAAATGTAAATATGTCCTTGGTTTCATTTTTCATTTCGAGCATCTACTTTTCTCTCTTTCTCCATCTGAGCATGTAAGTTGAGAATCGATGAAATTTTGAGCTCGTGATGAGGCCAAGAGAAAAGCCAAATGCATGAGGGACACGCGTCAAGATAAACGTGATTCTGATGAAAGGTCATTTTAAAAGCATATATATAAACAGTAATTAAGATTATATGAGACAGAGAAGAAGGGATGGGTGATGAGACATGGCTGCATAATCCTGGGGTTCGGCTGAGCCAGGGCCGCACCCTAGTGTCGGTCTCCTAGCATACAAAAAGGCTCGAAACCAAACAAAATTAACAATTTGAGAGAAATGACAGCTCCTCAAACGCAGTCCCCCTTAGCTCGCAAGCTCCCTCATAACAAAGTACACCACCAAATCAACCCTATCTCTGCTCTGTCTCCCCAACATCCAAAGCTGTACTCCCTTGGAACAAGTTCTTAAACAAATGGATAAATATAAAAAAAAAAGGGCAAGAGGGGTAGTTTCCTCTCTGTGTGTATATGATTTTGGCATGATATGATATACGTTTGTGTTTGCCTGCGGATGCTTTATTTGTATTGTAACTTCCAAGTTCTCTCCTCCATTATATATATATATATATATATATATATATATATATATATATATATATATATTATCCTTTGTCCCGATCTAATGAAGATGGAAATTATGGGTCATAGTCAGTGATTATAGTCAAAACTCGGACGCTTCTTTCTTATGTCACCGACCATATAAACACGTAACGAGAAGGGAACAAGCTAGGGTCAGTTTTCATCACACAAGGTCTCTTTTGTTTTGGGTTTAAAATATTTGCAGTTTTTAAATGCTTTTTTGGACCATAAAATTATCACTCTTGCCGGGTCAAATTTGAAGGTCTCGATGCCAAAAAGAACCTAGGTGGCGAGCCTGTACAAGTCAATGAATCATGGCAACCTTTTGTTTTTATATATTTTTCAGAACAAAACAAACGAAGAGGGAAAGAAGGGAGAAAAGATTAGCACTAAATTAATACTATAATATCATTTCTCGAGCCATACACAATCCACTGCTCATATAATCTCAAATCTTAGGTTCAAATCCCTACTTTCCAGCTGTCGTGAGCTATATTTAATCACCCCATTAACAACCTCGTTATTCCCTCGTTTCCACTTGGCAAGACATTTTGCAAAATGATTGTCAACATGTTACCTCCTAGATATTTTTTCATGTTGGTTTGCCATACAAGCATAGATTAGCTAGCTAGGGTTACAAATTATTCAACGTGGATTGACTTTGATCTTCATGTCTTCTAATTTCTCTGCATGCGATATCCAAGAAGACAGACATAACCTAATATGAGGACTTAATGTTTCGTTTTGGCCCTACAATGTTGGTTGTGCGTTGCGAGCATTATTGATTAGTATATGATGGGGATCAAAAGGACTGTACGGATCATAAGCTAGATTACAAAAAAAAAAGGGAGCAGAATCCTTACCATTATCATTTCGAGACAACAGTCCTGGCATTTGTCACCTCTTAACTGTGTTTCACTGTTTGTGTAATTTATCATCTGGGTGAAACATGTTAACATGATACCTGTTGGGGACCCATGTTCTTCTTCTTGACTGTAGACACACACACACACACACACATGTACGCGTGCGTGTATTTTACAATCAATCGTCGTCTTGAGATTAGGGTTTCTGTTCAAATGAGTTGTGGAATTGTGATCCTAGCTAGCTAGCTAGCTGGTTCAAACCCTAATAATTTTTTGAGTGTTGGTTGATTGGCCAACTTAGAACAAAATCGTATGGAAATATGCACTAGTTTCTTGATCCATCCATTATCGACATTAAAAATGCTTGTATGTAGTTCTAACGCTTTACCAAAGGAACAAAACGAGGCTTGAAAACGGAACCAAAGCCATGATTTTCGCAAGAATCATGTGTTTTTATTATGCTTAACGTGTATGTATGTCAGCCCTTTCGTCACCATAATCTTCTTATATATTTTGATCCGATCAGCAGTTCGTTCGATCAAGTTTATTAATTAATTCTTAAAGGAGTAAGATTCCGGACCATATAACTTGAACAGGACACCTTTAATTAGCTCATCTCCAAGTATAATTCTCAGTTAAAGTGAGTCAACAAATCGAGGTCTTTGGCTTTTGATACTAATTGTATCGGAATCGACATCAAATAACTCTCGTTGATTCCAAATCTAGCTAGTGGACCCTCGACAATCATCTAGACAAAGAATAATATGATGACTAAAATGTTGGTGGATTTTTAGTATCGTCTAAAGCAAGAAAGGATTATTTAATGATGGGCAAGAATATATCTCACCAGTTGTTATTTTCATACTCGCTTTACTCTCCATGAACCAAGTATATATTATGAAATATGCCTCTCCAATCTTGACCCTCAATTTTCTGGATAGAATTATACACATCATTTTCTTCTCTTTTCTTTTCTTTTTTCTAAGAGAGAAAACACCTCACGCATAGTATCTTACGAAATTACTAGTCTTACAATTCTTACATTACAAGAACAACCGCAATATTATAACTCGTTTATTAATTTATAATCACATCATTAATGTCTTGTCTTGCATACATAAATAACAAAAAAACGACACTTTCAACTTAGGCTTTAATATTAATTTCAAGAGACTCTATGATATTGAACATTGAATACAATAATCAATACATACAACATGAGTATCTTATTAGCCGGTATGAGTCTTTCTATAATGTTTAGATATCATGAGGCTAGAAAATAGTTAACAAAAAATCTAAGCCACCATGGCCATTCCGTGATAGCGATTTTACCGTGCATTTTTCTTGTAAATCACTGTGGATTGAAAAATTTATTTATTTTTTTTAATTTTCTATTTGTTTTTTTACATAATTAAACCCTTTCGAGCTCAAATTTGCACCCAATTACATGTTTTTTTTTTTATGATTGAATTGAAAGATAGAAAACTGAGGTGAGAAAAGCATGTAACATAGGTGGTGGCTTTGAGATTTGCTTGAAAACCCCCTATATTTTTTAACTAATAGATAACAGGTCCCTTTAGTTTTAAAAAATTCAATTTTGATACCAAACTTTATTCTCCTCTTTTTTAGTGCTTTTTTTGGTGGAGAGAGAAGGGATCGCAAATTCTAGCGTAGAGAGAGAGTTTTTGTAGGCAACGATTTCGACCACCAAAACAATCTATTTTTGTGTCAAATGGTTACATATAATGAGGGGAGTTAAGATTATGTGTTTTATTATCTTTAAAATGCCTAAAACTTAGATGTGGGCCCAGGAAGATTTTTTGTTTTGGGTAGATTATGGGTTTTGGGGTGTTTTTCTATGTTTTTGAAGATCATGAATTGATTTAACAAGGTTTCTAGGGTCTTTCTTAGGAGTTTTGGGTAAACAAATGGTTTGAAATTGGGTTTTTTGGTTGAAAAAACAAGAACTTTGTCTTTTCGACCACCACAATGGCTGGATTTTGGGGAATGATCGACGACGCGTCATCTACTAAGATAGACGACAAATCATCTATTTTTTTTTTGTCAAAGAATGGGGACAACATAACTTCAAAAAATATTAAAGGCCCCTTTCTTAGTGGGCCAAATACTTGGTTGTGCTTGCCAGGCACACAACACCTGGTCTTATTCTTTTTTTTAGTTATTTTTTATTTATTTTCTAAAATACAAGTTTTTTATATGTATTTTTTATATAAAAAAAATTGCATTTATGTTTTGATTAATACCCCTTCTTTGTGATTTTTCTTGGTTTATTTAGCCTTTTTAAAATAGTTATTATTTTTTTAATTATATTGGATGTGTTTAACTTTTATTTTATGAGGTCAGTGTTATTCATCTACAATTTCTTTTACATAGATTACATTTATTTTAAAAAATAAAAAAATTATTTTTTTACAATATTTTAATATGTGCAGCCTTGTATAAAAATTATTTCCTTTTATTTTATTCAATAAATTTTATGTGTATGTCAATTTTTGTTACAAATTGATTTTAATAA
>Ga0307515_10018859_pt1 | contig 12455 bp, 8 predicted proteins | sample 17_EM_MG_FD_194513 | JGI IMG/M metagenome (GOLD analysis project Ga0307515, IMG submission 194513) | Populus trichocarpa ectomycorrhiza microbial communities from riparian zone in the Pacific Northwest, United States - 17_EM | ecosystem: Host-associated > Plants > Roots > Unclassified | place...
CTTTAGGGGTAGTTTAAATGTTTTTTTTTATAAAAAAATAGGAAAAAAATTATATAAAAATAAGTTAATTAGCATTTCTGTTTAGGATACTTCAATGCTAAAACGTTGAATTTGATTTTTATGATAGTTTGTTGTTTATAAATTATTTATACTTCATTTATAAATAATGTTTTTGACTTACGATACTTGGTTTGACAAACATGCTTAACCCAAATTTACTTGAATAATCATAATAACAACAACAATAATAATGAATAATGAATAATAATAATAATAATAATAACAACAACAACAAGAATAATAATAATCATACCAATAACACTAATAATAACAACAACACCAACAGCAGCAACAACAATAATAATCATATTAATAATAAGAATAAAAATAACAATAATAATATGAATAATATTATTAATCTGATTAATAATATACTAATATTATTTTTATTGTTAATATCAGTATTAATCTTATTATTAATAATAGCGTTGGTCAATACACTAGTATTTTACTGAATGTTGGTTAATAATAATTCTTATTATTTCATTTAGCAATTTTCTTATGAGCTTTTCAAATTGGACATGGGTCACAGGTTGTTTTCCCGTCGCAGGGTATTTTGCTTCAACTAGCAACTAGCAACTAGCATGACAAGTTTGATCCTTGTTTTAGATCCAACGGACATTAATGATTTGTTTAAATATCTATGTGTTCCGTATGATCATTTACTCCTCTTTTTTTTGTCGCCAATCTTATCCACCACCGAATTCAATAGAAAACTGTCATTGTTTTGCTAAGCCAAAATTTGGCTTTTCCGTCTTGGCATATGAATCCAATCCATCATTCCCTGCCACAGCTCATACACTTTTATTCCGGAATTTGAGCTGATTATTTTGGAAATCTTGAATTTATTGAGGAGGTGATCGTGCAAAATTCGCCTCAACCCCTCACTTCAATCTACTTCTTCTTCTTCTTCTTTTTTTTTAAATGTGGATATGCAAGCCAGTTTAAACATGCCTCGACTAATTCCACGGACCCTGAAGTTAACGATCATACAAGCCTCCAATGACCCTGAGGTTTATAAGACTCGAACTGGTAAGCAAGATCAGAACCTGACTAGTTGAACTACATCTCTCAGGGTTTCGAACACTTCAATCTCAGAAACAAGCTTGGAACTTAAATTAAACACTTCACTGTGTTTTTTACTTAAAAATATATTAAAATAATTTTTTAAAATTTATTTTTGATATTAACCTATAAAAAAAATCTAAAAAAAGTAAAAAAAATCTAAAAATTACTGTTAAAACACAGTGACAAACACCTTGTGTACGCTTGGGGTCAAATTCTAGTTGGCCTTTCATGGACAAAATCATTGCCAGCTCTGAAGTGACCAATTGAGGGGAGCCTTTATACGGATTCAGAGTCAATTTCACTGCAAGATTGCCATTGTGCATGTATGCTCGGACATAATAAGTATATTCCAAAAAACTGGAAAGCATTTTTGTCTTTATGTGTTCCTGCTGGCCCTTCGGTGTTGTGCTCAGCAGCTTTCTTTATTTACTGTGCTTTTTTACCCGTGGTAAAAAACTGTCACCATTGCGTGGATCGTTTAAACCAAAACCTGCCTTTGCTCCTCTCTTCTTGCTTCCATCAGCTAATATACTTCTACATATGTTTGTTTAGTAGTGTAATATTGGTGTTTTTTTTTAAATAATTTTTAATTAAAATAAAATTTCTTATATTAGTATATCAAAACAGAGTATTTAAAAATATATCAATTTAATATTTTTTAAACTAAAAATACTTTTAAAAAATAAAAATTACTACAAAACCAGCAAGCAATTGTTAAGAATAAATATTTAGAGAATATTTTTAAATAAAAAACACTTTAAAAAATAATATTCATTAATAATACAGACACCTTTCGAGTATAAAAGTAAAAGAAATAAATAAATAAATAAAAATTGAAAATGGTTAGCACTTAGCTGTTGTATACATAAAAAAATAACAGTAAGGTCAATTCAAAAACAACTGACAAACCTCTCGTTTACATGTATGTCACAAGGTATAAGCTCTATACACACCAGTATTTACAGCAAATAGTTTAAGTACACTAGGATATGATTCCATGTGGTGCTGGTCTACCACAAGCATCGCACCATCTGGGAACCTGCCGTTTTCTAGTCATCCTCTTCCCAAGCTGTTTCTTTTCTTTTTCTTTTTAAATGCATCAAACATGTTTTTAAAACTCCTTTGCCAATGAGTTCACATTCATTTATAAACTAAGTCATGTTTATATTTATATTTTAAAAGTGTTTTTAAAAAAATTAATTTTTTTTTATTTTTTTTATTTTAAATTAATATTTTTTTTAATGTTTTCAAATTATTTTGATACACTAATATAAAAAATAATTTTTTAAAAATAAAAAAATATATATTATTTTAATGCATTTCTAAGTGAAAAATACTTTAAAAATCAACCGTAACCACATTCTCAAACACCCCCTAAATAAATAAAGGATAAAATTCAAAAAAACATTATATATATATATATATATAAAAATCATTGGCTTTCTTTAGAGCTCTATACAATTTATATTTTCAATTACACAAATATTATAGAATCACTTTTTATGTGAAAAAAAGAAGAAATTTTGTTAAAATCATGTAAATATTTTAGAAAAAGATATGCTTATCTCATAATATTTATCAACAATCATTTGATTTGAAAAATTCATTTAAATATATATAATTATACTTCATAAGTTTTATATATTTTTATCTATATATAACTAAAAGAAATATGAATTAGCTGAACTTCTCACTTATATTAAAATCATAAAAATCACATTTCTAATCTTCATAAAGGCGAATTACGACCTAACATGAATTAATACAAAACATTTCTATTGTAGATCTTAAACACTTGTTTTATTCTTTTTTTAAAAAAAAAAACCCTCCTTACTCCCACTCATCCAACGACCACCTAAAATCTACTAATTGAACGGTCAAGATGAAACAAGTGCACCAGAACGCCATACGGAGTGACGTATAGTAGCAGAAAAGTGGGGTCATTGACTTGAGCATATTAATTAAGTTAAATATAAATATAAACAAAATAAAATACCAATAAAGGAACATAGAGTATACTATTCAAACTGAGGTTTTATTTTTTTTGGCTGATGCATAGCATACAATTGGAGGGAATGGATTTTGAGCGGTTAAAAGTTTCTCTCTCTCTCAGCAATTTGTTGATGGATGAATAAACATACGCTCATAGTCCTTAGCTTCAAGAACAAGAGTGCGCACGATAAGTGAATCTTCCTCTTTCCCATCTGTGCGTTGCTTAACCCACCCCGTCAAAAACACACAACGCGTAAACAAATCAAAATCAAAAACTGATTTTTATTTTTATTTTTATTTTATTTATTTATTTTTGTTAATGATCGATGTCGAAGATGAAGCATCTACTAAGAAAGCTCCACATCGGTGACCATCACAACCGATTTGGTGGCGAGACCCGACCCGTTTCGAGTTCAAACACGAGTCCCAGTACCACTCCGAGTCCGTCAAATGAAAGAATCGAGCCCGTTGAATCCACGGCAGTGGATCGGACGGCAGTCGAAGCGATTAGTAGTAGTAATAGTAGTGGGATTGATTTTAATTTATTAGAGGAGGAATTTCAAGTGCAATTGGCTTTAGCGATTAGTGCGTCGGATCCGGATTCGACTCTGGATACGGAATCTGCTCAGATCGATGCTGCTAAGCGGATTAGTCTCCGGAGCTGTCCCGTCGTCCCGGTTACTGATACCGATTCTCTTGCTGAGTCTCTCTCTCTCCGATACTGGGTATGTTTTTTACTATTTGGTTAGGTTTTTGACTTTTGGATCTTATTTTTGGGGATTTCATATGATTTTGCCTTTGCATTTGCTGTTTCGGATCAGTTTTGTCAACTCTAATTTGGTTGGTTCAGGGTTTTGATTGATGCACAGTGCTGCAATTTTGACAAGTTTGGTTCTAATTTGTTTTGCATTTTCATGCATGAATCAGTTTAATAATTATACTAGTTGATTGTGTTTTGTTTGACTTATTTAGTTTGTGGACTGATATTTAATGTTATAAAGCTGTTTTAGTTATTATTGTGGATAATTGATCTTATCTCTACAGATGACTTGTGTTGCGTAACAAGTTTGATTTGTTGATTACTGCCTGTTTTCCATAATTGACGAGAAAGCGAAGAGAAATGTTCTCCAAAACTTGTTTTTGCTAAAGAAAGCAAGGGATGGGGATTAATTGAATTTCTAGGTTCATGCTACATGCTGTTGGGTTCTTGTGGGTTGTTATTAAAGTGATTGGTCTTGACTAAGTTGATTAATTGTTTATTTTTTTGTGTGGGTCTCTGTTTACAACGAAGCAGAATAGGTGGCTTGTGGTGTTTATGAAAGGAAAATAATAATCAAGCAGTAGAGTTCAATAAAACCTAAATTCTCTAAATGTTTTCATGGTTTGCTGGGGGGGCTCTGAGATTTGCATCGTGAATTTTACGGAATGAAAGTGCTTGATAATAATTTGGAAGAATGAAATTGAAGCTGTTGGATGCCTGTAGCCAAGTTTATGCAATCTCCTCAGATCTCTCATATAATGGCTACTGAACAATTGGAAGATAACTGCTGTATTTTTTCCCTAACTAAAAGCACCAAGCAAAGGCTTACTTATTTTTAAGAGGGGTGGAAACTTGATCACATAGTGAGATTGTCTTCCAATACAAGGGCCAGTACAATTTTTCCTAGTGATTTTTTACACTTCCTTTATCACAGTCCTTTGTGAGTTTAGCTTTTCTAGGTTAGCATTTATGCATACATGTATTTACATTCTATGCAGCGCAGAATATTTTCCATCCAGGAAAAAAATGAAATTGAAAGCCTGTTGATTGGAGATTTCTATTTCCTAGGAACTGCGATGTTGAAAAGTCTCGTTCTTGAATTTCATTTTCATTCCTTGTCGTACCATTCCCTGGCACAAATAGAAAAACAAAGCATATGTTTTGTTTTCTTTTCCTATGCATGTCACGTGCAAATCTTGATGTTATCTATTCAAAACATTCAACTGATTTTTCCCATATCTTTCATGCAGAGCTATAGTGTTGTAAATTATAATGAAAAAGTGATGGATGGCTTTTATGATGTTTGTGGACTTACCTCAAACTCAGTTGTTCAAGGGAATATGCCATTGTTAGTGGATCTTCAAGCAATATCAATATCAGAAAATGTTGATTATGAAGTTATCATGGTAAACCGATATGTTGATGCTGAACTGCAAGATCTTGAGAAAAAAGCTTATATCATGTCCCTGGAAAGCACAGTCTCTGATGGCTTGATCCAGAAAATTGCTGATGTTGTTGTTGATAGAATGGGTGGTCCGGTGAGTGATGCTGGTGAGATGTCAAGCAGGTGGAAAAGGCGAAGCAAAGAGCTACAGAACACTCTGAACTCTATCATTCTACCCCTTGGTTGTCTTGATGTTGGACTTTCTCGCCACAGGGCCTTGCTCTTTAAGGTTTTGAGATCTTTTAACTTCTGTTAAAAAGTTGAACTTGATGATAAATGAACATATTCATTCTTTTTAACATAACAATGGCCATCTTGTCTGTTTAAATTCTTAATATTTGTGTTTTTGCTATTCAAAGAATGTCAGCATCATCATTCAAGCTTATGATAGTTCTTCGGATGCTTGTGAATAAATTGGACTCAAATTAATCATTACATTTCTGGTGACAGGTGATAGCTGATAGGATTAATCTCCCATGTATGCTGGTTAAAGGGAGCTACTATACTGGCACTGATGATGGAGCTGTAAATTTGATTAAGATGGACGATGGAAGGTGGTGTTTTTTTCTTGGCCTATTTTTTGTCCATTTAATTTGGTGTCATGCTGCATCAAGTGGTACTGCAAAATGATTTATATGTTTCTATTGGTAATCAATACATGTACTGGGAATGTTTATTGATATTTTATGTTAGCATCTGGATTCTGGTTAATAACTATCCAAGCTTTCTGTATTGCTAGATGTATGAACTTGTAATAAGTAATCTGGATATTTCTTTTGCAAGACATGTTGAATATGAATAATGATCCTTGTTGCAAATCTCATTTCCTAAGTTGCATGTATTCCTTGCATACACTTTCTTTTTGAAAGCCCACTTTCCTTTAATTATCAAATTTTTGCTTACCTATTTTGCATGAGAATGATTATTAAAAAATGTCAAGGTTTTATATGTGTTTGCTGTCTAATCAAATTAATACTGCAGGCTTAAATGTTTGATGGGGATTGTTTGTAATTGTGTTCTTTATATGTTAAACTGGTGCAGTGAATACATTATTGATCTGATGGGTGCTCCGGGCACTCTAATTCCTCCTGAGGTGCCCAGCAGCCATCTTCCAACAGCTGGATTTGACATAAGTGGGTTCGCCAGTCTTACAGAAACCCCCAAAGATTCAACTGCGTTGATGGGTGAAGGATCTGGGGTTCCTGCAATTTCAACTAACCTGGATAGGATTCCCCATGTTGGCAGCTCAACATCAGGAGAAGGATTATATGTCAGCATCAAAACAAACGAGAATGATCTGAACTTAGTTGAGAAAAATCAAATTGAGAAATTTGAATATGATTTTGGGAAGCTCAGGTTATCAGGTTCTGAAAAACCTTCATCTGCACAAAAAATTAAAGTTAAAAATGTTTCCAAGTATGTCATCAGTGCAGCGAAGAATCCTGAATTTGCACAGAAATTACACGCTGTCTTGTTAGAGAGTGGTGCATCACCTCCTCCTGATTTGTTTTCAGATATGAATCTGGGTGAATCAAAGCTGCTTGAGAAAGCTCACCCAGAAAACAGGGTAAATCTAGGTGACCAGCTTCTCTGTTGTTTAGATGACATGTTGACAGGGCATGAACAGACCCTTATGTCCTTAACTAGGGAGGGTATGTTGAACAACATTAGGTGTGATTATGAACAAGAACAGTTTGCTGAGGGCTCAGCCGATGAACCTAGAAAATTGAATGTGAATATCTCAAATTCTGACTTGTCTTTCCCTTCCGATGTCACCAGTGAAGGATTTGTGCTTCTTAATAATAGAACAAATGAAAATTTGCAAATAGATACCTCCGGCATAGATATGGTGTCTATTCATGCATCTGGAATTGCTGGAAGTGCTATGCATGAGAATCCGCTTCATGATTCTTTCTTGTTCTCTGGATTGGAACCTTGCCAATTACAACCTGAACATGCCTTGGTTAGTAGTGAGAACCAGTGCTTTCAGGAGAAAACAGGAAGGCTTTTTAACATGGAAACTGGCAAAGAATCTGATTTCAAATTGATGGAAACAGCAAACAGTGGTCTGCATACTAGCAATGGTTACAGTGAGAGAATAAACCCTATGCTGGGGGAGGTGGCTGAATGGGAAATTCCATGGGAGGATCTTGAGATCGGTGAACGTATAGGCATTGGTAAGAATTTTTTCTTGTTTAATTTAATTTGGTTTTATAAAAAGAAGAAGCTGCTGGCAATTTTAGACTTATAGAATCCTGTTCAGATTAAGGGAAGTTGTCACCCCCCCTCCCCATGTATCCTTGCTTAAAGTTTCCCATTAATGCATGCTAGTCTTACCCTGCGATATACATGAGGGGTGTGTTTTTGCATATGTAAGTCCTTTCTGGTCAGTAATGAGGGGGGCATGAGAATTGGCTGGTGATTAACATGTAATAAATTTTATGGCTTTTTATGCAAAAAGGATAATTTGGATATGTGAATTCATACAAAGGTTGGAATCAATTAAAATATTTCAAAGACATAACACCCTGTGATTCAATGTCACATAGTTGCTTCCTAACACCACCACCAACAAGAAAGTCTCAATTCCAAACTAGTTGGGAGTTAGTTATATGGACCCTTTTGCGCCATTCTGTGCAATATTGAATCCAGGCAGCTTGTGAGGTTTTAATCACACACATCTGTTATCTGTTTAAGTCTTAGAAATGGATCAAAAGAAAAAAAATAATATGGTGTGCATTAATGAGTTATAGAAATGGGTATTGAACTAGGCTCATAGGCATAGCACTTCATCTCCACATGTCTTTATTTGTTAAGTTCTAGTTTCTCTGCAAGAGTACAATCTCTTACCAGCTGAGTCAGTCTAAATTGGAGTTTTACCTTTTGGAGGAATTGTGTTGCTTTCAATACTGGCTTTGCAATTGCAATCATATATGGTAGGAGGCTGGCTATCAGCCCAAACAAGCCTGGAAAATAGGTCAGGTGATGTTTGGTGAAGAAAACTAGCCTGCTTCTCTGGACATGGTTTCAAATAGGAGACCAAAGTTCTATCAGACATCCTACCTTGTCCTAGTAAGCTTTGTAGTTTGCTATGTCTTTGGATTGTCTTGAATATGTGATTGAGAAGACTTGGAAATCTGGCCAACATGGTAATACTTTCAAGGGCTTCTTCCATTGATTTTATTAATTAGGGAGAGTGATGCATGTCTGGAGTTGTATATATATCAGCTATGATTGTTTAATAGTAGTCTCACTACGCCTTGTTGTGCAGGTTCATATGGCGAGGTCTACCATGGGGATTGGAATGGCACTGTAAGTTATCCTTTGACACAATATGGGTATTTTGTCGTTAACTTGTGATAAACTACTTCATAGTCTGCACATCGAGTTGGATAATTTTAACACAATAAGGTAGTGCTTCCTTTCTGGATTTGATGAGTTGAACACTTCCAAAGGTGGCCCTTTCAAGTTTCTGCTGAAGGGGTTGTTAATGAGGTTGCCAATCTGTTCCATTCCATCTGCATCCGGTGCCAAATTATCCATTCTTTAACTAGAAAGGTTTGGCATTAGGGGGACTGGGGAAGCCCACTGAAGTCTAAGATCTAGCATAGCGAGATACTTTTAACACAATATTGATTATTTGGTTATAGTTTACAATTCAGTGCTTATGCTACTGTGTTTTGGCTATGACAATGATGATAAATGTGAAAATTGTGGAAATGTGGTTTCAATTTTTATTGGGCAATATTTGTTGGTTTCAAAATTGTCACCTTCAGTATTTTATGCATCACTTCCATGATGCCAGTCTCTGTTTATAATGCAATTTTGTTGAAACTGCCTCTGTGGTAAACTTCATATAGAACCACCAATCTATTCATCAACTTACTGGTCCATCTGTTTTATTTTTAAGGCTTGCTTCTTTGATACTATCTTCTTGGTTCTGCATGACAGGAAGTTGCTGTGAAGAAATTTTTGAACCAGGGTTTCTCTGGTGATGTGTTGGTTCAGTTCAAATGTGAAGTAAGCACTACTAACTTCGTACATCTTATATGTATATGTTAATAAAATTGGTTTCATATGACATTTGAATGAATTTCTGCTTACTGTTTAATGCAGGCTGAAATCATGCTAAGATTAAGACATCCTAACGTTGTTCTTTTCATGGGAGCAGTTACTCGTCCCCCGCACTTATCAATACTAACTGAGTTCTTGCCCAGGTTGAGATTACTTCCCCTAAAAAAAACATTCTACTCTTTCTTGTTTCTGGAATTATTAAATTAAGCTTCATGTGTCCAACACCTGCATCCTTCACATTGATATACTATTAAACTGAATAACCTATATGATAAAAGTGTCACCATGTTGACTTGGATATCTTGAATTTTTCATAAGCATGATTCTGAAGCCTGTGGCGCCTCACTGCTTGTAGTTAACATTATGGACTTTACCTCGGTTTTGCTTGGGGTGCATGCATCTCTAGGCATGCTGCCGATGTTTTATTTAATGAGTGATAACATTCAAATCACAAGTTCTGCCCTACTTTTGTAGTGCCTTTACCACCATGCAAGCCCTATGAAAAGCATTTATGTTTTGAGGTTTATGCAAAATAGAGCATTCTTTCAGCAGATATGTACTCTTCTTCAAAGCTACGTTATATTAAAAGTGTTCTGTCAGGGAGCTTTTGGAGTTCATTGCTATCCAAGTCACGTCCATTAACTTTTTTCAGTAAAAATAGTAAATACTGAGTCAGTTGTTTTTTTTTTTTTCCTCATACTCTCTTTACACATTTGTGTGCAGAGGGAGTTTGTATAGGTTACTGCATCGTCCCAATTCTCAGATTGATGAAAAGAGGCGAATGCAAATGGCTCTTGATGTGGTACGTGTCAGATAACCTATCCTTCTTTTTACTCCATTCTATTTTCCAAACTAAAGCTGCTTTCTTCTTTTTTACAGGCAAAGGGAATGAATTACTTGCACACTAGCCATCCTACCATAGTGCATCGAGATTTAAAGTCTCCTAATCTCCTCGTCAACAAAAACTGGCTTGTTAAGGTCTGGCTCTCAAATTATTCTCTGGTTATGCATATGTTTTGTTGGAAATTCAGTGGACTGCTTTATCTTTTGCAGCTTCGCTGAAAGAAACAATGCATATATTTCCAACATCTTATTAATTTTCTATCCACAGGTCTGTGATTTTGGATTGTCACGCATTAAGCACCATACTTTTCTGTCCTCGAAGTCTACTGCTGGAACGGTTAGACTTATTTAAAACTTGTAGCATGCTCATAATTCCATTTTCTAATTGTTTTAGACCAAATAATAAGCAAGAAGTTTGCTTTTCCACTGCAGCCTGAATGGATGGCACCTGAAGTCCTGAGAAATGAACCAGCAAATGAGAAGTAAGAATATTCACTTGCATAAACATGCCAACATAGTTTATTGCAGGAAGTTTGCATTGCTGGGAAGTTTTCTCTAGCATCAATACTGTTGGTTTACTTGCTTGCTTGCAGATGTGATATATACAGCTTTGGTGTGATACTATGGGAGTTGGCTACGTGTCAAATCCCTTGGAAAGGCTTAAATCCAATGCAGGTTGTGGGAGCTGTTGGATTCCAAAATCGACATCTTGAAATTCCAGGGTACATTGATCCAGCCATTGCCCAGATAATACGAGATTGTTGGCAATTGTGAGTTAGTTAACAGACCTGGTCAATATTTTCATTTGAAATGAAGTGCTCTGTGATGACAAATCCCTTGTTGCTTTTGCAGGGAGCCAAATTTGCGACCATCTTTTGCACAGCTTATAACCCGTCTTCGATGCGCTCAACATCTACTTGTTGAGACACCAAACCATACAAACCAAACAGCAGACTGACTGGAAAGTGCTACCTCAATAATAGTTTGAGCTGTTTTTTTGCTCGAAGAGCTGGAGCAGCAGCAAGTTTTTTCATTTGATTTATAATAGTAAGATAATATTGGACAGGGAAGTGTTGGTTCATTCAAAGTGGGGACTCAGCACTGGCCCTCTCATTGATCACACAGTGGAGATCCTCTAAGTTAGTTAAACAACTGCAATAAGTGCAGTGGAGGATTCCATGGAAAGTTTAAATATAGGCAACATCACATGTTTACAATTCTTGTAAAAAAAATCTCTCAACTTCATCTTTGGAGGTCTTTGCCCTACCCCGGAATTGTAAACATGTGATCTCCACGGATCATTGTGGAATTAAAAAGGAAAAACAAACAAAAAAAAACAATTATGTTCTGGGCATGTGTATATTTTCTTTGTTCTATTTCAGCTCGTCGTATCAAGTTTAGATTTATCATCTATGAGATGAATTTTCATCAGATAAAGCAAATGTAGAGTCTAACCCTTTCGACCGCAAATGGGCACGAAAAGCTTACATGACTGTAACAGATACTTATGGCCTCCTGAGCACTGTTTAATCTTTGCATAGAATGAAATTGCTTCTCCATGTTTCCTAGTTCTGGTTGCAACATTGAAGTTCTTTTTTTATTATTAAAATTGAACAGAAAATATATTAGTTGATGATATGTTATTCATTTTATTTTTTTAAAAGAATAAATTTGAATAGATATGTCTCGCATGTTTTTTTTATTAAAAAAAAAGCCATGCATACATGGTGTTCTAGCTCAAGTGCATGTAGGCTTGTTTCTTTTAAACCAACGTTTTCTAAGCTATTTTTTCATATACCTCTCACATTTTGTTTTTAAAATTAGTTGTTTTGCTTCCCTTTTTATTTTTTTTAATCCTTAAAATAAATTATTAAGATGGTATTTAAAAAATTATAGTTCTAGAGTAATTTTAGTGATTGTTTTATGAATAATTACACATGTAACTAATATATAGAATTAGTTTTTTTTTAGACTACTTTACTCATGAATATTTGATGAGAATAAAATATTTATTTTGTTAATTTTTGTTATAAGTTTTTTATATAAGTTCTTCAAAAATATTATTTTTTTATTTTTTTTATACAATCATGTAAAATATATTGAGTCATAATTTGTTTTTATTGTAACTTGTTTTTTTAAATCATTACGAGTTTTATGTGCTTTTAATTAAAAAATATATATTTATGTCAAAAAATTACATAAATAAGAAATGGG
>Ga0307515_10018860_pt1 | contig 12455 bp, 10 predicted proteins | sample 17_EM_MG_FD_194513 | JGI IMG/M metagenome (GOLD analysis project Ga0307515, IMG submission 194513) | Populus trichocarpa ectomycorrhiza microbial communities from riparian zone in the Pacific Northwest, United States - 17_EM | ecosystem: Host-associated > Plants > Roots > Unclassified | place...
GGCTTGTCGATTGAGGAGAAGTTGGAGATCGTCTCGTCTGCCTGCTTCGTTGGGATCCCACCACAGTTCGCTCCCATACAGTGCGACAGCTTGGACGCATGCCACTTGGACGGCCCTTACGCTCTCTGGTACTACCCCGTACGTCTTTGTGAGGGTTCGGAGTCTAGCTTCTGCTGCCCTGGCTTTCTTCATGCATCGGTTATGGTGCTCCTTGAGCGTCAGGTGCGCGTCCATCCAGACGCCGAGCCAGCGTGTCGCTATTTCGGTATGTTATCGCCAAGTTAGTAATGCAACGAGTGACCAGCGTAAAACTACATTTTCAGTGCTTCCTCCATTTTTATGCCTGGCTGCTTGGTGGGTACTACTTCATAAATAGACTTAGGTACGTAAAGTGCCAGGTTTCGTTAGCATGAGCCGAGCGAGCTCTCGCGATCACTTCCGCCCATCATACATACAGAACAAAGTCCCTATCAGCCGCGCTACACAGCGGTAAAAACGTCTGGGGCGGGTGGATGCAGATTCGGTTACCCATCTATCGAATAGATGCATAAATAGGAAAAATAATAGGTTTGAAGGATGAAGGAGATCCGGTTGCCGAACTAAAGAATGTTTCTTAACTAAGTACTCATCAAGTGCATCGGCAAAATTGATTCGGTGGAACGATAGGCGTGGCGCGTTGCCGGTCTCGGGAGATGCACACATCACACGCCGACAGGGATATTGAAAAAAGCAAATCCCAGTATACCCAGCGATCCGATTGATTGCATATGAGGTAGCGAACTTAGAATGCGGGGTAGATAAGGATGTGAACGGACGCAATTCTTTCGCTGGAGTCGGGGCGCAAAATTTTTGTCCCGCTATGTTTTTTTCTGATAACAGACTCTGATGGAGAGGTGTCACACCTACTTGCTCGGATCTGAATGCAACGCCGGAACTGCCGTGTTGTTAGGTTCCTAAATAGATACGTAACCGAGATACGAGTGCCGTGCCGAGATGGCAAACCGGGAACGATGGTTGGGTGGTCCCAGGCAAAGCAGATCCATTGTGATGGAGTGTAGTGTTGGAATCATAACTTAGGCCTACGTCCTCACGAAGGCAACATTCTCCACTGAATACCGTCTTGGCACGGCCCGGATGTATTTGGTATGTACATGGCCATCTAGGTACACGCTCTGGTAACGGTAAGAGTGATACATCTGTCATCTCTCATCACCTAATTTAGCAGGATTAATTCCTAATGAGTGAATTTGGAGCTTGATGAAATCACCTATTCTAACACGCCGTGGATCTGAGAAGATTACTACAGTTGCCGCTGTTACATAGCTGTTAAGACGGGTGGAATGGTACGACCGTTGAGGTAATGAAATTTCCAAACTTCCTCCAATTAGACAGCGGTAATTCGCAACGAATAGTTGAAATAAATACCATACTTAAAATCTTTCGCGGTATTTCTATTTCGTAAAACAACACTCACGCTGTCAAGTTCTCTCTTTGTGTTTGGTAGTTTCCTGGGTTCAAAGTTTCTGCATTTCTCGAGGTTTCCTGAAGACATTTCCTCTATTACTATTGAAATCACATCAACTATCCAATTATGTTCTTTTGTCTCTAAGCTTTCATTTAAGCTCTGAATCGTATACTCTGGATAAGAATTCAAAGTTAGATACTGTCTCGCGCCGACAGCTGACCATTGTGCAGAGTTTCATGCAGGCTTCCCATCGGTCCGGCGCGACTATAGTCTTTTGAAGTCCGGCTTCCCCGTCCCGTCCCGGGCATGATTTGCGTGGACTGATCCGTCCGGGACTGATTTCGGCTGCCCTAGGGCCTGTATAGGTACCTATATGGGACTAGCGACTACTGGAACTCGGCATCCGGTGGTCGTCCCGGTTGTTTCGGTGGTGGGCCTTACAATTAGCTATAGCTGGTGCCATGATGTTGTGAAATGGTAGTGGTGAGCCTTAAAACAAGCGGTAGCAGGCGCTACAGTGCCAGTAGAGGGTCTGAAAAGTATAAAATAACATAATTTCCAGCGCTTCCCACCGTGGAACTCTATATTCCATGAAGTCATAGAGACTACAGGGCCCTGTAGGAATATAGTCCAAAAACCATTTGCCCTGGTCTTAAACGTTCCAGAGTTCTCTGCCCCGAAAATCATAGTCCACTCCCGGGCAAAGTGTTGCCCGCACCGGACGGACTCTTGGGAAGCTTGCTTTCATGGAGCGAAAACTTGAAAAATCGTTGAGAATACCGCAGTTAATCAATATTTGTGCATTTAATATTGTACCTTGCAAAATAGGATACATTCAAAGACGAAAGTTGGGGTTGGCAATAATTGTATAAATATGAAGGAGCAGACGAACATGCAAACATTTGCGACTAAGAGTAGAAACAACAGTGGTTTGAACTGATAAGTCAAAGTCAAAGAATACCAAAAACGGTAATAAAAGCTATAACAGTATGGTCACTCTACAAAAAACAAAAGAAAACAAATATGGATGTACAACAGAAGCTACTTGAATAGTGTCACTGCGTAGACTAATTATATGCATTGGAAAAATTATGCGGATGAATCTGAATCTTCTCGAATTGATATAAATGCCATATATACAGAATGAAAAGTAAGGAGGTGGATGAAGTTGCCGGCATTTCTATAGGACGCCATCACGAGCGTACATTCTTGCGCCGTGGTCGATCAACAGATCAGCCACAGCCATGTAACCTCCAAGTTTTGCTGCCTGGAGTGCATTGCCGAATTTACCGCCCTGAGCGTTGATGTCAGCGCCACGGTTGACCAGCAGACGAACCACAGCCTCATGGCCTCTCTCTGCGGCTGCCTGGAGCGCATTGCCGCAGCCGCCGCCCTGAGCGTTGATGTCGGCGCCGTAGTCGACCAGTAGACGAACCACAGCCTCATCGCCTCCCCATGCCGCTGCCTGGAGCGCATTGCCGAAGTGGCTGCCTCGAGCGTTGATATCGGCGCCAAGGTCGACCAACAGACGAACCACAGCCTGACGGCCTTGCAGTGCGGCTGCCAGGAGTGCATTGCCGAAGCGGCCACCCCGAGCGTTGATGTCAGCGCCAAGGTCGACCAGAAGACGGACAACAGCCTCATGGCCTTCCCATGCAGCTGCCTGGAGCGCATTGCCGAAGTAGCCGCCCTGAGCGTTAATGTCAGAGCCGCAGTCGACCAGCAGACGAACCACAGCCTCATGGCCTTCCCATGCAGCTGCCTGGAGCGCATTGCCGAAGTAGCCGCCCTGAGCGTTGATGTCAGAGCCGCAGTCGACCAGCAGATGAACCACAGTCTCATGGCCTCCATGAGCGGCTGCCTGGAGCGCATTGCCGTAGTGACCGCCCTGAGCGTTGATGTCAGCGCCACGGTCGACCAGCAGACGAACCACAGTCACATGGCCTCCCTGAGCAGCCGCCTGGAGCGCGTTGCCGTAGTGGCCACCCAGAGTTTTGATGTCAGCGCCAAGGTTGACCAGCAGACGAACCACAGCCTCATGGCCTTTCGATGCGGCTGCCTGGAGCGCATTGCCGTAGTAGCCGCCCTGAGCGTTGATATCGGCGCCACGGTTGACCAGCAGATGAACCACAGTCTCATGGCCTCTCTGTGCGGCTGCCTGGAGCGCATTGCCGCAGCTGCCGCCCTGAGCGTTGATGTCGGCGCCACAGTCGACCAGCCGACAAACCACAGTCTCGTAGCCTTCCTGTGCGGCTGCCTGGAGCGCATTACCGAGATGTCCGCCCTGAGCGTTGATGTCAGCGCCGCAGTCGACCAGCAAACGAACCACAGCCTCATGGCCTCCCTTAGCGGCTGCGTGGAGCGCATTGACGTAGTGGGCGCCCTGAGCGTTGATGTCGACACCGCGGTCGACCAACAGACGAACCACAGCCTCGTGGCCTCCCCGTGCGGCTGCCTGGAGAGCGCTGCCGTATATACCGCCCGGAGCGTTGATGCTGGCGCCGTGTGTCAAGAGCTCTTCGACAAATGTGGTGAATCCGAGAGATGATGCGACTTGAAGTGGTGCTGTTTCCTGGAACAATATATTGCGGGAGAAACTCAATACCTGGTAAGCAAGATCGGTTCTACGTGAGGACTCGGCTAATTTGCGGAACGTACGACACAAAACCTGATGTTCATTACTGTGGCTGGTTTGTCTTGTATGTTTGGGCCAATGAGTTGCAGAATAGTCCAGAAATGGAAGCTTCCTGTGTCGAATTTGCATATTATCCTTGAAGTCTCTTCCCCACCAGATTTCAATGTCGAGAGGTCCATCTTCACATTCGTCGTATGTCAGATAAGTTAGACAGGATGTAGCAAGTTGCTGGTTGGATTCCGTAGATGAGAGGCAAAAATACTGATCAGACAAATCACCCCCCATCTGCGTATTCATATTACTCAGGAAGTCTTTCGCTGATTGATGAACAAGGTGGACAGTATCATTGTCGTCTATTCTTACTAGGGGCCCAAAAACCAACCGAAGAACCTTCCCCAGATCTCTATGCATATCATCCTCCATCGAGAGCATGGAAGTATGTTCTGGCAGTATAGCAATTGCTATTCTCAACTCCTGCAGGGTCAAGGGGCGTACAGCCCACACTAACCATCGGAGAATTGTCTGGGCTAGCTGTCGGTCTTCCATTCCTATCTTGCTCAGGATGTTTATATATACACTTGGAAGGTTGGATGGTAACATCTTGAGTGCTTTCCTGATAGCCCGCGGCGTTGTATTCGTTGACTTTTTGAGATCATCCAATATCAGAGAAACCCAAAGAAACATTCCTTTTGCTCCATCCATCAGAGCCTTTCGTACTTCCTCGCCCAGAGTACCAGTAAACTGTGGCTGTTTCTGAACTTCCGTATTGATGAATGTTGTTATATCGCTTTGCAGGTTTTCGGAGACTAGAGGCATCTCTATGGTATCCGTCAAATGGGATGCAACAGGTATGTGTGGACGACTAGTAATGATGATCTTGACAGGTCGTCTGGTTGTTGAATCGCGCAAAAGATGCTGCAGCCGGTCCAAGAACTTGGTGCGCGATTTTCCCTCACATTCATCTATAGTTGTAAGCTACATCTTTATAACTAGTAAAGAGTAAATACCAAGAGCATCAATCAGAATATAGACCTGCCCACGATGGGCATCATTTATTATTCGTTCAAAGACTCTCCAGAGCATACCAAAACTCCAAGAAGTTTTCTCCTTCTTCGTGAAAAATTCATCTTCGGCCAAAAAGTGCACAATAACATCAGGTACTTGCATTAAAAGTTGGGCTAGCAAGTTCACCAGAATTGCGTTAGCAGTTCTTAATCGTTCATCCTTGTCGTCACAGAAGAAATAAGTCATGAAAGGCTGCTTGGCTTTGCCCCCCCGAGTAACTTCTTTGGTTAGAAATGATGATAAGACACTCTTGCCACAGCCTGGACCTCCATAAATCCATAGAATTTTCTGTCCATCTTCCTCGGCCCAGGCTTTGTAACGCCGGTCGTCCAGAACCCACGTGCAGGTATTTTCATGTCGCCTAACCCAGAGCTCGTCACGGTAAGTTTCGTTATCTGAGGAGTTCAAACTGCTCAGGCAGTCGATGTATTCCTGGGAACCTGATTGTAGCAATTAGTTAGGGACCACTAATATATACAAGTATGTTAAATGGAGGTACGTACTTTGAAGTTTCTGAATACTTTTTGCTGCCGCTGTAAAGTAGGCAATTGGCGATTGGAGTCAGCATTCTTCCACTCCAGCTAGCTTTTCGAAAGTACCGCTATATACCACAGGACTCGATAATATTATCAACCCACTTCTTCAGATGTCTAACAACCGTTTGATAGGTTCGATCCTCTGCTGAGGCGAACTTGACCATGTTCGTATGGTTTTCTTCCACGGGGACACGTTCCTCAGTTGGTATATAGAGTTGGGCAGAAAACCGGTTGACCATTTCAGACTCTTCACCATCCCTCCCATAAGTGCCCAAATCCGACTGGAGAAAGTTAGTCTTATTCATCTAAACTAAGTGTAGCCGAGGTCCTACTCTTTCAATTGTGGGAGTTGGTGCGGTTTCATAAAAGCTAACAATTTTAGGCGTATACTCTTTCCAGATGTAGCTAAGCTCTTCCTTTTGATTTTCAAGGAATTCAGATCCTTCTCTTAATTGTCTGAGTACATTATGCCTTGACGTTTCGTAACCACCGGACTCTGCATCAACCATCTCTTCTATATCATAGGTTCGCATGCCCTGATGTGGAGTTCCGAAGAACATAATAGAATATGTTGCATCCAAGATGTGTCTATGAGACGAGTTGCGTCTGGACTCGATCAATGCCTCGGAATTCGTTAGTTTAATGTTTCTTAATGAAAAGTGAACCTACCTGCAAAATTAAGATACCACCGAGACTGTGTCCAATGAATATAATTGGTCGGGTTTGCTTATAAGACCCTGTCAGCATATGTAGTGGTTCGGTTGGTCATTAGTATACCCACTTCAACTGAACTCCGGGCATTTTCTATGTCCTGGATAAACAGCCGTTGGAAGTCCAGTAACCTGTTTTCGGCTTTACTTTGCCCTAGAAGGCTGCTGTCGTAGCCGTATGACATGATCCGGATGTTTTTGACATCATGCGGCAACAAGTCCTTTAGCCACATTTGGTGGGTTTCGCGGTGTTTCCAGGATCCAAATGCATGGCCCGCAAGACCAGTTACCGAAATCACACTAGCACAACCCTCATATCAGCATCTTCAGGTGTCCTCTAGGGCACGGACAGCTAACTCTGCAACTACTTCACCCACTGGGACGTTTAACGGTGTTAGATTATAGAAATGACTATCAATCGTAAGAAGAGCCGCTGTCCTGCTAGCCGATTCTGGAACCAGCACATAGTTGTACCGCTGTAAGTGTTCGACACAAGGACCCAAGGTTATCAATGTTGTTTGAGTGGAGCTGCAGCATGCTGGGAAGAGCGATGGTCGATAATCCTGATCGGTGAGGGATGGGTCAATGGCGTGAAGAACATCAAAGAGATCATTCTCATTCCAACTTAATGGAAGGCCGGATATCCGAAAATATTGTGGTCGCGCATTGGAATTTAGGGAATCGTCGGATGCATGTTCGCCAGTGCCACCCCCGGTAGTGGTTTCCAAATGTAGAACTACAGCTGGGCGGGTGCGCCGTTGAGTCATTGCGTTCGAAATGCGTAGGATATTGTTCCATTAGCTAATGAATATGTGCAATAGTTGTGTTTGTTCAGCAAATGATTAAGGCAACATGTCTTCGAATTATATATAACTCAAGTGGGGCTTGTTTTTTGTGCAGCTTAAAATGCTTGTGACGTAGTAGCAGCACAAAAAACAAATTTTTGGGCAAAATACTGACATCCCAGTTCTCAACTGGTGAGCTGTGAAGAACGCGTGAGCAGATACCGTGTCGTCATTTACGGTAGCACACCAAAATATGGTGTCCCACCCACAACCACAAATTATTTTGATTCGAGAGCAATAAGTCGAACTAGTTCTAGACCGGCCGAAGTTGAAGCGTATGACTGTGTTGCGCTAACGGGGCTGAACTTTCTGGGGTACAGGCCAAACCAACAACTACCTAATCACATCGATCCAATCTAATCTCCATTATAAGCCTCGCAGCAGCGGTCCGCCCCAACTCTACACACGCGTCACGATATCGTCTGGGATGAGGCAACCTAACCGTATGCCGAATTATGGTTTTTGCAAATCTAGCAGACAGTAATGGTGATGAAAATAATGATATTGATATTGACTATGATATTTTAAAGTCTGTTTAGAGGGAGGAGCATTGTGGCGAGGTTTATTGCGCTGCAGAAGAACGGAAGTGCGATGTAGTGACAAAGGTCTTGGTCACAGAGCCGCAATCGAGTACCCACCAAAATCAAAAATAACGATTGTACTTGGGTACAAGGGTATGTCGGGCGCGGTGACACAGGGCAAAAGAGCGCCCGACTTTTTCCCCCCATACCATAAGATATGCCTCGATCCTCATCATTTGTTATATTTACTGGGAAAACTTCACAGAAGCATCTCTAGTAACCTATTATCACTCATTTCTCTTTCAGAATCCCTCTCAATTGCTGTAGTGGAGGTGTAGAATTTCCGCACTTCATGGGGCTTGGTATCATCCTAGTACCACCACCAAACATTAGAGAGAGCTGTAATTGATTAAATAGGCCCTTTAAGTTGTAAAGTTGTTTTATAACTATTGGTGAACAAAGATGTGATGTACAACGTCACAATTTGTTTTAACTTACATACCATTCTCTTGTCCATCGCCTACAGGGTCTATTCGTTGTCTCGTGCCCATCCAGTAGCGCCAAGCATCATTTCTTCTTCGGCTACCAGAAGACAGTGTGAACCACGGGACGGAAGCGGGACAGGATTACCATCCAAAAACCGCCCCGTGCAAGTGCCAAGACGGAATCTCTCACGGACATTCAAAAACACGGTATGTGCACGAAATTATCTCGACCGCTTACTAACCGCACACCTACCGCTCAAAAATTGCAAAATGGCCATCGAATACGAAAGGCTACTCCAAATCAAAATTGGACGCCAGAAGCTAATAGAGCCCATCGTGTAGATCATTTAACGTTTAAGAAGCGTCCTTATTGGACAATATTCATGCAGTAGGCATAGGTAGATGGTGGGATTTGATGGAATTCTCCGTTGCTAACCAGCTTACCCCCCCCCCCTCCCCCTCACCATCCACCCTGCCAACTCCACGAATATTCATCCCATGAGGATGCTTGCTAGACGCCAGATGATCTACTCGATGGGTTCTATTAACCTCGCGTGTCCGATCTTGATTTGGAGGGCTCTTCTTACTTGGCAGCCGTTTTTGGTGATTTGACGCGAAATGCCACAAAATCCCGTCCAATACCGCCCGAGATGCCGCATTTTCGGCATCCCAAAGCCCGTTCATGGACGGGATGATAGAGTATGAATCTCGTCCCGTTACCATCCTGTTGTTTTCACTACTGGAGTGGATTGACCCCCTCCATTCTCACAGCGTAACCCTATATGCGATAGAGAAGCAGTACAATACTAAATGCGCGGTAGAACCAGCTCACTAAGTAATGTAGTTGTTGAGAGCGTCTGACTTCTCTGCATTTCACCGTTCAGCACAACATATCCTCACACAACGTCAGCGCTCAAAGTCACAGCCATCATTACGATAATGCGTAAGCTCTGGGATAAACTACTGAAGGTAGGGGTGCCTGTACCTGGACGCAATAGTGGTTCTGCATAGTTGGCAGAGAGCTGAACGTTTGATGAAGTCTTAGCTCTTTATACAATATCACTCATAAGCGAAGGATATGGAGCTGTTGCATAAATAGATCTCAGTCTTCATACAGGCTGACTGGGCTGGCTCTCATACGGGCTGACGGAGTTCAGCCGTCTCTATATATAGATGAGTACGTACATATCCGTACCGTAATATATGGCCTTCTGGCCCTCGTAGATAGTACAATTAAGCTTCTCTAGCAATCAGTATTTTAACAGGCGCTGTTAGGCTATTTTGCTTTAAACACGACGTGCAAAGCGGGGCATAGAGGTGTACTCAAGTGCCGCACAATAAAGACCTGGCACCGGTTTTTCCTCTCGGCTGTTACCGGAGCGTCCTCAGGATCTCTTTACTGGGTGAGCTCCCACCTTGGATTGAGGCGCTCTAGGTCAACTTTATACCATTTTCTGTTGCAATGAATAGTGCTATCTGTAATTCTTACACTCCTTCTACTTATACTATTCGCTATTCTATTAAGAGAGGTCGATATTTTAACGTTCTACCGTCCTTGTTTACTACTAGACGAGGAATGACGGATACACAGTGGTAGCACTGCATCAAAATTTGTAGTCTGGGCTCGAGACAAGTCTATTCAGTTATTTACAACTTTTCTCTAGTGTGTGGTTGATGTACAACCGCCAATCTACATTTTGATTGGATGTTGTCACCAAGACTCAGTGATGTCAACCGTCCCGTCGGACGGCCGGGGACGGTGGGCCGTCCGAGATTTCCCCAGGACGGACGGGACGGCGCCAAGGCCGTCCGTCCCATCCTTACTCCACAATGACGGCATGACGGCCGGGGACTTGCCGGGGACGGTGACTTTGCCGTCCCCGGCAGTCATCCACCGTCCCCGGCCGACATCGGGCGGTTACAGTATGAATTTACATGATATCGAAAATAGCCCTTAGAGCGCGCGGTAAGAGATATAAATGGACCCATGCCAGGGGTGCTGTGACACTTGTATCTAACTACAGTGCTATAGCATGAGTAGGTGCGAATTATATGTATATAAAGGTTGAAGATACACCCGCTCATCCAGACTTTTCTTTAACAATCATCCATTTTTCGATACTCTGAGTACTACAATGGACAATCTACCCGATGCTTCACCTCTGACCCCCATTTCTTCTATGCTTGCTGGCATTCATCCAGATGAATTCGATGACCCACAGTTTTCAGATTGTTCCATTCGTACCATATCAGACTCTGTTGCTCCAAAGATTAACCCCTGCTCCACCCATGATTTCAGGCACCGCATCTATTTATATCTCTTACAGCGCGCTCTCAGAGCTATTTTCAATTTCATCTAAATATATTTTGTAACCGCCCGTTGTCGGCCGGGGACGGTGGATGACTGCCGGGGACGGTGACTTGACCGTCCCCGTCCTCATTCAAAAAGACGGCACCGTCTCCGTCTGGCCCAAGGACGGACGGCGGCAAGCCGTCCGTCCCCGTCCTTAGTGATCCCGGACGGACGAGACGGTTGATTTCACTGCCAAGACTTTTGCTACATTATATATGGAGGGCGATTTGATACTCGTGATCCTGCTTTACTTAATTCCACCGTTGTCCCACAGAAGGTGTACTCTTCGGAGTTGCTACTGGGAATACTAGTATCTGCTACATATGCCGTCCCGCAGCTTACTGTGATTATGTTTGGTATGAAGTCTAACAGAGCACTCACGAACTTTAGGGGTCTGTCAACAACGCTGCTGCCCATTAGCAATGCCTAGGTTGAGAGGTTGTGTTTGGCCTGTAACGGTAGTGCGGTGCTAGGTACGCTTGATCGTGCACTTCGACATACGGTATCAAGTGCACCTGGGGACCCTGCTGCCGGCGAGGTTGTAAGTGGGAGGCCAGGCAAAGTCAACCATACATACACCAGCGTACGTACCTTTCCATGGCCGTCCGAATTAGATTTCCAGTGTTCAGTGTCGGTATATGCTTGTTGATTGCTCTCAACATGGAAAAATGAATATTTTTGGCCACTTCGATACTAGCGTACTCACCTGGAATGCCCCACGGAACCTGAGGGATGGAATGATTGATTATTGGGAGAGTCTCATTGTCACATCCACCTAAACAGTATCTGCCTGGATGTAATGACGCGTCCCCCACTAACAGCGCCCGTGGCTGTCTGGTAAGGAAGACGTTTACCCTGCCTTGCTATTCATGAATTGGATGCCGGAGAAAATGTTCAAAGCTCGATAATCTAGTAACCACATCAAGCCGGGATGTCGAAGCTGCATGGTGCTACAGTCCGAACACAGCAGTATTTAATGGGGCTCCTAACCATGAGACGAGATTATTGTTCTCGGTTCATCGAGAATCAAAAAGGCATCCACTCATTTCAATCAAGTAACTTCACAGGGTTCAATGGGATCATATGTACAAACAGCTGTAGTCCCAAAAAGCAGCACGAAATGCTATTACCGATTATCCGTTTCAACATATGCGAGTCCGCGCGGCCCGATTTGAAAATATTATCGCCAGGTTAGCAACGTAGCCAGTAACCATGCGAGAATCCCTGGTGCTATAGTATTTCTTAATACCATCTTTCTATTTCCCCTCTTCAATCTTGCAGGCTGCAATGTGCTTCGTCGAATTAATAAGGCATATTCCTTCCTGCCAACCCTGATTGGCTCTCAGTAAGTATAAGCTTTATGCCCTCCACCCTATCCCTGCAAGCGAAGCGCCCAAGGAACGCGCGTTCCGGATCCTCCTTGCCGCAAAAAGCAACACTCTACTCAAGCTCCGACACCTCCCTCCATCGAGTCGGCGGCTCTGTAATTAGTTCTGTACCATTCTCTGCAAACAATTCCCAACCCTCCCACATAAAGATCGCACGCTTCCCATGTCGTCCGACAAACCTCCTTCAACCGCAAAACGAAACCGGAAACAAAGTCCAAAGAAATGAACCAAGCACCTCCAGTCAGTTATCAACACCACCCACCAACCCCCGCCCAATATGCCACCTCGACCAAAACACCCTCTCCCGCAGAAACCCCCTCACCGCAGCACCCCCCTTCAACCCCTACCTCAAAACCGCGCCACCACCCCCCGGCAACCCCCACCCCGCCCCCACCACGCCCCCCCCCCCCCCCCCCCCACCCCCCACACCGCCCCCCCCCCCCCCCCCCCCC
>Ga0307515_10018861_pt1 | contig 12455 bp, 9 predicted proteins | sample 17_EM_MG_FD_194513 | JGI IMG/M metagenome (GOLD analysis project Ga0307515, IMG submission 194513) | Populus trichocarpa ectomycorrhiza microbial communities from riparian zone in the Pacific Northwest, United States - 17_EM | ecosystem: Host-associated > Plants > Roots > Unclassified | place...
ATATCAGGTCATAACTTCAACTTGGACATCTCACGCTCGTATGGTTCGGTAATCAGAAACAACTGCCAACATAGTGACAGCGTCTTTTAGCTAATCAATACTGTTGTATGATTGCCTCATAGGTTTACGTGGCGGACAACCACTACTATGCCGATATAGATTAAATGACACGCACGTAGCGTTGCAGTTGCCGTTCCGTCACAATTTAATGTGCGGGGATGCTTCGACCTCATATCAACAGTCATGCCATAATCTTTCAATCACGTCGCTGCTCAGGCCGGGACAATTCCCTTTGGCCGGGGAGTGCCCAGTTCTCCGACGTCACATAAGACATCGGTCTTAAGATCCGACGTAATAGCTTGCAACTATCGATTGCCGTGTCTGCGCTACGAACTCCTTTATTCTACGCGAATCAGACATAATCACTCTAGCATTGGAAATGAATCTGGTTAAAAATAACACGCTCGGCAGGGTTGTATTCCATTTGATCTGGCAGTGTTATTGCATCGTCAAATCAGCTGCCGCAGATTATGCTTTCAATGAATCCGCTAACCCGAAGGTTATTTAATCAAGACGAGCACCACTCATACCCCGCTAAAGGTAATCGTGACTGCGAGTTCTGGGGATGCCTAGGGTAGTCGTTATGCATGTCAGGTGGCCCGAAGGTTATTTCACTGACAAGTACCCATCATAGGTTATCTCAGGTACATATGCTCTTGTTAAGGGAGAACCCCTAACATCTCCTACATAACTTCCTAACTCCTCTCGGGCAATCTCCGAGGTAGTAGCTGTTCTGTCCGGGTCCGTAGGTAGCGGTCCCTCGCAATCTTTGATAAGTTCGCCAATATGGCTGCTCTCGTCAGTTCCAGCTGCACTGGATTCGCTCAGTAACTTGTCCATCCTTTCCTTGGCCTTTTGGAAGGTGGATTTCTTGTTGGTTGCTCCAAAGAGACTCATCGTCGTTGGCTTCTAAGCGGTTGAAGTTCGTTCAACTGAAAACCGAAGCAAAAGTTTTCTCGCGATGTCAAACTTGATTGGATAAAATCGGTCTTGGCAAAACTAAAAGGTGGTGTGGTGTGTTGTCGGAGGTGTGCTGCTACGATATAGGCTACGTGTCATCTTAGACTTAGACTCAATCAATCGATCGTCTCGACAGGTTCGTCACAACAGAGTCTTCGTGCCTTCGAATTCAGGGTTCCTCCTTCAGCTGTAATCGCGTGTGAGACCTGTCCTCGGTACGAAATAATGAGGATTTTCGTAGGAAATTCCGTGTTCATTGTTTTCCGGACGCTGGAGGAACAATCCATGGTCAGAAAGAAGCCTACCTACCTGTTCAAAGAGAGACCTTGGTCCGTAAATGTTGATAGAAAGGGGAACTTGTCCTGGAATTCGGGCGTCGGAAGTTCCTTCATTTTCGTCTCGGCTTAATGGAATAAACAGTTGAAGGCGGACAGCGGAGGTACAGCTGTGAAACAACTTCTTCAGCCCCAAAGAGGTCCTTTTATCCAACATATAAATATATCCTCCCGCCTCGTCCAGAATGAACAGCTCTGAGCTCAACGAGATCGGTAGGAATGCAGGATTTCGGTTACCATATAGCTTCGAAAGCGTAGATTGTGTTCGTGACCGCGGTGCTGTGATTGTTCCCTCCCGCAACTGTTTTGCCGTTAGCTGACAGCGAGGGTAAGTAGGTATGGCGCTTTATGCTCACCATTCCGAAGCATATTTCTGCGCCAAACATCGTGCAGGCGCTCTTCCCCATTACCAAATCCTCTGTATCTTCAATCTTGGCACCCGGGTAGTCCAGTTTCTGAGTCTGCCATTCGCCAACGCAATATTCATCTTGACTGTGCGTAGGTGTATCATCGTATACAGCGGTTGGAACTGGTGAGGATGAACCTCTGTTATCATCGTATTGCTGTTCGGCATCGTACGCGAGAGCAAAATTTTCGCATTCGTTGTCAAACCTCAGGGCGTCATCGTTGACAGGAGCATCCCAATGCCATAGTTCGCCATCGGCCAAGGAGCGAGGGTTCCTTTCGTATGGATATGGGATACTCGAGCTGCTCTTTGGCAGAAAGAAATAGTCTGCATGGATGTTGAACTTTGCTAGGCTTCAGGTTGTTTTTAAAAGCTAACTACCCCGCAACCCCGACATCGAGCAGTATCTACCAAAGCTTTCAAGAGCCATCCCCAGCATGTCAGCTATTACCTCCGGCAATCATGAAGTCTTTGGCCAAGTACTTGCAGAGTTCGAAAGAAGCCTTACACCGAAGGAAAAGAGTTTTTTCGTTCGCACCAGCATTAGAGATGTCCACGAAGAAATCAAAAAGCTTCAGAAGGAACAAGACACGCGGCGCACACTTCGAAACATCCGCGGAATGGAGCCATACATAAAGGGGCTACTTCAATTTAGCGAAGTAATTGGGATTTTCGTGCAGGGAAAACCGGAAGTTCTCGCATTCATATGGGTAACCTTCTCCGCGAAATAAATCATTTAAAATTTTTTGCGATGCTCATAAGCGTTTGCATATGCTCAGGGACCGATTAGATTCTTGCTTCAAATCGCTAGCGCATACACACTTGCTTTCGACCGGCTACTGAATGCCTTCCAGACAATTGGGGAGAATCTGCCTCGCTTCGAACAGTGTGGGGAAAGGTTTGCGCATCACCTTGGAATACAGAATGCCCTTGTACTATTTTATAAGGACATACTGTTATTCTACCAGAATGCGCTTGCGTTCTTTAGAAAGAAATGTAGGGCCTCATCGATATTATGTCACATTCTGTAGTGCAGAATTGACTATCTATCCAGCTTGGAAAATACTTGTCCACTCTGTATGGTCTTTTGACTGTACCTTTGAAACGATTTTTTAGGACCTTTCCAGACACCAGAAACTTGTTGACGATGAAGCATCAGCTGCGCTAGCTGTGGAAGTCGTGGCCATCCGTAAAGAGAACCTCTTACGGGACATGGAAAAATGGCTCGAGCCTGCAGACTACGCCGTTAATAAAAGTCCATTGCTGGGCACAGGTTTGTGGTTTATTGGAGAAGATATGACCCAGAAATGGTTAGATGTTAGAAATACACTGTTCCGTTGGATGTGGTTGACGGGGGGTATTCCTGGCTCTGGTATGTTCTTGCTCAGCTCTGGCAGATACTATTGATCCTAACGGTTTATTAGGTAAAACGATGTTGTGCGCAACTCTAGCAAATCACATCAAGAAAAATATGCAAAATACAGGTGCAGTCATGTCTGTTTTCTTGAAGCACGGACAAGGCAACGCTAGCTCTTTCGCCTCAGTGATGCGCACTCTGATTTACTGCATACTACATAAGACACCTTCAGCCCTCCCATTTTTTGAAGATCAGTATCATGCCATTTACCCTCGTCCGCTCGATTCTACGCAAGAGTTCGAACAGATTTTGAGAGTAGTTCTCGATCAATACTCACGAACTATGTACTTAATTATCGATGGGTTGGACGAGACAGATAACGAGGAACGCGGCTCAATTATCTCTACATTGTACCGTTTAAGGGACATAGAAAACCTTAGAGTCTGTTTTAGCAGCAGAAATGAGACTGATATCGCGGATAAATTGTCTCACATCAATCCTGTAACAATCGGATCCGCTAATGATGTCGACATTGCCACGTACATCATGAAAGAGGGTGAGGTCGTGATTAACCAGTTCAAGTCTGGGGGCTGTAAAGGATCCGAGGTCGAAGATACCATTCGAGGTGTCTTAAAAAAGGCGAAATGCAGAGCGAATGGTGAGATTAAGCCGTTGTGAAAGCATTTTGCTTGCTGATTGTATGCAGGTATGTTTTTATTAGCGCGGCTAATAATCCATGAATTACAAGCATGCTCGAACTTGGAAGAGCTAGAAAAGGCGGGCAACAATTTGCCTTCTGGGCTCTACGAAGTGTGGGCCGTTCCTGCAATGCTATGTGCGGCAGGTGCAGCTAGAACTGATTCTGTGTTTATAAGTACGGGCGAATACTCGAACGAATACATCCAGATTCTCCCCACAAAAAACTAAGAGATTCTGAAAAGTTCAAAGCTTGCAGAATCCTGGTTTGGGTGATCTGTTCATTTAAGCCCTTGAAGCCGGACGACATCAAGAAACTTCTAGCCATTCAAGTTGGCGATACTTTTCTTGATGGCCGGCGGAAACTCCTCAAGCGGCTAGAGGAACTGTGTGGACCTTTACTTGATCTGGACCGGGACGGCAACGTCCATATTGTTCATTACACCGCCAAAGAGTAGCTACTGACGGCTCTGCATATCTCACTTGATCTGACTAACGTTTACAGGTATTTAATTAGCCCGGATAACAAGATCTGCGTATCTAGAAGCCTAGGACCTTTGGTTGATCTCGAAAATTCCCACTGTTTTGTGGCTACAGTCTGCCTCACCTATCTGTCGTTTAACTGCTTCTTGGAAGGCACAACACGCGATACAATATCCCAGCATATTCGCGCCGGTGATTACTTCTTCCATGAGTATGCCGAAGTCTACTGGGTAGAACATGTCCGACGCTCTGTCAAGGCAGACGAGCAGAAGCGACAACAGCTTTATGATATGGTTCGGAAATTCGTCACATTCCAGAGAGATGCTCGTGCTGCTCTTGCGTTCTCCTTCAGCAAAGAACATGCGCATATTCGCCAGTACTTCCCAAACGATGTGTATTTGGCTATTATGGATTATCACTTGTGGAATTTAACCTCAGAGACGGGTAAGTCTACCGCAACCTTCTTGCGGATATGTTACAGAGTGACTTACTTCTTAATATATTGAAAGCCTTTGGCAATACTGAGAATAACCCCTGGAAATTGCGTGGAGCCATTACTTGCATTCGACAGACCACCGAGAATCTAGTACCTTTGGCGATTGGTTTCAACGATGTCGCTACCCGTTCTCTCCTCGAGAATACCTATGGAAAATCTTTCTTCAGATGTAACTTCCCTCGCTGCAAATCGTATATGGAAGGCTTTCCCACAAAAGAGGAGCGGGATGTCCACCTCAACCAGCATAGCAGACCATTTAAGTGCAATTCTCAGTACTGCCCTTATTCAACAGTGGGTTTCCCGGACGATGGGCTTTGGCTCAACATACTGCCGACAAACATGTCTCGGATGGTGCTGATTTGTCCGAGCTACTATCCGCCTTAGCTATTGAAGACAATGCAAGGCCTGAGGCGAGCATAGGTATTCGCAGGCCAGACCTACTAGATATCTTTCGGGAAGCCCTATTGTCGGAGAACACATCTATTGTTTTGGCCTGTTTCAACGACGTCTCGTTTCAGCAAGCCGTAACGGAAGAGGGACTCTCAATGCTTCATTTTGCTTGTGCCTTTGATTCTCGGTGTGTTGCACTCACGTTACTTGATGCCGGAGCCCCCATCGACTTTAAGTGTACCAAGCGGTGCAACATCGACACAGACAGCACCGTGTCGTTGGGCGTGGAAATAGGGGATACTCCGTTACACGTTACTGCACGATTGGGTCATGAGACTATAACCAAACTTCTTGTGGATAGAGGGGCTAACGTCAACGCCGAAAATCATGGCAAGGATATACCGTTGTACATTGCCTCTTCTCTAGGTCACCAAACTGTGGCTCGAATTCTACTGGAAGCTCAGGCAAATGCTGAGGCCCTTACAATCTCGGACGAGACCGAGGAAACACCAATCAAGACTAGCATCCTAAGGCTTATGGGAAAATTAAAGGCTCCTTCAACGTCCCAGGAAATGGGTGCCGAGATACGCAAGCTGAGGGAGAAGCTGGAGGTTCGTCGAAGGGCTCGCTTGAGACGAACTGTGAGTACTTTGACCAACGCGATACAAGCTCAGGGCTTTTATCCTGCTCAACAAAACCAGCTAGAACAACAAAAGAGGCACGCTACAATGCTGCAACAAAATGAGCACATCGTGAATGCTCGTGCTCACGCCAGCAATTTCCCACCAAATAGCTCTTCACCGCAACCTCCGCTTGCAGTTCTTGACGGATCATTTGTCGCACCGCAACCTGGCGCTCCATTCCCGCCACAACCTGCCGGAACCCCGCAACAAGCAGTAGCTCGCCCCATCATTCGGACGCCAGAAATGTTGAGAAACCTTCCTCCCAATGTTATTGAAAAAATGAAAACCCTGCCACCTGAACAGTTGAGAAACTTTTTGGAGAAGTTTGAGCGACACCAAGCAGCTCAAAGACAGCAGCAGGCTCAAGCCCAAGCCCAAGCCCAGGAGGCTGAAGCCCTTGCCCGAGTTACACAAGCGCCGCAACCCTCCAGCAGTCCTAACATTCCTATTCAAAATCCCCAAGATGGCGAGCCGGCGATGATGGCGCAACATGCGAGCCCGCTCATGCAAAGACCAGGGGGAGGGGCTCAGGTTCCGAATACCCAGATGACTTTGAAACCCGAACAACTTGCCATACTCGACACAAAAGAAGTTGAACCGCAGTTGCTGGGCCCGTTATCGAGCCAGATCCCCCAACAGTGCAAGACATGGGGCGAAATGAAGCAGTGGGCACAACAGAATAATCTTCCGCAAATCCAAGAAAATATTCGTAAGCTACAGCTTCGGTGGGTATATCATCAGAAGGTGCAGGCGTATCAGGCTTTAAAAAATCGAGGTCTTACAGTAGGAATCGGTGCGCCCAACAAGCCGGGGGAGTCGTCACTACTGGCGAGTCTACCACCGCAAGCTCAACAGCAGGCTATCAACCTAACCGACCAGCAAATTCAGCACATGTATATGTTGAATTCAAATAGCCAATTGAACCCACAGCAGCAGCACATTATGCGAGCTGCAATCGAACAGATGCAGCTTAGACACCAAAGGCAACGTCGTGAGGCGCTGGTGGGGGTCGAAGCGGGCAAGGATTCACCGGGTGGTACGGGTATCTCGTTCATGTAGTGATGTAGACAGGAAAAAAAAACGGCGAGCCTGGGGTTAGCGTAATTTGCAGAATTCAAGGGTTGGAAAGAGACTACGCGAAGACCACTGCTGTGCGGAAATACTTAGTACAGTACAAAAGTACTTAATGTACCTACTTGTGCATGCACCTGCTGAAGAGAGGTGGTATCGACAGCCGATGCCCTCCCATTTCTTCGGAGCGACGCCGATGGTAAAAGCACCTAAGAACCGAGACTGCTCGTAGGACTGCGGGCGTGTCCTTTCTCCATCGCCGCAGGTAAGCCACCGAGAGAGCGCAAGCACCAAAACCTACTCGGTTGTGTACGGTCACCTGAATCTTGGCATCCGGGTTGTGTTGCTGGTGGCGGACGACTTGATTCCCAGAGCCTCGTCATACCACCCTGCCGCCGAGCCTTTGTTCCTGCCGAAACTTCCCGTACAGAGAGCAGGCAGAGCACACAAACCGGAACAACGTCCATGCCCAGAGAATTGACTCTATATTTAGGGTGATGAATTCGAACGTGTCGAAATATTACCAATTTTGCCGGATTTTTTGCCATCAAGGAGCGTCCGAGTATAAGCTACGCCTCGATTAGGTTGTACAGTCTTATAGTAAGAGGCCTACTGAAACAGGTAATTTAAATAGATCGTAAGACTTCTAATTTCTGGGCCGCTAACTTAATCAGCGTTCTTTGTATCCGAGTGGATATGATAGTGATTGGAGTGCCACATAATCGCGACCACCAAAAAGACACATTCCCAGTACGGCTGGCATGGTTGTAACGGCCCAATTACCCCGCTTTTCCGGAGTGGGGTAAAGGAGTCTATTCTCGCTCTACATATATACTTTCTTCACTAACAACGCTTCCTTTCCGGTTTCACTTGCGAACACTTGGTTTGCTCACTACCGTTCTGCGTTTATCCTGGGGAACTGCAAGCAATATTCCGAGACAATAATGTCGATTGATTATTTCACAGCCTATCAAAAGGGCGCCTCCATTAACCCCTTCACCGCCGCCGTAATCAGCTGTATGCGGAAGCTGTAGGTTTTTCTATTCCATGCATTACGTTTTCCAACTCAGCCTGCGGCAGATATCCAGAAGCTCTAGCGGATAAGAGCCGGGACAATACAGGCTGTTCGTTGTCTTGCTACTTTAGCTATATTGCCGTTACCCTAATAAGCTTTAAAGTGCTTCTGGAAGCAACCCTCCGTCGATCGTGGCCTGACGAGCAGGGTGGTACAGTGCTGTTAACGATCGACCTGACACGCCATGTTGTAAAGGAAGCAATATCTAAAAAGGCATCAGTGATTGTCGCCTATCGTGCGGACTATTGCCCGGATTTCCCCAAAAATGTAATATTAACGAATGGCAGATCCGATTATATCCCATGGACTCAAGTCGGTCATATGCGCGGACCCACAACAACGGGTACTACTGGACGTGATAGAAGCAGGGATAAGTGTAAGATGACAGAATTAATCGATTTTGGGGAACTATTGAGCTGATGGAATCTAGGTATATTGTCCGCATACCGCAGTCGACGCTATCCCAGAATACGGTCTTGGCGATTGGCTTGCTGATATCTGCACCGGTAATTACAAAAAAATGCGACTGGGTATTGAGTTTCCAGTTGGGGGGGATCGGACATCACTACCAGGCGCAGAACATTATGGCGATTTGTACCTTGAGTGCCTTAAGAAAAACCCTGGCAAGTATGATGTGATCAAACCAGTGGAGATGGAGGGGATGGAAGGTGAGTATTCTGACTGAGATATCATTGGTATGGGACTAATATAAGTTGAAGGTGCGGGAATGGGACGTATCGTTACCTTCTGGGACGACCCAGTACCCTTTGAGACTCTTAAAGCTCGCATTTTTGAGGGCCTAGGATTGTCTCATTGTCTGTAGCCACTTGCTTCATCAAGTACAGGGTCTGAATGAAAGTAGTACAGATTGCGTACCCACAGGGTCTTACAGACCAGCAGCTTAAAACGAGAGAGATCTCAAGAATAGCAGTGTGCCCAGGCTCAGGTATGCATCCGCACGTGACGAGCCCAACTACTATTAAAATTATCCGTCAGGTGGTTCGCTAATCAAAGACATGGATCCGGATATCGATATGATCTTTACCGGCGAGCTATCTCACCACGCCGCGCTAACAGCGACTGAGAAAGGCATGATTGTAGTTACAGGTGGACTCCTCTTTCATATCCTGCTTGACATGAACTTACGCTGGTTTGGTTCTCAGCATTTCATTCTAATACCGAACGCGGATATTTGAAACACATCATGAAGCCCAAGCTCGAGAAGATCCTCTTCGACGCTTACCACCATGCTTGCGAGGTTGATATAGGGTTTCTTATTAATCGGGAAGATCTGAGGACAAGTGATCCACTGCGGATCCTGGTTAGCGAGGTGGATAGAGATCCTTATGTCACGGTTGGGCCACCGGCGGGCGGCAGGACTAGTTCCCTTCTTTCTTGGAGGTGACTCTGACTGTCGTGAGAATCAAATGGGGTCTCTGTGTGTATACGATAAATGATAATCAACTTGGTTATTAGTCTTGCTAAGTCTTGCAACTAGACCCTAATAAATCTTTTCTTATGTTGGTACTTAAAGGCCCGTCATGAATACTGTTACTCACCACAAGAACCAATGTTCTCAACGGTCCGGGGGTGGCCCAGTGCAGACTGGAACCGTCCCGGTTTAAACCAGTGCAGTCCAAGTGTTGTGCGGACTGGATCGGACTAGTCTAAAAATTTATCAGACTGGTTCAGGCTCAGTCTGGACTGGATCTAGACCGCATTGCAGGGTTAGGTATATACATGCAGAAATCGGTTCGATAATAGGATAAGCATGCCCGTTTGACTGGAAACTCACTATACTGGAATAACTGTGCCCAGGATTTATATTCGTGCATTTTCGTTGATTAAAAGTCAGGATGAATCATGGTTTTGGCAGTCGCCATACCGAATCTTGATAAGTACCATAATTAGGCATGGTCTGGTATTGACTAGTCCAGTCCAGTGCAAACCTGCCAGTCTATGGTCTAGTTCAGTCTGACCTTGCTGCTGGACTGGACTGTACTGCTTCCTACCTCAGACCGGGTCCGTCCGGACCGTTGAGAAAATTGACAAGAACAACCACCCACATCGTAGGAGTTGTGTGAGGAGTGCTAGACGAGACTTGAGACGGAGTATAGGGTTGCTCCCACTTTGCAACATGCAGACTAAGCACCACATATATCCCCCTATCTTCTATACCTCAAGAGACATATAATTAGTTGCAAGTTAAATTCTCAAGTTAGAATGTACACTCGCTATTAGATCCAAACTGGTTGGTCGATAGGTGAGTTTAAGACCCTAGGCTACTTTTACTTTCCCTATGTGTTACTTTGACAGAACTGGGTGCCAATAACACCTGTTGCTTAATTACAGCGACTGCATCGCTCGGCAGCTGGAAATCTAGGGCACTGTAGGAGCACACAACCGTAAGCCAGGCTGACCATCTACTGGACGCTGTGGAACAGCCTCACTGGTACTTCCAGAGTTCCAGACGGGATAGGAGCAGTGTTCCTAACCGGTCAGATTGACCGCTAGGGAATCTACGGATCTGTAGTCTGGTCAGATGCGGCCGAACTTTTTGGCAGCTGCCCTTGGCAAAGATGACTGTGAATAACTGTCGATATCTGTAGATGGCAGTTGATATCTGCCCTATAGATGGAAATCTGCAGCCGTCTAATGATGGCTAGCAGGTATCTGGGAAGTGTGGCAAGTACTATTTTCTTTGCTTGTATGTACAATAATGAGATCTTGTACTACGGAGAAGGGATATTGCAGTCTGTAGATATCTATAGCCCAGTTAGATTAGTGGCGGTAGACCCATATACCGGCTAGATGTGATTTATGAAAGCTGCCCTTGGCATAGACCGGCTTGGCCGTTGTCATATCTGATCGGACTGACCGGTTAGGAACACTGGATTGGAGCCAAAGTATGGTCCGAAGCGGTCAGATCGACCGCCCAACAATATACAGATTCAAGGGCGGGTCAGATGCATTCATAATTTGAAAACCGCCTTTAGCGTACTTGGTAGAAGGGGTTGGTTTTATGTGGTAGATATTTGGTATATTTACAGATCTGTAGTTTTCGAAGGTATTTGGTTACAGATGATAATGGTAGGCACCGGGCACTATCTGAAGCTGGTAAAGGCTAAAGATAAATTTCGAGTGGTATTACCCTGGATCCTGCAGGTGAGATCTCCAAAAATTGAGATCCTTTAAACTGCGCGGTAGAATGTTTGAAATTAAGGGGGAAGAGGGTCTTATCTAGATGTTTATCAGGTACAGGAGCTCCTCGTAACACTGGTGCAGTATCTCGCACCGGTAACAATATTTTTTAACTACAGAAAGGGATTGCGATCCACTTAGTGGAACCAGGACGAGTGGGAGTCCGTTCCCAGCTTCGTGGCTCGTGTTTGCACGGGTTTTACAAGGGGTGCTAGCTGTTATTATAGTTACTGTACTTGTGATTGCGGCGTTGCAGCTGAGAAGAACGAGTTTACTTTATGTCGAGCCTCCGAGTCTGGCGGGGCTAGGAACGCTGGTAGCTGACTGGACTAGCGAAAACGTTTCAATGCTACGGCGGAAGCCGTCGTTGGCTTGATCAGCCTAACCATCGCATTATCCTAGATAAGTCTTCAGTACGGATCAGGAGTCTGGCATAGTTCGACAACGATTACAACATATCTTCGGAAGCTCTCCGCTTTCAGTTCAGTTGTATTTCGCCTCCAAGAGGTTGCAAATGATGCTGAGGCTACAAGCATCATAACACACAAATCCACGGCGCCGTCAGCTGCCCTTGCGGAATGTCAACAGTGGCTCGGTGCCTTGAGAGACAAATTAACAAAGAGTTCCGCGACACCACTCGTTGATAAACTCCGAAAACTCACCTGGCCGTTTGCTGAGGCAGAAACACGGCGGGTCATTGAATGTTTACATAGATATCGAGCGATGATCGATAGTGTACTTTCCGCAGATGCTTTGTAAGTTCTGTCATCACAGAAGTAGATGCTGCATGCCAACAGTTTCAGTATTATTGCAACCCAAAATCTCTCGGAAGTCAAGGATTTGAAGAAGACTCTGCGCCTAAGTATATTCCCACACCATGCATCGACAGGCACTTAATGGGTATCGTGCGACGCAGATCACTCTGCTCAAGCAGTTCTAGCTTGGTTGGGCCCAGCACATGAACTGGAGAAATACCCGCGGGGCACTCCGGTATCCCTGGAAACGAAGAAGCAGACCGTCAGGCGAATTTAGCCCGAGATGCAAGCGGAAGCACTGTGATAGAGCGGCCATACACCTCGGCCTCGAACAGGGCTAGACGAATCTCCGAGGGAAGATCAGCAGCCAAGACGAAGTGGGAAGCTGACAAGTGCAGCAAGCACTTCGGCTACAGACTCAAGGGCAAGGCGGGGACCAAGAGACCTATCCCAATGACAAGTGTGAAATCGCTGGCCGCCAGGTTCT
>Ga0307515_10018862_pt1 | contig 12455 bp, 11 predicted proteins | sample 17_EM_MG_FD_194513 | JGI IMG/M metagenome (GOLD analysis project Ga0307515, IMG submission 194513) | Populus trichocarpa ectomycorrhiza microbial communities from riparian zone in the Pacific Northwest, United States - 17_EM | ecosystem: Host-associated > Plants > Roots > Unclassified | place...
TGGAAGAGAATATGTCAAAAGGGTTTATTCGACAATCATCTTCGCCCTTTGCCGCCCCAGTGTTATTTGCAAAGCAACCTGGAGGAGGGCTACGATTCTGTATTGATTATCGGGATATTAATAGTAAAACAATTAAGAACAGATACCCCCTCCCGTTAATAAAAGAAACGTTGAATCTTTTAGGGAAAGCTCGGATATACACGAAGTTAGATGTTAGAGGAGCATATAATTTACTTCGGGTTAAAGAAGGGGACGAGCATAAGCTAGCGTTCCGGACGACATATGGAATGTATGAACCTACGGTATTGCAGTTTGGTACAACAAATGCACCGGCAGATTTCCAAGGTTATATTAATAATACCATTAGAGAGGCCCTGGATGATTTCGCCTCAGCGTACTTGGACGATGTTCTAATCTATAGTGATTCCGAAGAAGAGCATGTTGGCCATGTTAAATGGATTATGCAACGGTTGCTGGAGGCAGGACTGTACCTTAAGCCGGAGAAATGCGAATTTCATAAGGAGACAGTAAGGTATTTGGGATTGATTATATCAACAAAAGGGATTTCAATGGATGAGGATAAGGTTGAGACCGTACGGAATTGGAGTAAGGAAAAGAAAACGGAAAATGGACGATTAAATACCATTTTTGAAGTACAACAATTTCTGGGGTTTTGCAATTATTATCGACGGTTCATCTCCAAGTATTCCGAAAAAGCAGAACCATTAACCAGGCTTACAAAGAAAGATGAGCCGTTTGTATGGGGGTTAGATCAACAGCTCGCTTTCGAAATAATGGTAAAGGCGTTTACTACAGCACCAGCACTTCGACATTTCGATAATGAACGGGAAGTGATTATTGAAACGGATGCGTCCGATTATGTATCCGCAGGAGTATTGTCTCAGCGGGATGATGAAGGGATATTGCACCCAGTGGCCTATTTTTCAAAGAAACATTCACCAGCAGAGTGCAATTATGATATTTATGATAAAGAGTTAATGGCGATTATCAAGGCACTTGAAGAATGGAGACCTGAGTGTGAGGGTGCTCGATACCCTTTAAAATTGATAACTGACCATAAGAATCTTGAATATTTTATGACAAAAAAGCTCTTAAATAGGAGGCAAGCACGGTGGTCCGAGTTTTTAACGCGGTTTGACTACGAGATAGTCTACCGTCCGGGGAAATCAAACGGGAAAGCAGATGCTTTAACAAGGAGGCCGGGAGACCTCCCTGAGGGGGGGGATGAAAGATGAAAAAATATGGAACAGGTTGTTTTAAAACCATATAATCTTCCGGAACAATTGAGGATATCAGCCAACGATATGCCCGAACAAGACGTTCCTTCGATAACCGACCTTTTTACTCAAGCATATAGGGACGATCCGCTAATAAAGAAGATATTGGAGGCTATTAGACAGGGAGGTAGTTTGAGGGATATTACAGTAGCAGAGTGCATAGAAAAGGAGGGACAGATATGGTATAGAGGGAGACCGTACGTTCCTGAAGGAGAACAATTACGATTGCGATTAATACAGGAGCATCATGATACTGCGTTAGCTGGGCATCCAGGACGAGCAAAAACCTTCGATCTTTTGCACAGACAGTATTATTGGAAGGAAATGCGCAGACAGGTGGATCAGTACGTACGGAACTGCCATAGCTGCCAATGATCAAGGACCACAAGGCATGCAACGTTCAGAGTACTTCGACCTTTACCTGTACCGGAGAAACCATGCGAAGATATCTCAATGGATTTTGTGGTTGGGCTTCCAGAGTGCGAAGGGTTCGATGCAGTTTGGGTAGTAGTGGATAGACTTTCGAAAATGCGGCACTTTGTTCCCAGCCATACAACAATAGATGCTGTAGGATTAGCTAAGTTATTTCTTCGAGAAGTCGTACGCCTCCACGGGTTGCCAAGGTCTGTTGTCTCGGATCGAGGACCTCAGTTTGCTTCGAACTTCTGGGGACAGATATGTAGCCGGCTAGGAATTGATCGACGGATGTCTACAGCGTTTCATCCAGAGACAGATGGACAGACCGAACGAATGAATGCAGGAATGGAACAATACCTCCGTATATTCGTCAACCACCAACAAGATGATTGGGTGCAGTGGTTACCCCTTGCTGAGTTCGCTGCGAATAACGGATTATCTGAGTCAACTAAGTGCACCCCCTTTTTTGCAGTCCAAGGCGTGGATCCACGAATGTCATTCGCCGGAGAACCGACTCAGGAACGGGATCAACGACGATGGGAGGCAGATCAGGTTCAGGCTGCGATGGAACAGATTCATGAACACCTGAGAGTGGAGATGAAGCGGAGCCAAGCAGTACAAGAGGAAGGTGCAAATAGAGGACGCATTCCGGGACCCAATATTCAGGTCGGATCTAAGGTTTGGCTGGATGCACGACATGTACCAACTACTCGTCCTACTCGCAAGCTGGATTGGAAACGATTCAGACCTTTTCGGGTAAAAAAGCAAGTATCCCCGTATGCTTATGAGCTGGAGTTACCGGCGTCAATTCGGATCCATCGAGTACAATCTATTTCGCTTTTGGATCCCGTTGTCGAGGATCCGTTGGAGGGACAGGTAGTACCCCCTCCACCTCCTGTTGAAGTTGATGGCGAGGAGGAGTATCAAGTATCGAGTATTGAGGATAGCCGACTGTATCGGAGTCAATTACAGTATCTTATTCGATGGACGGGTTATGATTCCCTTACTTGGGAACCAGCGAAGTTCATTAATGGGTTACAGGCTGTGGACGAGTTCCATAAACGATATCCAGGGAAACCCGGACCATTGGACAATGTTCTCGGAGGACCTCGACCCGAAGGGGGGGATACTGTCACGGCGCAAGAAGGTACGGAGATACTTGGGAATAATAGAAGAAAGATCCGGAAGGTGTGGAAGGAATTGTATCATGGAAAGGCGGAGACGTTGGAAGACGCGGAGGAAGCGGCGAGATGGTGGCGGTATAATATAATAAGATAAGGAAGTGGTTTGAGGTGTTGCGACGTCAGGCGATGTGGCGTGATTGTTATGATAAGGAATAATCGAGTGGTATGTAAGATCATGGGATGAGATTCAGATGGTACATCGGAGCATGGGGAATGGTTCGAGGGTGGCAGACGAATTGTATATAAAGAGAGTGTTGATAGTGTTGGAGGATTTCCTTTTCTTCTCTCTTTACTCGTTCTCTTGTATAGCAAGCAATAGTACGATTCTGAAAAAACATTCCGACTCTTGTCCCTTGATACGCACTTCGAGGTCAGTCCTGCAACATCCATATCACCTGCGCCCGACCCCGCCCGTTACAGAGTAATTTGAGGAGGTATTATGAGTCCTCATTCCAAGCAAATGGATGTCGGTAAGCTCAAAATGATCAAGAACTTCCTTCAAATGTACGGCTACCCTTGCTCTGGTATGTTGCTCTTTGACCCGTCATCCTTGATTAGCTTTCCAAACGTGAGAAGAACAGGCGATCATCCTCATCAAATGCAAGCTGAACTTCACACAATGCAGAATTCCGATCCATATAGTATGCAATGACCGACGTTATTGCTAGTTCCTCTGTTGATGTCCATCCGTCCAAAGCTAAACTAACTTTACTTGGCGACGGAAATTGCTTCTTAAGGGCGTCCACTGTCAGTGTATATTCTTTCCGGCCAATGTTGGTGAGAGTCCAAGCAGATGGCAGCACTGAGTCATCGCGTAATGCCTTATATGAGTGTTGTAGCTCGGGTTGTGATATAGCTCTCCATGGGATGTTAGCCGAAACAAATCCTAACATGAGGTAGCGACTCCATGTGTCTTGGTGAAATTCGGAAGTTTCAAAGTCCTTAGCTGCCAGTTTTGAACGTTTTGTCTGTCATTTTGGTCAATATGGATCAATGTGGATGTCAAATCTGATCCCCCTCTGTGAACTGACTATTCTGATTCCTCGACTTCCTTACCTTTTCAGGATTGTAAATGCTGTTTCATCAACTGTCGAACTAATCAATTCAGGGACCTCTGACTCTGTTATTTTGTTTCACTTTGCGATTTGAGCTTTTGCCAGCAAGTGTTTCCCCCTTGATCCAGTCCCATGTTCTGATGGATGGCGAAGAACTTGATGACAAACGATACATATGATGCCAGGGCGGCCAGTCTCCTCAATTCCGCAGTGTAAATAGAGATCCATCAAGGCGCACATCAAGAATTTTTTCAAGCAATAGGCAACTTCGATTTTACATTCATTGATGCCTACCAAGTATCGAAGATCAGTGGTAAAGTAAGCTCGCTCATATCACCAATGAATGCACATTCATTTTTGGATAACATCACAGCCTCGAGCAATGAGGTGTTCGAAGATTTTGAATCCGACATGGAGGTAGGAATTAGACAGCTGGGCAATCCAACTCCAAAGACTGCAGAAAGTAACAATACAGCAAAGCACGCTGTGGGTTCTTAAATATTGACTCTACTGCTACAAGTAACAAAAACAGATCTGTAAGACATTGCATGTGTATTTGTCAAGTTATATGCAAGGTTAGATTGCAAAGACTGACTGCGTCAAACTCAAATTAGAAACAGCACAATGCAGTTCATTGCTGTATAGCATTCTGATACTCCACAAACACTGTTGACTCTCCGCGGGCGCTCAATTGTAGGAGGCGGAGGTGATATCGTCCCTGGCATTTTAAAGACTAGGGGCTGCAGATGGGTTCATTGTGGGTTTTTTACGTTCCATTGCCGTTAGATGATCCAAGATGCAAAATCAAGAATCTTGGATGCTCAATTGACGCTAATTTTGGCACATGGTAACGATAGTGACCAAAGCATTTTTGCCTAGAAAGCTGGTCGATTGTTCGATTATGGATGAAGATATTCTCAAAGCCCCTTGACATTTCAAGATGCAAGGCATGGAATCCTTGACTCTCTGTTGACGGTGATTTTTAGGGCCTATTGACGGAAACATGGAAACCATTATGCCCTAGAAAGGCAGACGCTAGTTCCATTATGGATCAAAGTAGTCTCATAGGCCCTTGTTATCCGAAGATGCAAGGCATAAAACAATTGACCCTCCAATGACACACAATATAAGGCCTCAGTGACAAAGTTGTCGTAAGCAGTTTTGCCGAGAAAGGTGGCCATTGGTTCATTTATGGATCAAAGTAGTCTCACCGCCCAATCATATTTCATGATGCAAGGCCTAGAATGGTTAACGCTCCATTGATGCTCATTATGAGAGCGCAGTGACAAAGTTGTGGAAAGGAATGTTGCCTAGAAAGGCAGCCGATAAGTCGATTATGGTTTAATGTTGCCGCACAGCACTTTCATTTTCCAAGATGCAAGGCCAGAAGTCGGTGACGCTCCTTTGACGCTCATTTTTAGAACGCAGTAGGCATGTTATCGCTACCATTTTTGAATAGAGAGGCGGGCTATAGTTTGATTATGACTGAAGATTGCAGAGAATCCATCTGGATATTCCATGATGCAACGCCATTAATCATTGACGCTCTGTTGATGCTCACCTTTGAACTCACCATAGAGACATACTAACAGTCATTGGGTGCTCAACAATTGTACCAAAAATGCATACAGTCATTTTTGGCAGCCAGTATACCATTTCTACGTATCATCATTCGAATCAAACATCTTCTGGACATCTGGGTTTCTGAGCCACCACCATACACGTCATTCGAATAATGAATGACGTAAGTCAATCACATTCCAGCTCTTTCCGACGGCAATTAATTGCATAAGCATGCATGTACTAGTTTTAGATAACTATAGCATGACGTCTTCACCATTTCTCATCCACCCAATTCTCCTTGATTTCCATGACATACCATATGCACCGTTCAATTTTTCGACCATGTGCGGGAGGTCTGAGCGGAGAGTTATTTTGTTGGCTGCACGGACTAATGCAGACTGACGGCTGTCCTTCATCCGGGATTTGGATGTGCTTTGACCTTACCTTCTCTGAGTCGTGTGACTGCACTGACTGAAACGTTGTTACTAAATTTCGTCTCAGATGGAGGGTTTGTTTTATCAGTTTTCGTAACAGGCAACACTCTATACTGTTGACTGTTCATCAATCCACTTGATTTGCAGTCTAAAACATTTGCATGGCCAGTGAGACCCTTGCACACACACTGACGAATAATCTTGTCTCACAATTTGGTCTCTGATATCCAGAGAAAGCTGACATGTAGCGAAGTAGGTATAAACTGCTTGTACTCGAGATACGGCATCAAAAGTACCTCTTTGGCAATCTGTTCCTCCTCCGAAGCAGGAGCAGGCACCATGTTTTCGTCCGAATCCGATTTCTATAGGGTAATGAGATAGCAATGCTTGATGGTCGGGTAAATTCTCACGGATTGAACTCACATTGCAATCTCCCTCTGTGGCAAATCTGTTTCCGCATCAGGCATGACAGATACTATCTGATTGTCTGCCTGAGGTTTCTTCGAACCCAGCCTAATTTGACTACTTCGCTGGCGAGAGGTCACGTGCAGCATTTGGGATTGTCAGTGGACGATATCAAGAACATAAATAAGCCCTCCAAATGTTGTCGGTGATGGTGTGGCTGCTGTCATCTCTGTTTGGGGCTTGGCAACTGACGGAACCTTCAATTCAGTCGTCCCGTACTTCAGATCTCTCTAACGGAAGTTGTCGGATGCGTCCCCCCATCCCGGTGGAGTCTGTTTATCCAGCCTCATCTGCTTCATGCAAACACTCTCCATGTGGTGCTGTACCATGTTGGAGATTGTGCCCATCACCCAGCCAGGTTCATCATTGTCACTCAGCTTGCCAAGCCCAGTATCTTCTTCATCATCATCCTCGTCTTCCCCATCATCCTCATCTCCGGAACTTGCAAGATCGCTCAGACTGTCTCCGATACTATTCAACATCTTCTCGAATGTTGATTCAGGCTTTGTGGTTGTCGATTGTGACTATTCAACATTCATCATATGTTCCTGCTCTTGCAGAATCACTATCTCTGCGTCATGAACTCGCTTTCTTGCCACTGCGGTCTCTCTATCCACATAATCCTCAATTCTTTTCGCTTTTTCTTGATTGCTTAAAACATGCGTTTCCCATCGTCTCTCTGCCAAAGGTTTCTTTTTAGATAGTATGCTGCGTAATGCTCCCAACGCTCGGACCCTCTCTGCATCTAAGCCACTCTGGCCTTTCTTCGCTTGATGACATCGTCGTGTTGATTTCTTAGTTGATTTCCTGCATTTGCCCGCCGGAAGCGGTAAAAGGTTCCGTTATGGAGCATTGACCATTGTATCTTGTGTTGACCTCGTTGTTGGGCGAGGTGTTGGATGTTGCAAGATATGGACCATATGGAGGCAAGCTGAGTCTTTTATGTCCAGGTTGGTAGGTTTCATCAATTTGAACAAAGCAGTATCAGCATTTTGACTGTCACTTCATTGGGAATAGTCATGCTAACCATCCACTAAGACTCGATGGTTAGAGTGTGATTCATGTAACATCCCAGCGATGTCTTGAGACAAACATCACAAGAGGTTCTTTGTGTCGAAGAAAGTCCTTGTTATATCGATCAAACATGAGATATCAGCTCTCATTGATCACGATAAATCCCTGCAAACTAACAAACAACATTGCCCCGACTTACTGCAAATCGCGGGACTGTTGGCATCCCCTGCAGCTGTACCCTGTGCAGCTATACGCAGCCGGATTCAGCTTGAATTGAAGGTGCAAGTTGGCTGTCACATGTTCCATTTTGACTTGAAGCTTATTATATAATCTTCAGAACTTCCCACTTCTTTTCGAGATTATCTTTCTCACCATTCCACAACCGCAATACATGGCTGCAGAAATAGTTGAACTAGGCGCGATTGAAGCAGAATCAAGCTGGACGACAGGGACTTCACACAAAGCACCACCCAGTGGGACACAGCAGCAACGCACACACGAGTTAGTTTACCGCGAGCTGCAATTGTAGCCACCGAAAGAATGTCCCATGACTCCTATTTAAAAATAGTATGTGGAACCGGAAGCAAAAAGAATACGCAGCAGCATCGGATTTGGTGTTAGTCAATCCATATCACTCGAGATGATGGTCAACTGACAGTATAGCGCACACCTGGGGTAACTAGAGAGATACGTGCATATTTCATTGCTGCCAAGAATGGAAACCCTGCATTGTCGAACAAGGCATTTGTCCGCACAGTCCACGAAATCGAACATCACAACATTGTCAGTTCTGGGATTTTCCCAGAAGAATTTGGTGATAACCGTCCCCGGGAATCGACCAAACAGGCTTCAAAGACCTTAGAGGATGCTCCAGAGTCATGTATGGTTGAGGTAACAGCCGTTTCTCACTCTAGAAGCAGCAACCAATTTCTTGTAGGTTTTCAGCATATCAGCTACTATGGCAAGACAAGGAGGTTGGGTACAGCTTGAACAGTCCGACATGCATCTTGCATTGAATATGGCCAAACTGGCTAAACAATGGGTTTTCAGGCGCCACAATTGAGGAAAGCCAAAAACGAATCAAGAAACCATGCACCGATGTTGGAGAAGAGAAGAACCGGGCTGTTGTTTTTCCCGGGCATAAAGATGTGATGGCTGCGATAGAAAGACACCAGGCAATGGTTCAGGAAAATCAAACGGATAGCTGCCTTCCATGCTACAATGGCACAGCGAAGAATCCATAGAGTCGCTGCAGGCACAAAGGAACGGGTGCACCTCCCCCACGACCGGCACATCCCAGGCCCGGAATGCCACCCATGCCACCTGATGACAGTGAGATAACTCAAAGCTCCGAAACAGAAGGTGTGCCACCCAGATATGTGTATATCCATTCCCCGCTTCCCTGCGCTCGATTTTACAATCTTGATCCATATGCCAAGGAACCCATGCGTGATAAAGATTTTATTCCAGATTTGGTCACTGATGAACGTCCATTAACAGGTTAGTACACTATCAGCTGCGTGGTCATGCAGCTAACAGCGATTTTGTAGACGACAGCAGCCTGTTGGGTGAGGATGACAGCGAAGACGAGAGTTGACAGAACGGAACGGGATTTTCGAGTATTATCATTATCTACAATTAGGGGACACTTTAATGTATATTTCAAAGGGTATATTTGGATGCATCATTAAAGAACAATGTAGTTAGAAAAGACAATGTACATGAAAAGCACAGAACGGCTGCCACAAAACCATTATTGATATAGTGTGCCAAAGTGAATTGTTCCATATTGCGATTACGCCTGTGGCAAAATGATCGTCAACGGAGCATTAACCATTGAAAGTCCTGTAGGTCTGGTAATAACAACGCAATGCGCTAGTGAATACGTACAATTGAGGTATTGCCACACTTTATATGCAAAGAGAAAGCAACATACTCCCTGCCCCATCTTGAAAATGCGCGTCAACAGAGCATCAAGGATTTTTGGTCTTGTTAGTATGGTAATTACGAAGTAATTATGTAGAAGTAATACATAAAAACAGTATTGACAAAGTTGTTACTCAAAAAAGAAAGCAAGGCGCTCCGTGTCCCATCTTCAAAATGATTGTCGACTTGGCGTCAACAATTTTGGGTCCTGTGAGTCGTGTATTGACCACCCGATTCGGTAGTGATCATATGTCATGGAAGTTCTGCCTTCTTTAATAGTCAAAAAATGAAGCTGGACGCTCCCTGCCCCATTTTGAAACTGAGCATTAACTGAGCATCAACAATTTTAGGTCATGTTGGTCTGGGAATTATGAAGTAATTTCGTAGTGGTTATACATAACGACAGTATTGACAACCTTTATACGCGAGAAGGAAAGCAAGAGATTCCAGGTCCCATCTTGAAAATGGGCGTCGATGGAGCGTCGATTGATTTTTGGCCCTGTAAGTCGGGAAATCAACACACAATTCGATAGTGATTATACATAATGGAAGTATCGCCATCCTTCATAGGCAAAAGAGAATGCGACACGCTCCCTGCCCCATGATTAGAATGTGCGTGAAACGGAGTGTCGACGATCATGGGCCTTAGATCATGGTTGATCAATGCGCGCTGTGGCTGTCATAGTCCATATACTCAGTGTTGGTCGTTTTTGTAGTCTAAAACGCTCATGCACAGTTAGTTGCCTCTTTGTAAATGAAATAATTTGGTACTGTTCAGCAGGCTATCGCAGGAATATCACTTGCATATTTGATCATAATGGCAGCTAATCACTTGTTTATGGATTCGTGTAATCAAGCACCACCTAGATTACCAAACATGAAACACCATCAATTGTTGACGCTCGATTGACGCTCATTTTCAGCATGGGGCAAGGAGCGTCTCTGTACTTATTTGCTATCTAAAGGTTGTTATTACATACGAAAATGACCATGCAGTACCATAGTCAAGATTTTCCAATTGACAGTAGGATATCTGAATGCGACCATGGATGGAATAACCTGAAACGCAGAACCAGAGCTTGGACCCGACAGGTCCAGGCAAACCTGGCGATGCCCACGGGTTGACGGGTACAGGACCGGGTTTGGTCTGCCAGAAGCAGCGGGTCAGAATTATGGACGGTTCTTGAACCAAACCGAACCATTTTTCCGGTCCATTCCCGGACCGCTGGCGGGTTTCCAGGACCAAGTGCTAACTCTATTTCAAACTAAACATCAATCGAGGGAGAAGCGCTATCAGCGACAGCGAAAACCAATCCTGAATCCAGCATGCTTGAGTCCTTAGACAATACTAGAAGCTACTGACAAGTGTAACGGCGGCACGTGACCCAGGTCCGGGTAACGGCCATTCGATATAGTCAGCTCGCCACGAGACTTAGATCTCTAGCGATAATCTTACATATACACCTATTTACAATCACTCGAGTCCACGTTTGCAACCGTATACCATCATTACCATACGTATGCCTATGAGGCCCAACGCTGGAGTACGTGCCCTTACACTATTATCGCTTTTCATTAAATGGATATGTTTCGCTGACGGGATTACGAGTTATACACATTTACCGACACGCCGCATCATAAAGTCTACAATTCTGATTACATCCTTAAAAACGACATATCGAATCATGATTACTGAAAGCACGGATATCGATCGTTTCATCATTCAATTGAGCACCCTGATGGCAGCGGAGAAGAGTGCAGAGACCATCTGTCACATGAGACGCGCCACCGGCGATGACGACAGTTATCACGACTACAGGACGCGACTATTCGATCAGGCCAACGAGAGAAACCGAATACGATCGAGATATTGAGTCGAACACCATTCCTATGAGTCAATTTAGTGCTATCATCAGCCAAAGAAGCTAGAATGGACGAGACGCGTTGCCGGGAATGACGACAATCATCACGAGTACAGGATTCAACCCTACCAACGAGAAACATCGAATACCACTCCTACAAATCAATTGAGCACGATCATTAGTCGGAGAATCTACAATCAATGGCGCGATCTTACCCCTGAATCGGCAATATCAAGAACCGAAGGCGAAGTTGAAAGACAATTGCGAGTCAGCACAGTGCGACTACATCCCTCCGAATTGAGCAAAGTGCATCGACTTCATACTCATGTACGCCTACAACTCTATCAACCTCGAAGAAGCCCGGAGGACAGCAAAATCAACAAAGGCAATTGGATAAATTCCAACAATCCAGATCCTGGGAATTCAAAATCGGTCAAGTCCAATAAGCCCAGTGAAGGCAGCCGTGCCAACTATAATCAGCGCCGTGGCTCTGAAAGGAAGTCTGCGAAAGCCGAAAGGCAAACCGGCAATGCACTCGCTGCGGCAGCGGAGACCACAAAACCGTATATGCCACCTTGGTTGAGATACAACCGCACCGAATCGCCTTAAAATCAAGAGTCATTCAGCAAGGTCGAGCTCTGATGTTAAGCCAATATCTATGTGGCACACGGAGACCTGATTCGGCGCATATCATCCATGAAGTCCTTGTATGAAATATACATGGCAACATGCAGCGAGTCAAAGTACAAATCGACTGTGGTGCAATGAGCATCTTTATATCGCCGAACCTATTTAGGAAACTCGAGCTACCATACGAACCAGCATTCACCTTCACCCTGGCCCGGTGATGATGTATGTAGAGAGTCGAATGGCCAGACTCTTGGTTCAGTATTTTGAATAGCTTAAACCGGTTGACAAATCAGAGGTTTTAGTTAGTCGTCCCAATGAAGGTATACGACCTAGTCTTGGGCTTGCCATGGCAAGAAACCCGGAAATCGATTGCTGCAACGGTCGATTGACATCCCTGCGAGCGCCAAATGGACCGCAACGGGCGATGATTCCAGAAGCAGATTCGACAAGTCCTCTGCCGGAAAGCGGTGAGGTAACCACCATGGTGAGCCTTCTCCGGGTATACAACTACTCGGGGCTACCGCATTCGATCATCTCTGAGCTAGTGAGGAAGTGGTCGAGGCATTTGCCATATGACTTGGCGAATGTCAAGGGTTGCTGGGAGCAT
>Ga0307515_10018863_pt1 | contig 12454 bp, 18 predicted proteins | sample 17_EM_MG_FD_194513 | JGI IMG/M metagenome (GOLD analysis project Ga0307515, IMG submission 194513) | Populus trichocarpa ectomycorrhiza microbial communities from riparian zone in the Pacific Northwest, United States - 17_EM | ecosystem: Host-associated > Plants > Roots > Unclassified | place...
CGATGGGCTGAATCTCGCAAAGGAGGTGACGACCGTGACGCCAGCCAAAACCGTGTTTACCTCTACCAGCATTCTTCTCACTACGATTAGAGTGGGTTTCCTCCCGGGTCATGTTGGTCGGTTGCTGACTAATGTGTACAGGACTTGATGATCAACAAAGTGGACTACGTCGAACTAGGGCTCACCTGTTTTGACGTCTGCGAAGCCCTTAATCGAGGGATGGACACAAGGCGGGCGGATCAGCTCAATAAATCCGTGTTCAAGGCGATTGAGAAATTGACGCTGTGAGTTAGAACCGGTGATGCGCATGCCGGGTTATTTTCTCATCGAACTCTCGTCCAGGACTGTGGACGGGATCCAGAAGAATATAATCAAGCGAGGTGAACGGAACGTGATCTCTCGACGTTACCACGCGAAGGACGATAAAGAGGCGATTGCCGCCTGGAACTCGGACCTCAACGGGATTCGACGTGTCTTTGATGTGCGTCCCGTCACCCCTGTATGACCGCCACTAACCGCCCGCTTCCAGACTGAACTTGGGATAAACACGCGTATAACCGGCTCCGATTCCCGCCAAGACGCTGCTAATGAGCACACCGGCATTTCCGATGTCCATTGCGATGTTACAAACACTGGGACCACCGTCTCCGACGTCCGCAACGATGTGTCGAATATTCAACCAATCGTTTCCGGTGTCCAGAACGACGTCGCAAGCACGCGGACCACTGCTTCCGACATTCATCTTAGCAAGTTGAAAAGCCACGAGGGTGCGGATGGCCAGAATCGGGCGGTAAGTACCACCCGTACTCCGTCACCGAGTAAATATTGACCGCTCCCTAGACTCACGCTAGGTCAGAGGTCTCGACTGCAACCGAAACCAGTACCTAATTTTTGCGTTCAGCGCACCCGGAGAGTCACCGCCCCCGGTACAGGGAAATATCCATGGAACCATTCCAAATATCCGGCGCGACGCGGTTTCCGAGGTTCACCGCGGCGTTGTGAAGACTCAAACCATGGTCTCCGACATTCATGGCATGCTGAGGAGTCAGCAAGGGGCTGGTGGCCAACCTCAGCCTGTGAGTGCTACCTGTACCCTGCCCGCCGCTGAACACACACTTACTGTTGCCTAGACTCAAAACAGGTCAGAATTTCGAATGCGAATGCGAAGAGATACAGAGTCTTAAATTTATGCCTAGCGTTCCTGGAGAACTACCACCTCCACCACCAAGGATCTTCTTCGGACGCGACGAGTTGATCGACAAGGTCGTTCATTTCGTAGGACAACTCATGCCAATCGCTCTCATTGGTACTGGCGGAGTCGGAAAGACGTCCATTATCCTGGCCGCCCTTCATGACGATCGCGTCAAACAGCGGTTTGGTGACAACCGTTGGTTTGTCCGCTGTGATCAATTCCCCACATCCCACACCAACTTTCTCCGTCGACTCTCCAATGTCATCGGCGCAGGCATCGAGAACCCCGAGGACCTGGCTCCCTTGCGGCGATACTTATCCTCGAAGGAGATGCTGATAATCCTCGACAATGCTGAATCTATTCTCGATCCCCGGGTGACGAGCGCACAGGAGATCTACGCAGCTGTGGATGAGCTGACCCAACTCAGCAACATTTGTCTTTGTATCACCTCCCGGATCTCCACCATCCCTCCCGATTGTGAAATCCTCGAGATCCCAACGTTGTCGATAGAGGCCGCGCGCGACACGTTCTATCGCATCTACAAGCGTAGCGGACAGTCCGATCTTATCGACAGTATCCTGAAGCAACTCGATTTCCACCCTCTCTCCATCACATTACTTGCTACCGTCACCCAGCACAATAAGTGGGACGCAAAACGACTAATTAGGGAATGGGAGAGACGGCGGACGGGGGTACTTCACGCACAGCACTCCAGGAGCCTTGCGGCCACGATCGAACTTTCCCTCGCCTCCCCGCTGTTCCGGGAACTCGGTCCTGACGCCCGAGAGCTTCTCGGAGTCATTGCGTTCTTCCCTCAAGGTGTCAACGAAGACAACCTCGACTGGTTATTCCCAACTATCTCCGACGGGCCAGACATGTTCGACAAGTTTTGCATTCTCTCCCTAACATACCGAAGCGACGGATTCATCACGATGTTGGCGCCACTCCGAGACTACCTCCGTCCCAAGGATCCGATGTCATCTCTACTCCTCGGCGCTACCAAGGAACATTATTTCTCACGGTTGTCAGTCGATGTTCATCCCGACGAACCCAACTTCGGGGAATCGCGATGGATCATATCAGAGGGTGTAAATGTCGAATACCTGCTCGATATCTTCACATCGGTTGATGAAAACTCGAAAAGCGTCTGGGACACCTGTGCAAGATTCATGCAACACATCGTTTGGCATAAGCCACGACTTGTCACACTGGGACCAAAGATTGAGGCACTCCCGGACGATCATCCCTCGAAAGCCCAATGCTTACACTGGCTGGCATGGTTGTTTGACTCAGTTGGGAATCAGGTGGAACGCAAGCGGCTCTTCACCCACAACTTGGAACTGTGGAGAGCGCAGGGGGATGACTATCAGGTTGCTCAAACGTTGAGTGAGCTATGTGATGCAAATCAGCTGATAGGCCTCCCCGAGGAAGGGATACGACAGGGGAAGGAAGCATCAGAGATTTTCGAACGTCTTGGCGACACGGCGAAACAGGCGGAGAGTTTGATTGAGCTCGCTCGGTCATTGCATTCAGACAAACAACTCGACGCCGCAGAAGAGGCCGCACTCCACGCGATCGAACTCCTCCCGGAGAAAGGCAAACAACTTCATCTCTGCAGAAGTCACCGTGCTCTTGGCCAGATATATGACTCCAAGGGCGATCCGGAGAAGGCCATTCATCATTTCGAGGTAGCCCTCAGGATTGCATCTTCCCTCTCATACCACAACGACATATTCTGGGTTCATTACGACCTGGCGATCCTGTTTTTTGCACGGGGGGGTTTCGACGACGCACACGGTCACATCCAACATGCCAAATCGCATGCGGTAGACGACTTATACAATCTGGCTTGCGCATCGCAGCTGCAGGCTTTGGTCTGGGAAGAACAACATGTATTTGAAGAGGCAAAATCCGAGATATTGCGTGCTCTCGGTGTGTTCGAGGACCTCGGGGCCGCAGATGATGCAGAGGATTGTAGAGAGACGCTCAGGCGGATCGACCGCAACGCGCGAGGAAATGATCTGGCCACACCTAGTTCTGATGAATCGGATGATGATGGTGAGCACCTCGAACCAATGCTACCTGACATGCGCGTGTTAACTCTTCGTGTTTGAACTGGACCAAAGAATCGAGATGATGGCATCGACACTTGCCTCGAGTTCTCCAGATGTGTTTATTTCACGAGCTACCGAGGTCCCATCCACTCACCCCGTCCCCCTTTGAGCTTTTGAGCATCGTTATTACCACCATTCCTCTCTTTCCCCATCGCAAAAATGACCTCTCCTTTATCCAAATCCTCCATTAACACGTGTCACGGACCTGCCAACTTTCCATTCCAAGTTCAGAGAAGTAGTCTACGTTTGCCTCAAATTTTTCAGATAGGTCCTTACGCAAGTCGCAAAACCCTTGTAATTATTCGGTGATGCCGGAAAGATGGATATGAAGTTCCTCCGTGCTCTAACAACGTGAGCGCTTCACGTTGGCGGTCGGTGGGTTGGCAGACTGACCTCGATAGCGGGGGTGAGGTGACAACCAGCCAATCTATGGTTGTTCGAAGGACGGTGCAGGTTCCGGAGAGCTCCGACAGGAGCACCACGAACCGGTGAGGCGTGCTCGTTTCCAGTTCAGGATAGCACTCTAGGGTAAATGGTTCATATGTAAAAAAAGTTCATTAAGTTGCAAGAGAGTTGATACATAGAGCCTCGGGAAGTCACTTAACGTGAAACTCCCAAGTCGGTGAGGCTGACACCGAAGATAATACGGAGTACGATGCGCAAACTTCTCACAAAAAACGAGACCCGTTGCCTATCGCACCGTATCGTCTGCCCGGGGCGCGAGGCGTAGTAGTCGTGGGAAAGCACAATCCGGATCAAGAACTCCGCTGTTGCCACTTGCCAGGTCCAGTTGGCTCACGGTGGTGAGTATGACGAGTCTGACGTCAGGGATCGGAACCACAGAAAAGCGGCTGTCGTGGCCAATGAATATTCTCCCTCGTAATCACCACCATTATTACCCTCCACTATGTCCCTCATACACTCTATTCGAACAACCCGCCGCCATCTCCCAAACCTTCAGCGAGCCCTCTACTCAGATCTGTCCCAGGGTCATCCCGCGCTCGACAGAGGAACCCCCAAACACAAAAATCCCCAGGACGAGAGCGCAAAGAATGTCGACTCGGGCTTAGATGCTGGTAACCGCGGAGATTGCGGCAAGCATGCTTCTCGAGAAGGCGCAGTTGGGAACAAGGAAGGAGTAGGATTCCAGGATCAAGTCGGGGGAGCAGCCGGGGATAGGCAGAATCCAGGAGGAGGCAGAGGTGACGAGCACGAAGCGCGATCCCCAAACGTCATCGGGGCAGTCAAACAGGCGTTGGGGATCAAGTTGAAACCATGGGAAGTGAAGCAGAACTCGGGCGAAGGAAGAGGCGTCGCAGGTACAGGGACGTTCAAGAGAGGGTTCGGCACCTCAAGCCGATCGGATGCTGGGACGAAGGAATCACCTCAGGATCACCATCGTCATCTTCCCTCGGGCGGCCAAGGGGAAAAGCGTCCCGAACCTCCCTCTGAACGGGTATACAAGAGGGAAGCCGATAAGGCAAAAGAGGCTGTAGACAAGAGCTACGAACCCGGTCGACTTTCTGGGGAGCAGGAAAAACTGAGATACGGCGGAAAGCAGAATTGGTCGAAGGAACCGGAGGATGACAAGGGTGTCCCTGGTGAGGGCGAAGGGCCAGATAAAGGTTCAGCGGGGGGAAGAATGCCCGAGAAGAGATAGTAATAGAAATCCGCAAAAACATCCAGTGGTTTTTCGTTGAGAAAGAGATGCACTTTTCTACAATTTCTGAATCCCTGGTACGGGCGACGGTCAGCACACCTAAGAGAGGGAATATGAACCTCGCCCTGTCCTGGAAAGCCGTGATTGACGAGGTACGGCCCTCGCAGGCGTGTGAAACGAGGCTCACACCGGCTACGAATCGAGTGCCGCGATGGGGAACACAGCGGACCTAGATGCAATGAAGAGTCAGCATGAAAACCAATCGCTAGAAGGTTCGATGAATGAGGAGAGGGTGTGTGACGAATGGGTGTTTCACAATCGCGCCTCCAAGGTAGCAACTTGTAAAGCCGAGTTGAAAGTGGGGCGAAACAAAGCCACGGTGTTGCACCTGCGACCAGTAGGTGATATATTTCCTCAGAACATTTTGAACGAGAGGCGAAGGAGCAAACTAGTTTGAAACCCAGCCCCAAGTTCAGAGGAGTATTAAAACAAAGATTTCGAGTGATCAGCCGATCGCGTCCATCTTCAGACAAGCTGCAGTCACGAATTCGGTGGTCCACTTTACCAAATGGATCCATTTACACAAGGTGTGCGATTACAAAATAGCCGCTCACCTTTACTAGGATTCGAGTCAGGATTCTTTCTCACAACCACCATACCGCACCGCTTTCTCGCAGTTACCCTGCGTGTCGGCCATGACAGAATTTTACCGACGACCGAATTGGAAGGAGAGAGATAGCGTTCTCTCCTCGCTCAATGTAGCCATCAGTGGGCTAAATCTCACAAAGGAGGCAACGAGCGTGATACCAGCCAAGACCGTGTTCACCGCTGCCGGCGTGCTTCTCACTACCATTAGAGTGGGTTTCCTCCCAGTTCATGTTGGTCGATTTTTGGTTAATGTATGCAGGACTCGATGATCTCCAAAGTGGACTACGTCGAACTAGGGCTTACCTGTGCCGACGTCTGCGAAGCTCTTAATCGGGAGATGAACACAAGGCGGGCGGATCAGCTCAATTACTTCGTCCTCAGGGAGATTAGGGTATTGATGTTGTGAGTTGAACTAGTGATGGGCACGCCTGACTATTTTCTCATCAAGTCCTCATCCAGGATCTTGGACATGATTCAGGAGAATATAGTCAGGCGATGTAAACAGAATCCAATTTTTCGACTTTACTATGCGAGGGGCGATAAAGAGGCGATGGCCGCCTGGAAGTTGACCCTCAACAGAATTCGGGGTTCCTTTGAGGTGCGTTCCGTAACTTCTGTATGACCGCCACTAACCGCCCGCTTCCAGACTGCTGAGCTTTGGATAGACACACCTGCAACTGGCTCTACCGCTCGTCAGGACGCTGAAAACAACCACACCGTTGTTTCCGACGCCCAGAGTGACGTCGCGAACACCCGCACCACTGATCCCAACATCCATTGCACCATGTGGAAAAGCCGCGAGGGCGCGGCTGGTCAAAATCAGGCGGTAAGTACCGCCCATACTCTGTCACCGAAAAAAATATTTACCCCTGCTTAGACTCATGCTAGGTCAGATGTCTTGACTACAACCGAGTCTAACGTTTGATATTTGAATTCAGTGCACCCGGAGAGACACTGCCTCCGCTTCCCGGAAATTCGCATGGGACAACTCCGGATATCCGCCGCAACATGGTTTCAGAGGTTCATCGCGGCGTTATGGACACTCAAACCATGGTTTCCGACATTCATTACATGCTGAGAAGCCAGCGAGGTGCTGGTGACCAACCTCAGTTGGTGATTGCCACTCGTACTGCCCCTGACTGAATACGCACTGACTGTTGCCCAGACTCAAAACATGTCAGCGATCTCGACTATGTTCGTGCCTAGTGCTCTTGGGGAGCTACCACCTCCACCACCAAGGATCTTCTTCGGACGTGACGAGTTGATCGACAAGATTGTTCATTTTGCAGAACAACTCACACCAATCGCTCTAATTGGCGCTGGCGGAGTCGGCAAAACGTCCATCATCCTGACTGTCCTCCATGACGACCGGGTCAAACAGCGGTTTGGTGACAACCGTTGGTTTGTCCGCTGTGATCAATTCCCCGCATCCCACACCAATTTTCTCCGTCGACTTTCCAAGGTCATCGGCGCAGGCATCGAGAACCCCGAGGATCTGACTCCCTTGCGACAATACTTATCCTCGAAGGAGATGCTGATAGTCCTCGACAATGCTGAATCCATTCTCGATCCCCAGGTGACGAACGCACAAGAGATCTACATAGCTGTCGATGAACTGACCCGATTCGGCAACATTTGTCTTTGCCTCACCTCCCGGATTTCCATCATCCCTCCCGATTGCGAGGTCCTCGAAATCCCAACATTGTCGATGGAGGCTGCGTGCGACACGTTCCATCGCATCTACAAACATTGCGGACAGTCCAACTTGATCAACAACATTCTGGAACAACTTGACTTCCACCCTCTGTCTATCACGTTACTTGCTACCGTCGCCCGGCACAATAAATGGGACGCAAGCCGACTGACCAGAGAATGGAAGAGGCGACGGACAGGAGTACTCCACGCACAACACTCCGGGAGCCTCGCGACCGCGATCGAGCTTTCCCTCACCTCTCCACTGTTCCGAGAACTCGGCCCCAATGCCCAAGGGCTTCTCGGAGTCATTGCGTTCTTCCCTCAAGGTGTCAACGAAGGAAACATCGACTGGTTATTCCCAACCATCTCCGATGGGCCAGACATGTTCGACAAGTTTTGCATTCTCTCCCTAACATACCGAAGCAACGGGTTTGTCACGATGTTGGCACCGCTCCGAGACTATCTCCGTCCCAAGGATCCAATGTTGTCTCCATTTCTTGGGAGAGCCAAGGAAGGTTACTTCTCCCGGTTGTCAGTCCGTATTCACCCTGACAAGCCCGGCTTTGAGGAATCACGATGGATCATATCAGAGGACGTGAACGTCGAGCACCTGCTCGATGTCTTCACATCGGTTGATGCAGACTCGGGAAAAGTCTGGGATGCCTCCGCCAATTTCACGAATTACCTCAGTTGGCATAAACCACGGCTTGTCATGTTGGGACAAAAGATCGAGGCACTTCCAAATGACCATCCCTCCAAAGCGCAATACTTACAGGATCTCGCATGGTTGTTCAAATCGGTTGGAAACCAGGTGGAATGCAAGCGGCTCTTCACTCACACCTTAAAACTGTGGAGAATGTTGGGGGACGACCATCAGATTGCTCAAACATTGAATGACCTGTCTAATACAAATCGGCTGATAGGCCTTCTCGAGGAAGGGATACAGCAGGGGAAGGAAGCATCAGAGATTTTCGAGCGGCTTGGCGACACAGCGAAGCAAGCGGAGTGTTTAATCAGCCTCGCTTACGTGTTGTATGTTGACAAACAGCTCGACGCCGCAGAGGAAGCCGCATCCCGCGCGATCGACCTGCTTCCGGAGAACGGCCAACAACTTCTGGTCTGCAGTGGCCACTGTGTTCTCGGCAATATACATCGATTCAAGGGCGATACGCAGAAAGCCATTCACCACCTCGGGGTAGCCTTCAGAGTTGCATCCTCTCTCAACTACCACACCTCGTTGTGTCGTGTTCATTACTCCCTGGCGATCCTATTTCTCGAAGAATCCAGGCCCAGTGACGCACAGGATCACGTCGAACGCGCAAAGTCGTACGCGGTTAACGATGCATACCTTCTGGCTCACACGTCACAGCTGCAGGCTCGGGTCTGGCATAAACAATGTAGGTTTGAAGAAGCAAAATCCGAGGCATTGTGTGCTCTTGGTGTATTCGAGAGGTTCGGGGCCACTAGGGATGCAGAGGACACTATGAAGCTCCTCGAGGAGATCAAGGGAACGCGCATTATACCCGTGACTCATCTATGGGAACTTTGTTCTGCTACCTATGGTGAGCTCCTCGAAATAATGCTGCTTGACATGTGTGTTAATTCTTCGTATTCAGACTGGACCGATTCAGACTGGACCGAAGAATTGGAGCGATGGGAACGACGCTTGCCGATTTGAGTTCCCTAGATGTGACTATTTTGCAACCCACAGGCCAATGCTTCGTTCATTCACCCCGTCCCATATTGAGCTTTTGAATATCGTTGTCATCACCATTCCTCTCTTTCCCCCATCGCAAAAATGACCTCTCCTTTATCCACATCCTCCGTTCGCACGTGTAACACACCTACCAACTTTCCATTCCAAGTTCAGAGAAGTAGTCGACGCTCAATTTCTTCAGACATCCTTATGCGAGTCACAGAAACCTTGTATTTATTCGGGGATACCGAACGGCGGCCTGGGAAGCTAATTGAATATGAAGTTCGATACTGCTTCCTCCATGCTCTTGACAATCGAGCTCCCTCTGATCCCGTTCAACCTGCGGACACCAAGCCCATGGCGCAACTGGGCCTTGTTCTCTTTCCCTCCCTAACCACAATACGACCCGTTGCCGCGTCGCGATACCTACGAGGAATTCTCGCACCATTGACATGATTGAGATCCGACTCGGAGTTTTCCGCGTAGTGCCAGGAGTAGAAGTCGGCGCGGAAGTGTACGAAGACGGAAAGACCAGTCTTGAGGCTTGAGGCTTGAAGGGTTATTGAAGCTAGAAGAGGCACCGAGTGTGATTCGGAAGGAGGAGGGAATATGTTATCAAGAGAGGTAAGGGTGAGTGCGTTGCCAAACCTTCCGTGGAACCTTTGAGGGGATGATGTTAACCTCAAAAGGACTCGTGGGCACATTCGATTGCGCGGCTCGGGGCTTGGGACTTGGACTGAAAGTGGGAAGGAGACCTCCACTGCCCCTAGTCAGGGACTAGATTTCGAGTGACCAGCCGATCGCGTACCTGCACTAACAGTCACGAGTTCGGCGATAGTTCACTTTACCAAATGGATCCGTTTACACGCCAAGGCACGTATACTAGGGTCCGGATTCTTTCTCACCGCAACCACCACACCGCACCGGTTCCGTGCAACTACTTTGCGCTTTGGCCATGACAGACAATTCCAAACGACCGAAGAGGAGGGACGGCGTTCTCTTCTCGCTGAACATGGCCATCAACGGGCTGAATCTTGCGAAGGAGGCGACGAGCATTTTACAAGCCAAGGCTGCGTTCACCTCTGCCTGTGTCCTTCTCACCATGATTAGAGTGGGTTTCCTCCCCGCTCACGTTGACCAACTACTAACTAATATACAATGCAGGACTCGATGGCCTCCAAAATGCACTATGTTGAAATAGGGTTTGCCTGCGCCAAGGTCTGTGAGGCCCTTGATCGGGGGATGAACACAAGACGAGCGGATCAGCTCAACCAATCCGTCCTCAAGGCGGTTGAGGAATTGACGTTGTGAGTTGAGCCAGTGATGTGTACGCCGGGCTATTTCTCATCAGGCCCTCACCTAGTACTGCGGACGAGATCCGGAAGAATATCTTCAAACGAGGTAAACGGAGTGCAATTTCTCGACGTTACCGTGCGAAGGAAGATGAAGAGGCGATCGCCACCTGGAGGTTGGACCTCAGCAAGATTCTTCGTGTTATTAACGTGTGCTCTCTCACCCCCGTATGGCCGTCAATGATTAATGACCGCCCGCCTCCAGATCGAACTTGGGATAGACACACGTGTAACCGACCCCGATACTCGTCAGGACACTGCAAACGAGCACACCACTATTTTTGTTGCCCACCACGATATTACAAATGCTAAGGTCATTGTTTCTGGCATCCGCCATGACGTCTCAAATACCCAACCCATCATTTCCGACGTCCGGAGTGACGTGGCAAACACCCGCACAACCGCTTCCGACATTCATCGTAGCAAGTTGAAAGGCCACGGAGGTTTGAATGGCCAAAATCAGGTGGTAAGTACCATTCGTACTTTCTCATCGAGTAAATATTTACCGCTGCTTAGACTCACGCTAGGTCGGAGGTCTCGACTGCGACTGAATCCGGTGTCTAATATTTACATTCAGCGCACCCGGAGAGTCACTGCATCCGCCATCGGGAAATACGCATGGAACCGTCTCCCATATTCGTCGCGACGTCGTTTCCGAGGTTCATCGTGGCGTTATGAGCACTGAAACCGTGGTTTGCGACATCCACCACATGCTAAAAAGTCAGCAAGGGGTTGGCGGCCGACCTCAGTTGGTGAGTGCCACCCGTACCCCGTCCCTCGCTGAATACACACTTATTGTTGCCCAGACTCAAAGCAGGTTAGCGATCTCAACTATGGAGTGATCCGGGGTCTTACATTTATGTTTAGTGTGCCTGGGGAACTACCGCCTCCACCACCAAGGATCTTCTTCGGACGCGACGAGTTGATCGAGAAGATCGTTCATTTCGCAGCACAACTCACACCAATTGCTCTAATTGGTGCTGGCGGAGTCGGCAAGACATCCATCATCCTGACCGTCCTCCATGATGACCGGGTCAAACAGCGGTTTGGTGACAACCGTTGGTTCGTCCGCTGCGACCAATTCCCCACATCCCACACCCATTTTCTCCGTCGGCTCTCCAAGGTCATCGGTGCAGGCATCGACAACCCCGAAGATCTGACCCCCTTGCGACGATACTTAGCTTCGAAGGAGATGCTGATAGTCCTCGACAATGCTGAATCTATTCTTGATCCCCAGGTGACGAACGCGCAGGAGATTTATGCAGCTGTGGATGAACTGGCCCGACTCGGCAACATTTGTCTTTGTATCACCTCCCGCATCTCCACCATCCCCCCCGATTGCGAGATCTTCGAGATCCCAATACTGTCAATGGAGGCTGCACACGACACTTTCCATCGCATCTACAGGCGTAGCGGGCAGTCCGATCTGATCGACGATATTCTGAAGCAACTCGACTTCCACCCTCTCTCCATCACCTTACTTGCTACCGTCGCCCGGCACAATAAATGGGACGCAAATCGATTGACCAGGGAATGGGAGAGACAACGAACAGGGGTACTTCACGCACAACACTCCGGGAGCCTCGCGGCCACGATCGAGCTTTCCCTCACCTCTCCACTGTTCCGGGAACTCGGTCCCGATGCCCGAGAGCTTCTCGGGGTCATCGCATTCTTCCCTCAAGGTGTCAACGAAGAGAACATCGACTGGTTATTTCCGACTATCTCCGACGGGCCAGACATCTTCGACAAATTCTGTGTTCTTTCCCTGACATATCGAAGCGACGGGTTCGTCACGATGTTGGCGCCACTCCGAGATCATCTCCGTCCCAAGGATCCGGCGTCATCTCCACTCCTCGGCGCGACCAAGGAACATTACTTTTCCCGGCTGTCAGCCAATGTTCATCCCGACGAGCCTAACTTCGGAGAATCACGATGGATCATATCGGAGGGTGTGAATGTCGAGTACCTACTCGACGTCTTCACATCAGTTGATGCAAATTCGAAGAACGTCTGGGACGCCTGTGCCAGATTCATGGAACACATCAATTGGCATAAACCCCGGCTTGTCACGCTGGGACCAAAGATTGAGGCACTCCC
>Ga0307515_10018864_pt1 | contig 12454 bp, 10 predicted proteins | sample 17_EM_MG_FD_194513 | JGI IMG/M metagenome (GOLD analysis project Ga0307515, IMG submission 194513) | Populus trichocarpa ectomycorrhiza microbial communities from riparian zone in the Pacific Northwest, United States - 17_EM | ecosystem: Host-associated > Plants > Roots > Unclassified | place...
CTGTGGAGATCCTCGAACTCACGGAAGGGATCCCACCGGTTCGGCGTGTTCGACGAACGCAGTACAGGCAGTGCCATGGTTCTCACCTCTCCTCCGGAAAATCGACCTGTGGTCGGCTCTGCCGGGGAGTCGCCCCTGACAGGCCCTCCACTTCGGAAGACGATCAGGCGCCGCGCTGTGTTCCCGGAGCCTTGTGGCGTTCGTCACGTGGCTGGAACGCGATCCAACGCGCCAATGAGGATCTGATCCGGGGTGGCCGGGGGCGCTGGGCGATCGAGGACTGTTTCCAGACCGCGAAGACCGACGTCGGCCTGAACCAGTACCAGGTTCGCCGCTACGACGACTGGTACCGGCACATCACCTTGGCGATGCTCGCCCATACCTATCTGGCCGTCACCGCCGCGATAGCCCCAAAAGCCCTGGTAGCGGCTTCGTCCTGGTCGCGCTGGGCGAGGTTAAGCGTCTCCTGGCACACCTGATAACCACCCCGCTCGACCGCCTGGCGACCTGGGCCTGGTCACACAGGCCCACTAGCCGCACCGGCGTGGCCGGTTATCCCCGGCGACGGCGCCCAGCGCCGGCCGGCCGTGCACGCGCTCGACGCGGCGGTCCTGTTCCGGCTGGCGCTCGAGCCGGCACCGGCCGGGACGGCCTGGCACGCCGTGGCCGACGAGGGCGACGAGGGCGACGCGGTCCGCGACATCGCGGCCGTCGTCTCGGCCTGTCGGTCCAGGCGGTACCGCCGGAGAACTTCGGCCCGTTCGGCCGTGCTTGAAGTTGGCCCTCGGGTGCCGTCGTTGGCCCATATGGACCAGCGTTGGCCGGACATACTTCCGCAGTGTTCATTGTCGAACCCCGGGAACAGCGACGCCGGGAACCCGTGCTCGGCGTACTGTCCGCGGGCCTCCGATGCCTGGCTCAGCCGTGGAACGCCAATCGGCTTTCGCCCGGTGCGGACGATCGCCGCGAATCGCCGTCCGATACTCCGCGCTCAGCGCCGCGACCCCGGCGCGGCCGCGAGCGGAATGCCTCCCGCGGGTGCGCAACTCGAAAATCCGTCACTACCGAGCACGTCCGGCGGGACGTCGTCCAGGTCGGGGCGGACCAGCGAAAAGGCGGGATCTCCATGACGCGTGCTCGTGACAACGCCGCCGGTCCGGACCGGCAGTCCTGGGTGGACCGGATCGACGCGCCCGAGGCGGTCCGGGGCGCTTCGACCGGGTTCAGCGTTCTCCTCATCGGCGGGTTCGTCCAGCCACTGGTCGTGGCCTGGGTGCCGGTCCTGGGTCATGTGTGGCTTCCGCTTGTCGCTGTGGTCGCGTTCTTCGTTGCCTCACGGCGAATCGGCAACGCCGGCCTTCCCGTGGTACACGGCGCGGTCGCCGCGCTGTGCAGCTATCTGCTCGCGCTTCCGTTGTCCTTGCTCGTACCAGCGGGCCGCGATCCTCTCCAGATCGGGCTGACGGCGGCTGCGGCTGTTGTGGTCGGCGGCGCGGCCGGTTTTTTTCGCGGACGCATGAGCGGAGCGGAAAAAGCCCGAAATTCGTAGTGATGGCAACGGTTCCGTGGCTTCCAAGCAGGATTCGACGATCCTAGCGTGGCGGAATCGCGTGAGACTCGTTTCCCAGGTGAGTCCCGCCGGCCAGAACTGACTCGAAGTCCACCAAGGAGTGCACCGATGACGACGCACGCAGCGGCACCGCCCAGGGCGAAAGGCCGGCAGCGCCGGAAGGCGAGCCGGCGATCCGGCCTGGGCTCCGCGGTCGCGCGTCCGCTGGAGCAGGCCGGCGAAATGGTGCGGCTGATGGGCGACGTGCTGTACTCCGCCCTCCGGCACCCTGTTGGCTACTGGGGCGAAGTTCGTGAGCAGATGTTCCAGACGCTGAAGCTGTGCTGGCTCCCGATGATCATCTCGACCACGGCCTTCGGCCTCGGGGCTCCGGGGCTGCAGGGTGGGAACATCTTCTCCCTCTTCGGTATCCCCGAACGGCTTGGCTCGTTCTTCATCATGGCGAGTGTCCGCGAGTTCGCGCCCTGGATCAACGCGATGGTCGTGGCCGGCGTGATGGGCACGGCGATCACCGCGGACCTCGGTGCCCGCCGCATCCGTGAAGAGATCGACGCGATGGAGGTCCTGGGCGTCGATCCGATCCGGACGCTCATCGTGCCGCGGGTGGTCGCGATGACCTTGATCACGGGGCTGATGGACCTGGTGGCGCTGGCTTTCGGTGTCGTGGGCGGGTACATCGCCGCCGTGCCGATCCTCAAGGCGAACAGCAGCGCGTTCTTCGGCAGCTTCTTCGACAACGCGACGACGACCGACATCTGGGCGAGCGTGATCAAGACGTCGATCTTCGGGCTGATCATCGGCGTCGTCTGCTGCTACAAGGGTTTGCACACCGGCGGCGGGCCGATCGGGGTGGGGCGGGCGGTCAACCAGGCCGTGGTGATCGCGTTCGCCGCGATCTGGATATTCAACGCGGTCTTCACCGCGATCATGCTCGGTCTCAACCCCGAGATGCAGATCTACAAGTGACGAGGCGGGGAGAAGACACCGTGACCCGAGCTGCGCAGAACGGCGGAGTCGGCGAAAAGAAGCTGCCCGGTGCGCCGAAGCCCGCCGACGTCGAGATTTCGTTCAAGGGCATGGCGACTTCGGTCAAGTCCGCGGTCGAAACCGGCGGCGACATCGCCCGGTTCTCCGGCCGGACGATCCGGGCGTTGCCCGATCTCCGGCACTACGCCACCGAAGTCTTCCACCAGTGCGGCGTGCTCATCCTGTCCAGCGGACTCGTCATCTGGCTCATGCAGTTCGTGATCGGGTACGAGTGCGGCCTCGAAGGCAACTACACGCTCAAGCAGATCGGCGTTCCCCTCTATTCGGGAATCTTCAACGCCTGGTGTGCGATCCGCGAGATGGCGCCGTACATGTGGGGCTACATCTTCGCGGCGAAAGTCGGCTGCGGTCTGGTCGCCGAGATCGGCTCGATGCGCATTTCCGACGAGATCGACGCCATGGAGGTCATGGGCGTCAAGTCGAGGAGCTACCTGGTCGGCAGCCGCATCGTCGCGGCCTGGATCGCGATGCCGTTCCTCTACGTGGTGGGCCTCGGAATCATGTACATCGGGGAGTTCCTCACCACCGTGAAGATGCTCGGCGGAGTTTCCCCCGGTGGTTACAATTTCATCTTCTGGCTCTACCAGAACCCGCAGGACCTGTTTTTCTCCCTGTGCAAGGTGATGGCCATGGGAACAGCGATCATCTTCGTCGGCTGCTACTACGGATACAACGCCAGTGGCGGATCCGTCGGTGTGGGAAGAAGTACGGCGAAGTCGATGATGCTCAATATCGTGCTGATACATATCATCGGTGTATTGGGGACGCAGCTCTTCTGGGGTTTGGCGCCGAATGCACCGATCGCCAACTGACCGGCCCGCCGCCCCTTCGTCCCGCGAGGAGAACTCCGTGTCCACATCGAACACCGCTGAAGCACCCGCGCGGACCCACACCCGCAGCGGCCATCTCCTGGCCGGTCCGGCCGACCGGACGCACTCGATGGAAGTCCGGAACGTTTCCAAGGCGTTCGGGAACTTCCACGTCATGCGCGGCATGAACATCAACTTCGTCGACGACGCCATCACGACGGTGCTGGGGCCCTCGGGCACCGGCAAGAGCGTGCTCCTGAAGCACCTCGTCGGGCTCCTCGAGCCCGACGAGGGCGAGATCGTCGTCTTCGGCCAGGATCTGTGGAAGATCACCGAGCAGGAGCGCTACGACCTCCGCAAGCGCTTCGGTGTCCTGTTCCAGGACGGCGCCTTGTTCGGGTCCATGAACATCTACGACAACACCGCCTTCCCGCTGCGCAAGCACACGGACATGAGCGAGGCGGAGATCGAGCACATCGTGATGACCCGGCTGACGGAAGTCGGCCTGGAGCGGTCGATCACGAAACTCCCGAACGAGGTCTCGGGTGGTATGCGGAAGCGCGCCGGGTTCGCGCGGGCGCTCGTGCTCAACCCGGACATCGTGTTGTTCGACGAGCCGGACTCCGGTCTGGACCCGGTCCGCACCAGCCTGCTGAACGACCTCATCCTGGACATGCACCGCGAGCACAAGGGCACCTACTTGCTCGTCACGCACGACATCCGCACCGCGCGCAAGGTCAGCGACTACGTCGGCCTCATCTGGCAAGGGCAGGTCGTGCACTACGGCGAAGCCGAGGAGGCGTTCGCGTCCGACGACCCGTTCGTGCGGCAATTCCTGGCCGGCGAATCCGCGGGCCCGCTGGGGATGGACTGACTCATGAAACGTGTGTTGACGGTCGGCGTCATCGTGGTGGCGGCCCTGGGCGTCGGGGCCACTGCCGTCGCCGCGATGAGAAGCGACGACTACGAAGTCGGCGTGATCCTCGAGTCCGCGACGAACGTGGTGGCCGGGGGAACCGTGCAGGTCAACGGTTTCGATGTCGGCAAGGTGTCCGACATCTCGGTCGAGGGCGGCAAGGCGAAGCTGGTGCTCGCGCTCGAAGGGGACCACGTTCCCCTCCACGACGGCGCGCAGGTGCGGATCGAGTGGAAGGCGGCGCTCGGCGAGCGGATGGTGAACATCACCGACGGACCGAGCGGGAACGCGGAGATCCCCGACCACGGCATGATCAAGGGCGACATGCCGGTGCCGATGGAGTTCGACCAGGTGCTCAACGCGCTGGATCCGCCGACCCGGGCCAAGCTCAGCTCGTTGATCAACCGGCTCGACAGCACGGTCAAGGGCAACGAAGCCGACGTGAACCAGACGGTGCGCTCGGCCGGCCCCGCCGTGCAGGCGCTCGGTGAAGTGCTGCGGGGACTCGGCAGCGACGGGCCGGCCATCAAGCAGCTGGTCACCCAGCTCGACACCATGGTCGGAACCCTCGCCGGTCGTGAGGCCGACCTGCGCACGGTGATCGACCAGCTGTCGAAGACGACCTCGCTCACCGCGCGGCAGCACGAGGCACTCGCCTCGGCGCTCAAGAAACTGCCCGGCACCTTGCAAACCGCAGGCAAGACCTTGGGCGACGTGCCCGGCGCGGTCGGGCAGGCGGTGCCGCTGCTGAAGGACCTCGAACCGGCGACGGCGAAGCTGCCGGACGTGAGCCGGAACCTCCGGCCGGTGCTGACCGACCTGCGGCCGCTGGTCGCCGAGTTGCGGCCGGCTCTGGCCGACGCGCAGACCCTGCTGAACTACACGCCAGGACTGCTGGACACCGCGCACGCGACGGCGCCCGGCCTGAACTCGGCCGTGAGCAGCCTGATGCCCGCGTTGAGCTTCCTGCGTCCGTTCACACCGGAAGCGGTGGGCCTGCTGTCCAACTGGGGTTCGGCGACCGGCAACTACGACGCCAACGGCCACTACGGCCGCATCTACGTACAGGCCGGGGCGTCGAGCGTGAACGTCAACCCGGGCATCGTGCCGCCGGGCTTCACCAGCGACCCGACACCGCTGCCCGGATCGCCGGTCGGCCGGCCATGGACCGACGCGTTCGGAAGTGGGATCCGATGAGCAAGCACACGTCCCGGCCGGCCCGGCGGTCGCGCCCGGCGTCCTACCGGCTCCGTGGCCTCGCCGTGGTCACCGTCGCCTGCGTCGGCGTGACCGCCGGCGCCATGGGCGCGAACGACAAAGGACAACCCGGCGACATCACGATCGTCGCCAAGTTCACCGACGCCAGCCCGCTGATCCCGGGCAATGAGGTGAAGGTCGACGGCGTCGACGTCGGCCAGGTCGCGGCCATGACGGTGGACAGCGACAAGCACGCCGCGGTGGCGCTGAGCCTGGATCCCGCGGCGCTGCCGGTGCACACCGACGCCAAGGTCACGCTCAAGCCGGTCAGCATCCTCGGCGAGCGGTACCTCGATCTGGACCGCGGGACGCCCTCGGCGCCCGTGCTCCAGGACGGCGACGTCCTGCCGGTCCGGCAGACCAGCGTCTACACCGACCTCGACCAGGTGCTCAACACCGTCGACGACCCCACCGGGCAGTCGCTGGCGGCTTTGGTGACCGTGCTCGGCGAAGGCATGCGGGAGAACGGACAGAACGCCGATGCGACCATCCAGGCGCTCGCGTCGTCGATGAAGGACACGGACGGGCTGGCGAAGGTCCTCAAGGAGCAGAACCGCCTGCTCACCAGCGTCGTCGACAAGATCGAACCGGTCGCTGGGGCCCTGGCTGTGGACAACGGGGCGACCCTCGACGGTCTCCTCTCGTCCGCGCAGACCGCCACCGAGGCCACCGCGAAGAACCGCTCCGCGCTCGAGTCGACCCTCAGCCGGCTGCCGGACACGCTCTCCGCGGCCCGGAAAACGCTCGGGCAGCTGACCGGTACCGCGCAGGCCACGACGCCCGTCCTGCAGTCGATCCGGCCGACCACGGACAACCTCAGCGCCATCAGCGATGAGCTTAAGAAGTTCTCCGAGTCACTCGACCCCGCGCTGGCCGGCGCCAAGCCGGTTCTGGAGAAGGCACAAGGCCTGTTGGACGAGGCCCGGCCCGTGGTCGACCAGCTGAAGGCCGCCGGCCCGGACCTCCGCACGACCGTCGGCTCCGCCCGCCCGGTCGTCACTGCCCTGACGAACAACTTCGGCAACGTGCTGAACTTCATCCGCAACTGGGCGCTGACCACCAACGGCGGCGATGGAGTCTCCCACTACTTCCGAGCCATGCTCGTCGTCAACCCCGACCTGCTGACGGGCCTCGTGCCCGGCCTCAACGCGCCCAATGGGGCTGCTACTCCGCCGCAGCAGGGCCCGCCCCAGGGTGACACCGGCACACCGGCTCAAGGGGCGCCGCCCCTGCCGCTGCCGGGGCTCACCGGTTCGGGCGGGGTCCTCGGCGGGCTGCTGGCTACGGGGCAGCAATCCGACGGCGGCGTGACCGGGCTCAGCCAGGGGCAGGAAAGCGGCGTTCTGCAGTTCCTCATCGGTGGAGGTCAGTGATGGCGAGCACGGTCGGCCGCAAGCGGAGGTCTCTTTTCATCGGGCTCGTCGTCCTCGCGCTGTTCGTGGTATCGGTCGACGTCGCGATCACCGCAAGCGACGGTCTGCCCGGTAAGCCGACGACGGTGGTAAAGGCCGCTTTCGGTGACGTCGGTGCCCTGCGCAGCGGCGACGACATCCGCATCGGTGGTGTGCGGGTCGGTCAGGTCGGCGACATCAACCTGGTCGGCAACCAGGCCGTCGTCGAGCTGAAGTTCGACGGCGACAAGCCGATCTACCGCAATTCCCGGGCCGTGACCGCATCGGTCGGCGCGCGATCGGCGCTGGGCCAGAAGTACGTCGACTTCACGCCGGGAACGCCCGACGCGGGCGAGGTCGGCGAAAACGACGTCATCCCGTCGGCGAAGACCGAGGGCGCGCAGGAGCTTTCCGATGTGCTGGCCGTCTTCGACGAGCCGACGCGGAAGGCCCTGCAGGACACGCTGCGCCAGACCGGCGGCGGCGTCGTCGGACACCAGCAGGATCTCCGCGACGCGCTGGGGGCCTTGCCCGAGGAGCTGCCTGACCTCGGAACCGTGGCCGGCGCGCTGGCCACCGGCGACGGGAAGGACCTGACTCGGACGCTGCGTGCGCTGGACAGCCTCAGCGGCCGCTTCACCAACCGCCGGCAGGAGATCTCCGCGCTGGTCGGGCAACTGAAGACCACGTTGGACGCAGTCGGTGTCGATGGCGGCAAGCCGCTGGCGGACGTCGTGGACAAGGCGCCGGACACGCTGGGCAAGGCACGCGGGGCACTGCAGTCGCTACAGGCACCGCTGGCCGATGCCCAGGCGGCGATGTCGTCGCTGAAGCCGGGCGCGAACGCGCTGGGCCAGGCGACCCCGGACGTCCGCGGGGTGCTGCGCGAGGGCGTTCCGCCGCTCGACAAGGTGCCGGGCGTCGCCGGGCAGGCCGAGCCGGCGGTCGGAGCGCTCACGCAGACCTTCTCCGACGCGAGGCCGCTGGCGCCGGCGGTGCGCTCGGCCGTGGGCTCGGCGCACGTGCCGCTCGAGATCCTCGCGCCGTACTCGCCGGAGATCGCGTCGTGGTTCTCCTACGCGGCCAACGCGCTCAGCCAGGGTGACGCGGCGGGCCACTGGCTGCGCATCTACCCGTTGTTCAACACCGAGTCCCTGTCCGGCGCCTTGAGCGCGCTGAAGGACCCGGTCACCGCGCGCAACGCCTATCCCGCACCGGGACAGGCACCGCAGGACAAGAAGAGCTCGCTGCTGGGGCCGAGGTGAGGAAGATGGCTTTGCGTATCAAGAACCGGCGCCGACGTCCGAAGAGCAAGGGATCGCTGTTCAAGCTGGGCGCGGTGTTCGTCGTCGTGGCGCTCGTCGCCGGTCTCGCTCTCTTCAACAAGGACCGGATCCTCACCACGCTGCGACCGGGCACGGAGTTGACCATCACCTTCGCGCGTGACTACCGGCTCCAGCCTTACAGCACGGAAGTCAAGGTCGCCGGCGTCCCGATCGGCAAGGTCGTGGATGTCCGGGAGGCGCAGGACGGCTCCGCCGACGTCACGGTGAAGGTCGACGACGACGTGCCCGCCAAGCTGCGCACCGCCCCCTCGGCGGTGATCCGGGCGGCCACCGTGCTGGGCGGCAGGTACTACGTGGACCTGGTTCCCGGCGGGGAAAAGGGCACGCCGTCCGGCGAAATCCCCCAGGACCGCACGCGGGTGCCGGTCGAACTCGACAAGGTCGTCGACGCGCTGCCGCCGAACACCCTGAACTCGTTGCAGAAGACGGTCGGGAGCCTGGACGCCACACTGGACGACGAAGGCCGAGCGGCCATCGACCAGCTCCTGGCCGACGCGCCGGGCACGCTGGACCCGGCCGGTGACGTCCTGCGCGCCGCGCAGGGCACCCGGCCGCGCCAGGACCTCAACGACGTGGTGAGCGGGCTCGAATCGGCTTCCTCCGCGCTGACGAAGGAGCCGGGGCAGCTCGACTCCATCGTCCAGAACCTCGGCAAGGTCAGCACCGTGCTGGGGGACCGCGCGTCGGACCTGTCCCACACGGTCGCCGGCCTGCCCGAGGCGCTGGACTCGACGAACGCAGGGCTCTCCCGGCTGGACGGCACGCTGGCCAAGATCAAGGACGTCGCCGAACCGGCCCGTCCGGTGGCCCGCGAGCTCGACACGGCTCTGCGGCACGCCGACCCGGTGCTGGCGAAGGCACGTCCGCTGGTGAACGACCTGAAGAACCTGCTGACCGACGCCAGGCCTGTCGTCCGTGATCTCGTGCCGACCGCGCAGGGCCTGACCACGGTGCTCGACGACGTGCGCGGACCGGTACTCGACCGAGTGAACGGTCCGATCAAGTCGACGATCCTCTCGCCGTACCGCGGAACGGGACCGTACGCCGGCACCTCCGGTGACCGGCCGCTCTACCAGGAACTCGGATACATGCTGTCCAACGTGGACAGGGCATCGTCGATGACCGACGGCAACGGCGCGTCGATCGCGTTCGAACCCGGGGTCGGCCCCGGCAGCATCGGCGGTCTGCCGATCAGCCTCGAACAGCTCTTCGGCAACCTCATGAGGCTCGGACAGCAGCAGGAGGGGCGATGACCCGCGAGCAAGGCCGGATCAAGAAGACCTGGGAACGCGTCCGCAGCGAGCCGAAGCTCGGCCGGAACGTGCTCACACTCGCGGTGCTGCTGGTGCTCGGGCTGGGCGTCGGCGGTTACATCGTCAGCCGGCAAGGCGCGGGAACCACGACCTGGCCGTGGCAGGACCGGTTCATCATGCAGGCCGAGTTCGACAACGCTCCCGCCATCAGCCCCGGCAACGGGCAGGAAGTCCGGATCGCGGGGGTGAAGGTCGGCCAGATCGACTCGGCGTCCGTCTCGGACGACGGCAAGGCGCTGCTCACCCTCTCGATCGACCCGCAGTACAAGGTGTACGACAACGCACGCACGGTGCTGCGCCCGAAGAGCCCGCTCAACGAGATGTACGTCGAAGTCGACCCCGGCGGGCCGCCGGGGAAGGAAATCCCGCAGGACGGGACGCTCCCGGCGAGCCACTCGCAGCGGCCGATCCAGGTCGACGAGGTGCTCGGGCACCTGGACGACAACACGCTGAACGCACTGACGTCCTTGGTCAACGAGTCCGACGCGGCCCTGGCTCACGCCCCGCAGTCGCTGGCGAGTGGCCTGTCGGCGACCGACCAGGTCGCGACCGACCTCAAGCCGGTCGTGACGGCGCTGCAGACCCGCAAGGACACGCTGGCGAAGCTGGTGACCGCTCTCGCCCAGATCTCCAAGTCCGTCGGCGGAAACGACGCGCGGCTGTCGTCGCTGGCCAAGAGCCTGCAGGAGACGCTCGGAGCCGCTGGTGCGCAGAGTGGTCCGCTGAACGCGTCGCTGGCGCAGCTGCCCGACCTCACCCGTCAGCTCGACGAGGCGATGAGCAGCGTGGCCGGGCTGAGCGACCAGCTCGATCCGACGCTGGAAAACCTGCGCAAGGCCTCGGGTGAGCTGCCCGATTCCCTGTCGAAGCTGACGAAGGCCGTGGACCAGGCCGGCAACACGGTGGACCAGGCGACCCCGGTCGTGGCGAAGGCCAAGCCCGTCGTCGACGACCTGCGCCCGCTGGTCGGCGACCTCAACGGGACGCTGCCGGACCTGCACGAGGTCACCGGCCGGCTCAACCCGGTCACGGCGGCCGTCCTGCCGTACCTGAACGACCTCTCGGCCTTCGTCTACCAGACGAATTCCCTGACCAGCCTGCACGACGCCAACGGAGGGATCCTGCGCGGCCTGCTCGAGCTCACGCCGAGCAGCCTGGGGATCCCCGGTGTGGGCGCCACGTCCGGCCAGACTCCCCGCTAGGTGGCTGCCATGAGGATCTCCCATTCCGCGATGCCGGTGATCCGGCTGATCGTGCTCGTCGTGTTCGCCACCGGCTGCGCCGTGTTCTTCGGCTACCTCTGGGTGAACTCCGGCGGCAAGCTCCCCTTCAGCAGCTCCCGCTACACGCTCACGGCGACCTTCCCGCGCGTGGCGAACCTCGTGCCCGACTCCGACGTGATGATCAGCGGCGTCGCCGTCGGGAAGGTGGCCGAGATCAAGAACGAGGGCGACCGCGCGCACGTGACCATGGAGCTCGATCAGCAGTACCCGCTGCACGGGGGCGTAACCGTGCAGGTCCGGAACAAGACGCTCGTGGAGGAGACCTTCCTCCAGCTGACCGACGGCGACGGTCCGGTGCTGGACAGCGGAGCGGTCCTGCCGGAGAACGCGGGCAAGCCCGCTGTCGGCCTGAACGACGTGCTGGCCAGCGTCGATCCTTCGACCAGGCAGGCGCTGGCGAGCACCGTCCGCTCGCTCGGGGCGTCCACCAAGGACAGCCAGGACAGCATCTCCCGCGCCTTGAGCGGTCTCGGTGACCTCGGCCGTGAGGGACAGGGTGCGCTGTCCGCGCTGTCCGCGCAGAGCGAGGACCTGCAGAAGCTCAGCGGGAACGCGGCCAACCTTCTCGCCGCACTCGACACCAGGCAGGGGCAGATCGCGCAGCTGGTGCGTGACGCCGACACCCTGACGAAGACCACCGCGGACGGCGGGCAAGACCTCCAGACCGTCATGCGGGAGCTGCCGGGCGTCCTGGACAAGGCCAAGAGTGCGAGCGACGGCCTGCGCGGCCTGCTGCCTTCGCTCAACGGCGTGCTCGACCACGCCCCGGACACGCTGGCGCGGGTGCCGGTGGTGGTCGCCGACGCCCACCAGCTGCTGCCGACGCTGAACGTCGCGCTCGGCGACGTCAACCCGATGCTGTCCTACCTGCAGCCGTACGGGCACGACGTCGCGGCGATGTTCACCAACATGGGCCAGGCCCTGTCGAGGGGCGACGACAACGGCACGGCATTGCGCACCTTCATCATCCTCAACGAGGAGAGCCTGCGCGGGAACCCGCTCAACCTCAACAACATCCCGCCCCTCGACAAGAGCAACCCGTACCCCGCACCCGGCCAGTCCGCGAACCCGGGGCCGTACCAGGGCGGCACGTACCCGCGAGTGGAGAAGGGAACGTAGTCATGGTGCGTCGGCCGTCGTTGCGCAAGCTGTCCCCGAGCTCCCTCCTCCGCGGAGGGGCGCGAAGGGCGCGCGCCCTCTGGCGACGGCCGACCAAGCGCGGTCTCTTCGTAGCACTGGGCGTGCTCGCGACGGCGGGCTTCGTGCTCGGCGGGCTCGCGAAAGTGCGGATAGAGACGAGCGTGGACTCGTTCCTGCCCACCGACGACCCGGTGGTGCGCCAGTTCGAGGCGGAGTCGGGCTCCTTCGGCGGTGACCCGATCGTCGTCCTGCTGGAGTCCGGGCAGCCGCGGGCCCAGCTCGACCAGCAGCACCTGCCGGCGCTGCTCAACCTGGAAGGCCGGCTTTCGCGGCTTCCGGACGTCGCGGCCGCCTACGGCCCCGGGACGACCCTGAACCAGAT
>Ga0307515_10018865_pt1 | contig 12453 bp, 10 predicted proteins | sample 17_EM_MG_FD_194513 | JGI IMG/M metagenome (GOLD analysis project Ga0307515, IMG submission 194513) | Populus trichocarpa ectomycorrhiza microbial communities from riparian zone in the Pacific Northwest, United States - 17_EM | ecosystem: Host-associated > Plants > Roots > Unclassified | place...
TGGAACATAAGTAAAGAAAAACTAAAATTGAATAGATAAATTAAGAGCACGCCAAAATATGTGTGTGTATTGTAAATGTAGATATTTCATGTGGTTTTTATTTTTATTAACATGGATGTCCGGTCAGTTTGTGCGCACTTCGACTAATTTCATGGGTCCTGAAGTTAACGATCATGTAAGCCTCCAGTGGCTATCATATTAGCAACCACATGGCTCACACCTGAGACCACATGGGAAGCAAATCTCTTAGTCCCAAACTCTTACCAGTAGACAACTACTAGATTGTTTTTATATGAATTTTAAGAAATTAGATCTGGTGGCTTCTGAAACAACAGAAGCTATAAAAATATTTAAAATCTTAATATATATATATAATTAAATAATTTTTTATTTAAAAATTAATCTATGGGGTTTTAACATATACTTTTACGGTAAGATTGATATAAAAAAATAAATGAAAATTGTTTTCTATCATTAGAAAAAAAAAAAATCAACTGTAGAAGCTAAAGCATTTGATGGAGTATATATTTATGTGCTAAAATAAAAAGAGCATAATTCTTGGCACAGCCGACATGTTAAAAGAGATATTTATTTATTAAAGTGTGGAGGTTACTTGGCCAGATAAACCTATTCTATTCTTGCTAATAATTAACTCAAAAGCAACACGTGGTGCAATTTCTATGGGTATTTGTGGGTTTAATTAAAAGATTTCTTTCGGCTTTATGTGTGGATTGATTTTGTTGGTTAAGCAATTGACTTGAGAGAGACACGTGTCAGGTTTCGAGTGAGAAGTCCAATTTGATACTCCGCAGGGAAAGAGCAGTATACTTTCAGGATTGGTAAATTATAACTCGGTCCCTATATTTTCCAGAAACTAATAACTTTAGCCACATTAAATCTTTGAAATTTTTAGCAAGAAGGAACTGACTTTGAAAGCGTTTGGGATTGCGGTGGAAACGGCGTTCCTCAAAAATTTATTTTTTTATTAAAAATTATTTTTTTTGTTTTGGATCGTTTTAATGCGCTAATCTCAAAAATAATTTTTAAAAACTAAAAAAACATCATTTTGATGCATTTCGGCACGAAAAACACTTTGAAAAGCAACAACAACCACACTTCCAAACAGACACGTGTGTTCGGTATTATGATGTAATGCATTTTTAAAAAATAATTTTTTTACTTTAAAATACATTAAAACAACAAATAAAGAAATAGGTAATTTTTAGTGAATAGATATTTGAATAAGATTGTAATTATTTGAAAGGATAAATGATATTTTTTCATAAAAAAATAAAACTAATTGCTAAATGTAATTAAGTCAGTGACAACACATCATCATTTTAGGCAACAATATAATACATAATTCTCAAAATAAAAGGGGCCAATTTATTAGTTTCTTAAATCACAGGAATTAAATTTTAATAATGAACCTTTTTTTCCAAGAACAATTAAAAAAGAGAGGGAAGAACAATGAATTAAACATAATTAAGAATTGGATTTTGTAAAATTAAAACCCAGAAAAAGGAGCAGTGTCGGCAACGTTCTAGTCCAAGTGGTTTGAAAATTAATGAGGGAATGCATGGTGGATATATATATGGTATGAAAAAGATTGGTCACCTTGAGCTTAATTTGAAAGAGATATGGCTCCATTCATATTTTGGCAACTAATTATTTTCAAAGGATTCTTTTTTTTTATTTAATTTATTTCTTTTTAAATCTTGACCCACATCTCTTTCTTTCTCTTTATAAATTGGAAACCATTTGTCTGTTTTCCTTTTATTTCCTGTTCTCTTTATTTTTCTCTTTTTATTTGTCTCCACTTAATTGCGAAATTTGACCTAAACTTCTCAAGATATTGTCAAGTAACTTTTCAACTAAGTTTTGATTAGTGTTTGAAAATATAAGATATAAATATATCTGTTTGATAAAAACATAAAATAAATTTGATTTTAAAATAATTTTGAGTTTCTACAATCTCATTTCTATTCTATGTTATTAAGTTTTGGATAATCAACTGAAATTCTCAGGAAGCGTATTTATTAGAAGGGGTAGTCACGAACTCCGAACGGAACTAGTCTTACCTTTTAAAATGATGTGAAGATACCTGAGTAAGAACAAAAAAAAACTCAAACAAGTAAATAGAAAAATAGGACTATAAAACCTATTATACAATACATTTTAAATTTTATGGTCAATGTTGAATAAGGGAATATATAATAAATGATTTTCAAATATTTACATGTAAATGATTTTTTTTATTCAATTTCTTGACATTTTTCATACCATGCTATTCTTCAAAATTAATTCGATTTAAAATAAACTAATAATTAACAAAATTGGTGTCCTTCTAGATAGATAGCAACATGGAAGTGATGGCAGAAAACACCCTATAAAAATGCCCCATTCGAATGATAAGAAATAGGAGAGAATAATTGCCATCCGACTCTTGTAGTGTTTGGATCGTTAAATCCAACAAGGTGAATTTAATTAACATAATTAATCTTGAATATTATATAATTAATAGACTCTTCACCTAATTAATCAATCCTAACCTGCATAATGCTTATTGTTAATCCTACGTGGTCCATACGTCCCATCTCCTTTAACCTTTATTATTATTTTCAATCTTTCCACATTTTGTTTTTGAAATCCAAGAGAAGTAGGCTAAGACACCTTTTATGAAAATTCAATTTTTTTATTTAAATTTAATTTTTTTAAATTTTTTTAATATATTAATGTTAAAAATAATTTTTAAAAAAATAAAAAAAATATATGATTTTGATATATTTCTAAATAAAAAAACACTTTAAAAGATAACTGCTACCACACTCTCGAACACTCTTTAAGTGGATGCTCTGTATTGTGATAGTTTTTGTATTTTTTATTTTAAAAAATATTTTTAGCTGCAATAGATTTTTTTAAAATATATATATTTAATTAAAATTGTTGTGGGATAGATTTTTACATATAAAATAAATTAAAAAAATAATTATTTTGATTTCTACAAAAATTAATGTTTGAAATATATGTGGTTTAGAGCAAAAACAAAAAATATCTTATTAAACAAATAATTTTTTCGCTATTATTAGATAAGAAGACCAAATGTTATCTAATTTACAAAGCAATAGTTGTGATTATATATTTTATCCCTTCCTATTGGAAATCAATTGTTGAAAAGATTAAAAATAATAATTTGGGGATGCTAATTATGATAATCAACGTGAGGAGCCAAAAGGCGAATTGATTGTTGTCAAAAATTAATATAATTTTTTATAACTTAGTTTGTCATTTGATCTTTACTTTACTCTCTCTTTTTTTTTTAAAAAAAGAATTAAAATAAATTGGAAAGAGGAAGAAATGAAAAGAGAGAGAGAGAGAGAGATTAAATTATAAATGAGTTTTAAAAAAAATATAAGAATTGAATACCTAATTTGAAAAACACTAATTAAGTCTCTTTTCTCTATGGGCAATGCATCTATAAAGTAAGCTTTTTAAAAAAATAAAACAAAATAAAATGCAGCCTCCTTTAACTTTACTTTAGTGTATTTTACTTTACTTGATTTACTCTATGATTAACATGCACAAGAACTTAATTGGTTCACCACATAATTAATTTCTTACGTTAATGATCTAATTAAATGAATAAGCTTCTATTAATTTGTAGTTTGGACGAGGAAAAGTCAATATATTTTTCTTCGATTAAATCCACACAAAAAAACAGAGTAACCTCGAAGAAACTTCCCGATATCCTCACGGCAAGCAAGAGACAAATACTTTGATATATTCTTTAATATTACTATTGAAACAAGAGGAAACAAAAGAATAAAAGTTTTCTTCGATTATTGTTTTGGAATAGAAAAGATTGGTAGTGGAAATTAACGTGTTTATGTATACTTTTAGTTTTCAACGTATAAAATCCATAAAAATATATTTATTTTATATTTTTGTCCATCATTCAAATATTGATGGATAGCTGCAAGAACAAAGAGTTAAGAAATGCAAGTTTCTGGGTCGAGGGATGGTGTAGAATTGAGTCAATTTAGCATCATATCATTGCCTTTTCCATGATGGGAGTATTCGTCGGTAGAATGATGTTCAGAGAAATGGAAGGCCGCCATGGAAGCATTCCAATTTGAGCACCACGAAAAGAGAATGCTTTTATCACAATTGCAACGAAAGCACCAAAAGCTATGCGTGCTTACTCAAGGCATACCGTCTAAACCAATCATATTTATTTGAATATTATTAATTAACTTGATTGATCAACTTGAACCCTACTGTTTCGACCCTCCTCTGACATTTTTCCTTTACAAAATCATCAGGCACGATGATTCCTTTCTCGCGCATACTTTGCGGCTCATTTTTTCCAAACTCAAAGCCAATGAGAGAGGATAAGAAACACCATTAGTGCCTGTCCTTCATCTCTGGCTTTATTTTTTTCTCTACAAAGTTGATGTTCATATCCCATCCCATGGCTCCAGGAGCTTCCAAGTGACAGCTCCATTGGTGACCTTTGCTTTTAAAAGAAAGTGAATATATTTTCTGATGCAACGTCAGTGTGAGTGGGTGAGAGTTGACATGTTTTAGTATCCCTCCTAGATTAAGCATTGGATTCTATGATTTGTGGATAATCTTGATTGTTCTTGCCACCAAAACTGATCAAGAGAATATAGTGTTCAACACGCTTCTCTTTAAAAGACCTGCTCGTGTTGAAAACAGTATTGTCGAGGTGGGTAGATGATTTGTCTGGGGTTACATCATGGTTGACACAGGCATGGAAGTCCCAAAACACATTCAAGATGCTTTGGGTAGATTTCTTGAAACATTTAGATTCTTCAAAAACCAGATTCTTGTGTTTTTCAAAAGAGACAACTGATGCATCCTGGGAATTGAAGGTTAATTTGTGCTCTTTTTGTGCCCTTGGATATGCATGCAAACGTATATCAGTAAAATCTACAAGGCAAAATGGATAGGCAGGAATATGTGATTGAGATCTTCACTCTTCGATGCAGCCATTGGCTATTGAGCATAAAGAATGAAGAATCCTTGCTGTTTTCTCAGAAAAATTAGGCGATGTCCATTTTGTTCCATGCATGGATGATATAAAATGAGAATACAAGTCCTTGATAGATGGCTCTTGTCCCCCCTCTGATGTGACTAAAGCTACAGAAAGTTCTGGGATTGTCCCTTGTCCTGCTACTTCAACCAGCCTAGGCCAAAAACTCAACGAATCGCATGGATCTTTAGATGGAACCAGCTTATTATCACTTAAATCAGATCACTGGATTCAAAATTAATGATAAGATGACACGGGATAATGATGAAATGAAGACGGGAAAGAGTGTTAGAGCATGTACTGACTTAGCCAAAAACCAGTAGCAAGAGTCTCCTAAGCAGATGCACAGATCAAATCTCTGATTTAGTAGCAATTGCTGTGTGATCTCTACTGCTTAAATTTCTCCACTTTGTTAAACGTAACATTGTATAAATTACAACTGAATACAGAAGTAAAGAGGCAGCAAAAGCCTATCAGCTTCAAACTCTCTCTTTAAGAGAATAAGAGAAGAGGAAGGAAAGAACAGGGAGTCCAAGAAAAGGAAATCACAAAGGTGTTTACAAGAAGTGCAATTCTCTCAATAATAATAATAATAAATGCCAATCTAATAAAAAAAATACAATTAAATGATTTGGAAAAAAACTTTTTTCCAAGAACAAAAAACTATTATGTTCAATTCTTGCCCAATTAATATGGAATGATGAAATTGGTAAACAAAATGGATAAAAAAATAGTTTCAGTGATTTAACATGATAGACATGTAATATAGATAATAAGAGATGAGTCAACTCGGGTTAACTTTTCAAGCTTATTTCTCAGATCATGATAACCCGATAAAAAAAAATCGAAGAAAACCAAAAAGCTATTTTAAAATATAAAAAAACTAATATTGAACGATGAAATAAAAAAAAATAAACCAAAAGAAAAAAGGATATCAACCTCCATTAACTTTTCAAATCCATGATCAAGGTAATAGATTGTAAGTAACATACAAGGGGAAACTGTGAAGTCCAATCCCAAACAAATCAAATGTTGAAGGATAAAATCGGGAAAAAAAATCACATAGAAGAATCCAAAATAAAAAATATCGATTAAAAGAATGAAGATGAAATTGAAACAAGAAAAAAATTTGAGTGCAACTATAGTTTTTTTTATTAGATGGTGAAATTGAAAAGAAAAATAATTTTAACAAAACAACAAAAAATAAAAAAGAATAAAGATCACATTGGAAAAAATAATATATAACAAATTAAGATTGAATAATGAGATTAAAAACAAATAAAAGTTTTACAAAAAACATCAAGCACAAAAATTATAAATCAAAAGAATAAGAATTGAAGTTGAAATATTAATAACAAAGAATATTGACATGTAATTTTAGGAGAGGAGAGGAAAAAAAAAAAATTCCACAAATAATAAACCACCTCATCATCATCAACACACGTCACATCAACAAAAAAAATATATTATTGCATATCTAATAACATGATATAATGATATTTTTTTTGCTACTAAAAAACACTGCATGCATTACCCAAAATACATGAACACCTCACAAGTATTGATACGTACATTTTCACTTGCAATTTTTTTTATTTAAATAATATAAAATCGATGTAAAAAATTAAATTACCCTCTATGAGCATGGTAATAACAAAAAAAATTTAAAGTAAAAAAACTAAAAACTCATGGACGCTTGTCATTTTACAACATTTAAGAAGATGAAAAGTCACAAATATATTTGTGTGCCAATTTTAAAATAATTTTTGATATGAAAAGTAATTAGAATACTTAAAAAATTAAAAAGATATATATCTTTTATTTTTTTTAATGACTAATAAAATGTTTGAAAAACAAAATAGCCCAAAAACCAATGCATTTGAATTTTTTTTGGATTGAAAAAAAAACAATATTACACTCTAGCAGTAAATAGAAAAATATTTCTATCACCCCCACTGAACTTGCTAACCGTTTTAGTTGTTTTGTTATTTTGACTTTTGAGCTACATTCTGTCTTGAGGCTTTTCTTGTTTCCCACAAGTCAAGAAATTTGCCTGACTTTACATGGAAGTAAAGAGGAAACTAGCAGCAAGATGAGAATGTGGCATCTTTCTTTTAACTCATCTGATAAACAAGTACTTTCCTGCAAACGCAGCAGATGGAAACAAGGAATTCATTCATCCTTATCTTCTCTAATCTCAGATGCTGCATTTTCCATCCTACTTTCTAGTCATCAACATTCTTCATGTATTCCTTTGAAAGCTTAGTCTCCATAATCAGCTGCTGCTCTCTTATGAGAGAGTGGCCTGATTCAAGTAAAGCCTCCATCGTTTGCTGCAACACGTGGAAGAACTACTTCATGCCTCGATGGTTAATGAAAAACAGAGAATTCGTGAAAAACAGAGAGATACTCAGTGCTCCTAATAAAAGACCGAAAAAGAAGAGTTGCGATTCATATACATTACCTCTGGGGGAGTAAACTCAGGAAGTTTCTCATCCTTCTTTCGCCTGAGAAGTTGTTTACCAAGATTTTCAATACCTCCAATATCATCGACCCACTGCAATGGAAATCAAAATAGAAAACAGAATTATGCATACAACTCGACTTGTTAGTACATATCATAATAAGCGGGGTTTTATTTTTCAATACAAAAAACAAGTTCATGTTCTTCTTTTCCTCTTTGTAGCATCTAAACAACAAGACAAACGATAGACATTTCCCCATTCCTCCACTCCTTCCATCATTTTCTCCCTTTAATCCCTCCCCAGATTCCTGTCTCGAAACCAACATCGACATCGAAAGTTCATAGCGACCCAATACCCTCGAGCCACTTTCCTACCTAAGCTATGGTGGGCCACAAAACATTCACCAATGGCAGAAAGAAGGAAATCAGATGAAAGAAGGAAATCAGATAATAAAAGCGGAATGTTTACACTGGTTTTGGTGATTAAAACAGGACTTCAACCTGTGGACAAGAAGAAACTTTCTTGTGAACTTGCTAATATGGTCGTAGTTTTCAGCTCAACCTCCCACGGTCCTTAACAACAGGTACGTTCGATTATCTTCTTTCCCTCCCATTTCCAGCCTGAACTTCCCATTGCCAGAAATTCTTTCATTCTTTATACCATGCATGCACATTCAAACACTCTCTCCATTTGTTTTCCATCTTATGGACTTTTGCTCTTCTCAGGATTTTGCTACCTCATTATCCCTGTATCTTTGCTATTCCAGATACTGGTGTATTTGTATATTTTTCAGAGACTCAAATATATATATATATATGCACGCTCCTCCTTATTGAATTTTGAAAACATAAGGCAGACAGATAAAAGCTAGATGGAAGAATATAGACACTTTTGAGGAACTGATTTTGAATTTTCACTGGCATTCCAGAATTCAAATAAGAGTTAAATACCTTAGAAATTGACCTGTCGTATGTTCTGGACCTAAGAGCTCCATAGAAATCCAAAGCTGAAAAAGAAAATGAAGAAGGAGATAAAATAAATAAATCAAACCATGCATACTTTAATTTTTAGTGCATTCTTTTTTACCATAGAATCCATCAATAAAATGGAGGTACCTTGATTAGGAAATTTGTTCACAATGCTCACAACCTCATCTCTGGATATGCCATCCTTCTCATACATTCTGTGAACAATATTCACAATATCTTCCCGGTTAGGCTGCCTGCATCATAAAACAAATACTTCTGGTGTGGATAATACAGCTCAATCAACTCCACAAAATCTCTGTATTCCAAAAACCACAAGATCACTTGGAAAAAGAAAGCAGCAATATGTGTGATGTGGGTGCATCATGCATGCAGTGTATGGCAGCATGCGGTAGTGTGTTCACCACATTCAACATCTACTAATTGGATTGTGTTTAATTGGATTCCTAAAACATCCATGACACATATAATGCATGAGACATGCCTATCTATGAGCGCATTGCTTATGTGCATGCGAATGTACTTGTCAGTGTGTAAAGATACAAATGGGTGCCTTTTCCAAATGCGTCTTGATATTTCATTGGCAATAAGTACTAATGAGAGCTAGCAAAAAATATGTTTTAAAAAATGACTGGTTCTTGTACACATGAACAAGGCTCAATTTCTAAAATGTAAAACCATTAAGATTCCTGAATGAGTTATATACCAGTAAAATTTTTCCATCCTTCCATCACGAATCAAGGGAGCATAAATTGTTGAAAAATCATTTCCAGTAACAATGATTGGAACTCTGTTTGTGATATCTGATTCTCGCCAATCTTGTCCAATACTAACCCTTGTAGGATTATCTGACAAATTCATTAGAGTCCCCACAACGATTTGATTGTTGACTGTCATTTGAGTATTTCCTGTTTAAGTACACAAAATGGTCATAAAAGTTTACAAAAAGAAAATTGCAGAAGAGTGAAAATTTTGAAATGTTGTGTCCAAGACTACAAAACTGGACATGCTAATACTATAATGGAAGAAATCAAGTTAAATTCTGTTTTCATTAACTGGCTGTAATCATATAATTCAGTTCAAATCCCAAGTCCAGATCTAAGCACAGGCCATAGCTTACCAAATCTACCAAGGCCAGCATCAAGGTCATTGATCATCAAACAGCTCATCTTTCCCTGCATTATTTAACGGAAAGCTACTAAATTATATTACTGACTCAAAGAAATTGATATGAAACAACAAGAAACTTCTGTCAGGATTCAAAACAAAACGTTGACCATATTTAAAGCAGTTTGGCAACCCCACCAGAAAGAAAAGGGGGGGAACCCCACCCTGTCATCTGGCAGTAAAACAGACAGCACCTAAGCATTACCTTAGCCCAAGAAAAACAATAAACTAGAACATCTTAGAAGGTATAAACCCAGAGGTCATCTCTCACTCATCTATATGAAAGAAAATGAACCGATTTTAACTGAAAGATATCAAAGTGTGTTTGACAAATATGCAAGCGAGTTGAGTTTTCATCTTAGCTCAATATAACATTTTCTAATTTATACTCGTATGTACAGAGAACTTAGTCTAGGCTCATAATATTAGTGAAAATTGCTGCTTCCCGTAACAAACAGTTTGTCAAAGTACTCAAACAAAATAGTAGATTGTGAGACCAGTGCATCAACTGCAGAAGTAAAAGGACAAAAATCATAGTGTGAATCACATATAACAATTCTATTAACTTCAAATCCCTATACATACATATACCAACAGTGAGGGTGGTAAAGCTTCTAACTTGGTTTTGGACCACTTGGGAAGCAGTTCTATAGCGTTCCCTGATCAATCTTCCTGGTTCTCCTGTAAGCGGGGGGGAAATTAATTAGCAGGGAATGTTGTAATAATTGGAAGCGGTTAAATATAAACATATAAATTCTCCCTTTACATGCAAGAGTGTGTGTCACTATTCCACACATCATTCTATCTATACAAATTTCTCACTTGCAGCCACCTACTTTCTTGCTCCCATTGTTTTGAGGATTATCTTCAATTCAACCATCATGTATGGATTGTGTTAGCTAAGAGATAATTGTTGTATGAAGAGAAAGGTTGAAAGCTATCAGGCATTAGAATTTAGCAAGATGTCCAAACCCAAAAGTATCTTTATACATCATATCTATTAAAAGCATGATAGAAACCTATCTTACCAGCTCTTTCTGATTCTAATTCTCCAGCAGACATAATTACAGGTTCAACTCCCAAGGTTTGAAAAATAAGTTCAGTCTGAAATGATTTTCCTTGGCCTTTTCCTCCCCAGATACCTGTAAGAAAACGTTAATTCTCAAATTATATAGTGACACATGAACTATGTAGTCATCCTACTCATATAGAAGAATGCATGCACCCAAATAGTTTTCAGAGTAGAACTGCTTCAAACAGAAACTCAATTCAATATATATGCATCCTTTACTAAGAGTTGAAAAATATTTTTTCATGGAAATATGTTTAGCAATATATGATTTTAGAATAAGTTAAGCATGTCACTGAAGATATTTGTTTAGGTTTTATAGAAGGAATAAAACATGAAAAATGAACACCGACAACTATGGACACACTCTAACCAGCACTGCTCTTTCTCCAAAACCTTGACAATGAAAAAATGCTGCAAATCAATACCTAGAATCAAAGGAACTTTGACGTTCAGACGATGAGCTAGGTAGTTCTTCACAATATGGCACACTGCATTAAAAGCAGAGCATGTGTAGAGGAAAGTCAGTAGTATTTCTGGTTATTCAGCACATCAAAATGTTATTACACATGTTAAGAGTGTTTTATGAGAAATATGATATTGACTCTAGCAAACATGTCTAGAAATCATCAGCAACAACTGATACAAAGATTAACAACCACATTTTATTGTCTTTTTGGATGTATATCTTGTGGTGCTCATATCTGTCTTTTGACATATATTTCACTTATACTTAGGCATAAAAGGGGAAAGAAACGGAATCATAAAAATCTATCATTCCTCCCTTTCATGTAAACACATAACAATTGGCGAATGATGTGTTCTATATCAAACAATGAAATCACAATATGACAGGTGGGCAGGCCACTGGTAATTTCATTTTCACCAACTTTTCTTACTGCAACATAGTTTCTTCACCTTTGCTCAAATCAACAGAACTTACCAACTTTATCCTGTCACAAACAAAGCAGACATAAAGAATTGATGAACGTATGAACTTCATGAGCATAGACAAATCAAGATGAAACGGAAAATAATAAAAAGAAAGCAACCGCAGATTCTATATTTCTCCAAAAAAATTTCTTCTGTTGAAAATCAAGCCAAGTGCAACAACAATGAATGCTATGTTTTCAACAAACGGACAATGCATACAGATAATCTGGAGGCACAATATTCCACATGTCACCCATTAGCTCCAACAACAACTTGCAATAAGAGTTGAGAGAGTTTATCCGAGTTTGAAATGCAAGAAATTTCTCTTGATATTGAAGATTCAAGAATAAAACCTCGATCAACCTCACCCTTTTCTTTCCACTAGAGCAAGAGCTAAAGGACATTGGTCTAAATGCAATGATGTGAGATGTTTGACTTCTTAAAAATCCCATTTCTTTAGTGGCTTGGATGGATTATTGGAACTTACTTTGGCTTAAAATCCAGCACATATACATTTCACCCTGACCTTACTCTACAAGCATAATTTTCATCAGAAGGAAAGACAACAAACAGAAGATGGTGCAAAAAACATGAATGCTAAGCTCTCCACAAACGAACAATACATACAAATACACAAGGTTGACCTCACCCCTTTCTTTCCACTAGAGCATGAGCAAAAGGCCTTGTATCTAAATGCAATATCGGGGCAATTTTGTTTACACTATTAGTGCTCGAAGGTATCACAAGGGATCGTTAAAACTTTTGGGGTAAAAATCC
>Ga0307515_10018866_pt1 | contig 12452 bp, 7 predicted proteins | sample 17_EM_MG_FD_194513 | JGI IMG/M metagenome (GOLD analysis project Ga0307515, IMG submission 194513) | Populus trichocarpa ectomycorrhiza microbial communities from riparian zone in the Pacific Northwest, United States - 17_EM | ecosystem: Host-associated > Plants > Roots > Unclassified | place...
AAGCTTTTGTCGAAGAAAAAAAGTCACAGTAAAGAGAAGTTGTAGGGTTTTTGAGAGAAAAGAAAAGGAAGTGTTTTTTGGAAAAATATTTTATATTTGGAGTTATTGTAGCAAATTAGATGGTCTCCTCTCTGATTTGATTTTGTCTATTTTTAAAGATTTAAATCTTATTTGCAATTTAAATCAATATCATCGAAAGAATTCTAAACACATGAATTGATTTAAAGCTTGAACTCAATTGCAAGAGTTCCAAATAACTTATAAATAAAACACTAAAACAAGGTATACATGACCCCTCATAGAAAGACTAATTCTTAAAATACTAGAGATTGTATACGCAAATATAAAACTAGTAGGAAAAGGTGTAAGGCACTTTCCTTTGCTTAGGTAGGCATTTCCTCTACTAGTACCTAGAGTAATATTGAAAGAAAAAAATTGATTCAATAAACTCAACCAGCAAGCAATATTTAATGAAAAAATTTTATTAAATAAATTTAAATATAAAGTACAAAGTACAAATAGAATTACATAAATAAATTTTTAAAAAACAAAAATTAAAAATAATAATAAAAAATAAATGAATGATGGAAAGGAAAATTTGAGAAAATAACTTATTTTTCACGATGCCATGCTAATGTCCTTGTTATGAGGTGTTTATATTGTTAGGTTTCCCAAAACACATATACACAATGAAAACGGTTAATTTAAAATTTTCAAGAGTTGTAAGGATCTCGTTAGATAGATCTAGAGTTGTTTAAGGTTTATACAAAGATTACTTAAAGATCAGATGTTCTTTTTGTCTTTTAATAATTGCTTCAATACCGGGTTGTTGCAAACTATAAGTCATTCAAGTGTCCAGTCTCTAATGATAATCCATACGAACCACCAGTAAAAAAAATTCATAAACCCTTTTAAGATAGATGAATTGTTATGACTTTGAGAGCTAGCTCTTTCCTTTAGTATTTTTCATATGTTGTGTACCTATTTACTATTCCAAAAATAAAAGGTATAACATTCTATTTATAAAGAAACTTAAAAATCTTAAAAATGGAAAAATATTAATTTGTCCATTGAATAATATCACATATTATTTCAGGAAAATTTTAGAAATCCATTCAATCAAGTCCATACTTGATTTTTCTAGGTCTAGAATTGTAATTTCTTATATTAATTACATTTTAGTCCCTAATTTCTAAAACTTATTTATAATTAAGTCAAACTTCATTAATCATCTGAGTATAATTTCTGACCAATAGTTTTTATATGTGTGACCCATTAGGTTCCCTAATAAGTAGGCCCAAATATAAATCACAATCCTAAATAAAATAGAATTAAATAAATTTATTTATTATCAATTCAATAATTAATTGATTTATATTTGAAGATCAAGTACAATATCTAACAACCGTCATGATCCCCTAAATATTAGAAAATTTATAGGTGGTTTACTTAATTTTTTAGTGACAAATTTCTCAATGTAATTATTATCCCTTCATTAATAATATTTTGATCTTGACATTATAGTATGGGGTGTGTCTGCTGTATCAAATCATGTTTGTTTTCAACACCATAGTCATTGATTCTTTTAATAAGATTTGAAGCTTTTTTCAAATCTTATTCCACTTGTGTAAGGATTTATAATCAATGCTATTTGAGAACATATGAAAAAATTTCTCTAATTAACCTAGGATGATGAATTATCTCTTGATTACTTAAATATCTTCTAATAGTTCATGTTATACCCAATATATGCTCATTTGCTACCCTTCATTAGGACAAAATGTAGCATGATCAAAGCATAACATTTTATATACAAGATAACTTAGTGATCTCAAGTCTAAAGACCACTTACACAACTATCTTGTAAGCCTTTTCGTAGACACAAATGATCTCTTCATATGGAATTCTCATGCAAGCTAGTTCATTGTATATATCATCTAATATGCATCTATATATTAGTTCTAAGTATCCCTCATACCTCACCTCATGAGAACAACTACTTCATTTTATAAAGAAAAGAACATAATATGTATTAGTTTCAATAACTCTAATTAATATCCAATCTTAATAAAGTATTAACCAGAAACATTTAAGAACAATGCTTTGATGCAATAGAAATTCTAATTATAACAACTTTATAATTTCATTTACAAAATATTTTTGTTCTAAGAACTTTATTTTTACTCTAAATTCATTAATTAAGTATTTGATGAATATTAAAGATAAATAAGCATTTATTTATTCTTAAATATATTTACATGAATAAAATCAATATCACGCGTAACCAACCGATTAGATACAGGGCATATACACTAACACATGTAGCCATCAATATCAAAAGAAATTCTTGCAAATTCTTACTGAAGTCACATCTGTTTATAAGATAGAAAAAATAATGGTCCAATTCATTGCATGCAAAACCAACGAATGCAATCTTCCTCTTGCTAGCGCGCATGAAGAAAGAATACAAGAAAGCTATAACAAATCAATTTAATTTCAAGTTATGGCATGCTAGTATTTAAATTCAAGAGAAATATACACAAATGACTAAGCTAACTCATATTAATTCTCATGGACTGATTTTAACTCTATGCATGTCGATGAACAAAAATATGTTAGATTCATGGTCTATGATAATAAGCCATGAATATCTTTTAATTAATTAAGTTCATATATTGGACAACTATAATCGACATGCAACATAATTAACCCAGTGTATAGACCCTAGCTGTTGAACTTAATGGAAGGAGTAAATATGTTTTTTATCGTGTCCATGTTCCAAGTTAAAGAATTTTTGTTAAAGAATAATTCCTAATAAAGTCTTAACCCTAAGAGTGAGTGGATCCCAATATTAATTTGGTCTCAAATACATCCATTAACTATATTTTAAAACAAAGTTTTAACAATCCCCAACATAAATAGAAATTGTCTAATAACTATATAAGGATTCAAAAATTCATAGAGAGAATGATTTGATGGATAAGTACATCAGGATAGGTAGCTTTTAGCTTTGAACCTTCCATAATAAAATATTATCGGATTTACTCAGCTAAATAGTACACACAATATCTTAAACTATTCATCCTTTTATGTAAACTAAAATAATAGTACTCATATAATTCTCTACCTAGAGATTTCTTTTTATTCTCACATTTATGTTTATTTTGTCGCTAAACAATTTCTGGTTTCATGTGCTTTAGAGAAATTAACTCTTTTTTTTTTGTAAATTGTTAAAGAAATTGCATATTTCTCACTTATGTATTTGATCTTTTATTAAGAATATTATGTTATACTTCACTTGGTATATTAAAATATGAAAATCAATAAGAACATACCTCATTCTTTATCACACTACAACTAGCACCTTTTTCATCATAGAAATAGATAGGATAGCATTTTTTAGTGCTATTAAGATTGTTAGATGACTTTATTTTTTCTTTGAACCTAGATCCTAGGATCTCTAATACATTAGGTAGGGTTACCATGATTACATTCTTTTAATTTTAAAGGATTTAGACTCATTCCCCTCAATGAGTTATATACAAACTATTTCAACAAACCTTTTGTTAGCAGATCCATAATATTTTTCTTTGACTTTACATACTCAATGGAATAATCTCATTCAAGAGCAAGTATTTAACAATATTATTTCTTCAATATACATGTTTAGACTTACTATTATACATGTTACTTTGTTTCCTTCTTATTGTTTCCTATTGATGACTAATTATCATTGTGGACATGAATTGCTAGCATTGGTTTTGGCTAGCATAAAATATCTTCTAAGAAATTATAAAGTCACTCGATTTCCTCTCTAAATTTATTAAAAGCAATAAAATTTGAGTCCATTGTGGACCTTACGATACACCTTTTTTTAGGCGATTTTAATGACATAACTGCTTCATCAAGTGTGAAGACATATCCACTAGTGGATTTGAAATCTTTAGTGTTGGATATTAAATTCACATCACCACACCCTTATAGGACCACTAGGTATCCAATGTAGTGTAGCTCATAGTTCAAGGAGTATCTAGAATATCTAAGTACCTTATTTATTACTTTCCAATGATTTATACTTTGATTACTAGTAAATCCATTTAATTTAGTAATTGAGTATGTGATATCTAGTCTTGTGTAGTTTATAACATACATCAAGCTTTCAATTATTCAAGAATATTTCAACAGGTTTATTCTTTTACCTTTATCATTAGACAAATGTACAATTATGTCTATTAGTGTTTTCATTGTGCTATTTTTACCTTTAGAAAATTTATCGAGAATTTTGTCAACAAAATAAGATTAGAACAATATCAATCCATCAAATGTGTTAGTGATTTTTATTCCTTGTATTCCTTATTAACATTTTCTTAGTAAACTTGATATGTAATCATTGTTTCCTAAAATAAGTATATCATCCAAATAGAGATATATTATGACACAACCTTTATTTGTATTTTTTTTTACATAAACATATTTATCAAATTTGTTATTTTGAACTCATTTGACAACATACTGTTGTAAAAATTTTCATGTTATTGTTTAGGTGCTTCTTTCAAAATATATAATATCTTGTTAAGCTTACAAACTTTTTTTTCTTGTCCTTTAACAAAAAAAAACCTCCTTAGGTTATTCTAAATAAACTTCTTCATCAAGATTACCATTTAAGAAAGCTATTTTTACATTTATATGATGTTTTTTAAATTTGTTAATAGTTATAATGACTATTAATATTTGTATAGAAGTTATTATTGACACAAGTGAATATGTGTTAGAATATTCCACACCTTCTTGAATCCTTTAATAACAACTCTCTTTCTTTGTATTTCTTAATAATTTCATTATCTTTTATTTTTATTTTAAAGATGTACTTATGTCCTCATGGTTTACTTCCAAGTTAAAGATCCACTAGTTTTCATGAATTATTGTTCATAATCTATTCAATTTCATTATTGACTGTCAATTCTAATAGAAAGCTTCAAAATAGGACATTGCCTTAAAGTAGGTTCAAGATTTATTTTCTAACGAATATGTTAGAAAACTATTACTGCCATTTTGTTCATTTTTCCCTTTTTCTTCTTATAAAATCAACTTCTTCATCTTCCAATTAATAATGTTACTTAAGATAACTTCAATCATTCTCTTAAACAAACAATTCTCTTATGCTTCATTAAAAGGAAACATATTTTTAAAGAATATAGCATTTATTGATCCCTTAATAGTATTCGGATGAATGTGCTAAATATTTGACTTGTGCATAAAAAATCGATATACACTACTATTGTTGGCATATCTGATAAATAAATAAAAACATAATTTATAGTTTTAAAATGCTTACAAACATATCATTATGGAATTCATCATTTTTTTAAGTGTTTAATTTTTACTTTCCACAATATTATTTTGTTAAGGTGAATAAAGAGTAGTAGTTTGGTGGATAATTGTATTTTGAGAACAGAATTCACTAAAAGGTGTTTTGTACTCTCTACCTGTATCATTTCTTGTCATCTTTATTTTATTATTAAATTGATTTTAAAAATTTATTTATTTAATGTTTAAACATTTTATAAGCCTCGTCTTTACTTATAATCAAATAGATATAATAATACATTGTGTAATCATCTATAAAAATAATATTGTGCTTTTTTTTTTCCACTTATAGTTTCCACAAACTTTAAATTACCAATGTCTAAATGAATTAAATCTAAAGGTTAATACTTCCTTTAATTATTTTAAATTAAGTTTTTATGAATTTTTATTATACATAAACCTCATACTTATGTTTTTTCTCAAAAATCATACTAGGTAATAATTTAAGATATATTAACCTTTTGTATAAAATTATAATTTACATGTCATATTCTGTCAAGCCACATATAACAAGACTCATGAAAGTAAGAATAAGATGTATTATTCTTATTATTTATCTCATCTTCGGTTACAATAGTTATTATATTTATTTTGAAGTCATCACAAAGATACCATTTTTATATAAACATTCTATTTTTAGAGAGTATAAATTTATCACTCTTAAAGACCATATTAAAACCATTTTTAAACAATAATGAGCTAGGCATTAAGTTTTCTCTAATGTTAGCAATATAAAGCATATTGTTGAGGGAAAAAACCTTTCCAAAATTATCACAATGGTAGGATCGAATTCACCATCTAATAGTTTTTATGCTTTTTTGGTCAACTTTACCAAGTTCTAGGTGGTTAGATAGAATAGTATTTTTTGTTGCTATCTTTTGAATTTAAATCTATTGAATTTTTTAGGTTTCTCACCATACATCAACAAAGATGATGGTCCAATCTATATCGAAGTAGTACTTGTCAAAATAATCTTAGTTTAAGTAACCAAATCTTGAGTAGAAAACATGATTTATAATCTATAACAACAACCAACAATATATAATTAATTTTAGCTTATAAACATGCAATACAAAAAAAGACTAATAGATTGACTATACAATTAGAAACTATATTTAGATATGACAATCAAATGAAAAGAACACAAGATAATGAAGAAACTCAGTTTAGTATTAATATTATTGGTGATGTATTTATGATAGTAATTATATAGTGTAAATTGCAAGCAATTTTATATCAAAAAGAGAGTATAAACTTGCAAAAAAAAAAAATTAAAAAATTAGAATGCATACTAAGCAAATAATATAATCTATAAAGTTGTACTTCATTCAACAAAGATCCTGACATGCATACTAACATATACAAAAAAAAAGGTTATATTATAATTGAACTAAAAACAGTGTAGATATTTGTTGCACCCAATATAAAAATGGGGCCTTAAAAAATTAAAGGGAATATATGAAAAATGGAGTCACCACCTAGTTCTTTAAAGAGACTAAGAATCCTAAAATATATGTTGATTCCAAAGATTTGAGTAAGAATTTGGTTATGCTTAAGGAAAGATAAAAATCACTAGTATTGTATCTTTTCCAAGAAAATGTTATATTTTCTATGTTTTCTCCTAAATTTATTTTATGCATGTTATTAACTATCCAAATTATTTAATAATCTTACTTACAAGTTATTTAATATTGGTGGATGTTTGTCAAGTTAGCGTTGGGCCTTAAATCAAGAGTCTTGGAAGCAATGATTTTTTATTATTATTAGCTATTTATCAATATTTCTTAGCCTTTTTATTGTTATTAATTTTTCATGAAGAAACAAATTGAGTGAAATACTATGTTTCTCCCACGTCGGTCTTTACTTGGAGGAGACTCGTGGACTTATTATTGATCTCCTTTTATTTTAAAACATCACGTTAGGCCTATACAAGCCTCTAAAAACTATAAGATATATTGATCTAAATAGCACAACCAAAGTTAATGACCATACATGAATAGTAAAAAAGCATGCATGAATAATGACCATACATAAATAGTAACATGTTCATTATTTTTATAAGTTTCAGAGGGGGGGTGAAGGAAGAAGGATTTGGGTCACCTAGGGGTTGGTTCTAGATGAGGAAGGAGGTGTTGTGGTGGTAGAGACAGTGATGTGCCCATAGTAAGGTGGTTTTATGGTGTTTTTCTCTCTCTACATTTTGTCTCTCTTTTTTTAGTTTTTGTGTCCTTTCTCTTCTTTGTCATTCTTTTTCTTTACTTTTTTATCTTATTTTCTCCTCTACTACCTTTTGGTTCACAACACCTCCATTTCTAGCTCAAAACTCTCCTTTTTTTCAGGGGGGGATTGGTTTTGGTTTTATTCTCCCTTTTCTTTCATTTTCTCTTTTGTTTCCACCTCTTCTACCTTCTGAAACAATCTATTATCACTTCTCTTAACTCAAACTCTTTTTTTTCTATCTCTCTAGTTTAGCTACCCTTATTTATTGTTCTGCAATGATAAAGCTTTTAGAACTTTTCTTAATGGAATTATTGTGGCCATTGTTTTTTTAGGTTAATCACAACCATCCATTATGGTTGTACCTTTTGACCAGCATGTTTGGGTTGGCTTCTGTACACTAGTTTGTGGTGATTTTAGAGGGTGGGAACATGTGTTTTTGGTTGAGAATATAGTTCACATATACGGGAGAGGAATGGAATATTGTTTGGCCTTTCTAGGTGTATGAGAGAGAAAATGATAGTAGGGTTGTTCATATAAGGGGAAGAAGGACTATTTATCTCATGCACCAAAACGACATCGTTTTTTTTAACTAATGAGTGAAATTGTGTCATTTCACATATGTGAAATACACCGTTTTATTTAAGTTTTTTTTACCGACATCGTTTTGAAATAAAAGAAATTTTTTTTTCAAAGAGGTTCCTTAATTTCCTTGCCTTTTTTTTAATTCAGTCCACATGTTTTATGTTTTATGTTTTATGTTTTTTATATCAATTTTAATATTTTCCTCAGTTTTTCTTATCAATTTCATCTCTAATTGCATTTTTTTCTAATTTTCTATTTTTTAATACTTTTTTAAAATACTTTTTTTTGCCTTTTTTATTAAAATATATGTATTTAGAGGGGCCAATAATTAAGTTATGATGATATTTCATACTTACTTGTTGGAGATGATTGAAAGAAATGAAGAATAAGAATATGTTTGTTTGTCAAAGATATAACTATATTGAAAAAATGAGCAAAAATATTTAGTTTCTCATAACAAAAGCATTCAAAACATAAAAATTATCCAAGAAAAACCTAGAGTGCATACAATTTTAAATCTATAAACATGTAAAAAGCAAACCCAAGACAAACATGTTTTCAATATAAATATAATAAAAGAATACTAGCATGCATACTAAGCATGTGTTTAAACTTGTAGTTGATATAAAATTAAAGTCCTAGCATACATACTAGTAATAAAAATAACTATGCTTAAATTAAAACAAATAAAGGTACTTACTTGTTGAAGCACTTTAAAGTAATTAACTTTTTTTTTTTTTTGTCAAAGATGATTCATTTGTCCTTAAGGCTTTATTACTCCTCACTTGAGCAACTAGGATGTTTGCATTATACCCTCTAAAATTCTAACAATATCATCTTAGTTTAGATGCACTTCTAGACAAGATCTTTAAACCAAAGATTATGTAACTTAAATATCTCTCAACAAAAAGAACCTAAACTCTAGATTTCAGATGAAAACTAAATATAAAAAAAAGAAAAAAGAAAAGAAAACATTAAATATAAGGTAAGGAAGAGTATAAAAAAAAATTAAAAAATATTATTTTAAACTTTTCTTTTACCCCTCCTTTTTATAGTGGATTTTAGAAGCTAAAAAGTTAAAGAATTAATTCTGGTAATAATTACAATTAATTCTCACATTATCAACCTTTAATTAGCCACCATAAATTAAGAATTAAATCTTAATATAGTGGCTATAAATCTATATTTTTAACAAAAGCTTTTGGAAAAGATTATTAACATTCATGGGTTGAAAGAAATAGTTCTTCATAGACCAGGCTCAAGTCCAAATTTTAGTTGATAAAAAATAATCTTTTGTGACCCAAGATATTATTTTATAAAAAATCTAAACTCAGATCCGAAGCCCGAGTACGATTTGAGTCGGACAACGTGTGTGGGTTGAAGCTAAAAGCTAATTTGCCTAAGACCTTTTCTCTCTAAAAGTTTGGATAGTCTTTGGATCTAATTTTAACTTTTCAACTATCTATTTTATAGACACTAGGAAAGTTTTGTTTTTTTTTTTTAATATAGGATAAAGTTCTTTAGAGGATTTTGGGTTTTACCAAAACATGTCAGCTAAGGCTTTTTTTATATTAATTTTTCATTCACCCATAATTTGTTTAAATCATGTTAATGTTCTATGTTAAAAAGGATATGTTGGAGATTAAGTTTCAACAAAGTTTTAATCCTAAAAGTGAAGTGAGACTCACTTTTGATTTGGTCTCAAATGTGCTCATTAATCATGTTCTTTAAACAAATTTCCAACAATGTTGTTGTCAAAGACTAGACCTTTTGTCCTTAAAACTAAATTGTTCATCACTTGGTGCAAACGATCTTGCTGTAAATAGTTTTTTAGGTTTTCAACAACAATACTTTTAAAAGATACAGGCCAAAGAAATAAAGAAACTCAAAGTCTCTCTTCAAATGACTGGAACTTGCTCTAGAATGAAGGGAAAAAGGGCAAACAAAGTTGTGAAAAAATAGTATAGAAGAAGGCTAGAGATCTGTTGCAAAGTTTATAGAAAATCTCCCTTTAATCCCTTTTTTATGTTGTTTTTTTTTAATCAAAACATATGCAGAATTAATTCTATTATTTTGCTTTAATTACCCGTCATAAAAACAAAATTGTCATGATAGCTTTTTTGCTTTAAAATATGATGTTTTATATATAAATAAAATTGTTCATGTTTAAAAAAAAAAGATTGTCCACACTCTTTATTTATTGACTAGATAAATAAATGAGCTAGAAAAAAATAATTCTTTATGGACCAAAGAATTATTTTATAACAAACTCAAATCTAAATTCAAAATAGATTGATGAAAAACACCCAAAACTTTTGTTGCATAATAGTTATAAAATGTTAACCCTTAAATGAGTGGAAACTTATTTTTAGTATAACCTCAAATATAATTATTAATCATGTTTTAAAACAAATTTCTAACAAATTAAACACGTATTGCTTAAGACATGGCTGGGGAGCCTTGGTTCCTAGATATGGAAACCAGATTGATTGTGCATAACTCGATTGCTCATTTGAGAGATGCTTGATTTGTCTATTGTGCTAAATTATTGAAACACTTTTTTATGTGTGAACACTAGAACAAGGTTGTCATTCTGCACTAGACTAAGAGGATGATAGTAAGGTTTCCTGACGCCAACTAGAACAAGGTGGCTAAATTATCTAGACATGTGGCTGCAATTAATCATCTTTATCTTATGATTTATTAGTTTAAGTTGCAATTAATCATCTTTATCTTATGTTTTATTAGTTTAAGTTGCAATTAATCATCTTTATCATCCTGACGCAAACCTGTGCAACTTTTTTTTTTGGTAGAATCAAGAGTATCCTGAGCGCTGGCCCAGACTAATCCCTTTGCGCACCGGGTGGCAAGTGCTCCCCAAAAGACCGGCTGCAAACGAAAAGAGGGGTCGAACCCCAGACCTCGTAAGCGACGAGAGCGCGCGTCTACAACTTAAACTAATAAAACATAAGATAAAGATGATTAATTGCAGCCACATGTCAATTTTCTCACGTGTTCAAATGACAAACAAAACTCTACAGTAATTTGATTAAATTTAGGACAAACGAAGATTTCATGCATCATTTGGAGTCAAATTTCCTCCTCTATATTTACAGCAAAATGTCAATTTTCTCACGGGAAATTAAATGTAATTATCGCATGGTCATGCTTTCAATTATGGGGCAAATTTACTGAAAATGAAACATAAGTGTGAAAATATTGGGGGGCAAACTAGAGATTATCTCATAAAATATATTCGTCCAATAGTAGAGAACTAGTTTCCTAGCTCGTGGTAAGTTGCAAGTTTGATTAACAATTTTGAACCTCAAAGAAATGTTAAGGTTACGGGGGGGATTCTTTAACATTATCCAACCTAGAGGGTTAATTTTTTTAAAAAAATTACTTAAATCCTTATCTAACTTAGATTTTAAATTAAATCATATGAGAATTATTTCGATATGATTTAATCAACTTAGTAACTTCAAAATCAACTTAAACAACCGGTAAAAAATATGATTTGATTTTAAAATAATCCAATATGACATCTTTATTTTAATATTAAGATGCTGATATATTGAATCGACAAGAGCTTGTGACTTAATCCGTCAAACCCACAACCTGGATGATGGACTCCACTAGGTTTAATAATTTTATTTTTAAAAATATTATTTACTTAATGACATGATAACAAAAATAAATGCTCATAAAATTAAGCATCAACCAAATATTGAGATATTTGTTTGAGACTGCGATAATCTTGTAAAAAAAAATCAAAATAAATTATACCAAAAAGGACTTCATTGAAAGAAAAGAAAATTGGAAGATGGAATTTTTTTTAAAAAAAAAATTCACATTGTTATTAGATCGGACTCAACGGGTCAAACTTGAAACATTTCGATCCAACTTTTTGTCTAGCCTGAGTTTAAAATTAACCAGAATAAATGTTGACTCAAGATGACTCAGTTGACATGGCATGTTCAAAGACAACTTAGATAACTAGTAAAAGCTTGGTTTAATTTTTGAAAAAAAATTAAAAAGATATTTTTTTTAATATTGAAACAGCAACATATTAGATTAACTCATACTTCACGACTTAACTCACAAAAAACACAATCTAGATCATGGACTCCAGTGGGTTTAAAAGCTTTGTTTTTTTAAACTATTTTTTATTTAATAGTATAATAACAAAAATAAATGCTTGCAAAAATAAGCATCAACTAAATATCAAGAGATTTATTTAAGATTGTAGTAACTTTATAGAAATCAAATCAAAACAAATTATT
>Ga0307515_10018867_pt1 | contig 12451 bp, 10 predicted proteins | sample 17_EM_MG_FD_194513 | JGI IMG/M metagenome (GOLD analysis project Ga0307515, IMG submission 194513) | Populus trichocarpa ectomycorrhiza microbial communities from riparian zone in the Pacific Northwest, United States - 17_EM | ecosystem: Host-associated > Plants > Roots > Unclassified | place...
TGAATGATCATGTGATGTGATTAAGATGAAAAAAAAAAAAAATTGCAGAAAAGCTAGAAAAAAGTGACCAAAGTGTAAAAAAGAAACAGTAGAGGGACACTTGATTAGGTCTTGGGTTCCATTTTCATGTTTCTGAATACTATATTTAAGCATGCTACTGCTAGAGTCATTTAGCAAGAACTAGAAGAGGAGGGGTTTTAGTATATCTTTCCTTATAAAGCATTTATTTATTGAAAGATTGCTTTGTTTTTATTTTTTTGATTTTTTAATTAATATATTTTTTAATTTTATTCTTTAATATTTTATTTTTTTATTTAGTTATTATACTCTCGTAACATAAATCTTAGATTTAACAAATTAACTTGATTTATTCAGCTAACCTATTGAGTTAAATTTTTTTAATTATTAAATTGGGCCTAGTAATGTAAGCCCATTTTCCATCCAATGTGTCTAGAGGCAATAACTTTTGTTCACGCAGCACAGTTCGCTTCCTTTACCTCTACAACAGGGATACTTCCACGAGTCCATTCTACTGGTCTAGGGTATGTCTATGTAATATGGCTAGACTAGCGAATGAAGCAGCAAAGATAAGGCGTGTCCTTGAACCTCTGTTCCAGAACTTCGATGCTAACAATCACTGGCCCTAGAAAAAGGAGTTGTCTACCCTGTTTTGACATTTTTGCAGTCACTTCTGGAGGAAACAGGCTGCATTTGGAACTTGATGCGCCATCTCTTTAGGCTGTTGCGTATGTGGTTTTGGATACCCTAGACTGTAATTCAAATAACCTTTTGTAGACATAACTGATATATGGTTATATTATCATCAGGAGAAAATTCGCATTTGCTATTATCTATCCTGGTCAAGCACTTGGATCATAAGAGTGTTGCCATACAACCTTCTTTACAAGTAGACATTGTTATAATGTCACAGCACGACTTGGACAAAGCTCAATGCAGCGAGCCACAGTTGCTATCATTGGTGCAATATCTGACTTGATGAAACATTTACAAAAGTGCCTGCAAAATTCATCCAAATTTTCCAACCCCAGGGGTGGCAGTGATGGATGGAATGCTGATCTTCAGTTTGCTTTAAAACGCATCTCACAGCTCTCAGATAAGGTCTGCAGTTGTTCCTTAACCATAATTTATATTAATATGCATGTAAAGTTGTTTTTGAAAAGAATTGAGGTTATGCTATGTAAACTGTTTCAGGCTTTTCCTGATGCTCTATTCCACCAATTGCTTGTAGCAATGGCCCACCCAGACCATGAGACTAGATTTGGAGCACACAGTGTTTTCTCTATCTTGCTCATGCCATCCTTGTTTTCTCCTTGGTCAGACCAGGATAAGAAAACCTCTGAAGCTGTTTCTGAAACTTTTGGTGCATCAGCATCACAAAAGAGGAGTAAGGTTTCTCCTTTCTGGGTGAAAGCAAAGATAATGTTGATGCCGTGGATGGAAAATTGTGGGAAGAAGGCAATTCAATTTCAAATGTGGGTGAAAAACATGATTCTCATGATCATTTAAACAGCTTCTGGCATGCTGCCCCAGATGGAAAAATGGTATGGAGCTCCAAAGATTTTGCATTTGAGAATTCATTTAGTTTTCAGCTGGGATCTCCATTTCACATCCTTTATAAATGGTCTCATGTAGTTGAATGTTTGCTGGCAGCTAACTTCCCTTCGATTGAGTAGCCGTCAAATCAGTCATTTGCTTTCATCATTATGGGTTCAGGCAACATCTGCAGAGAATATGCCCACAAATTTTGAGGCCATGAGCCATACTTATAATATCACTTTGCTTTCCACACGATCTAAGGTGAGAGGATGCATTTACTTCAATCTCCTCACAGTTATAATATTTCTTAATTTATCAAAGTATATCTGGCAATTCCTTTTGAATCTTTTGAACTTGCAATGATACTTCAAGCCAGCAACATTTTTTCTCAGTTTACTATTTATCAACCTTTTTATCTTTTGCAATGATACTGACATTGAATCTGGAGAAGAAAATTGCTGTGAGGGGCTTCCGCATAGCCAGAAAAAAAGTTTAATGTCTTGCCATTTCTTTCAAATCACCCAGTTTAAGATAACTGAAGAATTTTATGCTTTCTATTTGATGATTATATTTAGCCTGTTTGTTGATGGATACAGGCCTCAAGTCACATGGCACTAGTTCGGTGTTTTCAGCTGGCAGTCTCTCTGGCTCAAGAAGGTTAGCTGAATCTGTTAGTGTATGGTAAATTGGTAATATGTTTTGATTGTAGGGATTGACAACATTTGCTCTCTAATTCCTCTTTTCTCTTTGGCTAAAAGATCCCTGATTTATGATTTCTTAATTGCTCTTGAAGTTTATTTTCTGAAATTATTAGATTGGTTATGTTGGTGCACTTTACTTCCCATACCTGTTTCTTGCATCCATATCTAAGCAGGTCTGCAACAATCTCGTGGAAGGTCTCTCTTCACCTTGGCATCATTCATGCTTATTTTTGCAGCAAGGGCAGGAAATCTTCCAGAGCTAATTCCTTTTTTTAAATCCTATCTAACAGAAAAAACATTTAGTTTACTTTTCCATTACCATTTAGAAGGAAATGTTTTGTTGTTGTTTTTCTATGACTATGACATGTTTCCCGTGGAGCTTTTGTTAATATATTTGCATCAATTTATGAATATTATGGCAGGCCAACCCTTATCTTGAATTAGTTGAAGATATCAGGCTGCAGGCTGTTTATGTAGAATCTGATGACGGGAAAATAGCATATGGATCGGAGGAGGAGGATGTTGCTGCTTTAAAATCTCTTTCACATGTGGAAGCAGATAATGGTCATTTGAAGGAAACCCTGACATCCCAATTCATGACAAAATTTGTCAAATTATCAGAGGTGATATTGTTATTTATATTTATCCAATTTCTTAACAAGATCACTAGTGAATCCCTCTTTCCTAGATCTGATATAGGATTAGCGGCATTTGTGTCATGTAAAAATTAGAGAATATATTAGGATGAATTATCAGGCATTTATATTCGCGGTGTTTATCAAAATTAGCCACATTTATATTTGCGGTGTTTATCAAAATTCACTCCTTTTTTTTTCATTTTTTTCCAGGATGAATTATCAGGCATAAAACAGCAACTTCTGCAGGAGTTTTCACCTGATGATGCATATCCATCAGGAGCTCCCCTGTTTATGGATACACCTAGGCCATGTTCCCCTCTTGCCCGAATGGAGTTTCAGGCATTTGAGGAGGTAACATCATTAAGTTAATGTTTTCCATCTTACAGTTAGCATCCGTGGTGACAGTTCACTTAATTTATAGGGTGTCTCTCAGATCATGCCTGCAGCTGCCTTGACAGATGATGAAACCTTCACAGAACTTAATGGAAGCCAGTCAGGTCCCAGAACATCAATATCTATCCATACACTTGACATCCTAAGCGTCAAAGAACTTCTGGAACCAGTAAGGGGAGCACTTCCTGTTTCTTCGTTTCTTTTTCGACATTTAACTGCTTGGTGCATGGAAATGTCATTCCTTGGCTGCATTTCTTTCCCATTTTATGTTGTTTAGATCCGTGATCCTTAGCAAGGAATGGTTTTGGAATGTATTGAAAATTGCAAATTTAGGAAAGTTCAAAAAAGAAAAGAGTTAGTTTAAAATTACCTGTTCCTTGCGACCAGATGAAGAGTCAGTGTGAAGCTCTTGTAACTGGGAAACAGCAGAAAATGTCAATACTGCATAGTTTTAAGCCTCAAGCAGAAGCCAAGGTTTTCCCCATTGAAGAAGAAAAGAAAGACACCTCAGTCTATGATGTGGTGAGTCTGTTTACTTTACAGATACAAACCATGCTTAATGAATACATTGCTTTTTCGAATTGATTCCCTTCTCTCTTGTTTTGTCCCTTTGCAAGAACACAGTTGCTTCAGTCCTCAGGTTTGGTGGTAGTGACATTAAAATTGAAACTGTCACTAAAAACAGCAACACCAAGAAGAACAGTAACATTAACGCCAATATTTGATCAAATTTAGTTATCACCATCATTGTTTTCACTATAATACCTGAAGTTTGAGATATCCGGAAGTTTCCTGAAAGTTGGTGAATTTTGGTCTTTTGTCCTTCACTTTGGTTTTGGATTTCTCTGTTCTGAAGGCCCCACTATAATTTTTTGCCTGATTAGCCTCAGAGCCTTTTTGCCTTCATATGTTGTTATCTCAGTGAATCCATAATTTGACGTGGAGCAATAAACAAAAAAGAATTAAAACAATAAAAAAAAAGCTTTTAGAGAAAAAAAAAATGGGGGTTGGAAAATATGCAAACTCAAAGAAAAATATATAAATAACATAATTCTAAAACATCTAGCTTATCAATTAAAATCATTTAACATAAATGACTCAAATAAATAAAAAAAACAATGAAATAGATCCAAATAAACTCAGTCTTTCATCCCAAAAATAATAAGTTGGACCATTCTATATCATTTCTATTAATATAATATAGTCGTATAATCTACTGAATGTGTGAATGTCCCCACCATAATTTATGTGCTGATAAAGTTAATTTGCAAAATATTCATTATTTAGAAAGTGGAGTTGCCGCAATGTGATCTGAAGTTAGCTGTTAAGGAGCAAATTAGAACACCTGATCAGCTTTCCCTCTGCTCACTCCAGTACGGACAAAATTCTTTCAGATTACCACCTTCAAGCCCCTAGACAAATTCTTGAAAGCAGCTGGATGTGTTTAATACGTATGTGCAACTATGATGTTCGTCAGAAATGGAAGCTTGCCTTTTGTTAGCCTTACACAAACGTTCCCCAGTCTGGTTAGATGGTTCTACATCTCAGCCTTGTTCTACTGCGGAGAAGCGATATGGGGAAAATGGGTGGTCATCGTCTCCACTGTTTTCATATCTTTAGCAAGATTTGTTAAAATCTTTTCCTTTTTTCATTTAACTTTTGGCTAAAGTCCCATGAACACTGCTTGTGGACATGGAAACAGGGGCCAGCTGAGAGAATTAAGAGTTTCTTACACAATTATCAATCTGATTTTTCAAATTGCATGTGCTGTGCTGAATCAGATACGCCATGCTGATAGTTGACGCGATAGCGAGAAGTGTAATTTATTTTTTACTATCGTTATAGTTTGGATTGATTTGAATGGAACTCGATTGATTTATATGTTTTGAAGTTAATGACTATATAAATTTATAATAATTTAAAAAAAAATTAAATTCGTGACCATTAAGAAGTAAACTCAAAATCCGAGAAGTGTAATTTTTTTTTATTAGCGTTATAGTTTGGACTGATTTGCATGCAATTCGATTGATTTATAGGTTTTGAAGTTAATGACTATATAAGTTTTCAATAGTTTTAAAAAAATTTAAACTCGTAACTATTAAAAAGTAAACTTAAAATCAGACCAGTATTATTTTTGTGTACTATAATTGGATACTAGGAAGTGAAGAAAATGCCATTTCCATGGTTGATCTCTTGCTGGAGACAGAATACATTTCTCATGGCTCACATAATTCATACCTTTTAAGTTTGATGGTATATCATTGGGCTAGTTTTTGCATCGATCGAGATTAAGTTCTTTTTTTTTCTTTTTTTTTTGAGTAATTTTAATGGTGCACCCTCTCTCTTAACCTAGTACATGGAGGAATTTATTACTTGATATATTTAAAGAAATTTAATAAATTTTTTTGTTGTGTTGATTTTAATGTTTGAATCTAGAAAATAATAAAAAAAGGAGTGCACTCTCCTAACCATGAAGGGAAAAAAAAATAATATATTACAGCTTTCCCTTCATTTCTCTCCTCATCAAACTTTCCTTAAATATAATTTGCTTGGTCAAATTCAGAGTTTATTATCATTTTGTTCAAAATATAAATTTGAACATGATTATTAGATCAATTCATGGGTTATTAGATCACTAATGTGTGTGTGTATATATTATTTTAAAAATAAAAAAATATATTATATTTTTAACCTAATTAGTCCCATCAATTAAATTCAAGTAAAATAATGATTGTTATTATTTTTTATTTAATTACAAATCTAACATGTCATATAGTATAACCTTCCATTTGTTTTTAATTTTAAATATCAAAATAATATTATTTTATTTTAAAATTAATGAGTTAATTAATTTGAATTAATTATTTATCAGACGAATTCGAGTTTTACAACAAATCTCTAGATTTTGAAACAACCCATTAAACAGAACCAAACTTGATGAATCACGTTCACAAAACATGCACGATGGAAATAATACACGTATACGATGTTTAATATTTTCCTAAATAGAAAAAAAAGTAAAAACATCAGGTGTACCCGTTTGCACAATATTCCCAAATCCCACTCAATCCCCCTCCGCCACATCAAAAATCCAATTCACACGTCACCCAAAATCAAGCTTCCTTCCACGTGTCAACCTCCAACTGGGTTCATTACTTTAACAACAAGACTCTTCAGCAAAAACATAAAACACGTGGCACTTAACGACCGGGACTGGAGACAAGTAGGATCCACACACTCGTCCACATAGAAATTAAAGCTATGTGTCAACTCGCTCTCTATCCTTTTAAACTCACTCACTGAGTCACCATAACGAAAACTCGCTCTCTTTAGGTTTTTATAAAATCCGAGAAAACCCCCCCTCTCTCTGAGAAACGCCATGACCCTGGGGTTTTATCTCCTCTCTCTCTTCTCCTCTCTCGCTCTCTCTCTCTAGACAGATCTCTCTGATCAGGTAAATCTCCACCGTCCCTTTCCTTTCCCTTTTCCCCTAAAAAATTTCAAAGATTTTTCTGATTATTCAAAATGTAAATGTTCAATTTTTTTTAAATTTAAGAGATTTGTTTTTTAATTTCCGCTGTCTATCCTCTCTGCATGCATTGATTTTTTGTGAAATCCTTAGTTACTGAAATAAAAATCTGCACATGTCTTTATGTTTTTATGCGGAAATTACTGAAAATGATCGAAATTAGTGCTAATTAGTTATTAGAGTAATTTTATTTTGATGATTTTTGTGTATAAGAGTAATTTAGGGCATTTTAAATGAGGATAATTAGTGTTTAGTAAATTTTATATGGTAGAATTTTTTGAGTATTTATGTTAGAGTGTAAGCACGCCTGTTGCGATTGCTGAACAATGGAGTTATTATCGGGATTTTGCGGTTGCTAGGGTTTTAGTAATTTGTGTTTAGGAGAGCTGTTTAGGGGTTTTAGATAGCGAGTTAAGAATTTAGAGGTTTGAAGGAACTGATTTTTTTTTAGTGTGTTTTTGAAGTGGATTGAATTTCCTGTTGATTCTGCTGGAAGCTTGAAGTTGAAAGTGAGAGAAGGAGAACAATGTGTAGCAATGTACGAGTTTTTATTCTTGAAAAGCAGAATTTTTGTTAAATTTGTGGTAGTGCTGAAAAGATGATCAGAATTTAGAAATAAAAATAACGGTATTCTATGAGTGAGCTTAATAAATTGTGTTTATGTTTGTGGGTTTTTTTATTTGTTTATTAATCGTAGGGGTTGGATCCTAAACTTGAGGGTTTTTTTTTTTTGTTTTTTCTGTTGAGGTCAGGTGTTTTTAATTTTATGGGAGAGCATAGACAACGGAGATAGATTTTTGTTTCGTTGCATATGTATACAAAACGTTCTGGTCAAGGAGATGGCCCAGTTGCAAGGCCTGTGCGGACTAGTGATAGGCTTAGGAGAAGACCAAAAGTGTTTAGCCGGACATACTTGTATTATACCCCAAGCATTATCCGGCCTAGGAAAGGAAAAACGAAGACGAGGACTGCAGCTTCTCGGATTGCCAAGATGTTGGGTAACCGGGCAGTGCGGGCTGCAAATGCTAATGTAAGTGTTCATATCTCCTTTAACTTCATTTCTCTTTTTGTTTATTCTTCTGTCTTTGGGACTTTTTCATGGAGGCTGAACATGCTATTATGATGAGTTTATAGAATATTTCTCCTCTCTTAATGCTAATTATATTACTCCGTGATTCCCTATTCTTATTAATGTTATATGTTCTAAAATATGACATTATGTTGTTTCTGATTCTCTCGCAGTCAGTTCCAACCAATCTTCGACGCTCAACAAGAAAGAGGAGGCTTTCTGCTCATCTTGAAGATTACACGGATAGTTCTGGATCAGAGGATGAAGACTTGATGGTTAGAATCTATACTCTTGCAAGCCCTCAGTTTTTGTGTATACATGTTACTATAGTTTTTCTCAACTTCTAAGGGCTTAGGTTTTAGATGGTAAAAATGATTTGTTCTCCATTTTCCACTTCATGTAAAGCTTTGGGTAACATTATTTTTCAGAGACCTGCATTTCGACCTTTGAGGAATCGGATTCATAATAGTGCAAGTCAAGATGAGTTATCATCTTCCAAGCGTAAAAAAATTGTGGAGACTAAATCAACACCTCGACGTGAAGGATTGCGGCCCCGTCGTTCAAGAACAATCAAAACAGAGCCATTGGCTTTAGACTCTGGGGATGAGCAAGATACTTCTGAGGAGAAGGCTGTCGAAGATGAGACTGAAAATGGGAACGATATTGATGATAATGATGCAGATGATGGTCAGAATGATGATGAGGGTGATGGAGAGGGTGAGGACGAAGGCGAGGAAGATGATGATGAAGGTGAAGAGGAGGAGGAGGAGGAGGAGGAGGAACAGGATGGAAGGAGGAGATATGATCTCCGAAATCGCGCAGAAGTCCGTAGGCTCTCTATGGAGGCAGGTAAGCAAAGACCACGATCTCCTCGAAGGGTATTGCATCAAGGAATGGGAACAAAGATCAATAGGGATGTAAGGAAGGGGGGATCAAGGGTTCACAAGCATCATCGTCTAACAAGAGCAGAAGATTCTGATGATTCCCTTCTTGTGGATGAGCTAGACCAAGGTCCTGCTATTCCTTGGGCTCGAGGTGGGAGCAGATCTGGACCACCTTGGCTCTTAGGGGGACTAGAGATGCATGGGACGACAGCATGGGGACTGAATGTTGCTGCATCTGGTTGGGGCCATCAAGGTGATGCCTTAGCAAGCTTGACTTCTGGTGTGCAAACTGCTGGCCCTAGCTCTAAGGGAGGGGCAGATATCCAACCTTTACAGGTTGATGAGAGTGTAAGTTTTGATGACATAGGTGGGCTTTCAGGATATATTGATGCTCTGAAGGAGATGGTTTTCTTTCCCTTGTTATATCCAGATTTCTTTGCCAGTTATCACATTACCCCGCCAAGAGGGGTTTTGTTATGTGGTCCTCCTGGTACTGGGAAAACTTTAATTGCCAGGGCACTAGCATGTGCTGCTTCAAAAGCTGGCCAGAAGGTTAGCTTTTACATGCGCAAGGGTGCTGATGTACTCAGCAAATGGGTTGGTGAGGCTGAAAGGCAATTGAAACTTCTTTTTGAGGAGGCGCAAAGGAACCAGCCTTCCATCATCTTCTTTGATGAAATAGATGGACTTGCTCCTGTTAGATCTAGCAAACAAGAGCAGATTCACAATTCTATTGTTTCTACTCTGCTTGCATTGATGGATGGTCTGGATTCTCGTGGACAAGTTGTTTTGATTGGAGCAACCAACAGAGTTGATGCCATTGATGGAGCCTTGCGTCGCCCTGGTCGGTTTGATCGAGAATTTAACTTTCCTTTGCCTGGTTGTGAGGCCCGTGCTGAAATATTAGACATTCACACCCGCAAGTGGAAGCATCCTCCTTCAAAGGAGCTAAAGTCAGAACTGGCAGCTAGTTGTGTCGGCTATTGTGGTGCTGATTTAAAGGCATTATGCACTGAAGCTGCCATCCGTGCTTTCCGGGAAAAATACCCTCAAGTTTACACAAGTGATGATAAGTTTGTGATAGATGTTGATTCTGTAAAGGTTGAAAAGTATCATTTTGTTGAAGCCATGTCCACAATTACCCCTGCAGCTCATAGAGGTGCTGTTGTGCACTCTAGGCCATTGTCTTTAGTAGTCGCACCATGTCTGCAAAGTCATCTCCATAAAGCCATGAATTGCCTATTCGATATATTTCCACCTCTTGCTGTGTCATCCGAGTTTATCAAACTTTCTATGCTTTCCTATGGATCTGCAATTCCTCTTGTGTTTAGGCCACGGCTTCTGCTTTGTGGTTGTGAAGGTTCTGGTCTGGTAATTATCTTTTAACCATTCGATCTTTGAATATTGATCATTATGTAAACACCGAACTAAGAGTACTTACTGATTTAGTTTAACAGGATCATCTTGGGCCTGCAGTGTTACATGAACTGGAGAAATTTCCTGTTCATTCTCTTGGACTTCCATCTCTGCTTTCAGATCCCAGTGCAAAGACACCAGAGGAAGCATTGGTGCACATATTTGGTGAAGCACGGAGAGCAACGCCATCTATCCTTTACATACCTCATTTTGATCTTTGGTGGGATAACGTAAGCACATGCCTCCCTCTGCTAACTTTAGGAAAATGCAGTAAAATTTTTGTTGTATCACATGCACTGTTTTTTCCCCTACAAATTCAAGGGAGTCATTCATGTTCTTGTGTCTAACCTGAAACAATTGACCATGCTTGCTTAAACTTTCTGATTTTTGAGTGATGTATTTTTGATTAAGCACCTTAAAGTCAATGATCTCATTGCATCATCCTTTTTCTGAGCTTTACGAACTTGATGTTGCAGGCGCATGAACAGCTCAGGGCTGTTCTTCTCACTTTATTAGAAGAATTGCCGTCAGACTTACCCATTCTATTACTTGGAAGCTCTTCATCTCCACTTGCTGAAATTGATGGTGCATCCTTGGTATTTCCCCATCGTTCAGCGTACGTTTTATTTTTGAAAGCAATTGTCTGTTGCAATCCCTGTACTGCTTTTAATCATTATGATGTAACTTTTCTAGCTAGTAATGTTGCTCTTAAATTTAAATTCTTTACTTTAAACATCATTTTAATATCATACTTTAGACATCCATTCTTGTTTTTCCAAAGTAAGATTATGTTACAAATTTGCCCAAACAGAAAGGACTATCTAACCTTATTATGCTTATATTAAGACTTCTTGGAATCATTGTAATCCACCATAGCTGATAGGAAGACAATCTTTAGGCATCAAAAGGCTTTCAATGCAAGCTTGTATAATACCCTTTAGTCCTTTTCTCTTGCTTTTAAATGGATGCATGGCATTCCTTTGGTGCCTGCAAAGACCCTGTTTCCTGGTGAGCCATTTTTACATAATCATGATGACAAATAATTTCCTTCTTAAATCCAGTATTTTGTTTATATATTAAATTTCTGTTGTCAGCTATCAAGTGGGGAAACCATCAACTGAAGACAGATCTTTGTTCTTTGACCATTTAATTGAGGCTGCCTTATCAGTTGTGGTGGAGGACGTGACCAAGAAATCACAAGGATCTGCACCCCTTCCTGAACTTCCCAAGGCACAAAAAGTGGCAAGTGGCCCAAAGGCCTCAGAGTTAAAAGCCAAGATAGAAGCTGAGCAGCATGCTCTACGCCGAATGCGCATGTGCCTCAGAGATATTTGCAACCGGTAAGACCATAGTCCCAGTCTTATGGGTAGAAGATCGGTATATAATGTTGACATCACACTTGTGGTTTTACCCCAAACCACATTTTACCTCAAAATGATGTGATTTTACTGCCTTAATGCAACAAGAAATTTTTATATTAATACTGTAGTTGTAGTTTAAATCACATTGAAATGGTCTAAACAAAACACAGATATGGTAGAGCTTGGTACTTCAAAGCAATGCAATAAGGAATTTGCTTCTTCATGCAACAAGAAATTTTAAATTTGGATTGTTGTTTCACTTTGTATCATTGTTGAAATGGTCTCAATTTAGTCCAGCATGTGGGTTCTAATAAAATGCAGACGTCATGGAGCATATTTCACTTCGTCTAGTTAATTAAAGCCAAATGCAGATTGTTAAAAAAAAGTTGGTGAGCTTGGAATTGGTACTCCTATGCCTTTCGCACAGGCAATACCCATGACACTCTTGAATCTCTTATCTTTTGAACAAATCAAATCTAATTTTTATTGAATAGAATCAAATTTCAAAATAAATGAAGAGGATGGTAGAGTAAAGTATGTGGTTACAAACCAAAGAGAGATGGGAGGAGCTAGATGAGAGATATAGTGAACGATTTAGATCCAGAAGAGAATGAAATCAATGAAAAGTTGTCTGGGTGAGGGATAAGGTCAAGAAAGGGCGAGTAGACTGTATGTCTCTGTGCACTCGCATGTGAGAGAGAGGAGAGGGGTTTCCTAGCAAGGTCTGGTATGTTGTCTGCATTTGAAATTACATCACCCTATGATCATCCCACTCCATTGGTTGTTACAGCACATGTTTCTTGTTACATACAAGCTGGTTGTCTCTGTCCAGTATTTGTGCTTCCTTTCACTGTTTACACTTAACATTCTAACTTCTTTGCTGCAGGATGTTGTATGACAAAC
>Ga0307515_10018868_pt1 | contig 12451 bp, 2 predicted proteins | sample 17_EM_MG_FD_194513 | JGI IMG/M metagenome (GOLD analysis project Ga0307515, IMG submission 194513) | Populus trichocarpa ectomycorrhiza microbial communities from riparian zone in the Pacific Northwest, United States - 17_EM | ecosystem: Host-associated > Plants > Roots > Unclassified | place...
TATTAATAAATATAAAGAGCTTAGCGGTGGGAAGATTAATAGGCGCGTAGAGTAGTCCCTAATTAAGATAGTTTATTTACTAGGAAAGACGTTTATTTAGGGCAAGAATGTTATCCTTAGTTAGTTTCTAGTATTAGGTGGTAATAGAGAGATTAAATAAAGCCTTAGGTTAATAGATAAAAGTAATATAAGCTTTATAAGCACATTACTTCATATATCCTTACTTTAGAGAATTAGCGTTAATAATATTAATCTTTTTACTTTAACCCTTCTGGCGCAAAGTAATAGAATCCTTATTTAGGGAAAGGGTGTATTTATTAAAGATTAATAGTGTTATTAAATTAAGCTTTTCCTTTAGCTTTGCTATAAGATTTACTTTTACTAACTTCTCTTCTTTATAAGCTAAGAATTAGTAATCTTCTAAAATAATTATATTATTAGTTTATATGCCGACAATTCTAAATAGAGTTCCTATAGTTATAATTAGGAAGTATAAGTCGAATATAAAAGTAGTTATTAAAAGCTTTTCTTTATGGTACTTGCTATAGGTAGCCCACTAATAAGTTCCTGCCTTTACAATTCTATATAATAGCTTAAGTATAGCCATAATTATATCTTTAGGATATTAGTAACGAATTTACTCTAAAAGGTATACTAATATTAAGCGCTAAAGGTGCGTCTCTAATTGGGTATAAGTTTAAGTAATATCTTATAAATAAACCGCCATTTTATTCTTTATTAAGGAGGGAGCTAGTATAATAATAACTTGCTAATTAGCTCGTTAAATTATAGGAGATTATATAAAAATTACCTCCTTACTATTATTATTATAACCTTAGATAATAAGCCTTAATTTCTTAAATAGGGTGTTAGTAGCTTTGCCTTTAATCTTATTAACTATTCTTAACTTAAAGATACAAACTTTATTAAACTTAGTAGGGTTATACTTCTTAAATTTAAAGACTCCTCTTATAATAAGACCGTTAATCTCCTACTTATTAAATGCTTAAAAAGGAGCTCTAGGAGTTATAATACAACCTTCTTTTTAAAGCTATTTTGCGAGCTTAAAGTTAACCTTCTCCTTAGTTATTATAAAGGCCATTAATAACTTAATTCTATTCTTAATAGCGGTAATAAATTGCTCTTTAAAATTAATAAGATATTAGTAATTGAGTAATCCCTTTAGGCAACCTTTACTGCGTTATAGTTGCGGTATATCTACTATAATTAATTAAGATTATAGTCGTCTTCTAGAGTACGTTAATTATAGTTTTCCTTTAAGGTATCTTTTAGGGTATCCTATAAAGGCTTAAAACTATTATCTTTATAATAAGGCTTAATAACGGTTAGATAGAATTAAGTAGGTTTATAGGGCATCTAAATAGTATAAGTTTAACTATTAATTGTAATAAGTTAATGTAGGCCTAACTATCCTCCCTTTTTACGCTATACGCGTACCTTAGACTAAAGTAGTAGATTAAGCGTAGTTAAGGTATTTAGGCTATTTTTTATTCCTAGTATATTATTAACCTAGCGTATAGCATAGAGACGTTATACCTCCTTTATTGCCTTATAAATAGCCTTAGCTTATTATATAATAAAGGGAAATAGTAAAGAATTATTAGTTATTTAAGGGTAGGCGCTAAAGACTAGTAATATAGGTATAAGTCTATCTAGGCTAGCGGAATTATTAACGGCTTTAATAGCTATTTATAAGGTAAGTTTTTTACTAGCGTTCTTTAGTTTTAAAGAGAGAATTTTATATATATGGCGTAATAGCGTATAATATTACTCTACTTTTCTAACGCTATTATATACCTTAATAGGAACTTCCTTAACCTTAATTGCTATTGCCTTTATCTATTATTAAAACTCTATAAATAAGAAGTTCTTTTTTATATTATAGATAATTTAGTTAGGGGATCCTAGGTAGATATTAATCTAGTATAATTAAAGGGTATCTTATATATTCCTAGCTAATATATCCTTTAAAAATTATACGGCTTAAAAGGAGGTTAAGAAGTTAATAACTTAGAGTACTAGCTTACTACTAAGATATATAACATTGATAATAATATAGAAGTTAAAGTTATAGTTATTTTTAAGGGTAAACTTAAATCGGCCGGGGGACTTTTAGTTTATTTAGTAGTAATAGTAGTATTTTATAAAATACTTAATTGCCTTAACCTTAACTTTATAGCCTACTTACTAAAGAACCTTAAGTAATTAATAAATAGATAGGTAGCTAAAATAATGGTATAGTTATCGTAATTCTAACTTAGTTAAGTAGCTCTAAGTAATACTCTTTTCTAGTTAATAAAGGAGTAACTAGGGGTAACCCTACTTGCGTATAATAAGTACCCAATTATCTCCTTAAATAAGTATATTCTTAAGGTTATTAAGCTTAACGCCTAATTTATCTATATTTCTAATACAAAATAAAAACGGAGTATTTATAAAAATAACGTAAAAAGTAATATACCATAAGGGGGTTTAAACCCTAATTATACTAAGAGAGATTATAGTACCCTTACTAAAACAAATCGTGTATTAGCTTACTGTTAAATAGTTAATCTAAATAGAGCTATTAAGCTACTAAAGGGCTTAAACTTAAGGTTTTCCTACTATAGATACTCCTACGGCTCTAGTGTCTAGCATAATACTATAAAAGACGTTTACTAAGTATATGTTATTAAAAGAGAATATAAAACTCTCCCTTAGCTTATTAAAGATATCTAACTTTATAATAGAGTAAAGCGTAAATTGGTTATTAAAAACAGCGACGGTTTATGTTCTATTTACCTTACCATACTTAGTAAAGTATTAGTTAGGTAAGTAGTCCTTAATTTCTATATCTATAAGAAGCTGTTTAGTCTTATTAACCTTACCCTTAAGATCTTTTACGCCTTTATATTAAACTAGGAAGCTTTAAAAGTAGGCTATAATAACCTTATAATTTTTAAGGTTTCTTATACTCTAACGGAACTTATTATATACCTCCTTTTACTTATTAAGGGAGTATCTAGTTAACTAGTAATTTGGCTTCTTATAAACGTAACACTTCTTTTAGTAATTACTTTAAAATAAACCTCTATAAGGACCTCCATAATTACCTTATAGTTAATATTAATTATACCCTTTACTATATTCCCTACTACGGCTACTATATATTTAGTTAGTCTAGTTATAATTATATTAGTTAGGAATGCTTAATTAGGTAGGGCTTTTAGTATAGAACTATTAAGATTCTTATATTTATATTATAGTACCTATAGCGGAGCATAGCTCGGTATATACTCCTTTAAACGTATTTATAGGTTTATATAGCGCTAAGTTATACTTAGAAATGCTATAGTAGGCTAAAATAACCTAGTCCCTTAAACTGTTCTTATTTTAGTAAGTTTTAGTAAGGCTATATTAGATTTTCTAGAGTTTATTAAAGAGTAGTTAAAGGCACTCTAAATAAGTCTTTATTGGGTTAAAAGTAATAACTCTCTAGAATATAGTCTCTCGCTATTCGGATATATAAAGTTAGTAATTTTTATTAGTCTTAAAGTAGGCTTTAGTAAGCTAAAGTATTATATTAAAGCTATAGTTTTTACCTATAATATAGTTGTAATAAAATATTACTACCTGTCCCTTTAATATAATAGAGAAGCGTAGTAGTACTAGTAGTATTAAATTCTAACCTTATTATAACAGTTATAAAAAACCTATAGTTTTGCTCTAAGTATATTATATAATTCTCCTTTAAACTTTTTCTCTTTATCTAAATATACCTTTATTAGATTTGTAACTTCTTATAATAAAGGCTTACCGGTTAGCTAGAGTAGAGAAGCTAAAGGCAGCAGAGGTAGAGGAAGAGTACCTTTAGGTAGGAGAGTACCTCTAGGTAGGAGAGTGCCCCTAAGTAGGAGAGTAGTATTCTAGGGGTTTTGTTTTAAATTAAAGTTACCTTTTAAAGAATATAGGTTAGTTTTAGGTTTCTATAATTAATATATAATCTTAGCTTCTGTCTATATTAGTTCTTCTATATTAATAATAACGGCTTAAATATTACTAGTAATTAGGTTACCGTTCTTAGTAATATATACCCTATTCCTATAGAGAAAGTTTTAAAAATTCTAAATAATATTAATATTACTAAGTGCCTAGGTGTTAGCGGTCTATCCTATAAAATCCTCCTTAAAATATTCCTACGGCTGTAAATTAGTATAGTGTCTACTTTAGTAGAATATAATACGGTATAGGAGAAAGCTATTAACTTATTTTGCGGTATAAGTTATTATATTAAAAGTAAATTCGTCCTAATTTTTATTAATGAGTTTCGCGTATAAAGCTACCCCTAGTGGTAAGGAGTCTTCCTAGTCGTTTAAAGTAGGCGTAGCTATGTTTTTAGAGGGAGGGAAGTGTTATTAGTCGTCGTCTCCCCCTTCGCTCCTCCGTCGTCATCGCTATGGCGCCGCTAGCTATATAGCCCCTAAAGACACGTCACCGGACGTCAAATACCAGACACATCACAACCTCTACTACAACCTGTCTACAGCCATCGCGCTGCAGACGACCTCTATAACCTGTCTACAGCCATCCGCTGCAGACGACCTCTACTACAACCGCCACCACTACCGCTACTACTACCGCTACAATATACCACACAACACCGCACTATAGGCGTACCGCAGATGCGCAGATAGGGTAGCTACAGCAGGGGGGAAGGGGGCCGGCCTGTGTTACTTTAGCACGTAAAATATAAGGTGTATAGGCGAATTGGTATTTATACCCTATACAAGACAACCTCGTGAAATTTTTCCTATGGGAGTGGGTTTACGTAACGAGGTTCGCCCTTATAAAATACCATTAATAGCCTACTTTTGGGGAGAGTAGCTATTAATTACTAATTCCCTACCTATTTCTTTAGTAAAGAGGAGGAACAAGGTATAGGAAAAAAGTCGTATAGAAATAACTGGTAGTTGTCTCTAAGCTAGCAAACTATCTAGGGCCCTTTGTTTTTATATGCAAAAATATTACTAAATCTATCTTTTAGAGCGCTTTTTCTACTCTAGGAACGGCAGAATACGGCAGAAATAGATAAAAGAGCCAGGATTTCCTTAGTTTTCTTGGTGCGAACTGGACCATAGTGAGCAAGATACCAGAACGAAAAAACACCAGTCGCTAGAGCTCCCCTAGCATTTTAAAAACGGGCCGGAGTGTCCACTTAGCTACTAGTACATGTTAAGCTGCCTAGAAAGGATTCATGTATATAGAACTATAGCGCCATAGCCTAGAGGCTGCATGCGCAGTATTGTACATAGTATAATACAACGGATATAAAAAAAAAAAAAAAAAAAATCTATAATAGCCACACCATAACAGCAGAATCCTCTTTTTTAAGAAGGTAGACTTATTTTAGCTATTAAAGCCTATAAGCAAGGCCAGTTTACAAGCTTTTAATCTGCTATAATAACGTATAATATGCTCCGAACCACAGCTAGGCGTTACGCTGCTAGCACTGCACCAAAACGCGGTTCTGTTGCGCTAAATCGCCGTCTTACACTAGCAGAAGAAGAGAGTCTTAAGCAGTGGATCCTATTAATAGACCGACGCGGTATGCCGCCGAGAATTGCGACCGTGCGGCAGATAGCTAATATTCTAGTTGCCTAGTACGCTAAATTTATTATCCTAAAACCTATTAGCCAGAATTAGGTACATAATTATATTAAGCGCTATAATAACCTAAAATCGCAGTATAACCGTAAGTACGACTATTAATGGACTAAATATAAGGATCCTGTGCTTATTTAGGGCTGGTTTAAACGCGTTTAAGATATAAAAATATAATATGGGATTCTTAATAAGGATATCTAGAATTTTAATAAGACTAGCTTTTAGATGGGTGTTATTATAACTACAAAAGTTGCTACTAGAACTAACTATGCTGGCCGGCCTAGAATAATACAGCCAGGTAATTGAGAATGGGTTACTATTATTAAGGCTATTAATGCCCTACGGGTCGCAATTCCGCTACTTGTTATTTTTAAGGTAGTAATGCACCAAGCTACCTGGTATAAGAACGATATTATCCTATATAACTGGTTAATTGGTATTAGTAATAATAGCTAGATAATAAATAAGATTGGCCTAACTTAGCTAACGGAGGTCTTTAATAAGCATATAAAGGATCGCACGGTTGGCACGCATCGGCTACTAGTTCTAGATGGCCACAATAGTCACATATTGCCTAAATTTGATCGGTTCTGCCTAGATTATTAGATAGTTGTCCTCTGTATACCAGCGCATTTATTGCATCTGCTGCAGCCGTTAAACGTAGGCTGCTTTTTTGTCCTTAAGTAATTATACGGACGCCTCGTTGAACAGATTATAAGCCGCGGTGTTAACTATATTAATAAATACGAATTCCTGCCACTGTATAGACAGACTAGGCAGGCAGCACTATATCAGAATAATATATAGGCAGGATTCGCAGCCACTAGCTTAGTTCCATATAGCCACGATTACGTGCTAGCACAGCTATATACCGAATATTAGACGCCATTACCCTAACGTCCGCAATTAAATGTACCTTAGGCAGCCGAAACACTATATAATATCGCTAAACTATAATAGCAGACGACCCTACTAAGGCGCTATCTTAAACAGCGTATATATAGCCTACTAAGTCTAATAGAATAAGCCCTTAGCTAGCTTGTTAAGGGGTGCGAAATAGCAATATTAAGCGCTGTCCTGCTTATAAGCGAAAATGAGAAGCTATATATAGAAAATTAGCGCTAGAAAAGGAAGAGGGCAAAGCGGCGCACGTATATAGCTAGGGGGTGTTCTATTAGTAGTAGAAGGGGCCTCTTATACACAAGCTGCCTAGGAGGGAGCAGTAGAGGGGGTAGTAGAGGCAGCGGCCGAGCGACCGTAACGGGCAGTACGTAAGTGCAGCATGTGCAAATCAATAGAACACAATGCACGTACGTGCCCTAGACGGCAGTTAACTAGCTAGTAGATTACTACACTAAATACAATTATTCGTGGTTGAGTAATTCGCATTATTTGCCCTTAGTAGCGTGGTGGGGTAGCTATATGCTTGTGCTGGCCACCTGCTTATAGATTACGTTATATAAACTCCTTCTTATAATAAGCGGCGACCTTCTTCTTATTACCCCCATCTTTTACCCTATCCTTAGTATACTAGCCTTACTCTTATATTAGGCATTACTAGCTAGCTTACTAAGAATTATAGGCAGTATAGATAGCTGTGGCATAGTCTTAATTTAACTAAGTTATTTAGCATTTGCGCTAAAGTAAGAGAGGGCCTAGGCAATATAGTAGTTAAGGATATTAAAGAAACGTTGCTATTTAGGCCCAGGCTATTAAAGCTTAAAGTTAGTAAAGGAAATCTATTAAGAATAGAAAAGCTTACCTTAACGTAACCCCCGCTTTTAATATATATACATTAATTATAAGGACTAAAGGTATTAGATCTAACGCAGTACGTCTTATTATAAGCCTCTAGAATTCTATTATTAGATTTCTAGTTTTTTAAAAATATAGAGGTAAAATTATTTAAGTAGGACTAATACTAGTTACGGGATAGCGGAGGTTAGGGTTCTATGTATAAAGGTAGGGCTAAAATACGCTATGGAATTTACTTAGAAGAGCAGTTAGTAGGAGATTAAAGAGGTATATTAAAATAATAATGGAAAAAAAGAAAATCTTAATAATATATTAAAAATACGTCCAAGATTAAATAAAGGTTAATAATAGGATGTAAGGTGTTAAGGAAAAGGATTAAGCTTAATAAGTAGGGTGTCTTTATACTTTACCTTTTAATACCCTTCTAGTAAATAGCTATAACCTTACCAATATAACTCCGTTAAAATAGCGCGATTTTAAAAAAAATACGCGTATAAGCTATCTAGCTATTACTTCCTTATAAAAACTAATTACGCGGCCAGGGTAGGTAATTAAGACGTTAATTAAAGACGTATATAAGTTAAATTATACCTAAATAATACTATAATATTAAAGAACAACGTTATAGAGGTTCTTAACAATTGTATAATAGCTATAGATGCTATTACGAAGTGTTCCTGTTTGCTAGATAATAGAGCTATACTAACTATATAGTATAGAACTACCAAATTTAAAAGTATATACATTAAATCTTAAGAGGCAAGTCTCTTTAACTAATTAATTAACACCTTAACCGTATTTAATAGCCTAAGGGCAAATATAGGAGTAATATTGTGAGAGGGTACGACCACTCTCAGATAGGAAAGTCACTGTACTGTCAGTCTGTCAGTCGGTCGGTCGGTCGGTCGGTCGGTCGGTCGGTCGGTCGGTCGTCAGTAGTCATCAATTAGTAGAAAAGCAGTCAGTAAGAAGAAAGGAAAGAATGTATTTCGGTAGGTCGTAATGGGTAATATCTAAGAAGGAGGAAAGCCGAAGGCTCTATAAATATAGGAAAATGGGGGTAGCGCCGAGACACTAAGCAGTGGCCCATTTTACCCCACTACAATATATTAGTAACGTAGGGGATTATAAGAAAAGGATTATAAGAAAGGATTATAGACTATATTTTAATAGTTAAAGACAACGGTAAGCTAAGGCTCTATACGTTAAATCCTATACTAAAAGCTTCTATAGAATTATACTAGAACATTAAATTGCTTATAATATTTGCGATTAATTATAGACTGGTATAAAGACTTAGAAATAGAGCATAAAAATTCTTATATTAACCTATATTAGGAAAACATAGAGTATAAAGGATTTAAATATAAGGGAACTTTATAGATAGATTATAGAAGAGACGAATTCTTAAGGAGGTAAGGCCTCTGGGATTGTAGAGACTCTATATACTACGGATATATGCCTTTAGTACGTAACTAGTGACCATATAAGGGGCGTCTGGGGGTTATATTAAGGGCAACCTAAGGTAACTACAATAATATCCCTTATAGTTATACAGCTAAGCACTTATAAGTCAGTATCTATAATTAACACAATTAGCAGTAGCGGTTCTCTACTCCCCACCTTCTTAATTTAGAAGGCGTAATACTACTAAAAAGGATAGTATTATATTAGTAAGCAAAATAAGAGCCTTTGCGGATATATACATACTACTTCCCCTAGTAGGTAGATAGACAACTCCTTAGGCCTATATTACATTAAATATTATAATAAGCATATAAGACACCTTATAAAAGATTCTAATGGTAGAATATAGTAATATCGCATGCTTTTAATGGATAATTACTTAAGCCACCCTGCCTGGCAATTTGTTAAGTATGCGCTTATGCGTAAGATCGTCCTAGTAGCTCTACCACCTTATTTAACTTATAAGCTTTAACCACTAGATATAGGTTGTTTCGGGCTACTCTCTTACTACTATAGGAAGTAAATAGGTGGCTTCTATTAATATAGCCACTTAGGCATTAATAAGATTTTTTTTAAAGCTCTACCCAAGGCGCGCATATAGGCATTTACCCCTAATACGATCTGCAGCGCCTAGAAAGCTATAGGCCTTCTACATTATAATCTTACTGCTATCTTAAAGACTCTTACCTATATAGAGCTTTCTAAAGGCTAGAATATAGAGGAATTAAATACAGTTAACTTAGAGGGAGTATAAGGAAGAAACTACTTTACTAGAGCTTAGCGTTACTAATATTAAGTAGAGCTATTCTAAGCCCTAGTAGGTATAATTAGGATCGGGCTTACCTCTCTTATATATTTAGATACAACCTATAGCCTATAGATGGGTGGATTAACAAGTCGTTAATATAGAGGGGGACATTGTAGGAATATAGTAGTCGCCTATGCAATTGGTCGGCGCGCAGGTCTATATCACCACCATAATATAGTTAAATTAATTCAAGTAATATCGCGATCGAAATAGAAATATAAAGGCTTTAATTTGGCCTATTTAAAAAATATATAAGCTCGTTATTAATTTTATTAACCCGAGGTATAAATGGTCTATACTTTCGGGTCCTAGGATTTAAACTCCCGCCAAGCTAACTTCTAATTGGTTAGATAAAAAAGCCCACGTAGTAAGTTGTAGCACACTCTACGTAACAAACTTGAAAATATCTTAGTATTACACCTTCCTTTTTGTTAACACCTTTATTAATACTACTATAATTTAGTATAGCAAGTGCCATATCCATAAGCCCCGCCTTAGCTTTATTAAAGACGGCCCTTTAAATAAGCTTTAAAAGCTATACTAGTTATATTGGTTAAAGGCGCGTCTTCCCTATATATTACTTTTTTAGATCTCTAAATATAATTTAAATAAACAGAGAGCTCTTATAGAGTTAGGTTCTACTACTAAGACTTACCCTATAAGGCGCTAGCAAACTACTCTACCTAAAAATAATACCAAGAATGCCTTCCTGCCTCGCGGCTAGAATAGCTAAGATACCCCTAAAATAGCTTAACGGCGGAAGATAATTAGGGCAATATAATGGGAGTACCACATTCTTAATCGGCGGGGTAAAGCTTACTCGCCTACTCCTCCGCTATATACTATAGATAAAGCTCTATATAGTAGAAGATGTACCCTAGATAGCCTAAATACGTCCTTACTAGAACTAGCTCCTATACCTACTCTACTACTAATACCACCTTCCTCGTGGCAAGCTCTAACTACGGCTATATTACTACCTGTTTTAGCTATTAATTAAAAGCAAATTAAGAGGTTTAGGAGTATACTATAGGCTAAATATATAGAGACGTGCAGTTATTATAAGGAGCGGTAGTTCTAAATAGGCCTAGCTATGGAGGGTAACAATATAGATATATATAAAGCCTATATTAAGGACGCCAATAGCCTTAAGAATCTAACCCTTCCTCCCCTATTTAGTAAAAGCAGTAGGCTTAACCCGGGGCCTATTCCTAGCTTCCTACCTATACTTACCGCAATAGAGGAGCTTTTAATTACGCGCGCATATATTTATCTGCAAGTCGGGAGTGTACGTAGCCAGTAATATTGCTATACTGGCTACGTTTACTACTTTGGCTAGAATATACTAAAGACCTAAAGGTAGCTACTATAACTACTTACTAAACTTAATGTGCTGGTTATAAGGCCTATAGTAATAGAGGGTGGTAAATACCTAAGTCGGCGGTTCGCCAAACGGTATACCGTAAGGCGCTTTACTATAGTACTATAGCTTTACTTTCTAAAGGTTAATTATCCTAATTATCGCGATATTAAAATATATAGTACTTAACTTACCAGCTTACCTAAAAATGGCTCTATATTAAATTAGCTACCTTATATTAATAAGTTGGAGTTAGATTCTAGTGGCCCAACGGCTTACCTTACTACTCCTATATAACGTCTTTCTACTATTAATCCTCTATCTACTAAGCTTGGTAGTAATGTACTAAATGGCAAATTTAATAACAATATACTAGATACTTTAGTTCCTAATCTAGTACCTAACCTTAATAAATTAGAGCTTTTAGGTTGTAAGGTTTAACACTAATAAGACCTATAAATGGGCCTAAAAGTTCCTACTATATAACAGACACCTCTCTCTAAGCGATTAGCTAGCTTTATTATACGCGGCGCCTTTTATACTCTATTTCCTTATAGTAAAGCCGGTTTTAACATGCTAAAAAGCCGTATAGTTACCCTAGCTACGTACGATAAGCATATGCTTAAGTATTAGAACGGCCAGTTTAGCCGCTACCCCTTATTTTACTACTACGTGTTTAATTAGATTATAAAAGAGCAAGCCCTTAACGCCACCCGCTTCCTTTACAGCCGATTAAATAAAAATAGTCTATCTTTAGATAAGCTTAGTAATCTTATAAATAGTAGTAGAGGTAACTAGATTCTAAGTAAAATTATATAGTATACACGGAAGCTTAAAGGTATTAGGCCTTACTAGAAGCAGAAGAGAAATAAGCTTACGGCTTATACTAAAAATATTAAGAGCGGGTCTCTATTCTTTACACTTAGCGCTATTAATCTATATTAGTATAATCTACACTCTTATATACCTCTATTTAACGAATATAAGACTACTAATAAGGCTTAGCGCTACTGGATTACTTCTTAGAATCTTAACGATAATCCGCATATTACTACTTATTAGCTATATCGCCGCTTTAAATTGTTTAGGAAGCACGTGCTTATAAGTCTATTTAATAGCACTAACTTTTAGTCTTAATATAAGTAGTAGGTGCGAGGTAGTGGCTATATATATAGCTTCTTATAGAGTTTAATAGCCCTAAGGCTAGATCTGTTAACTAGTAAATTAAGAGCGGCTTTTGCTAAGTACTAGGCCACTTTTATATCTGTAATAAATTCTAATTAATCTAGACCTCCTAATCTTTAGTATTCTGCTACTCTTATCTATAAAGAATAGCTTAATACTAGTAAGCTTTTTACTACCTACCTTAATCGATTTTAACGGCACTATAATTATAC
>Ga0307515_10018869_pt1 | contig 12451 bp, 9 predicted proteins | sample 17_EM_MG_FD_194513 | JGI IMG/M metagenome (GOLD analysis project Ga0307515, IMG submission 194513) | Populus trichocarpa ectomycorrhiza microbial communities from riparian zone in the Pacific Northwest, United States - 17_EM | ecosystem: Host-associated > Plants > Roots > Unclassified | place...
TGCTTACACGGACCGCACCATTCGGCCCAGAAATCCACGAGCACCGGGCCGTCGGCCTGCAGCACGTCGCGTTCGAAGGACTCGTCGGTCACCGTCACGGTGCTCATATCGTCTGCTCCATCAGGGCGCCGCTCAAGACGGCGCGTTCATGTCGAAGCCCGCGAGTCGTCGCGAGCGCTTAAAGAAGATGTAGGGGCGCGTTCGCCGCCCGGCAACGGCCTAGCCGATCCGCCGCAGGGCCTCGGCCATCACCTTTTCTGGAACCGGCATCAGTTTGGGACCGTCCGTCCACACCAACGCCGCCTCCACCGGGCGGTCAGGGAACACCTCGCGCAGCACCGCCACATAGACCGCCATCTGAGCCAGATAGGCTTGGTCGGCGTCCTCGATGCTGGCTGGGGCGGGCCGATTGGTCTTGTAGTCGACGACCAGGACGCGCTCGCTTGTCACCACCAACCGATCGACCCGGCCAGAGATCGCCAGGCCTTTCGGCAGCAGGGGACTGGTCCCCGCCAACGCTACCTCGGCCCGTGAGCCAAGGCCGAACACGGCGGCGAAGCGGCTATCTTCAAGCACGCCAAAAGCCGCGCTCGCCATTTCACCGCGCTGGTCGTCGGAGAGATCACGCTCGGCGGCCAGCAGCCGGACACCTGCCGCGCGGCGTTCGGTCGGGGCGATGTCGGGCAGGATCTGCAACAGCCGGTGGATGATCTCGCCGCGTCGATAGCGACCCAGGCCCTCGACCTTGGCCAGGGGCGAGGGGGCCGGGGCGCGGCTGTCGGCCTCGTCCTCGATCCGCGACGGAGCGGCGTAGCGGGCGGTGGCCGGTTCAGGCCTGGCCGAGCCTATGGTCCACGCGGCCAGGGGCGTGGAAACCGCCAGCGCCTCGGCTTCTCGCGGCAAGGTCTTGGGATCGGGTCCGTAGCGCAGGATCGGCGCGTCGGGATCGCCGATCTCGCGGACGTCGGGGGCGATGTCGGCATGGGCGAAGGCCGCCTTCGCCGCTGCGTACCAGCCGCCGACATTCTCGTCCTTGGTGCGGGCGTCTATACGGCCGCACAAAACGAGGCGATCCCGAGCCCGGGTCAGCGCCACGTAATAGAGCCGCAGGGCCTCCTCGGCCTCCTTCTTGTCGCGCAGGTCGCGGGCGGCGGTCGAAGCGGCGCAGTCGGCGCTCTTGCCCGTGGACCACAGGACCCCGCCCCCCTGCGTGGCCAACAGGGGCGAGCCGCCCGCGCCGCGCTTTACCGTGGTCTCGGGCAGGAAGACGATCGGCGCCTCCAGGCCCTTGGAGCCATGAGCGGTCATCACCCGCACCTCGCGGCGGGCCCCTTCCATCTCGCGCTTGACGATGATGTCCAGGGCCGCGAAGTCGGCGACCAAGGCCTCCAGGTCGCGGATGTTGCGTTGCTCGGCGTCCATCACCTGGGCCAGGAACTCGTCCAGCGCCTCGTCGGCCTCGCCGCCCAGCCGGGTCAGCACCTTGGCGCGGTTGGAGAGGCCGGCGTCGTCGACCTTGCCCAGCAGCGCAGCGAAGAACTCGAAGGGTTGGCGCTTGCGGCCCTCGACCAGGGCCCAGGCCAGCAGGTCGCGAGCAGCGGTCCAGCGGGGGGTCTCATCGGCCCGGTTCGACAGCGCGCCCCACAGGGTCAGCGGGCGCCGGTCCTTGGCCAGGGCGTAGACGTCTTCGTCGAAGAGGCCACAGAACGGGCTCTTCAGCAGGGCCGCCAGGGTCAGGTCGTCGTCGGGGAACAGCACGAAGCGGCCCAGGGCCAGCAGGTCGTCGAAGGCGATGTGGGCCGACAGGGACAGCCGGTCGGCGCCGGCCACCGGCACGCCGCGCCGCTTCAAGGCGCGGATGATCTCCTCGAACAGCACCTTGCGGCGACGCACCAGGATCAGGATGTCGCCGGCATGGACCGCGCGGCGCGCCTTGGTCTCCTTGTCGTGAACCTCGTCGCCGCGCGCCAGGATGCCGGCGATCTCGGCGGCGATGGATTCCGCGAGGCGGCGGTTGGCGCTGTGCTCGGTCTCGGCGTCGAGCGGCGCCTCCCAGGCGTCACGCTCTTCGCCAGGGCGCTCGCGGGTCAGGGGCCAAAGGTCGACGCAGCCGGGACCGTCGGTGCGGAAGGGCTGGTGGCGAACCACGTCGTCGCCGGCCGGCGGCGGTACGCCCTCGCGGGTGGCGGGATCCGAGAACAGGGCGTCGACGAAGCTCAGTACCTCCCGCGTCGAGCGGTACGAGACGGTCAGCGGCACGCCCATGCCGACCTGACCCACGGCCTCGATCTGGGCGATATAGCCCTGGGTCTCGATCAGCAATCGCTGCGGATCGGCGCCTTGGAACGAATAGATCGACTGCTTCTCGTCGCCGACCACGAACAGGGTCCGGGTGTCGCGGGCCTTGCGCCAGCCGCCCGCGCCGGCCCCAGCGAAGAAGTCGGCGGTCAGGGCCCGCAGGATCGCCCATTGGTCGGGGGCGGTGTCCTGGGCCTCGTCGAGCAGGATGTGATCGACCCCGCCGTCCAGCTTGTAGAGCACCCAGGCCGCGTCGACCTTTTCGGTCAGCAGCACACGGGTGCGTTCGATCAGGTCGGCGAAGTCCAGCGCCCCCCGCGAGGCCTTCTCGTTGGCGTGGGCCAGGATGTAGAGCGACGCCAGCCTCAGCGCCCCGGCCGTGTCGTGGGCCACGCCGGCGGCGCGGACCTGCTGGCGAACGAACGACAGGCGGTCGGTTTCTTCCAGCAGCGCCTCGCGCAGGTCCTCCCGCGACTTGAACGTCGTGGTGGTCTGCAGGTGCTTGCGGGGATCCTCCTTGTCGGTGAACAGGGCGCGGAGGGCGTCGTCGAAATCCCGGCTGGCCAGGGTGACGCGCAGCCGGGCGGCGTGCTCGGTGTCGCGGGCCTTGCCGCTGGACTCCAGCAGGCTGGCGCAGGCTTCCCAAAGGTCGGTATCGAGCTCGTCCATCGCCTCGGCGGCGACCGCTTCGGGATCGGTGGGCTCGTCGAAGCCGCAGACACGCCAGACATCGTCGATGGCGCCGGAGAGGCCGCCATGCCGGCCCAGATAGTCGGCGATGGCGCCGCGCCGGATCTCGAACGTGCCGAACATCGACTCGAAGGCCGCGAAGTCCAGGGCCACCGAGAACCGCGCATAGGCGATCGCGAACGGATCGTCGTGGGTGTCGACATAGGTCGCCACCGTGCGGCGGGCGGCGCGAGCCACGGCCGAGGCGGCCGAGTCGTCCATCACCGTGAAGCCGGGCGACACCCCGGCCTCCAGCGGGAAGCGCCGCAGCAGCTTTTCGCAGAAGGCGTGGATGGTCTGGATCTTCAGGCCGCCGGGGGTTTCCAGGGCCTGAGCGAAGAGCGCGCGGGCTTCGGAAAGCTTGCCGGCGTCGAAGACCGCGTCGGGCTCGCCCACGAGCTCCGAGAGCTCCTTGCGCAGATCGGCGTCCGCCGTGACCGACCACTTGCCGAGACGCTGGAAGAGGCGGCTCTGCATCTCGGCCGCCGCGGCCTTGGTGTAGGTCACGCAAAGGACGGCTTCTGGCTTGGTCCTGTTCAGCAGCAGGCGCGCGACCCGGTCGATCAGGGTCTTGGTCTTGCCCGAGCCGGCATTGGCGGTGACGAAGGCGCTGATCGCCGGATCGGCGGCGATGCGTTGGGGATCCGGAGCGGTCATTCGCCCTCCCCATCGTCGCCGCTGGTCGACCATTCGAACACCCGCGCCAGGTGGGCGTAGTCGCCGGGGTGGTCTTTCACGAACTGCGGGGCGGTGCGCGAGCGATAGGGCTGGGCTGGGTCGTCGTAGCGGGTGATCAGGGTGCGCAGGCCGTCCAGGGCCTGGAAGGCGGCGTGCTCGCTGTCGGCGCTGGTGACGCGCACTTCCTCGAGGCCCGCGGGCCTGCGGCCCGTAACGCGGACATAGGTCAGGTCGCCCGGCTTGCGGCCTTGCAGATCGGGGAAGCCGCCGTTCAGCAGGATCGCCGCCGTCAGGGTCAGCTGCGGCGAGAAGCCGGTCTCGACCTGCTTCTTGCTCGGTGCTGCGCCGGTCTTGTAGTCGAGGATGTGGGCCAGGCCGTCGGCGGTGGGCTCGATGCGGTCGGCCTTGGCGGTCAGGGTGAACGCGCGGCCGCCGATGTCGAAGGTCAGGCGGCCCTCGGCCTCTACGATGATCGCTTCGGCCTTGGCGCGGCGGTCACGCTCCCAGTCCGCCACCCAGGCGGCGGCTTCCTTGGCCAGGGCGCGTTCACGGGCCAAGGCGGTGGGCGGCATGCCGGCCGAGACCAGCTCGCTCATATAGAGCGCCTCGAAAATGGCCGAGGCGTCCGTAGGGACTGACCCCGGGTGGCGCTCGGCGAACTTCTCGAACGCCGCGTGGATGGCGGTGCCGCGCGCCCGGGCCTCGACAGGCTCGTCGGGACGCTCCAGCGGATAGAGCTTGAGGATGTCGCGGGCCCAGACGGCGTAGGGGTCGCGGGTCAGGGCTTCGACTCGGGTGACGGCCATCTGGCGCGGACGGTCGGCGACCGGCGGGGTCGGGGCCGGGCGGGCATAGGGCGCATAGGTCCCGGGCGCGTCGAGGGCGCGGGCCCAGTCCAGGGCGTCGCCCCGTTGCGGCAGTTTCAGCCCGGCGCCGCTGGCCAGGGTCTTCAACCGCCACAGCCATCGGGACTCGACGGCGGGGGCGCCGCCGCGTCGCTCGCAATGGACCAGGATGACGTCCGGCGCGCTGGCGGCCTGGGCGAAGTCGTGGGCGGTCAGACCCACCCGGCGCTCGGGTGGCGGCAGGCCCAACTTCTCGCGCATCGGTCGCGACAGGAACGGATCGATCGGCGCGCCCTGTGGCCAGACGCCTTCCTCCAGCCCGGCTAGCACCAACCGGTCGGCGCGCACCAGACGCGCCTCGATGGCCCCCAGGATCCGCAGGCGCGGATGGGTGGCGCCGCCGACCCGCAGGGTCTCCTCGTTGACCAGCCGGTCGAGGATGTCGGCGAAGGCCTGGGGCTTGGCGTCAGGCAGGACGACGCCGTCGTCGATCAGGGCCGAGAGAAGGGAGCCCAGGCACTCGCCGGCCGAGCCGATCCACAGCCGATCGGGACCGGTCAGGGCTTCCAGGGCTTCGGTGAGAGCCAAGGCGGCCTTCGCGGGTGGGGCCAACTCGTCGATGTAAGGCGCACCGGCGTGGGCCACGGCGGCCAGCAGGCGCTGGGCCAGGGTCTCGGCGTTGGGATGCCCGGTCAGTCGCTCAAGCAGCGCCTCGGCCGAGCGCGGCGCGGGGCCGCGCAGGCCCTTCAGTTCCAGCGTGGTCGAAGCTTCGAGGTCGTCTTCGGCGCGGACCAGCGGATGCTTGGCCAAGGCCAGCAGGCGCACGGGGTCGAGTGGCTCGGCGACCAGGCCGGCCAGGTGCTGGGCCAGGATCGCGGCGGGGCTGGCGGCCAGGGGGGCGCCGGCCGAACTGTCGGGGATCACGCCCCAGCGCAGCAGGCGGGCATTGACTCGGCGGGCCAGGGTCTGGTCGGGCGTGACCAGGGCGGCGGTCTGACCCGGCGTTTCAAGCGCTTCACGCAGCAGCAAGGCGCAGGCGCTGGCGGCCTCCTCCTCGGTGCGGGCCGAAATCAGCGACAGGCCCTTGAGGCCCTCGGCGACAGGGTCGAGATCCGGCGCCTCGGCCCGCAGGCTCTCGATCTGGGCCAGCCAGTCGGCGGTGGCCTCGGCCGGACGCAGGGCTTCGTTGACGATCCGCCGGCGCCAGCGACCCCGGCTGTCGGTTTCGGGAAACCAGGGGCGGACATCGGCGCGGGTGATGCCGGCGCGGTCGAGCAGGCGGCGCATGGCGCCCTGCGGATGCTGCTCGCCGACCTTGTCCCAGGCGCTTTCGGCCAGGTCCTCGTCCAGGCCCGGCAGCACGACCGCGCCCAGCGGGGCGGCGGCGACCACGCGCAGCAGGTCGGCGGTAGCGGGGGCCGTGCCGGTCGAGCCGGCGGCGACCAGCACCTCGCTCGGCGGATGCTCGGTCCAGCGCTTGGCGAGGGCGCGCAGCAGCAAGACGCGGCGGTCGGCGACGTCGATCAGACCCAGCTCTTTCAGCCGCGCGGGCCAGGCGGCCAGCACCGCCTTCAGGAACCGGGCCGAGACCTGCCAGTGCTGGGCCAGATCGCCGTCGGCCAGGCCGTCGAGTTTGCCCTCGGTCTCGATCTCCTCGATCCGGCAGCTGTCGAGGAAGTCCGACAGGGCCTTGGCCATCTCCAGCGCCTGAGACGCGCCAGGGGTGAAGGTCAGAAGGTTCGCGTGATCGACGACGATCCGAGCCAACTCGAACCGGCGGCGGCGCGAGCTGATGGCCGGCGGCAAATCCAGGGCCAGGTCGCCGGGCTCGAACGGCGGCTCGCCCTCGTCCAGGTCGCCCAGCGGTCGGATCTGCGGCAGCAGCAGAGCCTTGCCGTCGCTGGCGGCCAGTAACGCGTCGGCCACCGCGCGGGCGCCGCGTCGTGTCGGAGTCAGCAGGGTCGCGCGGGGCAGGGCCTCGGGACCCATATGCGACAGAGCGGCGAGAAAGCCCCGGGCCAGATCGTCCACGAACGGACGGTGGGCCGGGATCGAGAACCAGCGCGGCCCCTCGCGGTCAAAAGGGCCGCCGAAGGTCATTTCAGCCGAGCCTCGGCCAGGTCGCGCGCGCCGGGGTCGCCGACATGCATCCACAGGCCTTCCGGCGAGACGCCGTGCACGCGGTGGTCGGCGGCCAGACCCTTCCAGATCGGCAGAAGCGAGAACGGACCCTCGGGACCTTCCGCCGTGATCGCCGGCTTGCAGATGTGGACGCCGACATAGACCAGCGGCGCGGCTTCGCCCGGGTTCTTGAAGCGCACCACGCCATCGTCGAGGAACACGTCGCCGCTGTCGTGGAAGCCTAGCGACCCGGCGGTCGAGGCCAGCAGCAGGCAGACGTCCATCCGATCCGGATCCCAGGCCGCCGCGACGGCGTCGAGGGCGGGAGCGCCGCTTTCGATCCAGACGGAGTCGATATTGGCCACCCACACCGGGCCGTCACCCAGCAGCGGCAGGGCGTGCTTGACGCCGCCGCCGGTCTCCAGCGCCTGGGGACGCTCGTCGGAGATGACGATGCGGGGACCCAGGCCCTTGGCCTGGCGGGCGGCCAGGTGGGCTTCCACCAGGTCGGCGAAGTAGTGGACATTGACCACGGCGGTCTCGACCCCGGCCTCGACCAGGCGGTCGAGCATGTGGTCGATCAAGGCGCGACCGGCTAGCTCGACCAGAGCCTTTGGCCGGTCGTCGGTCAGCGGACGCATGCGGGTGCCCAGGCCGGCCGCCAGGACCATGGCGATCTTGGGAGCGGTGGTCATGCGCGGGCCTCGACTGGAACGTGGATGTCGAACCAGGCTTTCATGTGCGCCAGCGCAGGGTCGGCCAGGCAGACGTCGAGATAGGTCCACAGGCGCGGCATGAACTGCTCGTAGCGGGGCTTGCCGTCGCGGGTCACTAGGCGGGCGAAGATGCCCAGGATCCGCGCGATGTTGAGCGCGCCGAGCGCGTGATAGTCAGCCAGGAAGGCGGTACGATCCAACTCCGGCCGGGCGGCCAGATAGCGATCCAGGCACACAGCCTCGCGCTCTGGCGAGACGGTGCGGCGGGCGTCGTGCAGCAGCATCGACAGGTCCCAGGCCGGGTGGGCCAGGACCGCGTCCTGGAAGTCGAGCAGGCCGACCTTCGCCGCGCCGTCGCGCTCGGGCAGCCAGATCAGGTTCTCGGCGTGATAGTCGCGGTGGCAGAACACCGTGGCTTCCGCCTCGCCCTTGGCGCGGATCGGCGCCCAGATCGCTTCCCACTCGGCGAGGGCGGCGGCGCCGAACGTGACGGGCCGGAACTTGGGCAGCCACTCGGTGAAGATGTCGTGGGCGGTCTTCAGGGCCAGGTCGTCATAGGTCAGCAACGGCCAGGTCGAGCCGTCGAAGTCCAGCACGCCCGGCGTGGAGGCCGCGTGCAGGGCTAGTAGGCCGTCGATGGCGGCGTCGTAGAGCGGGGCCTCGTCGGTCCCGGTCTCGATCAGGCGGGCATAGAGGTCGTCGCCCAGGTCTTCGAGGACGGCGAGTCCCGCGGCCGGATCTGCGGCCAGCACCTTGGGAGCCGACAGGCCCTGGGCGTTCAGCCAGCCGGCGCAGGCGACGAAGGCGTCCACCCGGCCGGCGGCCAGGCGGGCCAGGGCGTTGTAGCCCAGCGCCGCGCGCTCGGCCGGCGTGGCGTCCGGCGGGCAGGGCGCGGTCTCGACCGAGGGCGGCTGGTCCATGAAGATGAAGCTGACGCCGCCTTCACGGTGAAGGCGCTCATAGGAGCGGGTCGAGGCGTCGCCACCCAGGCTCTCGCGGCGGACGTCGCCATAGCCGTGGGCCTCAAGAAACGCGGCCTTGGCCGTCTCGCGCTCAGAACTCAAGGGTGCGTCCTTCGAAATCGCCATGCCGGGTGATCGTGACGCGTCGCGCGTCGCCGTCGAGGGCGATGTCTATATCGAGCCGGTTGAGCGGCAAACGCCCTTCCAGCCTCTGGGGCCACTCAATCAGCGCGACGCCTTCGTCCAGGGCTTCGTCGAGGCCGATCTCATAGGCCTCGTCGGGATCGCTGAGGCGATAAAGGTCGAAATGGGCCAGGGGGAAGGCGGCGGTCTCGTAGAACTGCACCAGGGTGAAGGTCGGGCTGGGGACCTCTTCGTCGGGCGTGGTCAGGGCGCGGACCAGGGCGCGGGCCAGGGTCGACTTGCCGGCCCCCAACGGTCCGGTCAGGCAGAGGGCGTCGCCGGGCCGCAGGGCGGCGGCGAGCGCGCGGCCGAGATCCTGGGTGGCGGCCTCGTCGGCCAGGAAGAGCGGGGCGAGGCGGAGAGAACTCAAGTCAGACAACCTTCGGGCTGCTCGGGGAGATCCCGCTCCACATAGCGCTTCAGGACCTCGGTGGCTTCCCCCGTATCGGCCGGCAGCGAGGCCGGATCGATGGGCCGGCCGACGATCAACGCGAACCGGCGGCCGGACTTGTTGAGCAGCTCGTGGAAGAGGGTGATGTCGCGCAGCTCGCGGGAGACCCTGTCGAACAGGTGGAACAGGGTCGACCACGGCCCGGCGACATGGATTGGCACGATCGGCGCGTCGTACTTGCGGGCGATCGACACGGCCGAGGCCGCCCACGGCGGGTCGGCCAGCAGGCCGTCCGGACCGCGCTTGGCCAGGCGACCGGCCGGGAAGATCATCAGAGCGCGCTCGGCCTCCAGGGCGTCGCGGGTCATCTGCAGGGTCAGGCGCATGCGCTCGCGGCTGCGCTTGGCCTCGACCCACTCGACCGGGATCAGCACCTCATCGAACCGGGCGCACACCCGGTGGGCGTCGGCGTTGGCGTAGAACATGATGTCGGGACGAGCGGCCTTCAGGGCGTCATAGACGGCCACGCCGTCGGCGATGCCGGTGGGATGGTTGGCGACGATGACCACGCGGCCGGTCTTGGGCAGGTTTTCGAGGCCTCGGATCGAAACCTCCAGGGCGAGCAGTCGCGAGACATGCTCCAGCGCCGCGTGACCGCCGATGCCGGTGATGGCGTCGACCATCCGGCGGGCCTTGTCGTAGCCGAGCAGGGCGTGGAGCGGCGGACGGACCAGCGGCCAGAGCGCCGAGCCGGTCAGGCCGGGCGCGCGCTCGGCGATCAGGGTGTCGACGATGTGCCGCTCTGGGTGGAGCTCGGAGACCTTGAGCATCCCATGAGCTTAGGAGGCGTTGTGGTTCGTGTCAGGATATTTGACGCGAGCCTCTCGCCGGTTGAGCTTAGGGTCGCGTCGCCACGGGAGCGCTGGAATGAAGAAGTTCATGCGGGGGGCGATCGCCCTCCTGGTTCTGGCCGTCATCGCGGCGGGCGCCTATGGCTACTGGAACATCGAGCTGCGCTGGCGGCCCAAGACCATCACCAAGCACCAGGCCGAGATCGCCAAGATCCTGCAGGAGTCCGGCTGGGTCTCGCCCGGCCTGCCGGGTCCCAAGTTCTACATGGTCAGCTTCCGCACCTGCCCCGACTGCGTGCGCTTCAAGGCCGAGGAGTTTCCCAGGCTGCACAAGGTCGGCGTAGACACCCGGGTGATCGAGGTGGCCCGCGCCGACAAGAACGGCGTGCCGAAGTCCACGCCGGTCGAGCGCGCCACGGTGGCCGAGCTGTGGGTCAACCGCAGCTGGTCGTTGGCCGAGACCTGGGATGCGACCCCGGTCGAGGCCTGGACCGCGCCTGGGATCAAGCCCGCCGACGGTGACATCGCCCGCACGGCGGTCATCGAGGCCGGCCGCGCCAATGTCGAAAAGCTCGTACCGCTGATGAAGGACAACGGGATCAGCTTCGCCTGGCCGCTGATGGTCTGGTGGACCAAGGACGGCCAGATGCGGGCCTGCGCCTGCGAGAAGCGCGAGACCTATCGGTTCGTGCGGAAAGAGCTGGGAGCCTAAGACTCGCCCCCTCCGGGCCACTTCGTGCCCCTCCTCCCCCATAGGGGGAAGATGAGGTCGGCGCGGTCCATCTTCCCCCTATGGGGGAGGAGCGCGTCAGCGCGGAGGGGGCGAGGGCGTGAGCGACCCCTTCCCCTGTCGCGCTCCACGCGCTAACCGCAGTCTCGATGCCGACATCTCTCCGCACCGCCTATCGCGAGCGCCTGGCCCAGGGCGAGATCCGCCCCGACGCCGCCCAGGCCGCCGCCGTCGACGCCCTGTCGCGGCTGGAGGCTGATCTGGACTCGGCCGGCGAGCCAGGCTTCTCGCTGTTTGGCCGCAAGCCCAAGAGCCAGCGCGGCGTCTATCTGTGGGGACCCGTCGGGCGCGGCAAGTCCATGCTGATGGATCTGTTCTTCGAGTCGGCGCCGATCGCCCGCAAGCGCCGCATCCACTTCCACGCCTTCATGGCCGAGGTCCACGCCCATATCGACGCCTGGCGCAAGGGCGACGCCGCCGAGCGCAAGGCGCGGTTCGGCCAACACAAGGGCGATGACCCGATCGCCCCGACCGCCGACCTGATCGCCGGTCAGGCGCGGCTTTTGTGCTTCGACGAGCTGCAGGTCACCGACATCGCCGATGCGATGATCCTGGGCCGGCTGTTCGAAGCCTTGTTCGCCCAGGGCGTCACCCTGGTGGCCACATCGAACCGGCCGCCGGACGACCTCTACAAGGACGGCCTGAACCGCCAGCTGTTCGTTCCCTTCATCGAGATGCTGAAACAGGCGCTCGACGTGGTGGCGGTGCGCGGACCGGTGGACTTCCGGCTGGACCGCCTGCGCGCCGCGCGCACCTGGCTGTCGCCCAACGACAAGGCCTGTCAGACCGAGTTCGAGCGGCTGTGGGCCGACATGCTGGACGGCGCGCCCGAGACCGGCGCGACGTTGGAGGTGCTGGGCCGCAAGATCCGCCTGCCGCGCGCTGCCGGCGGCATGCTGCGCTCGTCCTTCGCCAGCCTGTGCCAGCAGGCCCTTGGGCCGCAGGACTATCTGGCCCTGGCCGAGCGCTTCCACACGGTGTTTCTGGAAGACATCCCGCGCCTGACGCCCGAGCGGCGCGACGCGGCCAAGCGCTTCAACACCCTGATCGACGCGCTGTACGAGGCCGACGCCAAGCTGGTGGCCCTGGCCGACGCCGAGCCCGAGTCCCTGTATCCGGCCGGCGACGGATCCTTCGAGTTCGAGCGCACGGTCTCGCGCCTGCAGGAAATGCGCTCGGCCGACTATGTCGCCCGGGTTCGGGATTAGGAGTGATCATGAGCGTCAAGGACCGGATCAGAATCCACGAAACCAAGCTGCTGTCCGACAACTGGTACGTCTTGAAGACGACCGCGTTCGACTGGAAGCGCCGTGACGGGACCTGGCAGACCCAGCATCGCGAGCACTATGACCGGGGCAACGGCGCGGTGCTGCTGCCCTACAACCTGGCCGCCCGCACGGTGCTGCTGGTCAAGCAGTTCCGCTATCCGGCCTTCGTGAACGGCTATGACGACCTGCTGATCGAAGCGGCGGCGGGGCTGCTGGACGACGCCGAGCCCGAGGTCCGCATCCGCGCCGAGGTCGAGGAGGAGCTGGGCTATCGCCTCGGCGAGGTGCGCAAGGTGTTCGAGGCCTTCATGAGCCCAGGCTCGGTGACCGAGATCCTGCACTTCTTCGTGGCCGAGTACGACGCGGCGATGAAGGTCTCCGACGGGGGAGGGCTGGAGTCCGAGGGCGAGGAGATCGAGGTGCTCGAGCGGACGATCGACGAAGCCCTGGCGATGATCGCCGACGGCGAGATCCGTGACGCCAAGACCATCATGCTGCTGCAGTACGCGGCCCTGAACCTGTTTCGCGCCTAGTTGGCGCGACAAGACAACGCGTTGCCGATGAAGGGCTGAGAACGTTTCTCAACAAGGGCGCTCGCGTTGACACCCCCAACGTCGCG
>Ga0307515_10018870_pt1 | contig 12451 bp, 11 predicted proteins | sample 17_EM_MG_FD_194513 | JGI IMG/M metagenome (GOLD analysis project Ga0307515, IMG submission 194513) | Populus trichocarpa ectomycorrhiza microbial communities from riparian zone in the Pacific Northwest, United States - 17_EM | ecosystem: Host-associated > Plants > Roots > Unclassified | place...
TGAAGGCCGACGAGGTCGGGTCGGCGGTCAGGTCGCCCCGCAGGGCGCGCCAGCGCTCGCGCGGCACGGCGTCCTTCCAGCCCAGGACGCCCAGGGCCTGGTCGACGCCGAGCAGTGGTCGGTTGGGCGGCGGCGGCAGGCCCCGGTCGCGATAGGCATAGGCCTCGGCGCCGTCCACGCGGCTGAGGTCGTCGATATCGGTGAAATCGCTGAACCGGTCGATCAGGCCGGCGCGCTGGTCGGGCGGCACGCCCAGCTCGGCCATCAGTCGCGCCATCGACGCCTGGGGCAGGTTGTCCAGATTGATCATGCCCGCCTCGTCCTGCAGCGCGATGCGCAAGGACGGCGCCGCGGCCGGCCGGTAAGCCGTGCCGTCGGCGGCGAGGCGCGGGTCGGCGCGGCGGCCCAGGTCGGGAATGTCCAGGCCCCTGGCCGTCGGGGCGCCGACGGCGGCGGCGTAGGCGGCGTGGGCCTCCAGGCTCAGGGCCTGGGTCTCGAAGCGGCTCAGGTCCACGGCGCGTCGCGTCTGGTCGAGCAGGCTGTCCAGCGCCAGGATGGCGACCAGGAACACCAGGGTGACGATCGCCGTCACGGCCAGCACGGCGGGGAGGGCGAAGCCTCGTTGGGCGGCGGGAGCGGTCATAGCTCGGGCGCGCCTCCCGAAGGCGCGGCGGCGGTCGGCGTGGCCGGCTGCAGGTCCGGCCGGCCGGAGGTCGCCCGCTCGACGACCTCGATCCGCCCGTCGTCGGTGGCCAGCCGGACATAGACCGTGCGTTCGCGGGGGCTCTGAGTCCCGGCGGTCAGTTCCGGGGTATCGCGCCAGGCGTCCCGCCACTGCTGGCCGTCGTCGGAATAGCTGAAGCGGGCGCGGCGCGGGCGCAGATCGACCAGCGCGGTCGCTGGACCGCCGTCCGCCCGGCAGGTGACGACATCGCCCTCGCCATCACCGACCAGGGTGATCGTCACGCGGCCCAGCGGCCCCGAACCGGCGCAGGGCGTGGCGGCGGCCAGCACGGCCGGGCCGCTGAAGCCGCGCGCGTCGCCGAAGGCCTCGCCGCCCCGGACGGGCGCGGGCGAGCCGGTCGGCGTGATCGTCAGTCCCCGGACGACGCCGCGCAGGGCGTCGGTGGCCAACTGGCGATCGGCGACGTCCAGCGCGCGGCGACCCAGGCGGAAGGCGATCTCGGTGGAGCGGAGGCCGACCGAGAAGATCAGCATCAGGGCCGCGCCGGCCACGGCCAGCACGATCAGGGCCTCGATCAGCGAGAAGCCCCGTCGCCGCGCGGTCAGCGCGCGTCCTCGTCCCTTGCTCGCCCCCGGTCCGGTCATGGACTCTTGATAGCCCACCCGTGGACCCTGGCAATGGATCAAGAAAGCGATCGCCGGATCGGATCGGTGGTTGACCAGATCGTCGAACGGCCCGCCCTTGGACGCCTCACCTGAGCGATCGAACGGACGAATGAGTCGATGAGCGCCGCCGACACCGCCGCACCGCAACCCAGGCCAGGCCCCGTCGGCCGGGCCCTGGCCAAGGCACCGCCCTGGGCCTTCGCGCTCTATGGCGGGCTGGCGGCCTTCGCGGCCTATTTCTCGATGTTCGCCTATCGCAAGCCGTTCACGGCCGCCCACTACGAGCATGTGGCCGGCTGGCCGCTGGCCATCGACTTCAAGGTCGCCCTGGTGATCGCCCAGGTCGCGGGCTACGCGGTGTCCAAGATCATCGGCATCAAGGTGATCTCCGAGATGCGGCCCGAGCGCCGCTGGCTGGCGATCCTGGTGCTGATCGGCGGGGCCGAGCTGTCGCTGCTGGGGCTGAGCCTGGGACCGGCGGTGGTCGGTCCGCTGGCGTTGTTCGTCAACGGCCTGTGCCTGGGCATGATCTGGGGCCTGGTGTTCGGCTTCGTCGAGGGGCGGCGGCTGTCCGAAGTGCTGGGCGCCATGCTGTGCGCCAGCTTCATCCTGGCTTCGGGCGTCGTCAAATCGGTGGGCAAGAGCCTGCTGCTGCAGGGCGTCGACGAGCGCTGGATGCCGGCCCTGACCGGTCTGATGTTCACGCCGCTGCTGCTGGTGGCCGTCGCGGCCCTGACCCAGCTGCCCCCGCCGTCGCCCGCCGACGAGGCCGCTCGCGTGCGCCGCGCGCCGATGGACGCCAAGGCCCGCGCCGCCATGTTCGCCGCCCATGCCCCGGCCCTGGTCCTGCTGGTCCTGGTCTACGTCCTCCTGACCGCCCTGCGCGACTTCCGGGACAACTTCGCCGCCGAGATCTGGGCCGAGCTGGGGTTCAAGAACGCCGCGTCGATCTTCTCGCTGTCGGAGATCCCGGTGGCGGCCATCGTGCTGGTCGGGCTGGGCCTGCTGATGCTGGTCCGCGACAACCGCCGGGCGGTGGGTTTCAACCTGGCCTTCGTGGCCCTGGGCTTCGCGCTGCTGGGCCTGGCGACCCTGGGCCATCAGCTGGGCCTGCTGGGGCCGGTGGCCTGGATGATCGCCACGGGGGCGGGGATCTACATGGCCTATACGCCCTTCAACGGCATGCTGTTCGACCGGCTGATCGCCGCGACGGGACGAGTCGGGACGGCGGGTTTCCTGATCTATGTGGCGGACTCGTTCGGCTATATCGGCAGCGTCTCCTTGCTGCTGGCCCGCTACTTCGCGCACCTGACCCTGGCCTGGAGCGGCTTCCTGGCGGGCGCGGCCTATTTCACCTCGGTGATCGGAGTGGTGGGGGTTGGGGTGGCTTGGATGTTGTTGAAGCTGCCGAAGCGGGCGGCGTAAGCAAACGCTGTCATCCCGGACAAGCGCGCAGCGCGCCGGTCCGGGACCGACGCCTGAGCGCCGCGCTTCCGGCGGTCCCGGATCTTCGCTTCGCTACGTCCGGGATGACAGGTTTTTGGCAACCTACCCCTCCAACGCCAGCAACCCGAACAGCGCCCCCTCCGTATCGGACAGCCGCCAACCGCGATGCACGAACACCGCCCCATGCCGGAAGTCCTCGGCGACCTGGCGGCGCAAGGCAGGCAACGCCTCCGCCCCGCGACCTTTCGGGAACAACCGCCTGGCGAGGGTCCCGGCCGTGATCGCCGGACGCCCCGCCAACCACGCCTTGCCGATCCGCGCGGCGGCGGCGTGGTCGAGGTCGCCGAACAGCGGCGTGTCGGGCGCCGCATGGGCCAGGCTGGGCAGGGCCGTGGCGGCGAACAAGGCGGCCAGCAGGTCGCGGCGGCCTAAGGTGGTGGCGGTCATGCGCGGGCTCCCATTTCGGACTTCAGGTGATCGGCCAGGCGCATGACCAGGGCCAGGATCGTCAGGGTCGGGTTGGCGATGCCGGAGGTCGGGAATACCGAGCTGCCGGCCACATAGAGATTGCCGGTCTCGTGCATGCGCAGGTTCGCATCGACCACGCCCCGCGTCGGATCGGCGCTCATCCGGGTCGTGCCAATGTGGTGACGCGAGGCGCTGGAAATCTGCAAGAGCCGCCCGCGCTGGATCGGCCAGCAGGCCCGGCCCTGGCTGGACGCGCCCAGGGTGTCGCCGAACCCGGCGGCCGAGCGTTCCAGGCTGTCCCAGTCCGCCTTGGCGTAGCGCCACTCCAGATGGACGCGCGGCATGCCCAGGGCGTCCTTGGCCGTTGGATCCAGGGTCACGCGGCTGTCGGGATTGGGGAAGTGCTCGGACATGGCGAAGAAGCCCAGCAGCTGGCCGTCGCCCGCGCCGTTCCTGTCGATCCGGGTCGCGACCCGGCGCAGGGCCTTGGTCTCGGCTTGGGTCGGGGTTCCGGCGCCGGTCTCCTCGGCCGCGTAGAGGGTGGCGGTGAAGTTGCCCGTCGCCATTCGCTTCTGAGCCGGCATTCCGCTGGCCAGCACGCAGTGGGCGGCGGTGCGGCCTGGGTTCAGATAGAGGCTCATCGACTCGGCGCGAGAGATTTGAACGGCCGTGCCCTCGCTCTCGGCGTCGCCGTCCAGCGCATAGGTCACGTGGCCCTGGAAGAACCGGCCGACCAGGTCGTGGCGGTTGCCGATCCCCTCGGGGCGCACGCCGTTCGAGGCCAGCAACAGGCGGACGTTCTCGATCCCGCCGACCGCCAGCACATAGGTCTTGCCGACCGCCGTATGGCGCTTGCCGTCCAGGCAGGCGACGTCCAGGCCCTCGACCGCGTCGCCTTTCGCGGCCAAGCGGATCTGGGTGACGTTGGCGTGCAGGTAGACGGTGATGTTGGGCGCGCCGGCGAAGTCGGTGCGGAAACGGTCGAAGGCCTGCTTGTCCGCGCCGCCGGAATAGCGGGTGAAGACGCGCGGGGCCGAGAAGAAGCCGTCCTCCGGATCCAGTTCGAGCGGCGGGCGGGCCGGATCCTTCAGCGCCTTGTTGTCGGCGTCGAAGCGCGGGATCTCCAGCAGGTCGCAGGCCCGGTCATAGAACGGCTGCATCTGGGCGCGGGTCACCGGCCAGCCGCTGTGGGGCGCCCAGTCCCGCGCCGCGAAGTCGGCCGGGTCGAGCGGCGCGCACTTTCCGCCCCAGACCATGCCCGAGCCGCCCAGCACCCGGGCCCGCGACTGGACCGGATAGTCGCTGAACGGCTTGTCGGGATTGTCGGGCGCCTTGACCACGGCCGAGCCGGCATAGAGGGCCTGGATCTCGCCCTCGATCTCGCGGCCGCCGCTCTCCAGGATGGCCACCTTGAGGGACCCGCCGGCCAGTTCCTTGGCCAGCGTGATGCCGGCCAGGCCGCCGCCGATGATCACCAGGTCGGCCTCGATCCGGCTGGCGTCAAGCAAGGTTCGGGCGTCGATGAAAGCCATCGTGTTTCCTGTCTGATCGTGCGGGGAAGGTGAGGGCGCGCGCCGTTAAGCGCGCGCACCCTTGGCCTTGAGATATTCAACCACCGCGCCGTGGCCGTGCTTGACGGCTTCACCCAGCGGCGAGCGGGTTTCGCCGCGATTGGCGGGCACGGCGCGGTTCACGTCGGCGCCCTTGTCGACCAGATAGGCCACGGTCGCCAGGTCGCCGGACTGGGCGGCGTTGATCAGCGGGGTCTCGTCGCCGGGCACGAAGGATTCCACCGAGGCGCCGTGCTCGACCAGGGTCCGGACCAGGTCCAGGCGCCCCGCGCCCGCCGCCGCGATCAGCGGATCGCCGTCGCCGCGCACGGCCAGGCCCGCGTCGGCGCCCTTGGCCAGCAACAGGTCCACCACGTCGGACCGTCCCGAATGAACGGCCTCGATCAAGGGCGAGCCGTCGCCTGGGGCGGGTCGGTTCACGTCGGCGCCCTTGTCGACCAGGTAGCGCACGGTGGCCACGTCGCCCGAGCGGATGGCGCTGATCAGGGGCGTGCCGTCGCCGGGCACATGGATATCGACCGAGGCGCCGCGTTCGACCAGGGCCTTGGCGATGTCGGCCCGGCCGTTGTCCGCGGCGGCGATCAGCGGCGCGCCGTCGCCGCGCATCGCCAGATTGGGATCGGCGCCGTTGGCGAGCAACAGGTCGACCAGGTCGGCGCGGCCTTCGCGGGCCGCCGCGATCAGGGGCGTGCCGTCGCCGAAGGCCTTGAAGTCGACATCGGCGCCGGCGGCGATCAGGTCACGGGCCTTGGCCGCGTCGCCGTCCTGCACGGCCTTGTACAGCGGGCTGGCCCGGTCGCGGGCGGCGTCGTGGCGGGTCACGCCGGGATGGGACTGGACGATGCGGGCGGGTTGCGCGGCCCAGACCGCGAAGCCGGCGGCCAGGCCCAAGGCGGCGACGGCGCCGCCGCCGGCCAGGCGGCGGGCGCGGCCCTGGCGGTGTTCCTTCAGCATGACGAACCTCTCCTTGAGTTGCTTGTTGGCGCAGGCTGGCCAGTGGCAGCCGAGCGGCGGCGCGAACGGCGCCAGTTGGGTCTTGAGCATCGCCTCGCCATAGGCCCGTCGGGCGACAGGGAAGCGGGTCAGCACGGCGGCGTCGCAGGCGATCTCCTGGTCGATCCGCAGGCGTCGGGCGCCGAGGTGGACCAGGGGATTGAACCAGAACAGACACTGCAGCGCCGTGGTCAGGGCGTTGATCTGGGCGTCGCCGGTCGCCAGGTGGCTGCGCTCGTGGGCCAGGATCAGGGCCTGCTCCTCGCGCGTGAAGCGCACCGCGAAATCGGCGGGCAGCACCAGCTTGGGGGCTAGGGCGCCGATCACGGCGGGACCGACGCCGGGGCGCTCGGCGTGGAACAGGTCGGCCTCGCCGCGCAAGCGACCCAGCGAGCGGACGAACCGCCTTTGCCGCTCGGCCTGGACGGCGATGGCCAGCAGGGCGACCAGGGCCCAGACGACGAGCAGGGCGGCCTGGGTTGGGAAGGGCGCCGACGTGGGCTTGGGCGCGATCGCGGACGGCGCGCGGACGGCGGGCGGCGCCTGCGTCGTCGGGATCGCGGGCGCCTGGGCGACCTTCGCCGCGGGCGCGGTTGGAGCGCGCACCGTGATCGTTCGGGCCGGCAGCAGCACCGCCAGCATGGCGAGCGGCGCGATCAGCCACAGGGCGTAGGCGGCGCGGGCCCCGAAGAAGCCGCGCACCGGTCGGCGCAGGACCAGGACCAGCAACACGGCGACGCCGATCGCCAGGTTGGCGCGGATCAGCAGGGACAGCAGGTCAGCGGCCATCGTCGTGCGCCTCCAGGATGCGGCGCAGTTCGGCCACGTCCTCGTCGCTCAGCCGCTCGCGTTGCGAGAAGTGGCTGACCAGCGGCGCCAGGCGGCCCTCGAACAGCCGGTCCAGCAGGCCCTGGCTCTCGGCATGGACATAGTCGCCCTGGGCCACCATCGGGCGGTAGAGGAAGCGGCGTCCGTCCTTGTCGGCGGCGATGGCGTTCTTCTTCAGCAGGCGATTGAGCAGCGCCTTGACCGTGCCCTCGGCCCAGTTCTGGTCGTCGGCCAGGGCGGCGGCGATCTCCTCGGCGGTCATGGGGCTTTTCGTCCACAACGCCTTCATGATCTCGCTTTCGGCGGTGCTGATCCGCATGGGAACGTCTCCTGTTCCCTGCAACGATTACCAATGTAAACGTTGGCGTCAATCAGCGATTATGTTTGTAAACGATATGTAATGGAGGTCAGCGGCCCTGACCGTGCCCGAGGCGCGGTTCTGTCCCCGCCAGCAGCCGCATGATGTTGGCGCGGTGGCGGGCGACGACATAGACGCCGCCCGCGACGACCAGCAGCCGGTAGGCCAAGGGCTGGTCCAGGCAGCAGATGAGCAAGATCGCCGTCAACGCCGCCAGGATCGAACCCAGGGAGACGATCCGGAAAATGGCCACCACGCCGCCAAAGACGGCCAAGGCGCCGAGAGCGACAGGCCAGGAGATCGCCAGCACCACGCCCAGGCCGGTCGCGACGGACTTGCCGCCCGAGAATTTCAGCCAGATCGAACGGCCATGACCCAGCAGGGCGGCAAGGCCTGCCAAGGCGACAACCCACGGTATCCAGGTTTGCCGATCAAGCGTCGGGTGTGGCGCGACGAATGGAGGGGCGAAGAGCCAGCGAACAAGGATGATCGCGACCACGCCTTTGAGGACATCCACCAACAGCACGACGAGCGCCGGCCATTTGCCCAGCACGCGTAGCGCGTTCGTCGCTCCAACGGATTTGGAGCCGTGTTCGCGGATATCCAGGCCGTACAGCAGTCGCCCCGCCAGATAGGCGGTGGGGATGGAGGCGAGGAGGTAAGCCACCCCCAATCCGGCCACGGTCGCGATCCAGAAGGCCATGCGCCGCACCTCGAATGGCGGCCAAGCTATCATCTAGGGCTTCGTCGACAAGCAGACCGTTTCGAAGTCTCGCATGGGTGGATGTCTGACATTTCCGTCCAATCTTGGTATGGACAGCCATGCGCGAGAGGTCCGGGAAAATCACGCCACGAGCGTTGGCTAGTAAGGCCTGGGCCGAGGCATACCAGTTGATCGACCTTCAATTGTCGCCGTTGGGGCTGAGGGCCATCGAGCCATTGAATCTGGCCGACGGGAACGTCGTTTTGGACGTCGGATGCGGGGCGGGACAAACTCTTCTCCAGCTTGCCGACCGGGTTGGTCCAGAAGGCCAGGTGATCGGAGTCGATATCGCTCCGCAGCTCCTTGAGATCGCCCGGCAAAGAAGTCGCGCGCGCGGCACGGTGAGATTGATCCAAGCGGATGCGGCGTCTCTGGATTTACCGACGGCAAGTCTGGACGTTGTGTTCTCGCGGTTCGGCGTCATGGCGTTTAGCGATCCAGCCGCCGCCTTCGCGAACTTTCACCGGATGCTCAAGCCAGCGGGTAGACTGGCGTTCTCTTGCTGGCGTGCGCTCGAAGAAAACCCGCTGGACGATCTGCCGCTCTCGGCCGCCGGCTTGCGGTCCATGGTCAACCGGGAGCCCTTCAGCTTCGCCGACCCAGATCAGATCCGCACGACCCTGCGGGACGCTGGATTTGGCCGGATCTCTATCCAAGCTCATGACGAAGCGGTGTCGAGCGGTGATCTCGACGCCATGACCTGGGTGCTGCTGAAGGTGGGGCCGCTGGGGCGGATCATTCGCGAGAACCCCGAGCTGCGAAACGCCGCTGGGACTCGGGTCCGCCAGGCATTGGGAGCGCTCGGCGATCCAGCTCGGGTCAGCCTTCGCGCCGGCGTATGGATCGTGACCGCGGAGGCGTAAGCGGTCGCGAGTCGTGTTGGCGGCCGAGACAGGGGGCGGCGAAAAGGGTGGGGATGAGGAACGCCGAAGGGGGACGGCGCGGTGTCAGGCCGGCTCGAGCATTTCGGCCAGCGCCAGCACGGCGGTCCAGGTCCGGCCGGTGATCCGCGTGCCCAGGGTCTTCTCGACCAGGCCGTTGGTCAGTTTCGAGCCGCCGATCCCGTCGGGATAGATGGCGTAGATCTGGCGGCTCTCGGCCCGGGCCTGCTCGGTCCCGCGGATCGCCGCGCGCAGGGCGCCCATGGCCTTCTTGTCGGGGGTGTCCTTGCAGAACAGGGTCATCAGCCAGCCTGGATCGGCCGCCGCGAAGTCCGGGAACGGGTTGGCGACGACCAGGGCCCGCCAGGCCTCGGCGGTGCGGACATAGACGTCGGTGCGCAGGCCCAGCCGGGCCATCAGCTCGGTCTCGATCTGGGTCTGCAGCTCGGCGCCCGTGCGCTCGCCGCTCTCGAACACCAGGTCGCCGACCTTGGGACCCATGCGCACCTGCGTGAAGCCGAGGTCGGTCAGCAGGCCGGTCAGCTCGTCGGCGGTGATCAGGCGGCCGCCGGCGGCGTTGACGCCGCGCAGCAGGGCGATGTGGAGGGACATGGTCGGGCCTTTCGAACGAGGCGGCTCTTTAGACCCTGGGCGGGCCGCCGTCGCGGGGGGATTTGCGGCCGGCGCTCGGCGCACACGGTCCGGCCGCCCTTTCGCCCTGGAATGACAGGTGCAACGCAAGGTCCGCCGTCCGCGCCGGAAGCGGACCTAAGGATTGTCCGCTATGGGGGGGCGGACATGATATGTGTGCGCTTAACCGCATCGCCTCACCGTGCCGATTTTGCGCAACTATTCAGCATCCTTGCTGATCTGCTGTGTCAGCGTAAATTTCTGCGAAAGCAACATTCCGAGCCCTCATGTCCTCAGTCGCAGTCGTCCTTGGTAATGCTGCTTACACTCGGCTCGCGCCGCTACCCTGTTGCCGAACTGATGTTGAGGCCATGGTTGCACTTCTCGAAGCCACGGGCCGATTCAACGGGATACATACCCTTCTCGATTTGGGTGGGGTGGATCTGAAGCGAGAGCTACGTTCCGCTCTTGAACCTGTGAGGAATGCTGCCGAGGTGTTCTTCTACTTTTCGGGACATGGTCACAGCGAGGGCGACGAATTTTATTTCTGCTCAAGCGACTTCGATCCCCATCGACCGAATGAGACCGGACTCTCTAATACGGAACTCACGGCACTGCTGAGGGAATCATCGCCAGAATTAGCTGTCCAAGTCGTGGACGCGTGTAGCTCCGGCGCGCTGTTGATCAAGTCTGATATGCAGTTCTTGCCACCTGAAAAGGGGGGCTAAAAAACTTGGTGCGGATCGCATCGTGCCTGGATTCTCAAACCTCGCTCGCTGGTGATCCGCTTAGTGAATTCACAGACCGATTCTGTCGGGCAGCAACCCGTAAAGCGGAAGGGCCTGTCTACTACACGGACATCATTGCGAGATTGCGTGATGACTATTTGAACGACCGCGAAAGAACGCCGCACTTCGTCTTTCAGGCATCTGCGCGCGAGACCTTCATGGATGACGCTGGCGGGCTCGACGAGTTTCGAGCCAAGTTCGAACAGACCTGGACGCCAAGCCCCATCAATGATGCCCCAACAACGGCAATCGACGTGCAAGCGGTAGCACTCGCCGAACCGCCCTCTCTTCTGGAACTGCTGACGCAGACAGACGGAATGCTGGCAAAGCCGGACAATATCGCGACAACCGTGGGCTCCCTCTTCGACGGCTTGAAGGTAAGACTTGAGAGCGACGCATTTGCCGACTTCTTCGATTTAGCCACCATCGAGCACTCTCAGTTCGAGGAGGACAGCACGCGCGGCTTCATCATTCGCGTTCTAAATCAGGAGAAGCGCGCGGATAACTTTGTAACGGCGAAGATCACACGCGAGCGCAAACGCCAGCGGCCGTTCGGTGCATTTGCCGCTTCGCTCGCGCTAGGCCTCTATGGGGACGATGAGCTCGTTGAGCATTGGGACTTAGATCTCAATATGCGGATGGACCGCAGCCAACTCCGCGTCACGCTTACCCCCAAATTCTTGACGCTCCAGCGGATCGTACTGGTTGTCACCTGTGCGCCAAGCCTAGAGCACTGCTACGTGTTCGAACTTGCAATGCGCTATCCTCGCACAGACTTTAACGCCTACGATAGCGAAGGCGTGGAATTGACGCGTCGCTGGTATACGCAACGTTGGGGCGGTGATGTTCAGTGGTTGGTGGATAAGATAGCCGAAAAGTTGAATTCGACCGTGAAGGAACACCTTACGGCTACACAAGAGCGCTTGGCCAAATCCTGAGTGATTTCACGCGGCGCATCCGCAGCGTCACGGAGGGCCCCCTGGGTCAGTCGCATAGAGTCCGCTCAGGGTCGAAACTCGCCACGGGCTCACGACCAGCGAGCGCCCCCTCAGGTCACCCCTTCAGCGCCGTGAAGCCGCGTTCCAGGTCGGCCTTCAGGTCGGCGACGCTTTCCAGGCCGATGTGCAGGCGCAGCAGCGGACCTTCCAGGTTCACGGGGACCGAGCGGTTCTTCAGCTGCGGATCACAGTGGATGGCCAGGCTCTCATAGCCGCCCCAGGAGAAGCCGAGGCCGAACAGCTCCAGCGCGTCGAGGAAGGCGTGGACGGCCTTTTCGCGCGCGGACTTGAGCACCACGCCGAACAGGCCGCAGGCACCGGTGAAGTCGCGCCTCCACAGGGCGTGGCCGGGATCGCCCTCCAGGGCCGGATGCAGCACGCGGGCCACCTCGGGCCGGTCTTGCAGCCAGCGGGCGATCTCCAGGCCGGCGGCTTGGTGGGCGGGCAGGCGGACGGCCAGGGTGCGCAGGCCGCGCAGCACGGTGTAGGCGTCGTCGGGCGACACCGACCAGCCGATATCCCACATCGCGTCGCCCAGCTGGTTGCCGATCACGTTGTCGGCGGTGGCGGCGCTGCCCATGAACACGTCGGAGTGGCCGCCGACATATTTGGTCAGGGCCTGGACGCTGATGGTCACCCCGTGGGCCAGGGGCTTGAAATAGAAGCCGGCGGCCCAGGTGTTGTCGATCAGCGTCAGCACGCCGCGCGCGTTGGCGGCGGCGGCGATGGACGGGATGTCCTGCATCTCGAAGGTCAGGGAGCCGGGCGCCTCCAGCAGGATCATCCGGGTGGCCGGCGTGCACAGGGTCATCAGGGCCTCGGACGACAGGGCCGGGTCGTAATAGCGCGTCTTTACCCCGAAGCGGGTCAGCACCCGGTCGCAGAACCGGCGGGTGGGCTTGTAGGCGCTGTCGACCACCAGGATCTCGTCGCCGGCCTTCAGCAGGGCCAGCATGACGCCGGTGATCGCCGCCAGGCCCGACGGATACAGCGTCACGTCCGGCGAGCCTTCCAGCTCGGCCAGGGCCAGCTGCAGGTTGGCGGGCGAGGACAGGCCGGTGATGCCGTAGGTCAGCTGGCTTTCATCATACAAGGATGCGGCGTTGGGCAACAGCACCGTCGAGCCGCGCTGGATCGGCGGATTGACCGTGCGGGCCAGGACCGAGCCGCCCTTGGGCGGGGCGCCCTTGCGGATCAGGCGGGTTTCTTCATCCAGGGGCATGACGGACTCAACGCGGCTGCGACACCCGGTGGTGTACGGCGCGCGGGTCAGCCGGTTCAAGGCAGGAAATCCGCAGGGGCGGGGAGAGGAACTGGCGGGGGGTGGAAGAGGTTGGAAGCGGGGGGAGGACAAGCCCCTGCCTCGGGTTCTCCATG
>Ga0307515_10018871_pt1 | contig 12450 bp, 14 predicted proteins | sample 17_EM_MG_FD_194513 | JGI IMG/M metagenome (GOLD analysis project Ga0307515, IMG submission 194513) | Populus trichocarpa ectomycorrhiza microbial communities from riparian zone in the Pacific Northwest, United States - 17_EM | ecosystem: Host-associated > Plants > Roots > Unclassified | place...
AAGGAATTAAACTCTGGAGAGAGAATAAAACTCTGAAGTACTTCGGTGATGGGGACCTAACTTTAAGCACTTTAAGGCTCTGGAGTACTCCAGAGTACTCCAGAGTTTTATTAGTATTTGCTGATGAGTGACATCTCTATGCCGCACCAGCAAATTCTACCCATATCAGACTTCTTGTTTTTAGTGCCGTAGTATCTATGCCCAATGACCAGGGCTCCGTTCATCTCTTTCCACAGGACCTCCTTCAGCCCTTCTGGCACAGAGATGTTCCACACATTCCTTACATGGTTACCCGGGTCTAGTACCTTGTTGAACATGGTGCCAATCATCACTACCCATCTATCTGAGAAGGAGCCAAACTTAATTGTGCTGGTTGGCACAGTTATTCTATACTGCACAACCAGCTTGGTCATGTAGTCCAGAGGCTGGTGACATAGAACTGGAGTCACGTCTACCCATCCTCTAGGTACCCCGAGTGTACTGATGTTGAGTGTCCTCCTGGAGATTCAGCCCTCGTTTGCCAGGCTGTCCGCTATGTTATTATTGATGTCATCCCCATGGGCCTTGGCCTTAATGAAACTTACCTGGCCTGTCCTATCCCAGAGCAAGTATAGTAAGTATTGTAGTAGGGGGGTGGGGGGGCCCTGGCTCATATGCCTCAGAGCATCTCCCCATCCGTCCTGCTCCATGGCTAGGAGTCCTCCTCTCAGTAGACCCAGGCCAAATGTCGAGTCAGTGTGAATCACTATGTGTGCATCCCGCCAAGCAAGGAGGCATAGGGCCACTGCTTCAACCTCCACCACATTGTTGGACAGCACAGCACCTATGAGCCTGACTTTGTCATCAAACTTTAAGTCCGTCGTCCATGCTGATCCAGCAGTACAGCTGTCTGTACCATTGTCCAAGGCAGACCCATCTGTCCATACATGTACATCTTCATCATATATTATCTCCCCAGTGATTCTTGGGGTCGGCAGGCGGCTCGGTGTGTAGTCTTCTGTGTATATGTGGGCTCTCTGTCTTTTGTACACATCTTTAACTATCCTTCCATGAATCAGGGACTTAGGGAGTGTAAATATCCTCACACAGCCAAGCAGTCCATCCATGTTCAGCCAAATGTTCACATCCAGTCCCGAGGGCCATCAGTGAGGGGGCTTAAATAATGACCATGTCGAAGTGCTCACCGCATCTTGCATTTTCCGTATAGTCTTCTTCAAGCCTGTACCCCTCAGGGGAATAGGTGTGGGGGTGTACAGGTCCGAAACCATTTTTATTCCTACACCATGCAGTTGGATCAGTTTCCTAAAGGTGTGTGAGTTAGGTCTTGGCAGGGCTGGGTGGTTCAGTAAGTGAGCCTTTCTTCGAGCAGCTACTGACGGGGTGTTGCTTGTCATGTCCAGACCGAAATGCCTTGCTGTAGAGAAGGCTTGTGACACCCTGCTTTGCAGTAAGGAGGGCATTGTATAAGCTTGTTGTATGAGGGGGTTCAGACCTCCATACGTTCCTGCTCAGCTCGAGGCGGAGGCCATTTTGAGGTCCATCCATGTCCATTGCTTCCAAAGCACCATTTGGTCCCTGGTGACCAGATCGCTTAGGAACTTTAGATCAGTGGCAAGTTTCCTTGTGACAAGGGATGGGTTGTTAATTCTGCCCTCCGCCAGGGGCACCTCAAGCATGGTGTAAGACATGGCTGAGAACTTTCCTCTTACAAATCCCATTATCCTATTGCTGATTCTCTTAAGGATGTGTTGTGAAATCCCATTCCCATCCATGAGGAAATGGCACCTGGAGAGCATCAGAGCTTTAGCAAGCAATGTCCTATTCCACACACTTGCTCCGATGGCTCACCACTGCGAGATTATTCATTTAATGTGGACATCTATCTGTGTCCATCTGTGCAGGGCATTGTCCCTACTTCCCACCCACACCCCCAGTACCCGCAGAGGGTCTGCTGGGGGTAGGATGCAGGCTCCTGGTATGGTGGGGCCAGCCATGTTTTGATCCACATAACATTGTAGTTGGAAAGCATGTGAGCCGACTGGTTTCACGTCTGTCTTGTCCATGTTGAACTTCAACCCTATCACATAGGATACTTCTGCAAGGCAGTCCAATATTTCCTGGACAGAGTCCCATATGCCCAAGAATAGATTGATGTCATCTGTGTAGAGCATGATCTTGACAGGGCTAAGGCCTGGTATAGATAGGCCTGTGATTTTCTGTCTCAGCTTGATGGCAAGGGGTTCTATAGAGAAATTAAACAGCAGGCAGGAGAGAGGGTCCCCCTGCTGCACTCCTCTCTTGAGTACGAAAAAGGGGCTGTAACCGCTGTTTATATGTACGTGCAATCTACACCTGTTTGTGAGGTCACTGATTAGTAATATGAGCTCTGCCGGTAGTCCACAAGTGACCAGTACCAATAAGAGCCAGTGTTGATCTACTCTGTCATAAGCCTTTACTTGGTCCAATCCTACAATGAAACTGGGTGTACCAGTCGCATCACAAAGGTGGGTGACTTCCAAGGCGAGTCTAGTGTGCTCATTCATTAATCTCCTGGGTACAAATCCCTTCTGATCAGGGTGTAGTTTGGCCACAGCCCAGGGGGCCAGCCTCACATTTATGAGGTTGGTATACATCTTGCAGTCTGTGTTCATGGATGATATCAGCCTGTAATTAGAGACCAACATTGGGTCTCCCTTTTTATAAAACAGGCTGATATTAGTGTCTTTGAAGCCCTCCCGTGATGGGCCTCTAAGCATGACATCAGTGGTTACATCAGCAAAGGCACTCCAGAATGTTTTTGGTGGGGGCACCCTCGTCTGGAGGGTGTCTAGCATCTTCATTAGTCTCTTCCAGAAGCCATAGTGTTACGATGCACGTGTGACACTTTAGTAATCATAACGTACGGTATTCTGGGGTTAGACCTGAGGACTATTATTTCAGTCCCATGAATATTGGTTTAGCGATTCACCAGAAGCGCTTCACGGATATTCGCTTTTATTGATGTAGAGTAGTATAGTTCGTATATATTAACTTCCTAATGTCTATAGAGAACTATGACCTTTTAATAATGATGCTGCGCACACCTCAGGATATGACTCCTCAGACAGTGTGTCAATGAGCGCAGAGTGACTACGAAGGGCAGTGCTGGATAGATAAAGGTAATCAAATGCTATACGAAGTAGAATATGTAATAAAGCTTATTTACTAACTGTCCTTTACCTATTGTCCTGCGCACTCCGTATCTCTTTATGGATCAGCTTGCAGATGGGCTACTTAGGTGTTTAGGACGCGTCAGAATGTGAATGGGTAAAGATTGGATGCTATTCAGACTCCGCTAGGGGCTGCCCCTTTTATAGGCAAGCACCTGTAGCAGGTTACTAAGTACACAGCCGAGTCTGCATCACCAATCGTCATAGCGATGCTGCGCATATTCATTTACATAGATACCAATGCTGTGTAGAACCTGTGTTTGGCGCCTATTCAGTTCCTTTGTGCACCACCGTGGTGAACAAAGCCTGCGCTGAATCAGACTCTCGAGGGCAGGCACGCGATCGTACAGCTCACGCGATGATGCCTTTACTCAAGAGATAAAATTACAATAAATAAACCATTCATATCCAACCCCTAGTGCGCTAACTAATCAATGGTATTGGTGAGCGTACATAAAGGTATAAATAATTTGCCATTCCCGCTCGCCTGATTCCATTCCATAACACATAGTGTATACCGTCTGGCCCTGGGGCGGTGTTTGGCATTTTTGATGTAAGGGCCTTCATTTCTGCAGTCATGAAAGGGCCTGTAATTATGTCTTCGGGCTTAGGGTCTGGCCTGGTCAGGCTCTGTACCCTAACCTCCTCCAATAGGGCAGACTGTGCTGCCTCCCAAGCAGGTGGTGTGGGCTCGGGGGTGTGTAGGGTGTGGAAATAGTCTTTGGCGACTAATGTCATGCCGTCAAGGTCAGTACGGGCTAGTGCCTCATCAGGGTGTCTAAGGCCTTCCACCAAGACAGACACCCTGCTGCCTCTCTCATTGAGTTCCTTATTCACTGATTGTTTATACCATTCTGAAGAGTGAGTTCTTGTCATTTTTTCCCACTTGGCTTTTGCTGACTCTGCAAAGTGGTTGATTCGTTCTTGTAGGAGGTCAGCTACTTTTGTATTACCTGCTGGTTTCATGAAGCCTTGCAGTGATCCAACAGATCCCATAATGCCTGGGGCATACTGGGGGGGTAGGGACCTGCCAAGGTGAGTTGGGGCTTGACAAAAAATGTTTACTCCAGTGCAGGGGGGCTTCATAGGCTGGAGCCACAGATGGCCAAGGGCTCAAGGCTCTAGCTGGAGGGCGGCATTGGGCCCAGATCATTCGATTAGCCTTGGTGACCACGTTCATGATATTTTCTGGGGTTACATTTTCATCTCGTAGCGCCCTGATCCAGTTCTTCCAGCCAGATGCCTTAATGGTTGCCACTTCAGTCCGCCCTGTTTCCAGGACAGTGTCCTTGAAGGCTTTCCATGTCTCCAGGGTTATTGGCCCTTTGTTGGTCATTTCCTCCCAGCTCTGCAGTACTTTCGGCCAGAAGTTGCATGCTTTTTCCAGGGTTTCCAGGTTCGGGAGCCTGGGGGCCAGGGCCACCTTTTCTATTTTTGGTTTCCTCACATAGACCGTGGCTGTAATTATTCTGTGGTCCAACCAGTTGTTGTCAATTGGTTGGATTTTCCCATTCATCCATCTGAAGGAGGGCTGATAAATTCTGTCTAGATGAGAGTAAATTGTCCTGTTATGAGTGTTTTTACTGTATGACCATGCTTTAGGAGCTGGGCCCCGTCCTGAGATGTCTCTCATAGAGCAGAGTGCCTTGATATCCTCAAAGCAGTCTAACATCTTCTTCGGGGTACTGTTTGTGCTTCCACTTGGATATCTATCTCCTGCATGTTCCACAAAATTCCAGTCCCTGGCTGTGAAGCAGCCACCCCAGTGAGTCCTTGCCTGTCTTCTCACGAATGCGGACAACCTGGTCCGCAACCTTACCAGGAATTGGGATAGGGACACTTGGCCCCAGGAGATGTCGCCGTATACCCCCAGTACCCAGAAGGATTCTCTGCTCACTTCGTGTAATACATTAACTATTACCACATATCCTGGTATCAGGACCTGGTTATGTAGTATGTCCCAGCTGGATCCGGCCTTTGTTAGTATTGCCACACCCACTCGGGCTGCCAGTCCAGTTTGTTCCAGTACCATAACGCGGCAACTCATGGGGATTGAGGTGGTATGCGTCTCTGTCAGTACCATGATGTCTATCTGTTCTAGTGTCATCAGTTGTTCCACAAAGCATATTTTCTCCTTGCTGTTGGGGGCGGATTTGGTGCCCTGGCCACACATATTCCATGTAGCTATTTTAAAAGATCCGCTTTGTAGTATCAGTGGGGGATCCTGTGATACCACCTCAGCCCCATCCGGAGACCTCCCTCTGGCTCTTTTGGGGGCCAAGGACTGATCTGATCCATTGTAGGGGGGCGGATTGCAGTTTGAGCCCACAGCACTCTGTTTCAACACTGTGGGGTGGGGGTTTTCGTGTATATGGCTGTTTGAGACTCTGGCAGCCACCACACCAGCCAGGGAGGTACCCGCTGTCCCTCCACCATCACCGTCGACCCCTCGGCCCTGAGCCAGGTAGCCAACAGCCCTTGTGGGACATCTTGATGTTGCTGCTTTGTACTCCATGTTGCTATGAGGGGGATTGCCCTGAGTGTGACCTGTAATCCGGGACAGGGGAACACCTGAGGGCCATGGCTAATTCCCCTACTAAAGTGTTTTAGGGCTAGGTTCGCCCTCTGGGGCTAAGTAATATTGAAGCATTGTGCACTGGCAAGGTAAACAATCGACATACTGTAAAGTTTTTAATTACAGCAATGCATCATGTCACGTGCACAGGTTTCGTTTCTTCCAGACATGAAACATCATGTCACATTGTCCCTCTGTGGTTTCTTGTGTCAAGATTTGTGATGCACGGCTTTGCTCCCAAAAAAAAAGACCAAAAAAGGGTTTATATTACAATCTCAGATGGAAAAGCCAGAATCAGAGATGGCATCAACGTCTTTAATGCTCTTGAGGGGTATTTGCATTGGGTTTCTGGAAGGGAGCAGGCAAAAAACAAGTTGAGGCCGCTGCAGGAGTGTCATGCTCATTAGAAATAGTAGAATCAACAAATGAAGGCATACCCACTTCATTGTCAGCTTCTTTGGCACCTTGAGTTGTGGACAATGTGCATGAGAATGATGTGCATTGTTGCTGTGTTGTTTTTCAATAGTATGGACAGCCTTTTGTTCTGCTGTGACCTTCCAAAGTGCTACCATCACTTGTTTATGGTTACACAGTTTCGCCCATGCCAATTGGTCCTGTTGAGAGATTTGCTCAGGCATTGCAACAGTAAAAAAGGCATTTATAAATGATTGGGGCATGATACATTGTACAAATCGTGTCCTGAGAATTCTTGCACCATTTATAGACAAGGTTCAATTCTCCCATAGGCCAAGGTTTGCGACAAGGCATCAATTCCTAAAGCATTGAGAATGTCGCAAAGCCAAAATCTGGCACGAACTACTATAAAAAAGCTTCAATCTTTTTCGTAAACTGTCCTGTTTTGGTTTCTTCCCCCCTCCGTTTCCTCCATCATGCATCACAACCCCTGCCCGTTTCCATTTCTTACTGGTTCGACCATCACATCACACACCCCTCCCGTTGCTGTGATTAAAATCTTTACAGTATCCAGAAACAAATAGGGTAGTGTGCATAGCAGCAGTGGTCATATCAATCAATCAGCAAGGAGAAAATAGTCTGTTTTAGCAGTCATGTGTCATTGCAGAGCATATATACCTAACTCATTCCTTCAGTAGCTCCTGAAGCGCTTCACTAGTTGTCTCTATCCTGTCATCTCCGTCTTCTTCCAGGGGGATCTCTGCACTTGGGGAGAGTCAAGATGTCCCGCAAAGGCTGTCAGCAACCCAGCTCAGGGCCGTGGTGCTGACAGTGATGGCAGGAGGACAGTGGGTACTCCCCTGGTAGAGGTGGTGGCTACCAGTGTCTCAAACAGCCATAAAAGCGAAATCCCCCACCTTGCAGCATCAAGACAGAGTGGTGGGTTGGGATGCTTGCCACAGATGCTTACAGCTGGTGGTTCTGTATCTGTACCCAATGGCTCAGAGTATATTATGGAAGCCAGGAATGGAGGAGCAGACGGAGCCAGGGCCTTGTTGTGGGAGCCTGAGTTGCCCAATTCATCCTGTTGCTGGTACCATGTCAGTGGAAGCAGCAAGCGAGGTTTGTGTACGTACTGTTCCAAGCCGCTGCCTTGTCTTTGCAGGCTTCCTCGGACGCTGTGCAATCAGGGACAGATCAATTGGTATATGTAAAGTAAACTGAATGTGTAGACTTACCTCGGACTCAGACTCAGACTCGGCTCTGGCCTAATCTTACATTTCTTGATGGCACCCTTCGCCGTGAGTTGTTTGTACTGCTTGAGGACCTTGAGGTCTGGGTCAGGTTTCTTGCGTGAGCACCTCATTGCTTCAAGGTGCATGTGGGGGGTCGGAAGGGGTAGGGTGGGGTGGGGGTTTCAGTGGCTGGATATGGGTTCAGGTCTGGGTTCAGGTTAGATACCTCTGCTTGTAGCACTCTGCTTCCTGATAACAAGAAGGAAATTCGTCATTCGCCCAGTACTCATAGATAGATAGATAGATAGATAGATAGATAGATAGATAGATAGATAGATAGATAGATTTGACGCACTGTCGGCTTTGGCGGGTGCCCAGTGTGGTTCTGGAGGTGTGTAGGGAAGGGAAGGAGGGGAGGTCGATCAGCAGCGACAGGGGAGGACCTTATGGCATCGTCGAGGACTATTATGGTGGACTGGCGAACGGACAGAGGGATTGGGGTTATGGACTAGCTTGGCGGTAAGGGTGGGCGGTAAGAGCAGTGGCAGCAGCAGCCCAAGGCCATGAGTTCGTCTGCAGCATAAGGGTCAGCGGACGACGTGTCGCGTTGCGTCGCATCGTGGCGCGTATCAAGCACTCACCTTTGTGGATGGTGAGCATTCCATCCGTTCTGGTTGTTTCCTAGTATGTAGAGCAAACCATGGCGAGGTGAGAGAGGTCCGGTCCAAGGTGTGGGGCAGGACTTGTCCAAACTCAGCCGCCCTTCTGTCTGTGCTCTCGATGTTCTTGCCGTCGCTGGCTTGGTGAAGTACATGAGCAAAATTGACCTCCCCAACAACGATGAACAAGCCCTTCAGACCGGGATTGCGCTTCCGCCTGTTCGTTTGCAGAAAGGGCAAACGAGACTGGGCGTGTATGGAGTTGGCAACGTGAAAGACCAGAGAATGTACTACAAGCTGAGGAGTAACCGAGTTTGAGTGTTCACACCAATGGACAAGGAGGAGTGATCCAAGGCCAATATCCTATCATTCCATCAGAGCAGGTATGCGGGCCAAACGTAGTGGCAACCATGCGAATCTGACTTGTCCTTCAGAGTAAAATGTGGTTCTGTCGAATTAGTTCCGGAGGGCATGTTCGATGATTGTATCGACTTGATCGTTTGGCGCCACGAGCACATCTGTAGGATACTGCCTGAACCCGTCACCGACAAACCCTACTTCATCACGCAGCCTGGTCCAATGGTGGCTACATCACTGGCAGACGGAGAGTCCATTACTAAGTGCACAACCCTCCCGCTGTTTATAATGAGGTTGACTATGGTGTACAGGCACTGCGCTCCTCTCGAGGTTCAAGGCAAAAGCTTCGAGATTACACCCATCGTGCTTCGAACCGTCGAACTGTTCAGACCCGCAGAGGTCATTCACTCGGGTTGCAGGAGGAGAAAGGCTCGGTTTAACAGACAGGATTGAAATTAACAAATATTTGAACCATCGTATCAACGAACCAATCGTACAAGCAAATGAGGAGTTTGCCAAGCGGAACGTAGATGCCGATGATCCACCTGCTCCTATGCTCCCTCTTATTCGCCTCAAGGTCGGCCAGCTCGTTGCTCTTACGAAGCAGGACTGATGAGCATCCAGCTCGATACCACAGGAGTCGCTGAAATGTCGAATGCTGTTCGCTTTGGTCAAGAATTAACGGGGAAGATTGCAAATCCTCAAGACGTTCTCACCTTCTACTGGTCGAAAACACCCACCGCGAAGAAGGTCCAGATGAAGAACCCAGCTTTGTCCATTGATGATCCCGAACTGAGCATTTCTGAGAAATTGTCACGTGTTCGAGTGCAGACGTTCGTCAAGGAATTCTCAGTCGTTGAGGTTCAACTACTTGGGGAGAATGGTATGGTTGACGCTATTGAGTTGTTTGCAGACAAAGATGACACCCATTCGACTGAGAAGTTTGTCGTCTCCTCCCCCAGATTCGTCTCTACTCATCTTATTCTAGATATGTCAATAAATCACCCAAGGTAATGCAGAAGACCTTCGACACTTGACCAGTTCTCACATGGACATTGGGAGTGACTTCATCGCAAATCGAATCCTTGAACAAGTGTTGAAGTTGAGCGCATATATTCATGTGACACTCCCAGCCCATCCAAGCATCGGGATCAAGTAGGATGTCCCTGCGATCATAGCCCTAGTTCGAATAAGGGCAAAGATGCAAGCATAAAACCAATCCAGTACAAGGATGGCGATATGGAAACAGTTTGTGCATTCTAGTGTGGCAACAATCGACTGCGTGATTGGTCGTGCGAAGATGGGGAAATGGTGGGGAATCGTCGATTGCAGTATTGGGCCTCTACGGATTACTATTTATGACATTCAAGAGCCAGAATACGAATCAGAGGACGATTTCAGTATTTTGTGTGGCGTGTAGAGTCATTAGGAATGGATATAATTTCTTTCTTTTTCTATTATTAATTTAAGTATGTACAACCAAAAAAAGGTAACCTTTCATGTTAGCCATGCAAACTGGTTACCAGTACCATGACATGGTGATATACCAGTCCCCGAGTCAGGTGGTACTCACCAGCAGAGGCACTGGGTGAATACCAGGTCCCTGCGCTGCGCAAACCGGTAACCAGCACAAGGTACCGGTATGGCTTTCCACAGAGAATTGGACTCAGTGCTGGATAAGAAAACGTGAGCCTGAAAATGATTATCCTGCAGCGGCAAAGGGTTAGTTGAACTCGTACTCATATCCATTGAGGGATTGTGAAATTACGTTGTCGCGAAATTGGATATCGATATGAGGTATTTCAAGTAGTAGTGAATAGGATACAGATACGGGACAAGAGGAAAAGGTACCCGGTGAATATCAAGTCGGCCAAAAGTGCCTCGATCACTTCCTCTCCTTCCTCTCCTTCCTCTCCTCCCTCTCCTTTGTCGCGTACAGTTTCACGAGGTAAAGGATACATGAACACTTGTCATTTCTTGCGTCACGGCCAAAAGATTCACCCTTGCTTGTTTCAATAACGGATTTGTGTGACCGTCAATCTGCAGGAATGAAGGGAAGGCCAAGTCAGAAACCGAGTGAACACACGAGGGGTCAACCCAGAATTACGTTGAATAACCGTAGTCTCCGATCCGCCCCGGCCGTTAGGAGCACGTACGGAAACGGTAGGTGAGGGATGACATTGGAGGACTTCGACGTCCCCTTCTGTTCGAGCAGTCTGATTCGCGTCTCGTAGTCGGACAATATCGATATTTCCCTTTTCTAGGACCTTAGACTTGCGCTGTGATATGATCCCAGAGGTCGATTGAAGGAGTTTCTCACTCGATCCTCCTCCTTGGGGGTCACACCCAATCCCATCTCATCTCGTCGCCTCTTCTTTCCGGATAGCTTTGATCTCGCTTCGGCTGGCCATTGGGGAACGGGGTTAATACGTTCAAACCTGGCGATATATGATGAGCGTTTTGTTCTTAAGAAGCCTAAAAATAACACCGATTCACTGTCTCCTCAGTCGAAGCTCGTAGTCCTTTCCGTTGATCACATCCTCGTTCCGCAATTTCCGCAAACGGTTATCACTCGCAAGGGAAACTTTTAATTCGGCGTCATCCGGATCGACCCAGGCAGGTGCTTTCTTCCCTTCTCTCGATTTCGACGCGAGTGCCGACGCGGGTTTGGGCGGGGCGAAGGAGGAGCCAGAGACGGCTGAAGGCTCCCTGGAGGGTAACCCACCAAGTGGAGAGCGCTGGTCATCGTCCAATGCATCCTGATCGTCGTCTGAGTCGACGTGGGTGTGCTCCACTGGTGATTTTAATCCACTGTCGAAGAAGAACAACTTTTCGGCAGTCAGCCCAAGATCGCAGGTCATGGCAAAAACGAGGCATTCGGCCATACACTAGTGTCTCTAATATTATCAGGGTCTTCTGAGTCGTTGAAGCTGGGTAGTTTGACATCACTGAAGATCGACGCTGCATATATTTGGTTTTCCGAAGAGCGTGCTTTCGAGCTGCAGCTCTTCCTCATCCTTTCCCCCTTCCCAGCCATTAATTATCTCAGTTCCCTCTAATTCTTGGGTTTTTGTTTCCTTCTTTTGACACTTGGGGTATCGAGGCGTCCTGGTGTGTGGTTCAAGTTCTGATCCATAGTTTGCTTGAGTCAAATTTCAAATTTCGGGGTAGGGATAGGTCCAGTCCCAAATGTGGCACACCATATATAACACCTCATGGAAAACAGCGGTTGGTCTTCGATTATGAGGGAATGGCTACTAAGCATGTATCACATTGGTAACCACAATCTGTAGTTATAGATACATCGTGTGACATCGGAATCATAAAACTCTGGCTCGCGTAAAAAAGAATGTCCGTGATAGAGCGGTGTGCGTAGCACACGGAGGTTATATCACTTTGCCTCCAATAATCAGGCATAACTATTCGAATATGGGCATGGCAGACGGATAGGGTCTTACTGGAAATTCCTGATACCTAACAGTTGGTTCCCCAAGGGCCACAATAAGCATACATATGAAGGTACAGGCCCTGTGCCCCCTGCGGGTGCGCTACCGTAACACAAAGCAAGTCCCTCCTTATTTTTGGACATTTTTAGCAAAGTGACTGATGACGTTACCTGCGGGACGGTACTCGCACACTATCAAAGAAATGGTTCAGAGGCTTGTGTTGGCGCTACAGTTCTCCTGTTTCTTCCTTTGTCCATTTCTCCTATTTGTCGATGACGTAGATAGGGGTACCTCATCCTGTATATAAGACACTCAGTGAGAAGTGCGGAAGTTCCTCACGGTTCTTCCCCCTTCTCACTGGTGTCTAGGTACCTCTATATATCCTCACGGTTCTTCCCCCTTCTCACTGGTGTCTAGCCCAACAGGTTACTAAATCACCTGCCGCGCTCGGCAATCAAACACCTGATCCATTCAAGGGCCCTCGCTGGGTTACCGGATCGCGTCGTGAACGACTCTAGTGACGAATTCTGTGAGGATTGCGTGAATGGTAAGCTG
>Ga0307515_10018872_pt1 | contig 12450 bp, 19 predicted proteins | sample 17_EM_MG_FD_194513 | JGI IMG/M metagenome (GOLD analysis project Ga0307515, IMG submission 194513) | Populus trichocarpa ectomycorrhiza microbial communities from riparian zone in the Pacific Northwest, United States - 17_EM | ecosystem: Host-associated > Plants > Roots > Unclassified | place...
AGGAAGAGCGTGTTGCTAGTCTGCAACGGGAAAGTGGTGATTTCTTGACAGAAGGTCCGTAGCCTCTCAATCGCTTGTTTCTCTGCATGAGCCTTGAAGCTAGAAATAACGTCTTCCAGGTCGTTCCTGGTGAAGGCAGGTGCGTTGAGGTGTTTGCACACTTCGGCCAGGATTTTCATGGCAACATTCTCGCTCATCTTCACTATCGATTCTAGATGATCTTGGCCGAGCTTCTGCCATTTACTTGTTTGTTTTCGAAATAGAGGTTTCAAAACTGCTGGGTTGGACATGCCTGGCAATTCTAGTCCTTGGTTTGTGCGGATCTGAATTCGAATTTCTTTATACAAGTCCGCTTTTTTGTCAGAGTTCGGTGCCGTCTGAAAACCAAAAGGTTAGTAAATGAATTGCAACGGCGTGCTGCAACTTTCGTGCGCAGGGGAAACCAACAAGGAATGTTTTTGAAAATATTGGCGTTGCATCGACGCCGTTGGTTCCATCAGCAATTTCAAGAAACTCGAAGGAATTCCCATTCAGTCTCATCTCCTCTGCAAAGCATTCTGCTGCGTGGTGGGCCATTCCACGGAGCTTCATCTCGTCAAATGCCAGCTCTTCGGGAGATTTCAACGCCCAACGAGCCAAATCTTGATACCTCCCCACTAAAGTCAGGAGATACTCCCGTCGTTGAGCATAATCCGTTCGGTCATCACCTAGTAATGCCAAACGTTCTTTCTCTGCAGCTAGTGACTTCGCAATGGTCCTGTGCATATCCGGGAAAGCTTCTCGAATACGCGTACAGAGTATATTGGCTAGGAATGCTTTGAGCTTAGCTGTACCGCGCTGTTGTTCTGGGATATCTACCCAAGGCGGTTTGCTGAGGGTTGTCTTCTCTGCTTGTTCACGTTCAAGGCGAGACACAGGATTCGGTCCGCAATTTTGTACCACGAACCAGCCATTTTGAAGGGTAATACCCTTGTTTTCTCTTACAGTATAGACAATCTTCAAAAGTGTCAGTGTACTTCGCATCTTCAAACGAGCGATCTCACCCCTCTGGCATCGTGATCTCCTACACTGTCAATCTTGGTGAAAACTCCAACCACGCGAGAATTTTCAATGTGTTCCGATTTAATCAAGTTCAGGATTGTTTGATTTGATAAATCGCCATTAGCAGGTGCGACGCAGCTGAAACCAAGTATGATTAGTCATGGGAAGGACAAACGTCAAAGAAGGCCTCTCACATGATGATATTTTGAGATTTCTTCATGTACGACGTAACCATTTTCGTAACACCAGCCATTTCTTGATCCGTTATCCCATTTATTGGCGCATTGAATACTCCAGGTACGTCGAGTATGCCAAAATGTGAACGACTTGGGCCAGATAGCTCAATCTTCAAAACTTGACTGGAGAAGTTCTTCTTGTTAGGTCCAGATCCTGGGAGGATTCCCATGTAACTGCTTGCCTGTCAACTAAGTCAACATCTACCTTTCTAATTATGTAGCGCTTTACAGCGCACCTGCTTCACAGTTTCTTCAAAAACTTTAGATGTCATGGATGGAAGGGCGCGGATGAAGTTTCCAGTCCGCTCTTTATTCTCCTGATAACCAAATGGATCGATGTCACCAGACTCGATGGAAACATGAATCATCGGGGATGTGCCGGGCTCAGTCCTCCGAGATATGATGCGGGTAGCAAATCTAGTACACAAGCCGCTGCCGACAGTGAAGGGGATGTCAGTCAAGCTTTGAAGCAAGGATGACTTTCCCGCTGATTGCTGTCCCACAATTACAAGCTATATTGTCAGTATTTTGGAGGTCAAATTAAGAACTGTGGGGGCTTACTTGAGGCAAATCAAGGTCCTGGCCGGCACCGCATATTCTCAATTCGTCAATGGCATCGAAAAGGGCTCTGCTTTGTTCGCTGCTGAACGGATCTTCACTCAATAGCTGAACATCCTCGGTTAATGAGACATTTGATTCATTGCTAGATGAACTCGGTGATTTTGGTTGTTGTCCTTGGTCAGTGTTTTGAGTTCGGCGCTCTGCCGAAATCGAACCAACTTGCTTCGTGTCAACTGTTTTCGCGGTGGTAGAAAGTCGTTCCGTAGTTGGAACTCGAATAGAACTGCTTGCTAAAGAATTTTCCACTCTGCTACTGGAAGTTGGTCGTCTTGAATCTTGATCGGATAGCAGCGAATGTGTCGGACGATCAGGTGTGCCCCTTCCTGGATCTTCTTTTGTGCTCTCCATGGTGACAAGTTATGCAGACGATCAAAGCCTGAGATATTGCGGAGAAGACACCTTATATTGAGTGGTAGTAACCAAAAACTTCTATCCCAGTATTTGTGATGCTCTTCTGCAACGGATTGAAGTGCTATCAGAGGGCGTTTCGAAGACACGGGCCACCGACCCGAGAACCTGGAGACGAGCCACTCCGTGTTGGCTCCAAGGTTTGTTGAGCAAATCATCATCACAACAGTACCGCCTTCAAATGCCAAGATCCAGATTTGGCCTCACTTGGCAGGTAATCCCCAGCCCCTTGTCGATTGTGTTACAGTGCTACAGAATCCTCACTGAGAACTGTTGGCACGAGCATCAAACATGACAAGCATGCTATGTTTCTCTTGCACCCTTTGTATCAACTTTCGGGGATCATGTCCTGCGGGGCCCGTGGTTACCCTGTACATGTTTTCTAGGTGTGCCCCTTTAACTTCCTGTAAGGCAACAATCTTTCTCGACTTTCTCCCGATATCTCGCGCCAAACAGTTCGCCGATTGCGAAACGTGCTCTGTCCCTGATCTGCGGGATCATCACCTCGGGCCATCATGAACGAAAAAGGTCCGAGAGAGCCGGATGTTGGTGTTTGAAAATCAGACTGGAAAGACCCTCCACGGTGGAGCGGATGGACTAAAATGAGGCCTCTTAGGCGGTACAACTATCCCTTGAGAGGTCGGGACCAAACATCAGGATCCCCCCCCTCGCTTGGAAGATCAAAGCGACCCTGCCGAGTCCCTGGACTCCTCCTCTAGCCAGTGGTGATTTGTTAAATATTGACGACCCTCTGGCTACGTGATCGCCACATCTTATGTGCCTAAGGCGCTTCCATCCCGTTGTTTTGTGCCCCTGAGAAGCAATGGGACTTGCCTTTCGTAGTAAGCATTGCATTTACAGTCTTATTGGTGCCTAGCCCTTGAAGTGAAAGTAAATACAATTTCGTAAAGAGGTTATTCCAGACAGCCTCAACGATTATCGTTCCCCCTACGTCCTCACTCGCAATATAAAGAGTATACCAAGAAATCTAGTTCAATGCCCTGCTTACAAGAGTACTAAGCTTAAGTAAGTACGTGTGAAGCATAAGAGAGAAAAATCTGTTTTATAATATAAACGCCCCTCTATCCCTACCTACTTCTTTAGGGAGATTAGGTAACACTTTACAGCGTAAGGCCTATCCTGCCACTACCATGTAACCTCTATATATCATACACTAATTGAAATTTTATTATTCCCACGACAGAAGCACCTTACAGGCGGGGATCATCTCAATCGTGAACATAGCAATTCTCAATAAGTGCGATAATCTTACGCTTCGATGTCATCCCCCGGGTGTTGATTGTGGTGTTGCTCGCTTGGCACGGCGCAAGTGGGTGGTCCTTGAATGATCTCTAAAGTGAACTGGAGAATCTTGAAAAGTAATATCGTGCATGAAATTAGGAAAGGTTTGAATTTACACATCCGTCATGCGGTGACTTTCGAGGTATGAATGATATTACTGAAGACAAGCCAGGCAAGCCAGCAAGGTCAATGCCGCAGCGTCGTTGCTACTACGCGCTCCGCCTTGCCAACAGATTTAACCATAGATCTAGAAGAATTCTGTTTCGGTCCTCTAGCCAGCGTGGTTCTCATCCTTCGCACTTGACGTCTGCTCCTATGCTTTGCATGGTCCCTCGCCTGCCTATCGTGGTGGTCACCCGATTTCGAGCCATTAAACGTCTCCTTGACCATGCAGCAGACTCTGAGCGGAAAGATACCCAGGGTTTAAGCTTGCTTGAGCACGTCTACCAGGCTCAACGCCAGTTTTCACGTCTAAGCAAAGATGAACTTCTTCTACTCCTACAATGTGGCGCAATTACAACAACAAGGAAAATGGAGAATAGTCAACAAGACTTCCCCAACTTCTCTTGGAAATATGTCGAGATCATGCGTCAAAAATATATGGATGATGAGTCTTTTAGCACTTTCAAGGGTATTTTTTGGACAATGTAACTGCGGCCGAATTAGGAAGGCGTAAGGTCCTGGTACGATCCACGAATGGTCTGCCATAAGGGCGCAGCGCCTCATGTCCCTTTCGCTTCTTCCAATGGAAATCTCCTCAACGAATCAACACCCTGATCCCCTTGCTATCAGGATGAGGAAGCGCCAAGAACTGCTCACTGTGCATCGTCACATCTTTCTCGGTCGTCTGGTACAACTCAATCTCGCACCTCCGAAACAAATTCGCCAAGCAAAGATACATCTCCGCCCATGCCAAATGCATGCCTAAACACTGTCTCGTCCCCCTAGAAAACGGATTCAGGTACCTCGTCAGCAATTTTTTCCCATCTGGACCAAGTGGTGGGCGGCCAGTAATTGGATCAGCTAGCCAGCGAGAGGGGTCGAAGGTGTTTGAGGAGGGGAAGACGTCCTCGTTGTGGTGCAGGTAGTAGATTGAGGTTGAGAAGGGCGTTCCTGGTGGGATGGTGTGTGATTTGTATTGGATGGGCGTGCTTGAGGTACGAGGGAGGCGAAACGCAACTCCGTACGAAAGGCGCAGAGCTGCCAAAGCTAGTACGCAGATCGAAGAAACACAATAAAGGAGTACCCACCTTCTTGAATCACAGCTGTCAAATAGGGGAGACTTTCCAACTCGGCCAATTTTGGGGGATCACCAATATCTGGCCACGTTTTCAACAATTCGGCATCCAGACATTGCTTGATGGCTGGCTTGTCGAGGACGTGGAATAATGCTACGCACATCGTCCATTTAACCGTCTCTAAGCCTGCACCGACAATCACTTGACCTTCGTGCTGCAATCTTTCCATAGTTTTCTCTTGCGGTGGGAGATTGGAATCTATCAGTTCTTTGAGAATCGTGGGATGAGATGCGTCCTTGTGCGCTTCGTTTCTCCCAGCTTTGACATCCACGATCTGTTTTTTAATGTCCTGGAATCGTCAGCTTCCTACCAAAGATTGTTAGTTAGAGATCAGTACCGCTTGGAAGGCAAAGATCTCGCCAATCTGGTGATCCAACTTCGTGACAAACCACTCCGGTAAGCCAACCAAGATGGACAGCAGCTGAGGAAACAGCATCAGTAGATGCATATTCTTGCCAAGCTCTTGCATTGTCTTCACAAATCTAGCTTGGAACCGTGGAGAATCCAAATACTTGTAGTCCTTAGCAAAAGCATATTCTGTCACAATATCCGCTGAGAAACAGCCGAAGACTGATGTCATTTGGAGGACTTTCTCGTTGTCCTTGTATTCCGAGTTCAATCGATTGCATAGCTTATCCGCTCGCGCTTGGATTTCAGGAGCGTAGAGTGAAATCTGGCGCTTCGAGAAGAACGGATTTTGTGCTGCTCGTCGAAGTCGATGGAGGTCATGAGACACGGTTGATTGTGCGGAAGTCGCTGCATTTCCCCACCATTGGTGCTCAGGGACTTTGTCAAAGTGGGAGGTGGTGGAATAGATTGTTTCGTAGAACTCGGGGTCGTTTATGCTCAGCTCCCAAGGGTTGATTCGGACAATGGGGCCTGCTTCACTCTCAGTGATCTGGGGTTTAACAATGGGGGACAAGGAAAGTTTACCATACTTCTTGTGCAACTCTTTCACGTGCAATGTAAACTGGCCATTGAGATAAACATCATAGTATACCTCATACCATTGTGTTAAGGCGGCCAATTTAGGTCCAGGGAAATGCGCGGTAGGGCTGAAATACAGGCGATAAAGACCGAGGACGATGAACCATGCAAGGAGGGCCGTTAAGCCAGCTACCAGCGAGTTGGGAAGAGAATGCCCATCGAGCGAGAGGTTACCGCCGAGCTCCTTCATAGTCGTGGTCAGTGATCTGTAGAGTTCAAATGCTAATCATTAAATACTAAAAGGAAAAGTATATGATCGAAGAGATTTTACCTTCCGCCAAGTGACGGCCGCGGCCGTCATAAGCCACCTCACTCTTCGGTGACTAACCAGCTTGGGGTAACTGTCATCCGCGATGTACTTGTAACATGCAGGGGGCGTTAATAAGCATAAAACTGCCGGTGGTAATGCCGATTGGATCCGTGGAGGAAACCGCATGCTAGAACATCATGTTCAACTGCAGGTCATATTCTGCTTACCCAACGGAGGTACAGCCCATAAGTTTTCACATAACAACCGAGGCGTCTATGAAAATTTAAACCCTCATAACATTTTCAAACCGCGACATAAAAGCGCCTACTAAACTCGATTATCATCTTATATACGTATACTATGACACTATCTCATTTTTGTGTTTTTTATAGCATTTCGTAGTTGCGTTGTAAGGGTTTGAAGTTCGGACCCCTGCTAGCGCTATGTGAATACGGAGGGGCTGTACCTCCGCAATCATTCAGCTTAACCCGAGTCCACTTGAACTGACAGGGTGAGGATTGGTGCCCAAGATAACGGGCTACAGACTCTGAAAAGAGAGGGCCCGAAATACTGGAAGTGACCGGGGTACTTGCAAGCTCGAGAAGAAAGGAACATCATGAACCATACACGTTATATCTAGATCAAAGGCCCAAGCAAGGAGGGAAACTTTGCTGGAACGTTTCTCGCAGAGTACCTCGGTGGGTAGCTCAAAATGTGACACAAACACACCCCTTGAGCGGATGTAAATGGAAAAGGTGTGCCTAAAAATCACAAAGGTCACTATTGAGGGAATACCGAGACAGTGAGCTTTTTTTTTTATGAAACCTTATGTGAGACCTGGACGCCAGGACCCGAATAGTTACACCAGAGCAAAGCAGCGCGACCGTATCCTGACAAGACACCCAACCACCGCCCAAGTCATCGCTGGTTCCGCTGATTCGTTGTGCATTATTGGAAGGAAAAGAAAACCAACGTGGAGTATCTATTGGGCAGAACGAACGTAGCGACCGACAACGATACAATGATCTCTCTCGAAGGGTTCTGGGGGAAAGTGTTAGCGTCTGGGGAAGTAGTGCGAAAGAAGTAGATGTACCCAAAGTCAACTGCTCCAAAGGCTTGATTCTCTCGTCTCTCAACTTTTGTACCTCTCGCGCAAAAACAGCTTCCGGTGCAGCAGTGCTGTCGATGCAGTTGGCCTTGATAGAAACAACGACGCCGCCTCCAACTTTCAAGAACAAGTGTGCATTCAATCCAACGATACGAGCTTGGTCTGGCTGAGCAACATCTGCGAAGATGACATCGACCATCGAAACCAACATCCTGTATCTAAGTGGGTGGCGAGCGTCCTCGATGATTGGGATAACGTTTGTGCGGTGAGTAGCCATGTTAATCAGATCACGACCAGAGCGGTGGGAGAACTCGACAGCGAAAACAGTTCCAGTAGGTCCAACGATATCTGCGACATGCGAGACCGAAGTTCCAGAAGCAGCACCGAGGTACAAGACCTTTGCACCGGGCTTTATGAAGATTTCGTCCAAACCACCCAAAACACCAGCTGCCAGCTTGCTTCTGAAGGGATTCCAGACACGGTATTCCACCTTGGTGACGCCGGGAGTGCCATCTTCGTTCGCTGGACCTTGGTTCTCGACGCTGATGCGCTTTTCGCCGTAGACAGACTCGCCTGGTGCCATGTTCTTGGTGACCAGCATGTCTTCCTTACCGCGTGCGACGAAGATACCTGCATGTCTATGGGGTTCCTGCTACTGTTAGCATATGTGTACCAGAAAGGGAGAGAGCTGACATACAACTATGGTCTTTGCTCCACCTTTTGCTCCTCCTCCTCGTCCGCCGCGAGGTGCTCCACGACCTCGAGGTGCGCCTCTGCCCCCACCACGACCGCCTCTGCTATCACCTCGACCTCCTTACCCTCCGGTCAGCTACTCTTGGTCTCATATCATTTGCGCGAGTACGCAAGTAGGGAGTCCCGGAACTCGAATACTCAATTTCTTGAGTTTTAAAGCTGCGCGGGGATGTGAGACTGACCTCGTCCACCACCTCTTGAAAATCCTCCTCGTCCTCCTCGGTCACCACCCCTTCCTCCACCAAAACCACCTCGTCCGCCACGGTCTCCTCCCCCGCGTCCACCTCTGGGTGTGTATGCCATCTCTATGAATGTTGTATGGAAACAATTGAGAGATGTTGCGTTGATGGAGCTTCGACTTGAATTTCGAGAAAATTATTTTTTTACCTATCGCAGCTTCCGCTCATTGGCCAAAGCTAGTGCGCGTCACGTGGGAGCTAACCCGATAAAGGATCGTGGCTTATCGGGAACTTTACAAGATCAACTGCACTCCTTTTTCTTCTCAAATATGATGCAAAATAATTACTCTTATACATTGACCAAGTGGCAATCTCATTATTTCGTGTAGCTTCATGCTTTATATCACTGAAGTACAGAACCTTCACGTGAATTCCTCGGTGTCATTTCCCGGAGAGCAAAAGTCGAGGTGATCTCTGCTCCTTGGATTTCCCCCACAAATACAGACAGCGTCGAATTTCGGGTCAGTCAATCCGCAATGGGGATATCAATTCACGGCTCTGAGAGGGTGTCTGGTTGAGTGAATCTAAGTACACTCGAGACTGTCTGATGCATCGTACAGACTCGGATTCGCCAAGTTCGAGCCGGCCATATTGTTGTATCCCAATCGCAACAAGCTTTTCGCTCCTACTACGCATGGGGTCCATCCATATCTATGGTCAGTTAGCACCTTGTTCCCATTTGTTGGCCCCTAAGCCGCTTCTACAACTTTTCCCTACAAAAATTGCCAGTTGTGACGATGTCACGTGTGAAGCTGGAAAATGTCTTACCTTACTTTACTAAACCCCTTTCCGGATCCCTTGCAAAGGTTGCCCATGCCCCACGCCAGTACCTTCCGAATCTCTCGTCTTCGAACATCCGATCATCAGTATGTCGGATATCATTTTCAGTGTCAAATATCACCGAAATATCACGCCCATGCCATGCTCCCGAATCTGGCTCGATCGGCAGCTTCAGATTAAGGAAATCGCCAAAGTCCGTAGTGATATCGCATACCGGTGAACGATTGTTTACAGAAACCAGATGCAGGCTCTCCCATCGGGCTCGTGAAAATCTGCTGTCGTAGGTAATCTCACATAGCGTCTGCATTTGTCAAGTTCTGCAATCCGAATGTGACTCGGAATAAGCCGATTTCGTTGTCATTGCTCCCGATCAGATGTGTGTGCAGTATGATTCGAGTATATCTTGGGCAATCCCAACCAGGTTCAAGTTGGCCCTTTCGTCTATACTCATCGGCTGCTTCTTCATTCCTGAAGCTCGGTGACAATACCCCCACGGTCAAATCGAGAAGTGTAGATAGACAAACGTTTAATAAAGCACCATAGTGACCGGAATCCTGCTTCGGTGTACGCCCAGCTGCAGATGCAAGAATTCGGAGGGGATTGAACTTAGAGGTTCTGACAAACGCTGATGGGATTATCGGACGTTGTTCATTTCAAAAGCTTCCCTCTACCGCGTCTTGCTCTGCGCCTGCGCCTTGCCCACCTTCAGCCAATGGACTCGGAACTGGCCAAGGAAGAGTTTCGTACTTCCTGCCGGCCATGCTCAAGATCACGGGCATCACCAGTACCGACGTTATACTCGGCATCAATCTCGGCACCGCCATTGCATCAGGGATCCCTACGGCTGTAGGAGCCAGCTTCATGGACCGCTTCGGACGCCGTAAGATGCCGATCTCGTGTTGCGCAGTGTTGGCCCTCACATGAGTAGGTATGGTTTTGTGCGCAAGTTCACTCTCTCCCCACGGAAACACTCCTGCGGCCAAGGCTTCGGAAGCCTTGATTTTCCTCGTCAGCGGGATGTTCTCGATTGCGTACACGCCACTCCAGCAGATTTACCCAGCCGAGATTTTGAGCTTCGAACAGCGCTGAGGCAAGTCCAACTTCTCCGAGTCGTAGTCCCTTGTGACAATTCCCAACGGCTCCTGAAACATTCTACTCCGATACCTGGAAAAAAAAATATGCGGCTCCGATTTCTTTGGACTAGGCCATGCGTTCGCGGCCATGTGTACCGACGCCACAGCCCTTGTGAATCTATTTGCAACGCCGATTACTCTGGAGAAGATCGCGTGGACCACATATGATAGCTGGTTGACTTCGTGTGCCCTGGTGGGGGATATTATTATTTCTTAATGGTCTAGACGAAGGGCCATACGATGGAGATGGACGAGATTTCCAAGGCAAAGAACCCGAGGGCAGCGACAAGAGTGTGCAAGGAGAGGATCGACGAGGCCGTGACCAGGGTGAAGGGTGGGGAGTAGTCGATGGAAGGTGTGTGATTTGGGAGGGTCACGTGGACATATGTGTTTCTCACGATTCTACTCAAAACTTGCTTCGTACAATTTCGAACCCTCTTCGAAAGCTACCATGACGCAATTCCTCCCTCGCACTCTCATCTCGTCAGTGACGCCTGGCCCGATACATCAGCCCTCTGGACTTTGTCGGCTTCAAAGCTGAGTGCATTGGGGATCGCCAACTCTGCGACACGATTCTTCACTGCGCTTCAACCCATCGTCACCGCCCAAAATACGTCCACTAAGAACTCCAGCCGCTATCATAGAATTAATCGTCTAAACAAAACCGACATTTCGTACCTCATTCTTAGGACAATCAAAGTTCAGACGCGCTTGCTTACAACCATCCCATCCGAGGGAGATTCGAACGATTTCTACCACCCCATCATCATTGTCATCCGATGTGCGCCACGCCATCTCGCACGACGTAACTGACAGGTGAAGGATCTAATCTCGACCCAAAGTTCCTCCACAAGCCAAGTATCGGAGCCTCCTACCCACCTTAGGCTCAAGGTCTCCAAACCCCTCATCTCTGGAGTCTCGTGCCAAGGAACCTGCGAAGCCATACCCGTCGCACACGCACCATTGAGGCTGTGTACCTAGTTGCAACAAGTTCATGATATTTCCCTCAAAAAACACATGGGTCGGCGATTCTCTAGACCTGGAGGATCTGTCAAAGGGTGCACGTCTATGATTAGATGTCTTCTAGCAGTTGGTGCGGTTTGTTCACCACCCGCCTTGCTATTTTTGCATCTTATCTGATGATATCCTGCCATTAATATGTTTTGTAGCCTCAATCTGGCCGCCTGTCACCGTCCGCGTTGCGAAATGCCCATCAATTCGTCCGTTGAGACCAGACGGGTTTCGCTTGAGTCTCGGTTGCGACAGGGGCGCAGCTCGCTAAAGCATAGTGCGCATCGACGACGCACCTCGTTCAAGCTCCTCCATTGGCCATCTCATGTTTTAAGGTTGTTAGTTCAACGGTCTCCTGCCATCCCGTCTTGACGTCGTGGGACGGATGTCAGTGCATTGTCCGCCGTCAAGCAGGCAATAAACTTCACTACAGGCTTGGCCTCATGCTTGTCCGCAGTTTGCGCTCCCCACAATAGAAGCATCTCCTCCTCCTTGTCTGCGATCAAGCCTCGATAGGCCGCATTAAGCTTGCATGGTCGAGGAATCCTCTTGGAAGGGGTATCGCCCTGTCCGAACAGAGCCTAACGCGATTAAACTCCGTTTTGACACACCGCTGGGGAAGGTTCAGGAACGGGCAAAGATGGTTCCGAACAGATCACCCAAACCAGAGGAGAGAGGAGGGAATGTATAATAACTCAGATGACCGCTTCGTATTGCATTTCTTAACTAGCACTTCCAAACTTCTTACCGTGCCCATTCCAAACCTCCCCCCTTCCTTTCACGAGCGCCCCAGTGGCCGCCACAGTCATTTACAAACAAACATTCTTTTAATTTGTACTGTATCTTCATCCTTCTATCTTGTTCATTCAACAATCTTCAACATGCTCTTCAATACATTAACTGTCCTCGGCTTTGCCACTCTCGCTGTTGCAGGTAAGCATGCTTTCACCTCCTCGTCGAGCTATATCTAACTAAATCCCAGCACCAGCACTTGAGAAGAAGGAAGCCATCAAAATTCCAGCACCGGGTGTTAACTATGTCCCCCGCCACTACCTCCAACCCCGAAAAGGGAACAACCGCAACAAATGGAACAACTTCGGTAACAATATCAACATCGAAACTGTGATCCAACAAACAACGATCAACATCCTCAATATCGATGCCAACCCACTCCTAGAAGCCCAGGTGGCAGAGGAGACTCTGCTCGCGCAAACTCTTACTGAGGCTTTGATCGGAGCACAATTACAATTCAACCTTGCCCTCGACAACATCCGAGCAAATAC
>Ga0307515_10018873_pt1 | contig 12449 bp, 19 predicted proteins | sample 17_EM_MG_FD_194513 | JGI IMG/M metagenome (GOLD analysis project Ga0307515, IMG submission 194513) | Populus trichocarpa ectomycorrhiza microbial communities from riparian zone in the Pacific Northwest, United States - 17_EM | ecosystem: Host-associated > Plants > Roots > Unclassified | place...
ATGTGCAGGTTATACTCTAGGAAGGGGGGCCACTTGATTTGAAGGATATGGGGGAGAGGACAGTTTCCCGGGGAGCGTGGCAGTTGCAACTTTGCCGTGTGGGAGTTGTTTTCATTTGCGCGGAAGTGGCTGCGGAGGGGAAGTTGTGGTATTTATAAAAAGTGTAGTTTATGCCATGGCCGCTATGAGGCCGAATGCAATATGATTACAAACAAACAAACCCCATAATTGAATGCTTTTGAAGAGATCTTGTCCCCGAGTATTGTCACTGTTTAGAATCTAGCGCAGTCTACCCTGCGCCTCCCTCTTTTGTCGAATCCCTCCATGGTCGCTCAAATGGGAGTCTACCTCGCCTGCCATTGGATATGCATGCAGAGGAAATTATTCCTACAGTCTTAACGTCGAACATCCATATCCAATGATGCCGTCCCAAAGCCCTCACCCTGTCGTATCTCCGGTTGGACCAAATGTTCAAAGTCCTGCTGGTCGTCAGATTCAACAAAACTGTGCGCCTTGAGTGATTTCTCCACTTCTCCCTGCGAAGAGACGCATCTCCGTACCAGCTGTAACCGGCGGGGTCGGGAGTAGGTGATCTTGGTAACTTAAATGTGGTATTGGAATCGGGGCAAGGCTCGAAGTTCATATCGAGCAAATCAGGACAAGACAAGCGTCGATGCTGGTTCAAAGTCATATCTGCTTTGCTATACAAGAGAACGAGTAAAGAGAGAAGAAAAGGAAATCCTCCAACACCAAACAACCTCTCTTTATATACACTTCGTCTGCCACCCTCGAATCATCTCCCATGCTCCGATGTACCATCCGAATATCCAACTGTGATCTTACACACCACCAACACAACTCCTATCGATACAGCCACGCCACATCGTCTGACGTCACAACACCTCAGACCACTTCCTCATCGTAACAAATTATGCCGCCACCATTCCGCGACACCCTCACATCCTTCTTGAGTCTTAAGATGTCTCCATCCTTCCGTAACACCAATTCCTTCCGTATCCCTAATACCATTCCTAGGTACCTCCTCAACTCATCACTCAAAACCTGAATCATGACACCAGCTGGCGAGAGGGATTCCTCTCAAGGAGGGAGTTCGGCAGCCTCTACAGTTCAAAGTCAGAACTCCACCCCCTCATCTTTGCTGAACAATTCTCGCTTTGCACATATCACTGTTAGGGGTTCTCCCTTAACGGCGATAATGGTACTTGCGACAGTTATATGAATACATGTCACGGAGTTACTCTAGGTCTAGTCACGTGATATGCATAAACACCTATTCATGATGTTGAAAGTGATCCAGTCGTATGTTCCTTAGCGGGAATACATAAGAATCGCGCATTGATTGAATAAGGGAGTATCTTTGCTTAGCGGATTCGTTGAAAGGATACATACTACGGTAATCCTTATTTGATGATGCAACAATACTGGCAGATCGAATGGAGATAAAATTCCTGCCGAGCGTATTGTTTTCAATGATGTCCATTTACCCTGATACTAGCGGTCATGTATGATTGAACTGGAGATTACTCCGACTCACATGCACAGCAGTCGATAGTTAATATGCAAGTACGCGGGACCTCTGGCTCATTGTCTCAGGCGATAAGAACTACCAGGGTACTCCCCGGTCAAAGAGAATAGTCTCGGCTTAAGCATGACGTGACCGAGGGAATTATGACGTTGGCTGAAGATAAGAGGCCCGAAAGCAACCCTGTGCATTGGTTTGATTTACAATGCATTGCAACGTCAGACTCGTATGCAATACAAACTGACGTGTCAAATTCTACATTGGCATAGTATTGGTTGATTGCCGATTATATCCATGACGCAAGCCAAATAGCCTTTAAGGTGAGGCATTAATTTGCGATAAGCGCTGCCAACTATTTGATGGCAGATGTTCCAACTATTGTCACAAACGGGTAGTAAGATGTCTCAGTTCAAGTATCATCTGACACACTGTCTGACATGATATCATGCAATGGATGGCCTGATTCCTATCAGGAGCGTAATGCTTTGAAACCACATTGCACGAACACGATAACCAACTGGGATGTGTGGCATGTTATCACCAGGCACATGATAGTTTCATGACGTGATCGCGATAACGCTATGATGAGCTTTGTGATCATAGCGTCGAAGTACAGGTGTACAAACCCTCGAAGACGACTCTAAAGAGATGGCATTGTTCCGGCAATGAGAAGAACAAGCTCAAGCAGCAATCCACAGTCAACATTCAGAACACCGAAGACGATCTTAAAATATTATTAAGAATTCTATCTATTCAAACCTTTACAATTTCTTCCACTACATTCACCTCTACTCGTGACATCGCTTTATATGCCTCCACACAGGTACACACAATCCGAGTATGCACTGCAACAGGTTGTCGAGAGTTTCGGCAATCTTCTTGACAATTTGGACGAGCAACGTTTAACCCACACCTACCGAGTGGTTTTACGTTTTTGGGAATTGCAGGGTAATGATTACCTGGTGCTGAGATATCTCAAGACCGGTGCTTTACCATTTGAGGAGTTTTCTGAGGAGTGGTTGTTCGACGGGGAGGTGAGATATACATGTACAGAGTAGACGGTCTTTGGTATCGTTATCGATTGGGAGCTCTTGTTTCGCAGGTGCAAGAGGTTGAGTCTTAGGATAAGATGAGGAGAGAAAGAGTTTTCTTGGATAGGCAGTTGTACTTAATTCAATAAATGTTGTATTGATTTTTGGGATTAAGAACCCCCGGAACAATCACTCAACGTGTTATATCCACCCAGTCCGCTACCCAGCGATGTTCAATAATTACTCCAACCGCCACACCGGGTACAAGCAGTCGTAACTAGTGTTAGCAACGGGTCGAGTAATCCGCCCGTGGTCCGGGTTTTGAACGGTAGTTTGGTTCAGTTTGGTTCCAGACCCAGCCAGAGATCTCACCCACTGTGTCTTGGCGGGTTTGTTACCCAGACCGGACATAAACCCACAGTTTTTTGGCCTGGTTGGAACTGGCCCGCGGTTCCAACATTGCGGTTCCTACTGCTTTGGCTTCAATTAAGTATTTGAGATGTGATCGTATCTTGACATGATCAGTACGTAGATTGTGCAGTTCTAATGGCTCTTTCACCTCCCGCTTTCAGATTTGCGATCCAACTGATATTCGTTGAGTGGTTGTGCAATAAGGGTAAATGTTAAGCCAAATTAGTGGGTTTTCAATAGCGACTCAATGAATATTGGTCGGATCACAAATCTGAGATCGGGAGGTGAAAGAGCGGCTAGAACTGCACCATCTACATACTGATCATGTCACGATACAATCAGATCACAAATACCTAATTGGTGCCAACGTTGTAATGTTGAAATGCCGGGGTGTGGGTGGTAAAACCGGCCCAATTGCAACGGTCTGGGTTTTCGTGTGGTAAAGCCTGATTCAATGGTTCGGTTCCAGTTCCAACCCTACCCCTGAACTGATTTTGCAGGTTGGAACCGTTCCTGACACTAGTCGTAACACACTAGCACCCAGCGGAACCACACAGCCAGACTGAACGCGTCACGTTGTATCCAGCCCCGCCTCCAGCATTGCTAGCACTCCCACTCCTCTCAGGAGTCTGGAAAACCTGCCTACCACCATCCCTAATGCAGAAGCCCACGCAATCATTACATATCCACTGCGAACGCGAGCTACAGAAAAGATTCAGAGACAGCGGGAGTGGCAATTGCCAAGGCAGGTGGTGTCTACACCTTGATCGGTGGTCTCCGGCAGTCGCAGCATCCATTGATTTGGTCACTCTGACATGACGCATCTTTTATTTGCAACAGGCAGGCTCCCGGAGCTCTACCTGTGGAACAGACGGCCGTTGATGAGTGCAAGTGACGTGGAGATGGTACGTTATCCAACGCGACACGTTGCGAAAGCATTAGCTGACGCATCACACTGGTAGATAATCGGGAAGTACTGGAACGCCGCAATGCAGCGAATCAACATTTGGTCCATAGCATTTGAGGCACGCACAAAGGAGATCTAGAAAGAGGTATGCTGAAGCAACGGCCCATGTTGGATATTACACACTCAAACCGGTACCAGGTTCGCGCACAAGTCGATAAGCTTAACTCCCATTTTATTCAATCAGTAAGGGACAATATAGGAGAGCTATATGATCTCCACCGCTGTGAATCCGACGCAGAGCGTTTGGAATTCATTGATTCCCTTCTGGCAGACAATAAGTATCTTTTTCATGGAGCAGAGCGTGTGGAAGGTGGTGTACGCAGTTCGAATCCCACGCACAGAGTGTCGAAAGCTGCTAATGAATGGCCAGCGTCCTCTTTACTTCCTGGTGGAAGCGATCCCGTGGGTAATCTAAATCAAATTTTATGGTCGGGCGAATCACCGCAGTAAGTATGCTGATGGATTATATAATTCCATGATTGATGACAAGGACGGTCATATACCCTCGCCACTGATCATGTTTACCTGGACTGCGTTGCGCCATGCTCTCCTTGAGTGGCAAAAGATCAATGGCGTTCATCCGAAAGCTTCCAAGTCAAAGCTGAAAGCGGACAGACCTGATCACTCGAACTACTTGAATTACAAGAATGATGGTGGTAAGAACGCATCCTGCTGCGCTGCAACTGGTTGCAAGTTATTAACCTCGCCTGGCGTTGCAGACACATATACATTCTTGATGAATACCTGGAACACACTACCAGAGAGCTACCAACAGAGGGTGTATAAAAACACTCTTGCTACAGTCAAGCGTCAGATCCAACAGGCGGAGAACCCAACGCCTGCCGTGGTGATCAGCGTGGAAGTAGCGCGTGTTGACAATGCTATTCTTCTTGATTATTTGGCCTCTGAAGTGGCGCTTGAGGAGCCTGAGATCAGAAGCACTGACCCAAACATCCCGATAGACAACAATTGCATGGATGATGAACTTCATTTCGCGATGCCAGGGGGCAGCGGGGATTACGAAGCTTAAGGTGATGAAAGAGACGTGCGCCATGCCATCCCCACCACCAGCTGGCACCGACGGCCTGCGACTGAACTCAAGAGGTTTGACCTGGGAACCACTGATGTCGACGGGTATGAGGGCGAAGATGGCGACGATGCGGATGCGGATGAGGAGGAAGAAGCATCGCACCCGGATGATGGATCAACACAGAATGTGGAGGACTGAGGGTATAGTAGGTTTTACCTGGGAACCAGTGATGTCGACGGGTATGAGTGCGAGCATGGTGATGATGCGGATGCGGATGAGGAGGAATAAGCATCACAAGCCCATGATAGATCAACGCAGAATGTGGAGGACTGAGGGCATAGTAGGTTTGACCCGGAAACCAGTGATTTCAACAGGTATCAGTGTGAGCATGGCGACGATGGGGATGTGGATGAGGAGGAATAAGCATCGCAAGCCAATGATGGATCAACGCAGAATGAGGAGGACTGAGGGCAAAGTACTAGAGAGTGTGAAGATTGGACTGTATATTTCTGACCTGTAAAATACGATAATGGCGAAGCAAATCCAATGACAAGTGATGTATCCGAAGCGAAGACTGTATTGCAATATGTGACAAAATCTCAAAGCTAAACAGATATGGGGCGAGTGCGGCATCCGATATATAGCGATAGTGGAGAGGTAAAATGTGGCTATCGGCCGAAGAAACGCATAAACATTGCCAGGGGTTGTGTGAACAGCTGCAGCATAACTGCAGCCCCTGCGAAGAGTGTAACACACGTGTTGTTCTGATGGTGCGTATACCAGGTGCACATTAATGGAGGTAAGTACAAAATGCGACCCGGCGCATGGGTGACGGGAAGTGTGTAATTCTCTGGCAGAGGGTATGAGGGTCCATCAGAGCCGTCAGAGCGGTCTGGAACACCCGGCTGTTGAAGACGGAAACTAGCGTTGTTGCTGATGCAGCATCCATCAATTTAGTCACTCAGACATGACGCATCTCGTATTTGCAACAGGGAGACTCCTGGAGCTCCACATGTGGAACACAGGGCCGTTTATGAGTGCAAGTGACTTGGAGATGGTAAGTTATCCAAAGCGACGCGTTGCGAAAGCATTTGCTGAAGGCCCACACTGGCAGATAATAGAGATGTACTGGAACACCACTATGCAGCAAAACAACATTTGGTCCATAGCATTTGAGGTACGCACAAAGGAGATCTTGAAATAGGTATGCGGAAGCAACGGCCCACGTTGCTTATTACACGCTCAAACCGGTACCAGGTTCGAGCACAAGTTGATAAGGTTAAATCGCATTTGATTCGATCAGCAAGAGACAACGTTGCAGAGCGTGATGATGTCCACCACTTTGAATCCAGTGCAGAGAGTTTGGAATTCATTGATTCCCTTCTGGCAGACAATAAGTATCTTTTTCATGTACCAGAGCTTGTGCAAGGTGGTGTATGCGGTCCAAATCCAACGCAGACAGAGTCGAAAGCTGCTAACGAATGGCCAGCGTCCACTTTACTTCCTGGCGGCAGCAAGCCCGGGGTTTATCTACATCAAATTTTGTCCTCACGTGATAACCGCGGTACGTATGCCGATGGATTTTACAATTCCGTGATTGACGACAAGGACGGTCATATACCCTCGCCTCTGATCATGTTTTCCTGCTCCGCGTTGCGCCATGCTCTTGTGGAGTGGCAAAAGAACAAAGGTCTTCATCCGAAAGCTTCCAAGTCAAAACTGAATGCTGAGAGACCTGATCGCTCGAACTACTTCACCTACAAGACTGACGGCGGTAGGAAGGCATCCTGCCATGCTGCATTGGGTCGCAAGTTGTTTACCTTGCCTGGCGATGCAGACAGGTATACATTCTTCATGAATACCTGGAACACACTACCATAGAGCTACCAACAGAGGGTGTATGAAAACACTCTTGCGACAGTCAAGCGTCAGATCCGGCAGGTGGAGAACACAACACATGCCGTGGTCATCCGCATGGAAGCAGCGCGTGTTGACAATGCTATTCTTCTTGACTATTTGACCTCCAAAGTAGCGCTTGAGGAGCCTGTGATCGGAAGCACTGACCCAAACATCTCGACAGTCAACAATTGCACGGATGACGAACCGCATTTCGGGAAGCCAGGGGGCAGCGGGGATTACAAAGATGCACGTGACGAAAGTGACGAGCTTGATGCCATCCCCACAGCCTGCCGGCGATGATGGGCCATGACAGAACTCGAGAGGTTTGACCTGGGAACGAGTGATGTCAACAGGTATGAGGGTGACGATGGCGATTATGCGGATGCCGATCAGGCGGAAGAAGCATCGCTAGCCGTTGATGGATCAATGCAGAATGTGGAGTACTGAGGGCATAGTACTAGAGAGTGTGAAGATTGGACATGGCGATGATGCAGATGTGGATCAGGAGGATCAAGCATTGCAAGCAGATGATGGATCAACGCAGAATGTGGAGGACTGAGCAGTGAGGGCACAGTACTAGAGAGTGTGAAGATTGGACATGGCAATGATGCGGATGCGGATGAGGAGGAAGAAGCATCGCAAGCCGATGATGGATCAATGCAGACTCTGGATGACTGAGGGCATAGTACTAGAGAGTGTGAAGATTGGACAGTATATTTTGGACATGTAAAATACGATAATGGCAAAGTAAATGCAGCGGCAAGTGATGTATCCGAAGCGAAGACTGCATTGTAATAAGTGAGAACATCTTAAAACTAAACATATATGGGGAGAGTGCGGCATCCGATATATAGCAATAGTGGAGAGATACAATGTGGCACTCAGCTGGAGAAAGGCATAAACATCACCAGGCGTTGTGGAAAAGGCTTCAGCATAACTTCAGCCCCTGCAAAGAGTTCAACACACGTGTCATTCTGATGTTGCGTATACGTCACCAGAATTCCGGGCGCAAAGTAAAGGAGATAAGTAGGCAACGCGATGCGTCGCCTGGGCGACGGGAAGTGTGTAATTCTCCGTCAGAGGGTACGATGTTCCGTCAGAGCTGGTGTTAGCAACGGTTCCAACCCGCTAGAACGGTTCCGGGTTAGGGTTGGAACCGGAACCGAACCTTTGCAACAGGCTTTACCACGCGAAAACCCGGACCATTGCAATTGGGCCGGTTTCACCACGAAAAACCCGGCATTTCAACATCACAACTTTGGCGTCAATTAAGTATTTGAGTTCAGATCGTATCGTGATATGATCAGTACGTAGATGATGCAGTTCTAGCCGCTCTTTCACCTCCCGATCTTAGATTTGTGATCGGACCAATATTCATTGAGTTGCTATCGAAAACCCGCTGATTTCGCTTGAAATTTGCCCATATTGCACCACCACTCAACGAATATCAGTCGGATCGCAAATCTGAAAGCGGGAGGTGAAAGAGCCGTTGGAACTGCACAATCTATGTACTGATCATGTCACGATACAATCACAACTCAAATAGTTAATGGAAGCCAAAGTAGTAGGAACCGCAAAGTTGGAACCGCGGGCCAGTTCCAACCCTGCCAAAAAACTGCGGGTTTATGCCACCTCCAGGTAACCAACCCGCCAAGACACAGCTGGTCGGGTTTTTGGCTGGGTCTGGAACTGAACTCAACCGAACCGCTGGTCAAAACCCGGACTGCAGCCGGGTTACCCGGACCCGTTGCTAACACTAGTCAGAGCTGTCAGAGCAGTCCGGAACTCCCGGGTGTTCCGGACGGCTCTGACGGCTCTGACGGAACCTCGCACCCTCTGACGGAGGATCACACGCTACAGGATGCCCCGGCGACGGGTCGCGTTGCAGATGTACCTCCTTAACTTCATGGTGACGTATACACCTCATCAGAACGACACGTGTGTTACACTCTTCGCAGGGGCTGCAGTTATGCTGAAGCAGTTTACACAACGCCTGGCGATGTTTATGCCTTTCTCTGACCGAGTGCCAAATTTTACCTCTCCGCTTATTGCTATATATCGGATGCCGCACTCTGCCCATATATGTTTAGTTGGGAGATGTTGTCACTTAGTATAATACAGTCTTCGCTTCAGATACATCGCTTGCCGTTGCATTTGCTTCGCCATTATGGTATTTTACAGGTCTGAAATATACAGTCCAATCTTCACACTCTCTAGTACTACGCCCTCAGTCCTCCACATTGTGCGTTGATCCATCATCGGCTAGCGATGCTTCTTCCTCCTCATCCGCATCCGCATCATCGCCATGTCCAATCTTCACACTCTCTAGTACTATGCCCTCAGTCCTCCACATTCTGTGTTGATCCATCATCAGCTAGCGATACTGCTTCTTCCTCATCCGCATCCGCATCATCGCCATCGTCGCCCACATACCCATCGACATTACTGGTTCCCAGGTCAAACCTCTCGAGTTCAGTCGCGGGCCGTTGTCGCCGGCTGGTGGTGGGGATGGCATTGCGCTCGTCGCTTTTATCAGCTTCATCTTTGTAATTCCCACTGTCCCCTGGCTTCCCGAAATGCAGTTCGTCATCTGTGCAATTGTTGTCTATCGGGATATTTGGGTCAGTGCTTCCGATCCCAGGTTCCTCAAGCGCCACTTCAGAGGTCAGATAGTTAAGCAGAAAAGCATTGTCAACACGCGCTGCTTCGACGCTGATCACCACGGCAGGCGTTGGGTTCTCCGCCTGTAGGATCTGACGTTTGACTGTAGCAAGAGTGTCTTTATACACCCTCTGTTGGTACCTCTCCGGTAGTGTGTTCCAGGCTTTCATCAAGAACGTATACGTGTCTGCAACGCCAGGCAAGGTCAACACCTTGCGACCCATTACCGCGCAGCAGGATGCTATCTAACCACTGTCATACTTGTAGTTGAAGTGTTTCGAGCAATCAGGTCTGTCTGCTTTCTGCTTTGACTTGGAAGCTTTCGGATAAACACATTTGCTCTTTTGCCACTCCAAGAGAGCATGGCGCAACGCGGTGCATGTAAACATGAACAGTGGCAAGGGTATATGACCGTCCTTGTGGTCAATCATGGAATGATATAATCCATCAGCATACTTACTGCGGATATTTGCCCGATGATAAAATTTGATGTAGATAACCCCCGGGATTGCTTCCGCAAGGAAGTAAAGTGGACGCTAGCCATTCGTTATCAGCTTTCAACTCTCTCTGCGTTGGATTTGTACTCCGTACACCACCTTCCAGACGCTCTGCTACCGGAAAAAGATACTTATTGTCTGCCAGAAGGGATTCAATGAATTACAAATGCTCTGAGGTGGATTCAAAGCGGTGGAGATCATAAAGCTCTGCAATGTTGTCCCTTGCTGATTGAATCAAATGTCAGTTAACGTTATCGACTTGTGCGCGAACCTGGTACCGGTTTGAGCGTGCATTATCCAACGTGGGCCATTGATTCAGCATACCTCTTTCAAGATCTCCTTTGTGCGTGCCTCAAATGCTATGGACCAAATGTTGTTTTGCTGCATAGCGGTGTTCCAGTACGTCTCTATTATCTGCCAGTGTGGGGCTTCAGCTAATGCTTTCGCAACGCGTCGCGTTGTATAACTTACCATCTCCAAGTCGCTTGCACTCATAAACGGCCGTCTGTTCCACATGTAGAGCTCCAGGAGTGTGCCCGTTGCAAATAGAAGACACGTCATGTCTGAGTGACCAAATTGATGGATGCTGCGACTGCCAGAGACCATTGATCGAGGTGTAGACACCGCCCGCAGTTGCAATTGCCACTGCCTCTGTCTCTGATTCTTTTCGGTGGCTCGCGTTCGCAGTGGATTTGTAATGATCGCGTGGGCTTCTGGATTTGGGATGGGGGTAGGCATGTTTTCAAGACCGCTGGGAGCAGTGGGAGTGCTAGCAATGCCAGATGCGGGGCTGGATACAACGCGACGCGTTGAGTCTGTCTGTAAGGTTCCTCAGGGTGTTGGTGTGCTACGACTGCTTGTACCCAGCGTGGCGGTTGGAGTCTTTATTGACCGTCGCAGTGTAGCAGACGGGGTGGACGTCACGGGTTGAGTCATATCTGCAACGCGAGAAATGTTCAGCAAAGATGAGGGGGTGGACTTCTGAGCTTGGATTGTAGAGGGTATGGAACTCCCTCCTTGGGAGCAATCACTCTCGCCAGCCGGTACGGAGACGGGTCTCTTAGCAGGTGGAAGTTGAGAATTCCCCGAAGGCCCACGCTTTTGTTGATTCTGACGATTAGCAAGACTTCGAACATTTCGTATGACCGGAGTCGTGTCAGGGTGAGGACTTTGGGAAGGCATAGTCCGATATAGATGTTCGACGTTAAGAAGGTAGGAATAATTGTCTGTGCATGCATTTGCAATGGCAGGCGAGGTAGACTCCTATTTGAACAACGATGGAGGGATTCGACAGAAAAGGGTGGTGCAGTGTAGATCGTGCAGACTCTAAACCCTGACAATACTCGGGGACGAGATCCCTTCAAAAGGATCCAATGATGGGGTTAACTGCCATCAGATTAAACTCAGATTAAACTCAGATTGAACTCAGCATTGATATTCACTGTTACAGCAACGTCTGAAGGTCTATTTGCACCGCTTGAAGTGTGTTTGTGCCTTCTTGGCGGGATTATCATCGTATTGCACTCGTTCTTGTCACAATACTTCGAACCATCGATTGTTTATATCTTCAGCTTGGCGGTGGAAATCCCCCTTTGGCATAGCTGAAAGCATCGCAAAGCGAACAATGACGTATTCACTATCTGATGACATCAGTTGCGGGTGCTTTTTCCACTGGTAGGCATTGGTAGCCGGGTTGGATGGTTGCACAGTTGGGACAACTTGAGAATTACTCAGTTTGCTCTGAGATGCACAAGGTCTGAGCGGTCAATGTGGTATGCGATGCCAAAGCAATGCCCAGCGTTACAATCTGTCCTCACCGCGTGTACTAAATCTCGTCTCGAGGCTCCTCATTCATGAGGTGCCTGGTGGTTGTGCAAGATGAAGGCTGGGCCGTTTTGTGTTCATTAACCAACAAAACGCAGGATATGAACCAAATCGCAGGAACTCGAGTATATATATCCCTTCTTCCCGCCTACACCTCCATTCTCTTTTCATCCCGTATTACACACACCGCCAGCAATCAAACACGCCGCCAGCATCCTGAACTATCTCGACATCAAGAAACTTGCACAAATCAACACCTCATGTTCCAAAACACACCCTATAACCTACACAACTTTGTAAGTTCACTCTGGGCTTCCTTCCGCTACCTTCAACTGTATCATAATGCTAACGCCTCAGATGTAGATTCATTTTCAACTCACAGCGATGGCACCACAGGGCAGCCGCCAAGGAAAGGGGAAGGCAACTGCTAGGGCAAAAATGCCGACATCCGTTATAAAGCGACACCTGTCGTTGGATCGGGACCATATAATGGGATTCATCTCGGAACACATCCGTGGACTCATACGGATATACAATGTTTGCGGCGTCAAGGATGAGAGGGCCTGGGACCTCTTTTATGATATAA
>Ga0307515_10018875_pt1 | contig 12448 bp, 8 predicted proteins | sample 17_EM_MG_FD_194513 | JGI IMG/M metagenome (GOLD analysis project Ga0307515, IMG submission 194513) | Populus trichocarpa ectomycorrhiza microbial communities from riparian zone in the Pacific Northwest, United States - 17_EM | ecosystem: Host-associated > Plants > Roots > Unclassified | place...
TTAGCTTTTTTTTTTTTTTTTCCTTTAATTTCTCTTTCCTTCCCTGAAAATTATAGTTTGACCTTCTTTATTGTTGGTATTTTAACCTCAGTTTTTATTTTTTATGTTTTGTTCTTGACCTTTTTGTAGAAAATTTATTTGTTTTCAATTTCATCATTCATTCCCAATTTACCAAATATTATATTTTTTAATTTAGTCCTTATTCTTTTTATTTCTAATTTTTATCCTTGACTCTTTTGTAAAAGTTTTATTGGTTTTAAATTTATCCTTAAATCCAAATTGATAATATTATGTTTTTCGATTTGGTCATTATTTTTTTGATTTCTAATTTTTTTTCTTGGTTGTTTTGTACAAGTTATTATTCTTTTCAATTTCACCCTTCAATCAAAAATTAATTTTTATTGTTAATATCAATTTTGATCTTTGTTCTTTTGATTTTTTTGAGTCCTTTTGCTAAGTTAATTTTGATTCTCAATTTCACCCTTCAATTAAATATAAGAATTATGTTGTATTTTATTTTTAATCTCTATTTTTTTAATCGATATTTTTAAAACCTTTTGTATAATTGAAATTTTTTTTTCAATTTTACCATTCAATATTTGATTAGTTGAGAATTTGATCTCATGAGTTTTTCAAATAAAGTGCTTTGGGTCTAATGACCCGGGTAATGAGTTTGAAAAGTTATTACGATTATTTTTTAAAAAAAAATTATAATTTTCTTTATTTTTTTATCGGGTTATTTTAGTCTCATGATCTAAGTCATTGGTTTGGAAGGATATACCAGGTTGGCTCGGCCTTGATTACCGAGATTACATATTTGTTAAGCTAACTCAGGTTAACCAAGACCTATTTTTTATGTTTTATATTTATTTTATTTTGTTCTTTTATATTTAATGGGTTGTTAATTGAGATACATCATTTATCCCCTTTTGAAAAAAAAAAATTCTTGGATTATTATAGTCACTTTTTTTTAAAAAAATTGATCTATCTATTATTGTTTTTTTTTCTTGCTTTTTTTCTAATTAAAATAAATTTCGTTTTATTCAACCTAATAGGGTGAATAACCGTGATCACACTTTTTTTTTATTTAAATAAAGTTTACGGTAGCTAAACATTATTTTTTGTGTAAAAAAATAGTTCAGGCCGGCAATTAGCCACAGGCACCAAGGCTAGTCTCTTTCTATTCTGAAACAGGTTTAAAAGTTGACCACTTGAGAAAAACTTGCAAATAATTTAGCAACATAAATCAAAAACTCTGATGAACTCGAGCAAGCATTCTCAGCAAGAATTTACCATGTAGAAAAAAGAAGTTGACAATCACATTACAACCTTTTACCAAGTTCCTAAAAGATGCTATGAACTATATAATTCATAACTAGAAGCTCAAATATATCGATATATAAATGTACAAGACCAGAGGAACAAAAATTGTTTGTGCTAGAAATGCCGAACAGCTTGAATATGCAGGCACAAAAGGCATATTATTGGTATATGTGAGCTGAAAATTAAAAGCCTCTCAAGATTCTTCCTTGCTAAGTTTGCCAAGAGCACTTCGTGCATAGAGTTCTTTTTCCCGAGCTTCTTTTGCAGCAAGCGCTTCCTCATCAAGTACTTGTATGGGAGACCACTCTGGCAACTTTAACCAACCAGGTTTCTTCTCTTTTTCCTTGAATATAGATTCTTTAAAATTACTCAATGCAGGTCTTAGTTTGATAGTAGCAAAATCCACCGTTGTGCCCACAACAGCAAAGATGACCGAGTAGCGAAAGGCACCAAACTGACCCCCTAAAATGTAAAAAAAAAAAACAAAGCACTTAAAATTATGATGGGGAAGGGAGCTCAACAAAGGAAGATGCAGGAGACATCACCTAATTATCCCCCCTCGTTTTTCAAAGGGAGAGATCTCCTTACGTTAGGCTCTTTCAATAAAGGTTGGCATTATAGAATGGAGGACTGTATTCATGGCATCATATTTATACCATATCATAGGACAAAAATATGTTTTTACTTTGCATTTGTTTTAAAAGGTGGAACAATGCTCTCAATGTTGGAACTCAAAAACAGCCAACCACACCATGAACAAACTGCTTGGTCAATAGGTTCTGCCAAGGAAGAAATGAGAAGAAAACATCTGCTTCACGAGCAGGACCAAAGAAGCCAACAGATAGCATTGAAATGTTCCTGTCTTTTCGGTGGCTTAATGATCCCACAAAACTAAAGAATACTTGGACTATATTAAAATTGAAATGAAAGAATAATGCCCCACAAAGAATTTCGCACAAAGGATAGATAATGAGAATAACATAGGGTGCATCCATGAAGACACGCAAGCATATAGAAGTGATTGAGATTAGAACTCGACCTTGAAGACGTCCAAGAAGAGCACCACTGCCAAACCCTGCAACCGCGGAGTTTACTAGATCATCTGGTTCTGATTTTCGAACTACTCTTACGAATTCACGCGCCCCTGAAAAATCAAACAATAACAAAACCTCCAACTTTAAGACAGTTCCAAGAAACATATGATGGCCCTTGAACCAAAATCCAGTTATGTTTCTGAGAATGTTAACATTTTCACTGTTGTCTTTCATGCCTTAAATTAAAAATGATCATCAACGTTCAGACACAAATCAGGTTCTCTAACGAAAGATTCCCTCTAAGTTATCCTCTCCCTTCTATTACAAGGCAGGCTCCAGGTCTTGCAGATTTAAGGCCATAAATCATTCCCAAACTACCACGTTAAAAGATAACAACGTTATGAGATTAGAGAAACAAAGATGTTTACCGCAATAGCAGCCGGTGACGATGGAAAAATTAGTGGCATAAGTTGTTGAAATGTTAGCGAGCCCATGAACTTTTCGATGCTTAGACACCAACCCAACTCCTCCACCAGTTATCCCTTCACATATATTTCAAATTAGTTTCCTTTTATGTTTTAAGAAAAAAAAATACAGAGACAGATAGAAACCTGCGAGAAGTGTGGGGATGAGTATCCGCTCCTTCCAATTCTCCGAAAACGAAGAAGGAGGCGGTGGCGGAGGCGCTTTGGCATTTTCTTCTAGAGGTTTCATACCGCTTGATCCCATTTTCTTTTACCCCGATTGTTAACTTCGGAAGGCGGAGGTGGAGGTTGGGGTGGTGGAGGGAGGCGGATGACTGGATGAAGACTATTGCGATTTGCGATGGTGACAATGGATTGTTTTATTACAGATTTAACGGCCCAACCTGCTGGCTTACTGATTTCGAAATATTGGGCCCATGTTCTGAACCTATTTCACTTCAGCCCAAATAATATTCGAGCACAGAGGCAGCCTGCCTAATTTTGTGAATCAAATAAAGGAATAAATGATTGAAATAAAAATCATATTCCTCATGTAATCCATATTCTGATAATAAAAGAAGGAATCAAATTGATGATAAGACTATTTATATGGAATTTTTTTTTTTGTAAAAAATAGAAAAATAATTATTTAAAAATGTTAGATTTATCAACCTTCGAGCTAAAATCATTTTTTTAAAAGTCTATTACTCTTCTTTAGGGTTTTTATTCTATTTATTTCTTCCTTTATTAGGATTTATTATTTTTCATGTTTTTTCTTCTATTTATGAATTATTTTAGCTTTTTTTTTGTTGTATAATGTGATTTTCGCATTATTTTTATAATGTTTTAATTAAAAAAAAAACCATTATAAACTTCAGATGTATATTTCATATTTTTTTCCATGAAATGTTGAAATAAAAAGCATAATTATAAAGATAACCTATATTTTTTATCGAGTCAGTTAGATTTTTTCTTAAACCTAAACTAGTCTCTAGTCTAGATCACGGGACAACTAAATACCATGTTTTTTATCGAGTCAATTAAGTTATTTTATTTTATTTTTATCCCAGGACAACAACCTGCTAGGTCAATCCATGTTTTATAACTATTATATAAAATGAATTTCAAGGTCTCTTAAGTTATTCAAATATGAGATAATCAATCCATCTATCCTTGTTCTTTCATGATAGCATGCATGGTTACTGCACTAGGGCTGAACAAAACAGTAAACTAGCAAAAACAGTATTAACATTAACTGCAGAGATCATTTTCATTATCATACAAGGGAATTTTTCTTCTAGAAGCCAAGTTTCAAGCATTCTGCAGCTTCCAGCTTCTGAGTTGGGAGGAACAATCACCGGACCAAAAAGGGAACTTTCCGTGTATTTAATAGCTCTCCAAGTGATGGTAGTGTCATTAGCAACAGTGCATGTAAATACTGCACTCTCTGTCTCCTTATTGAGTTAAATTTGTAAATATATGCTTACTGGAAGATGAAGTTTACCATCATAAGCCCTAATAGGGGCTTGTGCGCATAAGAAAAAAACAGAGGCGGCCGATGAGGGAGAGCTAAACTGTTAGAATGGGATTGACAGTCTCGTTCTGAAACTAGAATATTCAAGAGGCTGATGAGTCTGGTTCCACATCTTCTGAAGCTGAAAAGCCATTGAGTCCGTCCTTGGCGTCCCAGTCACCATCCTGCAATGTGGTCTCTGATCTCTTCTGCAAACCTGCCCCGATCCTTCTCTTGTGTTCTGGAATAATCATTAACAGCATATCCATTAGATTCTACAAACATATATTAGAAAGAAAAGGACCAGGCGAGAAAGATTACTTTTATTGTTAATTGCACTGCGAGTGATTGCCAAAAATTCATCCCACTTGAATTTCCTAAGTTCTTGCTTTTCCTCCTCTGAGAGCTCAAAATTGGGCTCCCTCCCGCACATGAAAGCAGCCCTGCATAAATGGAAAACCTTCAGACGAACCCCAGAATCCCAGATATGTTTAGTGACCAAACCTGACCAAGGTCTGTCTTTGAAGACATCCTGTGACAACAATTTTTAAACACACAATGCTAACCCTGAAAAAACAAAAACAAAAAGAGAGAGAGAGAGAGTTTTGAGCTTCCTATTTATTTCTTAACTTAGATAAACCTGCATAGACTGCTAGCAGCTATGAGAAGAACGAGCAATGGAAGCCTAACCCTAAGAGGAAGGCTGGCTACCAGAAGTGTGCAGTGCGGATATATTTTTCCCTTCCAGAAAATGGAAGGTTTGTATTTTTGTTATCACTTAGATGTAGAATAGCAAATGTTAACAATTTGTGCTCAATACTGTTTGCATTCGCGTATGCCATTTTTATTGTCTTGTCCATTCCCATATGTACTGCCTTACTCTCATCTCATACTTTTATAATTGAAAAGTTTCATGGTTTCCAATCATTTTTCTGTCATTTAAACAGCGGGCATGAATAGAACATATGTAATACAATACAACAATAATGACTGGTAGAGCTTTACAAGCCGTTGCAATAAGGGTCACGGGCATTGGCCTGAAAGATATTAGACAGCTCTTCTTGTTAGAACATGATGTCTGGCCATCTAACGGAAATAGTTTGTAAAGGAAAATAGAAAAATGAAACTGTAAACATCCTCAAGCTGCGGGGTCCTAGATTCCTAAGAAACGTTCCAAGGAAAAGTGGTTGATTTGGTGGATGAATGGGACTTGTTCCTAACTTCATCTTAATAAAGTAGGAGGTAGTTTTCTCTATCAAGATTCAAGAATAAACAAGTTAGTTGCAACCACGAAGCTAGGCTATAGTTTTCCTTTTCAAGTCTTTACTTTCTTACATCGGAAGTTCTGATTGCCTCTAGCAAGAACGAAATTAATTTAAATGTGGAATAAGAAAGCCCAAAAAGAAAGCAAGAGATATGCATTACTTCTACCCTAAAGATTATCCAATATTCTGTTATTACAATGAAGGAGAAAAGACTTCTGCACCCTAATATAACTGAAAAGCAAATTATATAATCAATGACAATTCTGGAATACAGTGATCAATTAGTTACTCAAAGAATTGGACAAGACTTTCTGCAGAAAGGATATTGTGGAAAAAGAGAGATGGCATGGGTCTCGGTACTGATGAAATTAAGAACTCATGAAAAGCAATGCAAACTTTAGCCTACTACCTGTCATACAAACGAGCAGCCTCTTCTTGAGAACCAACAGTCCCTAGGTGAATCTGCTTCTTGTCAACTTTAATTGCTGCCTGCCATTTCATATTTTTAAAATAGACGCCTCTCATCAGGCATGGTTCCTGGTTCTGAACATGTTTCCTCCTGTGTCTCTTTCTGCGTTTAACTGGTTGCTCTAGAAATAGAAAATGAATGAAGCAACAAGGTTAAAAATGCAGCGCAGTCAACTTTCACATTAGTGATATTCCACAATGACATATAATCATGGTGCCTAATAGAGTCACACTGAGGACTTAGCAAATTTGGGAAATATCAGATCTGACATTATTATTGTACAAACCAAAAGTGAAATGACAAGGAAAATCAGAAGCAACTACATGCTAGGTATACTAATAAAAATCAAAACAAGTCAAGAAATGCTCATCTCCTTTATAGATAAACAATGGAACAGCCACAATTTTCGATTGAAGTTGAAACCCACAATGTCACTTGGACTCCCTCAAAATTTCTCTAGCATATTTAGTCCAGGTATAGCATATAAATAAATAACCTATCTTCAAATGACTACTTCCTGCTATTCATACTTGAAAGTTCTTCTTAACAGAAAACATCAAAACAAACAGCACTTGCAAGGCCATCCAAAAAGTGGCGATGCTTGTGCAATGTCTGCAAGAGTGGACCTAGCATATAATGCTTCCTCTGTATCTGTTTCCAATACAACAATTTTCTGTAGTCTCGTTCTTCAGGATATTGATTCTCCACAATGTTGAACTTTTAATCAATGAACCTTGATGGCTTAACTTAATATTAAACAATTCCTGCTGATGAACTACAAGGGACCCCAATCAGCTATGAAATCACATAGCAGTAAAATTTAGACAGGACTCAAGTTCATAATCACATTTATGATCTATGCATGTCTGGGATAATTCATGTGGTGAATGCATAAAAGACTTTTGGATAACATAACCACAATAACTTTTTTTAATTGTAACTAAATTAGTCAATTGGAGAATTCTCTTGTAATTTTCTGATAGCTTTTTCAGAAACAATATCAATAGAGGGTTAAATTAAACTTCAGAGTCAGAGATACATCAGTGGCAGAAGGATACTCAAAAAATACAAAACTTGTCAATTGCAGGACCAAATGTTAATAATTTTTCTTCTCCTTTATTTTTTCTAAAATAAGTAAATTTTCCTCACATTATCTTATCTAAACATGTTTTCCAAAATGAATTGATCTCAGTTCATGATCAACAAGATCACAAATGTAACCACTTGTATTTGATATGTTCAGCCTCTTGAATACCTAAACCTTGAATTGCAACAATCAAATACATCCAGAGGAATGGAATTAAGCTATAGAAAAAAACAAAAAGAATTGAGGCATCATTGTTTTGCTTCTTTATGGAAGGATAGCTTGGAGGTTATGTAATGTACAGAGAAAGAGAGGCAAGAGTCAGAAAGAAAAGCTTTATCTAGACTATCATTAAGCATTCTCCAATACTTAAGAGTCCTTAATCTTCAATGTAACCCCGGGTCATGAGATTGATACTTGAATTTCAAAAGCATGTCAACCATGTTGCAGGTTCAAATTTTCCCACCTTTGCAGTTTGCCACTTCCATTATTGTCTTACCTCCATATTCTTATTTATAATATTGATCCACAACATCAAATTAACCAATCCAAAACCTATAGAGGGAGATGGTTTCCAATGCATATGACCCTGTTGGAGGCGTTGAACCCATACTATCTTATAGTTAAGAAGAACTAGTTCACAAAATATTTATGAATAGCCAACACAACCGATGTATAATTTTGCATGTACTTGGTTGACATGAAATCATACAAATAAGACACATCTATCAGCATTGACAAACCTGGATATGCTTGAGATCGCTGCTCTTTTGACGAGCTAGAAGCCGAAACATTTGAAGAGCCAGCTCCCACTTTTGCAATGGTTTTCTGGCAGATTAAATTGGATAATGTAAAGGCAAATAAAATCATGGAATGAAAAAGAATTTGGTAAACGTAACACTTTCTATCTTTTTTCTGCCAGCAAAGAGTGTAATCTCATGTGACTAAAATTTGCAACACATTCATCAAGGATAATATCACATCTAATCATTACATGCCACTAAAAACAACCCATTGAAAACATAACATGATTGCAAGATGGTTACATCAAGCATAAAAACAGGTATTTTATAAGTGATGTTTCTTGTAAGTGTTTACATAATCTTCTTTTCAAAGAAAGGATTCATCGAAATTATGAACGAACATTGATATATAGACACATCTGTGATTGCTTTGACAAGCGGCAGGAAGCTATTTTATGTCAAAACTTGCCAAGTTGGAGGCACCAGCGTGGCAGCCCTCTCACCTGACAGATGAACACTCTCTATGTTTCAATTGTGTTGGAACCAAATATAACCAGATATTACTCCAGTGACTAAGCTGTAATGGACTAAGCATTTTCTTTCTGCACAGTGGAGTTGCCCTTATTTATTACTTTTTCTTTGAATTGGTGCATCCCTAAAATTCAGGAAAACACAGAAAGTTTCTATTATCTCAACCTTCTTATTGACTTCTAATATGAGCAACTCTCCGTGACGATCAAGTTTGTGAACTGCAAATGGCTTTGATGGTGAAAATAAGGGAAGGACCTTGGTTTCAAATTCTAACATTGTGAACAGATGCGTGTGCATACACATATACATGTATGAGATGAAGGGTCCTTTGGGCCCTGTTGTGCTTATAAGTAAAGCTCCTCTTTCAGTTGATTATAAGAGAAGCAACTAAAGATGCTTCTCCTATAACCAGCTTTAACCTGCTTTCCCGAGATAGGATGACTGCTTTTTCTAAAAGCAAGCTCTTTACCAAGAACTTCTGCTTCTAAAAATTGAACCAACAGTTGCATAGCTTAAAAGCACATCAGGTCGAAACAGAATCAAAATTAAGTCCCTCAGAGTGCATTCAACTGACTTGGAGAAAGCAAAATCTGCGTGGGCACGGGGATCACTTATTCCTATAACTGGTTGCTTTAGGAAGAAAACAGCATTAAATATGTATTTAGAAATGACAACTTAAATAATCTCAAAATCCAATGCTATGTATGCGGCGAGTTTTCCTATCCATGAAGGAGAAGCAGGCCCCAAGATTTCTTTCCTAAATGGTGACGCTGCTTTCAACATTTATCTACATTTGCATGACTTTAAAGCTGAAAGTGAATGAGAACTGATGTAATCAAATTAAGTATGGTATATCTCTCTCATATTTGCATGACAAAGCAAACAGCTTTCAAATACCACCCTGTAGAAATCTTACAGGTTTGAGCTCTATCGGCATTGGTAATGTATTACAGTTGGCATTGTATTGATACCATTTCTAAAAACCATTCTTGATGCACCGACAAAAAGGCAAGGAAAAAACTACCCTAAACCTCAAGTCTCGTAAAAATAGGTATGGCATTTGGATTTGTCTGCACTGCAGATGATGATGTCTGCTCCTGGCTCGATATGGTTAATGAAAGAGAACTCATGGTGGAGGCAGGCTAGTGATAATTGCAACAACAGCTTTGACAAATTCAGTTGATAATTTTACCTCCGATGACAATACTGCTCTATCATGCATGCTATTGGAACAACTAGAAAAAGGAAGCTAACTTTACCTCCTCTGGCTGGTTGGCATCATCTGATGGCAGAGGATGCACACTGACAGACCTGCCATTCTGAGTGGAACCTACAGGAGCAGTTCCGTTGTCAAAAAATCGAGGAAGTGGAGTCAGGAAAGAACTTCTTCCTGCAAGGACCACCAAACTCAGTTGATAATTTTATCCATGCATGATATGATATAGAACTTTTTACCTAAATTACAAAATTTAAAAAAATAATTAAAGATGCAAGAAGCTTTTAACAAAATTCAAAACACAATTCTTCATAAAGATGAGTCAAAAGAAAAAAATTTCACAAAGGTTAGAAGCACAACACTCATACATAACCTCTTTTAAAGCTTCAAACGACCTAAGACCCTCTTTTTGGTTAACTCAACATACAGAATCAATCATTTTGCATAGAGGGCATCTAAAATAGTGTTTACCAGCACAAAGTCCCAAGAGTTTACGCCTCCGTAAGCTAACCATGGTAGATTAAAATCTTTGTATCAATGCACAGGTAAGGAAGATGGCCTTTAGCATTTATCACCTTCTCCTTGGATCAGAAAAAAAGGCCAATCTGTTACATCAAAGATATAAATGAAAGCAAGTTTTATATGGGAAAGACTTGAAAATTTTAAAATTGCCATCAAGGGAATAAACTTGTAAGTACATCAACGCTTAACAACTGTTCTGAAAGACAATATTAGAAGCACATGATATCCAGATATAAATAATTCAGAAAACCATGCAGCTTTCTCGAGGTTTCATAAGCCTACATTAAAACTGACAATGCACGCCAATCGCTATAGGAAGGGCAACCGACACAATTAGTTCCTAGCGTTAGGAGGAAAGCCTAAAAAACGACAACGGAGTTCGGTGCTGACCATCTAAAATCTTTAAAAGAACTTTGGCATAGCCTAAGCAAATTGTTTGGTGTGTGAGATTCCCAGATGGTCAATTGGCGTGTCATCATCAAAACACTCAAAGAAAATGAACGAAAGCTGAAAGTACTTTTTATGTGACGAAACTACACATTATTGGTTGGGCAAAAAGATGAACATATGCATGGTTTGCGTTTAGATTAAACTCCTGCCACCTTTATCCATCCATAACTAAGCCGTTAGCTAGCAAGTTCCAGTTCCCAGCTAAAGCAACAAAACACATGTACGGTCACACCACAACAGAACAGCATTAATGAAAAGATAACGAAATTCCCGTTACAGATTAGCTAAATCCCATGTGCCATGTGTAGCTAAAACAGAAGCAGTTCAATCATGGTGACCCAAAGAAACAATTTTGTCACTCATGTGCTTATAAAACAAAATCCATCCCCATAATCCATGATAAAAAGTGAAAAAAACCAGTACAGACTTCTAGTTCAAGAATTCTTTAACAATAAGAGAATCAAATCTTGAAAAAGGAGACAGGGTGACACAAAAAAGCCTAGTCATGTTAAAAAAAAAAAATTGACAAAGAGAAACCCAGACCACTAATCATAATAAAACGGGATTAGGAGTTTAGTGTGGAGGAGAAACCAACAAAGACGCCCAAAGACTTTGTAGGGAAGAACTTGCAATTATCTCTGTAAGTCAACTCCAAAAACCTACCACCTTTCATGGAGGAATACCAACAGGGGATAAAATAAAACCCCATGACAACAACACCACCACCACCACAAAAATCAAAGAGAAACCCACAAAAGCCCAACTCTTTTTAGGCCCATTAATGTTAAATGCCCATCCTATGACCAAGAAAGAAAATCCACCATCCATGTAACTTGAAGAGCTAAAGCAAAACACCAAAGACCACCCACTCAGCCGTGTAGTCAAGAGATAAGGTCATACATACAGTCCCTGTACCTTAAAAAAGAGAGAGACAAGGTGGTGCTGCTGGTGGTGGGAATGATCAGAGATCAAGTGAGGTTATGTACGGTAAAATCGGTAAAGAAGAGACAAGAGGGGATTTCTATGGTAGGTAAAGGAAGGATGTGAGCGTGTTAAAGAGGGTAAGGGATATTGTATTGTGGCTCATGCATCTACCACCTTTTGTTTTTTCACTTACTAGTGTAGTTGGTATTTTTTATGAGGAGGGTGGTGCTGCTGCTGCTGCTGCTGCAGCCAATGCCAAGCCACTGCCTAAGGTATTTATTTTATGATGGAGAAAAATAAAAATAAGAAAAGGTTTCATGAATGAATGATAATTAGAGAAGAGAAAGGAAGGCAACAAGAGTTACAAAACAACGTTCGCCTATTGGGTGTTGAGCTTTTACTTGGATTCTCGACATTGCCCTTTTGTAGCTTCCTTAACACCATGTCGATTAGGTATCTTGTCTGCACCGCCTCTCTTACTATTATGCCCTTTTCAGGAGGAATCTTGTTTGGTTACGGAAAAGACACAGCATGTTTTTTTCTACTTCTGGTTTTAAAAATAAATTTATTTTAATATTCTCTTGTTCTTTTTCTCTTTAACAAAATAATTTATTTTTTATTATTTTCATCTCTTAAAAGTGCTTGGCAGTATAATAATAGTTGCTTTTCAAAAAACATTTCGTGCCGAAATGCATGTCAATAATTTTTTTATTTTTTAAAATTATTTTTGACATCAACACATCAAAAAGATCCAAAAGATACAAACCATATTAAATTTTAGTAAAAAAAAAATTGATTTTTTTAGGAACGCGGTTTGCACCGCGTTCCCAAACGCATTCGTTATATTCTAAAACAGTAATATTATGCTATTTTTGTAATTAAAATAAATATTTTTGACTCTTCTTGAATA
>Ga0307515_10018876_pt1 | contig 12448 bp, 13 predicted proteins | sample 17_EM_MG_FD_194513 | JGI IMG/M metagenome (GOLD analysis project Ga0307515, IMG submission 194513) | Populus trichocarpa ectomycorrhiza microbial communities from riparian zone in the Pacific Northwest, United States - 17_EM | ecosystem: Host-associated > Plants > Roots > Unclassified | place...
AACTACTTGATCGAGCAGTTCGAATCCGATCGCGTCGTCACCCCGAAGGATACGCAGTTCGCCAAGGATTACCTCGGAAATGTCCGCGCTGCCCTCGAGTGGGGCTTTGGTGCTGGCGGAGGCGACGCGTTGGCCGTCAGGCTGGCGGCGGTTGCCGGGCCGTTGTTTCTAGCCATGTCGCTTCTGAAAGAATGTCAGAGCTGGACGGAAAAAGCGATCGCACGGATGCCCACGGATTGGGACCTGCGCAATCAAATGGACATTCATGCATCGCTCGCTTTGTCGCTCAGTCTAACCGAAGGAAACAGTGAGAAGGTACGCGCTGCCTTCGATATCGCACTTGGTTTTGCCGAGCGGTGCGAAGCTTCGTCTCAGCAATTGCGCCTGCTTAGCGGCCTCTCGATGTATTTCCAGCACCGCGCCGACGTAGCTGCCATGCTCGACCTCGCTCTTCGGAGCGAAGCGGTCGCAGGGAAGACGGGAAATCGGAATGACCTTGCGACGGCCAATTCGCTGCTTGGAGCAGCTTATTATTTTCTCGGGGACCAAGCTCGGGCGCAAAGGCATCTCGAACACGCGCTACGTGACTTGCCCGCGATGACATGGTCTATAGCGAGTCAGTATGTGTACGCTCCGCGATACCTGTCGCTTTTGTATCTTGCCAGATCACGCTGGTTGACCGGCGACCTCGATCAGGCCGTACGCTATGCCCAAATGATGATCGATGAGGTTGCCGAATCGGGTCATCCGTACACGCTGAGTAGCGCAGTGGGCATGATGACGTCGCTATATTTCTGGATTGACGATTTGCGGCAGGTCGAACGCAATCTTGTAAAGCTCGACCTCAGTTCCGAGAAATTTCCGTTCGGTCCGTATCGCGCAGTCGCCCAGGGCCTAAACGGCAGGTACTTGCTACGCACTGGCCGTCCAGCGGAAGGAATGCGGCTCTTGAGCGAGGCCCTGGAGATGCTCACGGTTCGACGGTCCAAGATGTTAGTGGTAGACTTTGCAACCGATCTGGCCGTCTGCCTGGCAAAACAAAACGACCGCGCCGAAGCGTTAGCTCTCGTCGACGACGTGATCGCCCGATATGCTGAAGTCAACATGGTCATCCATCTGCCGGCGCTTCTTTTGGCGAAGGCTCTGGCATTCGTCCACGGGGATCTGCCTGACCTCCGGTCGGCTGAAGGATATCTTCAAAGGGCAATGACGCTAGCTCGGGAGCAATCGGCACTTTCGTACGAATTGAGAGCAGGATTGGAACTCGCCCAGATCTGGATCCAAGATGGCGACGTCCAAAGAGCTCGCGATCTGATTAGGCCCATTTACAGCCGGTTCTCCGAAGGTTTGGGAACCCCTGATCTCATTCGCGCGAGGGAAATGCTCAACACTCTCTGACACGCGCGCCGACTGCAACATGTTGTTGCTTGTTAGCATCGATGGGCGAAAGCTTCCATCCCAACCAAGCAGGATGGTGCAGGTCGATGTCGACCTCACGCGTCAACCCCTTTTTTGAGCATGATCGGCCCCAGTTCAGCAGCGCCGTACAAGCGTGATTCCCCTTGAACATGCAACGTCGAGGAATGGACGCCGACCATGACGACCATACCACAAAGGACCTCTTTTCGAATGAACTCGGAGCAGCATAATGAGCGTCAAGACCATTGCTGACCAGTTTAGCCAAACGCTGGAAGAGGTCGGCTTAAAGCATACGCGTGCTTTCGTGCCTGTGCGTCCCGCGCGCGATTCCATCAACATCAAGGCAGATGAGGTCTGATATGCGGCATGCGCTACTTGCCGTTGGCTCAATCGCCACCTTGACACTCACGGGCTGTTCGGAAGGCGTTCTCAGTCCACAAGGACCTATTGCCTCCGCCGAGCGACAGGTTCTATTCAACTCGCTTGGCATCATGCTGGCGATCGTAATCCCGACGGTCCTCGCCACGCTCGGCGTCGCCTTTTGGTTTCGTTCGTCAAACTCGCGCGCTCGCTACATGCCCGATTTCGAGTATTCGGGTCGTCTCGAGATGCTCGTCTGGTCGATCCCTGCCATGACGGTGCTGCTGGTTGGGGGCGTTGCCTGGGTCGGCTCGCATGACCTTGATCCGCGCAAGCCAATTGCCTCCGCGGTAAACCCTGTCAGGGTCCAGGTGATCTCACTCGACTGGAAATGGCTGTTCATCTACCCCGACCAGGGTATCGCAAGCGTCAATCAATTGACCATCCCGGTTGGCACTCCGATCAGCTTCGAGCTGACCTCCTCCGGCGTGATGAACAGCTTCTTCGTGCCGCAGCTCGGCAGCCAGATCTACACCATGGCGGGAATGGTGACGCGCCTTCACCTTCAGGCCGATCATCCCGGAACGTATCGCGGCCTCTCCGCCAACTTCAGCGGCGACGGCTTTGCGGACATGCGCTTCGACGTCCAAGCTGTGCCCGCGGAAACCTTTGCGCAGTGGGTAGATGGCGCTCGCGGGACTGGCCCGCTGCTTGACGCAGCGTCCTATACCGAACTGGCGAAGCCCACCAAAGCGGTTGCGCCTTTCATTTATCCCGCTGTCGCACCGGATCTGTTTAACGGCATCCTGAGCGCCGCGATGCCGCCGCATGATCCGTCACGGCTCACCTATCTGGGTTCACAAGGGGCAGAGAAATGAATCTTCTTGGTAAGCTCAGCTGGAGCGCGATCCCGTTCGACCAGCCGATCATCATGGGGGCAGGGGCCTTCATGGTCCTGATAATAGTCGCCATCCTGTCGTGGGTCACGTTGAAGGGATATCTGCCGTATCTATGGCGCGAATGGATAACGTCCGTCGACCACAAGCGGGTCGGTGTAATGTACTTCCTGCTGGCGCTGGTCATGCTGCTGCGCGGATTTGCCGACGCGATCATGATGCGGGCACAGCAGGCCGTCGCCGCCGGCAGCGCCGAAGGATACCTGCCGCCGGAGCATTTCGATCAGGTCTTCTCGGCACACGGTACCATCATGATCTTCTTCGTGGCGATGCCCTTCGTCATCGGCCTGATGAACTTCGTCCTGCCGCTGCAGCTTGGTGTCCGCGATGTCGCTTTCCCGACTCTGAACTCGGTGAGCTTCTGGCTGACGGCCTCGGGCGTTCTGCTGATCAACGTGTCGCTGGTGGTCGGCGAGTTCGCCAAGACAGGCTGGATCGCCTATCCCCCGCTCAGCGAGCTGCAATTCTCCCCCGGCGTGGGCGTCGACTATTACCTCTGGTCGCTGCAGATCTCCGGCGTCGGTACGCTGCTGACGGGAATAAATTTCGTCACCACGATCCTGAAGCTGCGGGCGCCGGGAATGGGCTACATGCGCATGCCTGTCTTCTGCTGGACCGCGCTCGCGGCCAACCTGCTCATTGTCGCGGCATTTCCGGTACTGACCGCCACTTTCGCGATGCTGCTGCTCGACCGCTATCTCGATTTTCATTTCTTCACGGTCGATGGGCAGGGCAACGCGATGATGTATGTCAACCTGTTCTGGGTCTGGGGTCACCCAGAGGTCTACATCCTGATCCTTCCGGCGTTCGGCGTTTTTTCGGAGGTCGTCGCGACCTTCTCGGGCAAGCCCCTGTTCGGTTATCGCTCCATGGTGACCGCGACGATGGCGATTTGCGTCCTCTCGTTCCTCGTCTGGCTGCATCACTTCTTCACGATGGGTGCCAGCGCCGATGTCAACGGCTTCTTCGGCGTCATGACGATGATCATCGCGGTGCCGACGGGCGTGAAGATCTTCAATTGGCTGTTCACGATGTACGGCGGCCGCGTTCGCTTCACGGTTCCTGTCCTCTGGTCGCTGGGATTCATGGTGACATTCGTCATCGGCGGCATGACGGGCGTGTTGATGGCTGTGCCTCCTGCCGACTTCCAGCTGCACAACAGCCTCTTCCTGGTCGCCCATTTCCATAATGTCATCATCGGCGGCGTCGTGTTCGGGGTGATGGCCGGCTACAATTACTGGTTCCCGAAGGCATTCGGCTTCAAGCTCGACGAGCGCTGGGGCAGAGCATCGTTCTGGTGCTGGCTGGTCGGCTTCTATGTCGCCTTCATGCCGCTCTACGTGCTGGGCCTGATGGGCATGACCCGGCGCATGCAGCACTATGACAATCCGGCTTGGCAGCCATGGCTTGTCGTGGCTGCGATCGGTGCCCTCATCATTCTGGCCGGGATTGTCTGCCAGATCGTGCAGCTGGTTGTATCGATCCGCGACCGTGAGCTGCTTCGGGTTAGCGGTGATCCCTGGAACGGCCGTACACTGGAATGGTCCACGGCGTCGCCGCCGCCCGCCTGGAACTTTGCGGTCCTGCCAGATGTCGCCGAACGGGACACGTACTGGTTTCTGAAGCAACGCGCCAGTGCAGAGCAAGCGCAACCGGTGACACAGCATCAGTACGAACCGATCGAAATGCCAAAGAACAGCGCAGTCGGGGTCGTCAACGCCTTCTTCGCGGTCGTCGCTGGTTTTGCGCTGATCTGGCACATCTGGTGGATGGCTGGGCTGGGGCTACTCGGCACGTTCCTGACGATACTTGTCTTCGCCTTTCGCGATGAGGACGAGATCCAAGTGTCGGCAGCCCAGGTTGCGCAATTCGATCGGATTCACGAGCCGGAGGTCGCGATATGAATGTCACCGTTGCCCTTGACGCTGGCGAAGCGCCGCCGAGCGCAAGCGAAGCGGGTCCAGCGCCGAAGCGAACCGTCATTGTCTACGGCTTCTGGATCTTCCTCCTGAGCGACATCGTGATGTTCTCGGCGCTCTTTGCCGCCTACGCCGTCCTGCGACATGCCACCGCGGGCGGACCGACCGGCGCCGAGCTGATCAATCAGGGCAGGGTCGCCATCGAAACCGCCTGTCTTCTCGCGTCGAGCTACACATGTGGGCTTATGACATTGGCGGTCAATTCGCGCAGCCGCCTCGGTACATACATCGGTGCTTTGCTCACATTCGCTCTCGGAGCCGCGTTCCTCGCTCTCGAGATTCGCGAATTCGCCGACATGATCGCACATGGCGTCAGCCCTCAACGCAGTGCATTTCTCTCGGCTTTCTTCACGCTTGTCGGCTGCCACGGGATGCACGTTGCAGCAGGGCTGATCTGGCTGGCTGTGGTGATGGCGCAGGTCGCGAGGAAGGGCTTTCGCGCGCCGGTGCTGCGTCGGTTGCAGTGCTTTTCGCTGTTCTGGCACGCGCTCGACATCATCTGGGTCGGGCTGCTCACAGTCGTCTATCTGATGGGAGTCGCCTCATGACAACAGAAAGTTACAATCGCGCCCCCGGCGACCGATCGATACTGACCGACAAAGAGGAAACGACATCCTCCGGCGTCCTCATCTACAGCATTGGCCTGCTACTCGCGTTGGTCCTCACAGCGGCCTCGTTCTGGGTCGCCAACACGTCGCTGCTCTGGGCACCGGGTATCCCGCTTGGCCTTGCCGTTCTCGCTATCGCTCAGATGGGAGTCCACGTCGTGTTCTTCCTGCACATCACCACCGGCCCGGATAACGCCAACAATGTTCTGGCGCTCGCCTTTGGCGTTCTGATCGTGACGCTGGTCGTAGCAGGTTCGCTGGTTATCATGACCAATTTGAACGGCAGCATGATGCCACCCGCCGAAATGATGGACATGCAAATGAAATACTGATCCCGAATGCGCGGAAAAAGGCGAAGGCAAGACCGTTGGGGATGTACAAGATCTTTTCAAGACCTGTGCCTCCGAAGTGTCTTGGCGAAGCAAGGAAACTCGCTGCGTTTCTGGCAAGCCCGATATAGGGCTTCCGCAAGGGCTCGCAGTTCGCGGCAGACGGCGGCCTGCTCACCGGCCTTCGCATCCTTTGATGGTCTGCCTCGCCAGAGGCGACATGCAGGCGGGAAACGGACCGCCTCATGATGGCCCACGTCGCCGAGCTTCCAAGCGCAGCGGCTCAGTTAACGGGAGCGGCATCATAGGGCCCCATGACGGTGTTTCTCTTACACGTCCTCCCATGTCCGCACGTCGGCGCGGAACTCCTGCAGGCTCTCGATGCCACGGTCGGTGAAAGTGGTAATGCCCCCTTCGGTTCCGTCGTGTGCATGGATCATCTCGCCGCAGTTTGATGTTTGCGACGGTCCGAATGTTCAAATCGCGGCTCTTACAGACAAGACAAAAACCTGCTCAGCGGGCACGAATCGACCGCTAGCGAGATTAAACATTGACCTGAGAAGGGACATATTATGGCTATCGAAGCCACACCGACGCCGGGCTCCAAGCTACTTACGCCGAAAGATCACACGCTCATCATGATTGATTTTCAGTCGCAAATGTCATTTGCGACCAAAAGCATCGATGCGGTTAATCTGCGCAACAATGCGGCCTTGGTTGCGAACGCCGCTAAGGAATTCGACGTTTCGACGATCCTCACGACCGTCGCGGAGAAGAGTTTCTCTGGACCAATGTTCAGCGAAATTACGGATGCCTTTCCCGGTCAGAAACTTTTCGACCGCACATCAATGAACACCTGGGAAGACCCAGAAGTCATCAAAGAAGTGAACAAGATCGGCAAGAGGCGGATTGTCCTCAGCGGTCTTTGGACGAGTGTTTGCATTGTCGGCCCGGCGCTTTCCGCAGTCGACCAAGGCTTCGAGGTTTATGTCGTATCCGATGCATGCGGGGATGTTTCTGACGACGCTCACAATCGCGCCATGGATCGCATGGTGCAGGTCGGAGCACAGCCGATGACCTCGGTGCAATATCTGCTTGAACTGCAGCGCGACTGGGCACGCAGCGAAACGTACGAGATGACCATGGGCGTCGCCAAGAAGTTCGGTGGATCTTATGGTCTTGGCATCATTTACGCCAAGACCATGTTCGGGGCATCCGAAGGTCACTGATCCTCCCAAGCCGAACGCCTCGGCGTCCCGTTCGCCGCGACCGCGGACGGGACAGCCTTTCTCTTGCGCAAGGATTGCCCGATGAAGACCTATTTGCTTTCGCTCTGTGCCGGACTTCTCGTCGGCATCGTCTACAGCTTGCTCAACGTGCGCTCTCCTGCGCCGCCCGTCGTTGCGCTGATCGGATTGCTGGGAATCCTCGTTGGCGAACAAATCATCCCACTTGCCAAGACGCTATGGAACGAGGAGCCGGCCGCTGTGTCCTGGCTCAACCAGATCAAGCCCCATATGTTTGGTCACCTTCCCAAAGGTAGCGGCGGTACCGCTGCTGGCGATATCGATGTCAATCGTCGTCAAAGCGATGGCAGGACGGGCTAGTGCCTGCCAAGGCGCGGATTCTTGGGCGCTATGTCGCCTCTCGCCCTTCCTGCTCTCTTTTCACCCGCTTCGGCGACGCATTCCCAAACCGGAGGATCTCCGATGAACGCAGACGTGATCTTACACCACGGCCTCTTCACCACACTTGACCGCTCTAACCCCAACGCGACGGCCGTTGCCGTCAAGGACGGCAGATTCTCGGCCGTCGGGTATGACCGGGAAATTATGAAGCTCGCTGGTTCCGACACGAAGATCGTCGACCTTAAGGGCAGGCGTGTGCTGCCTGGCCTGATCGACAACCACACTCATGTCATCCGGGGCGGCCTCAATTTCAACATGGAGCTTCGCTGGGACGGTGTGAGATCTTTGGCCGATGCGATGGATATGCTGAAGCGCCAAGTGGCCACGACACCCGCGCCTCAGTGGGTGCGTGTGGTTGGTGGTTTTACCGAGCACCAGTTTGCCGAAAAACGGCTGCCGACGCTCGACGAGATCAATGCCGTGGCTCCGGACACGCCGGTTTTCCTTCTTCATCTCTACGACAGGGCATTGTTGAATGGCGCGGCGCTCCGGGCTGTGGGCTACAACAAGGACACGCCAAATCCCCCGGGCGGCGAGATAATCCGCGATGCCAGCGGCAATCTGACAGGCATGCTTCTCGCAAAACCCAACGCGGGTATTCTTTATTCGACGCTCGCCAAGGGCCCGAAACTTCCCTTGGAGTATCAAGTCAACTCGACGCGCCATTTCATGCGCGAGCTGAACAGACTGGGTGTGACCGGCGTGATCGACGCTGGCGGCGGCTACCAGAATTATCCGGACGACTATGCTGTCATCCAGCAACTCGCGGACGAAAACCTGATGACGGTGCGCCTTGCCTACAACCTCTTCACCCAGAAGCCCAAGGGCGAGAAGGAGGATTTCCTCAACTGGACATCCTCCGTTAAATATAAGCAGGGTTCAGATTATTTCCGGCACAACGGTGCGGGCGAGATGCTTGTGTTCTCGGCAGCTGACTTCGAGGACTTTCTCCAGCCGCGTCCCGACATGCCTCCTGAAATGGAAGGGGAGATGGAAGAGGTCGTTAGAGTTCTTGCGGAGAACCGCTGGCCGTGGCGTCTGCACGCCACTTATGACGAGACGATTTCGCGCGCTCTCGACGTTTTCGAAAGGGTCAACCAGGACATTCCGCTCGACGGCCTGAACTGGTTCTTTGATCACGCTGAAACTATTAGCGACCAGTCCATCGACCGCATCGCAGCGCTTGGAGGCGGAATCGCCGTCCAGCATCGCATGGCCTATCAGGGTGAATATTTTGTCGAACGGTACGGGGCCGGTGCAGCAGAAGCGACCCCGCCCGTAGCCAAGATGCTGGCGAAGGGTGTGCATGTGTCGGCGGGTACCGACGCTACCCGTGTCGCCTCCTACAATCCTTGGGTTTCGCTCTCATGGATGATTACCGGAAAGACCGTCGGGGGCTTGAGCCTGTATCCGCGCCGCAACTGTCTCGACCGCGAGACGGCGCTCAGGATGTGGACCGAAAATGTCACTTGGTTCTCAAACGAAGAAGGCAAAAAGGGACGGATCGAGAAGGGCCAGTTTGCTGATCTTATTGTTCCCGACAAGGACTTTTTCTCTTGCGCGGAAGACGAGATCTCGTTCCTCACTTCCGATCTAACGATGGTCGGCGGCAAGATCGTTTTTGGAGCAGGCGAGTTTGCAAAGTTGGATGAGAACGGCATACCGCCCGCGATGCCCGATTGGTCGCCGGTGCGTACCTTCGGGGGCTACGCGGCTTGGGGTGAGCCGGAAGGTGCGGGCAAGCACTCTCTCCGCCGGACCGCGATCTCCTCGTGCGGCTGCTCCAACAACTGCGGCGTTCACGGCCATGATCACGCCACGGCGTGGACTTCCAACCTTCCGATATCGGACCTGAAGGGTTTCTTCGGTGCGCTCGGCTGCGCCTGCTGGGCCGTTTAGAGAAAGGGCGACGTTATGACCTCAGCTTCAAAGAGATCCCGCGCCGCTCCATCCGTCGTGCCGGTCCTTACATTGCCGGTGGTCCGCTTCCTTGCCCCGACGGCTCTGTGCTCGGCCTATATACAAGGGCCGCTCGTTCCAACATGAGGTCCTTCACTTTCACTCGGGCCGTGAAAAGCCGTCGGTGAGACATTTTTCTGCCCTCGATGTTCATGGTCGTCACAGCAAGATAGGGAAAGCGTGAAATGAAAAGACCATCGCTTGCCGCTCTCCTGAGCCTTAATGCCGGATACGTCGATACAGTCGGCTTCCTGGCGCTGCAGGGACTTTTCACAGCACATGTCACGGGCAACTTCGTGACCCTTGGAGCGACAGTTGTTTTGGGGACAGGCGGCGCTCTGGCCAAATTATTGGCGCTGCCAATGTTCTGCATCGTTGTGGTGATGACCAGGCTGATCAGCATACGCCTTAAGATGGCCGGCAAGCCTGTCATGCGGCCGCTGCTGGCCGCCAAGCTCATCTTGCTTATCCTGGCGGCAGTCTACGCAGTCACGCAAGGACCGTTCCAAGACAGCGATGGCGCCACGACATTGGTCATGGGAATGACACTGGTGACTGCCATGGCGATCCAGAACGCCCTTCATCGTGTTCATCTGTCAAAATCGCCGCCAACCACACTGATGACCGGCACAACGACCCAAATCATGTTGGATATCGCAGATCTCGTGGCCGGGGTATCAGGCGAAGACGCTGTAGCCGCACGCGTGCGGCTCAATCGTATGGCCACCAGCGTATTTGCGTTCGCTGCCGGTTGCGGCGCGGCCGCTTGTGCATACATACTTTCCCCAACGTTGTGCTTTTGCGTACCGCCCGCCCTCGCGGCACTTAGCTTCTTGGGGCAGGTAGCAACGCCTGAGGGAGACTAATTGTGATGCCCGGCAAAGCCATCCGAGATGTGTGGCGATCGCCGCACCGCTGATTGATCACAGCTAAGGGTCAATTTTGGCAAATGGCAGTTCGAGAGCGAGTGCGGAGAAATGCAAGATTGTCGCATGTCCATGCAAGCAGCAGGCCCCGGCCCGAATCACCTTTTCGCGCCGACACCGGCAGCGGATGGATTGTCTGTCTTTGAAGGACCAGGAAATGCTGAAGGGTTTTGTAATCCCGCGGTCGCCTCTGGGGAGTGCCGCTCTGATACCACCGCTTTCGATTGACGATGATGCGGCGTGTTGCTGTGTCCCCGACTGGAGCCCTGCAATTTCAATTGCCTTTCGGCAGTTAGTGACCGAGCGCTGACTCCAGGCAACCGATCAGCTTCTCGATATCGACCGGCTTGCCGAGAAAGGCGAAGGCGCCGCCGTTGAAAGCCTTATTGCGCGTCCGCTCATCCTTGTACGAGGTGACAAAGATCATCGGGGGACGGCCCGAATGCTTGCTCAATTCAGCCTGCAGCTCGATCCCACTGAGACCGGGCATCTTCACATCGACGAGCATGCAATCGATCGCGGATCGCGGTTCGAAGGCGAGAAACTCTTCCGCCGACGCGAACAACCGGCACTCGTAACCGCAGGACTTGACGAGGTCGTCCATGGCTTCACGGATGGCCTGGTCGTCGTCGACGACGGCTATGGTAGGGATTGGGGGCAATGAAACGACCTTTTCTGACTTTTTTCCAATTCCTCTTATGCGCTCAGGGCCGCCTCAAAGATACCATACTAAGATACAGGTGGTGGTACGCCTTCGCCCAGCACTTCGGCTTTTCGCACGAGATCGGCGACCGAGCGAACTTCCATTTTCCGCATCACATTGCCGCGATGCAGCTTCACCGTGACCTCGCTGATGCCAAGCTTATAGGCGATCTGCTTGTTCATCAGCCCCGTGACCACGGCCTCCATGACCTCGCGCTCGCGTGGCGTGAGGCTTCCCGCAAGCGAGGCAATGGCTTCGCTCTGCGCACTCTGGCGCCGGCGCGCGGCGTCGCGTTCCATCGCCTCCACCACCGCGTCGAGAATGTCCTGATCCTTGAAAGGTTTGGTCAGAAAATCGATGGCGCCCGCCTTCATTGCCTGCACGCTCATCGGTATGTCCCCGAACCCTGTCATGAAGACGATAGGCATCTTGCTACCGACACGCTCCAGTTGCGCCTGGAAATCCAGTCCGCTGACACCCGGCAAGCGGACATCGAGCAGAATGCAGCCGGGGCGATTGAAATTCGCGGTTTCCATGAATGCCGTCGCGCTCTCGAACGCCTCCGCGTCGAACTTCATCGAGCGGAACAGATCCGTCAGCGCCTCTCGCATAGACAGATCGTCATCGACGATGAAGACCACAGGTCCAGGCGGTTCCTGTTGCGGCTTGCGTAAATCAGGCATGTTCCACCTTCGGCTCTATCAGCAAGCGCATCTCGAAGATCGCGCCACCTTCGGGATGGTTGGTTCCTTCAAGCTTTCCGCCACGGGCCTCCAGGGTACTGCGGCAAATAGACAGACCCATGCCCATGCCGGTCGCCTTCGTCGTGAAAAATGGCGCAAACAGCCTGTCCTTCGCATCTTCCCTGATCCCGGGCCCGGAGTCACGCACGGCAATGCAAACATGTTCGATGTCTGGCCGCTCCATCGCTATCCTGATGATCCGCTTCGCGCTGCCGGCCTCATCCATTGCCTGGATGGCGTTGGTGATGAGATTGATCAGCACCTGCTGCAGCTCTATCTTCACGGTCGAGACAGGCGGGATGTGAGGCTTCCGGTCAACAAGCACAGTCGTCCCCCTCCGCTGGAGATCGTGCTCCATCAGTGCCATCGTTTCGTCCACCAGCCCGTCCAGGCTGACACTTTCGATCTTGTTGCTTGAGGGCGAAAGAAGGCTGCGGGTGTTCTGGATGATCTCGCTCGCCCGCTGGCTGTCGCGGATCATTCTTTCGGCCGACCGGCGCGCGGCAGCAAGGTCGGGCGGATCGCGATCGAGCCATCTGAGCAGGGTCTGCGAATTGACGACGATCGCCCCGAGTGGCTGGTTGAGCTCGTGTGCAAGCGACGCCGACATGGCGCCGACCATCGATGCCTTCGATGCCTTCGTCAGCTCCGCCTGCGCTTCGGCCAAGGCCGTCAGAGCCAGTTCGCGCTGGGTGATGTCGACCATGCTGACGACGACGCGGTTGAAGGCGGCGGGATCTTCCGGGAAGCTGATGCTGAGCAGCACGAGCTTGCCTTC
>Ga0307515_10018877_pt1 | contig 12448 bp, 10 predicted proteins | sample 17_EM_MG_FD_194513 | JGI IMG/M metagenome (GOLD analysis project Ga0307515, IMG submission 194513) | Populus trichocarpa ectomycorrhiza microbial communities from riparian zone in the Pacific Northwest, United States - 17_EM | ecosystem: Host-associated > Plants > Roots > Unclassified | place...
CACCGCGACCAGGAAGCCGCGCTTGAGCGCCTCGTCCTGCGCCGGCCAGGCCTGCGACGACCGCTGCTGGCGCCGCGGCTGGCCGGTCGCCGCTCCGAAGTTGTAGAGCAGCTTGCGGTTCCACGTGGTCGGCGGCGAGGTCGGCTTCCAGCCGTCCTGGCCGACCTGGCTCGGATCGAACAGCACGGCGATGTCGTAGATGCCGCGGTTGAGCGTGCCGCGCTCGACCCGCACGACGTAGGGCACGGTGACGCCGGTATCGGTGGTGGTCATCGCGAGGTCGGACGGCGGATTCGCCGGATCGAACGGCTTGAAGCAGCCGTTGGGGGGCGGAGCGTTCGGCGGGCTCGGATCGGGCAGCGACAGCGTGCACCCCGCCGTGGTCGTCCGGTAGTACAGCTTGACCTCGCCGGCGATGTTGCACTGGGCGTCGATCGCGGTGGTCGACAGGCCGCTGGCGCTGGTCGCCGGCGTGATCGCGTCACCGGCGGTGGGCGTCGGGGTCGCGCAGACCCAGGGCAGGATCTGCGGCCCGGAGATCACGGGCCCGCCGATCGGGTGGTTGGTGACAGTGAGGCTGGCGCCGCGCGCGCCGCTCAGGTCGGCGGTGATCATGGTCGGCCCGGCCGCGAGGCCGGTGATGAGGCCGAGGGTGCGGCCGCCGCTCGGGACGAACGCGGTGGACACGTCGCGCGCACCGGCCATGACGCGGAGCCCCTGGGCCGTGGTGTCGGCCGGGATGACGATCTCGACCAGCACGTCGCCGCCCGAGACCAGGTCGGCGCGGTTGGACAGGGTCTTGATCTGGAGTACCACCGACGACGACGAGTCGGGCGGTGCGTCGGGCAGGATGGTCGTGGCATCGATGATCTGGGCATCGGGCAAGACGGTCGTGGCATCGACCATCGCGTCGGGCACCCGGGCGTCGGGCTCGCCCTTCGCGGCGTCGGGCTCGATCGGCGCGTCCGGCTTGGGCGGCACCGCGCGGCCGCCGTCGCCGCACGCGGACACCATGATTCCCGCCGCGATCGCCGCCGAAATCGAGACTCGTGCCGGCAGACTTCGACTCATCATCGTCCACTCCTGTTTATAGGATCAGCAGTGCGCGGCTGGGCTCGCGCGCGCCGTGCGGATGGTCGGCCCCTGCCCGATCGGCGTCAATCACGGGGAATGGCGATTCACCGATCTCGGCAATCACGACCGCTGTCCGCCGCGCCATGCCGCGACGCGTCGGCCAGCCCGGGGGGCCGCGCCCGCGCGGGCTCGTGCGAGTGCGCCTCGGATGGCGCGCAACCGCTCGGCGACGATGTAGGGCTGCGTGCGCGCGGCGCCGGAGAGTCCCGTCGCTGCGCCAGTTTGCGAGGCTCCGGCGCGCGACCCGCGCTGGTCGGGTTCCTGCAACTCACCGCGCCATGCTCTCGGCGGTCTCGGTCCGGTCCAGAGAACTCCAGCCCGGCGACCTGGTCGATGGTCGCTACCGGATCCTCGGCGCGCTCGCGGATGGCGGTATGGGAACAGTGTTCCTCGCCGAACACGTGTTGATCCACCGGCGGGTGGCGATCAAGCTGCTGCACGCCGAGCTCGCCGCCGATCGCTGGGCCGTGCGCCGGTTCCTCAATGAGGGGGCGGCGGCCGGCACGCTCGGTCACCCCCACGTCGTCGAGTCCACCGACATGGGATTCACCCGCGAGGGCATCCCGTACATCGTGTTCGAGTACCTCGAGGGCTGCCTCTTGACCGAGGAGATCAACCGGATCGGCCGGCTCCCGGTCCGCCGCGCGCTGGTCATCGCACGCCAGATCGCGTCGGCGCTCGAGGCCGCGCACCACGCGCAGATTGCCCATCTCGATGTCAAGAGCGATAACGTGCTCCTGACCCACCGCGGCGACGCGCTCGATCACGCCAAGCTGATCGATTTCGGGATCTCGCGATTCATGGCCAGCGACGACGACGAGCTGCCGTCCGGCATCCTGATGGGAACGCCGGAGTTCATGGCTCCCGAGCAGGTGACCGATCCGGAGAACGCGGACAGCCGCGCCGATCTCTACGGGCTCGGCGTGCTGCTCTACGAGATGCTGACCGGGCGCTGCCCGTTCGAGAGCGAGGATCTGCGCTGCGTGCTGCACCGCGTGGTCCACGATCCGCCGCCGAGGCTCGATGTCCCGGTCCCGGACGCGCTCGAGCGCCTGCTGCTCGACGGGCTGCTCGCCAAGTCGCCCGCCGCGCGGCCGCAGACCATGGGCGAGGTCATGGCCGTGCTCGATGCGCTGATCGCGGCGGCCACCCCTCGGGTCCCGCAGGCGCTGGAGTCGTTCGACGAGCCGCGCGCGCAGCCGACCTGGGCGGTGACCAGCTTCCTCCCCGAGACACCCGATCACCTCGAGGGCGTGATCAAGACGCTGCTGCAGGAGGCCGAAGCGGCGTAGCATCGGCCGGCATGGCCCCGGGACCGAGGCGATCGGGCTCGGCGCGGATGACGCGCTGGATCGCGGCGCTGTCGCTCGCGGCGAACCTGGCGCTCGCGGGGATCTGGGTGTCGCGCCGGGTCGGGCGCCCGCCCGTCGCGCCGTCGCGCGAGCAGGCCCGCGCGGAGCTGCTGCGCGAGCTGGCCGCGCCGCGCGACCTGGCCACGCCGCGGGATGTCGTCGTCCTGGGCGACAGCCTGACCGAGCGCGGCGAGTGGTGGGAGCTGCTCGACCGGCCGGTGGCCAACCGCGGCATCGCCGGCGACACCGTCGAGGCCGTGCGCGCGCGCCTGGGCGACGTCGCGGCCCTGGCGCCCCGGGTCGTGCTGGTCCTGGTCGGCGTCAACGATCTGCTGGCCGGGGCGTCACCCGAGGCGCTGGCGACCCGCCACGCTCAGCTGGTCGCCGAGCTCCGCCGCCGCCTGCCGCGCGCCCGGATCGTCGTCGAGTCGCTGCTGCCGATCCGCGACGCGCTGGTCGCGCGCGACGCGCCGCTGACCACCGCCGCGCTGCGCCGCGCCAACCAGCTGCTCGAGCGCGGCGCCGCCGCAGCCGGCGCCGACTGGCTCGACGTCAACGCCCACCTCGCCGACGCGACCGGCGAGCTCGACGCCCGGTACTCGAGCGACGGCCTGCACCTGTCGGCCGCCGGCTACCGGGCGTGGGCCGCGGCGCTCGTGCCCTATCTACCCTAGGGTGCGAGCCTAGGGTGCGAGCTTGATCAGCTGCGCCGTCATCGGCTGGTCGGGGCCGCCCTGGCGGATCGACGCCGACCACAGCACGTTGCCGCAGGTGTCGACCGCGACCGCGTGGCCCGCGCCGATCTCGTTGGTCTTGCCGAACACCGCGGCGCCGGACGGATCGAGCTTGGTGAGCAGCGCGTAGCGGAACGGCGGGCTGGCCTCGGCGAGCTCCATCCCGGTCGCGACGATGTCGCCGCGGCTGTCGACGGCGACGTCGCGGTAGCCGTCGAGCCCGAGCCGGACGCTATCGAGCTTGACCTGGCCGGCGGCGTCGAGCGCGACGATGAAGCCGCCCGAGCGCAGCGGCACCGAGGCGATGTGGACCAGCGCCGCGACGTGATCGGTGCCGAACAGCTTGACGTCGTAGTCGAACTGGCCGACCAGGACGACCTCGTCGTCGGGGCCGATCGCGACCGAGCCGACGAGCTGGCGGGTCGGCGCCGACACGGTGGTGCCGCTGGCGAGCAGCGTGACCGGCAGGTCGGCGTCGCCGATCTGGTAGCTCCACAGGTGGTTGCCGTCGGGGTCGAGCTTGGCCACGAAGCCGTCGAGGTCGCCGCCGGTCTTGAACCGGGCGCCGCCGAGGTCGATCGCCCCGGAGAACTGCCCGGCGACGATCAGGTTGCCGGCCGAGTCGAACGCCACCGCGCCCGAGAACGCCCGCGTGAACAGGATCTCCCCGGTGGCGTCGAGCACCGCGGTGCCCATCTCGTCGCCCGACACCGCGATCCGGCCGTCGCGAGCCACCGCGATGCTCTGCACGCTGTCCGGACACAGCCCGAGCGACCGGGCGAACACCGGCGTGCCGTCGGGCGCGAGCTTGGCCACGAACACGTCCATGTCGGCCTCCGGGATCATCACGCCCAGACCGAGGTCGATCGGCGCGGTGAACGCCCCGGCGATGTACGCATTGCCCTTGGCATCGGTGGCGACGACCTCCCCGAACGGTCGCCGGTAGACCAGCGAACCATCGGAGGCATACTTCGCCAGGGTGAACGCGTCGCCGGTGGCGCGGGTGTAGAACACGTCGCCGGCGACATCGACCGCGAGGTCGGTGCGCAGCGCCAGCCCGCCGGCGCCGGTATCGAGCGTGAACACCGCGGTTCCGGACTCGGCGGCGGTCCGGCATACCGGCGGCGGTCGGGTGTCGTCGGGCGGCGTCTGCTCCGGCGGGGCGGTTTCGGTTGGTGAATCCGACTGGGGCTGGCCGATATCGCCGGGCCGGTCGTCGACCGGATGCTGCGAACCACAACCAACCGCGACAACGGCCGCAAGCGCGACCGCGCTCCGCCAGGAAAGCAAGGCTAAGGTCATCTGCGCTCCAGAACTCTTGTCTGGAGATCTCCGAGTTCATGGCACGTGCCACTCCGTGAACGGCGCAAGCGCGCCCACGACGAGCCGGGCGCACGGCAAACGCGTGCGCCGACTCGCCGCTGTGACGTCTCCGCCACGGGGCGAATCCGCGTGGCGCCGGCGCCGACGATCGCGCGCCCGCCCCGGACGGCGAATCTCGTATCCTCACCGCGCGCCGAGGGTGCGCCGGGCGCACGCTCGGGTCAGCCGACCTCGCGGCTCTTCCGCAGGAGGCCCAGCCGGGCGAGCTTCTGGTACAGCGAGCTGCGCGGGATCCCGAGCCGGACCGCGGCGCGCTGGACATTCTGCTGCTCGGCCTCGTAGATCCGCTCGATGTGGCGGCGCTCGAGCTCGGCGAGCGTGAGGTCGTCCGTGCTCGACGACGCCGACGACGCCGACGCCGACCGGCTCGCGGTCTCGGCGCGGGGGTGGAGTCGGAGCTCACGGACGCCGATGGTGCTGCCATCGGTGAGCAGCACCGCACGCTCGAGCAGGTTCCTGAGCTCGCGCAGGTTGCCCGGCCAGGCGTAGTCGACCAGCGCGTCCAGCGCGGCGCCCGACACCCGCATGCCGGGGCGCCCGAGCTCGGAGCCGAGCCGGGACAGCAGGCTGTCGACCAGGACCGGGATGTCCTCGGCGCGCTCGCGCAGCGGCGGCACGCTCAGCGGCAGGGTCCCGATCCGGAAGTACAGGTCGCGGCGGAACCGCTGCGCCGACACCAGGTCGCGCAGGTCGTGGTGGGTCGCGGCGATCAGCCGGACCGAGACCTCGCGCTCGCGGGTGTCGCCCAGGCGGCGGAACCGCTTGTCCTCGAGCACCTTGAGCAGCTTGGGCTGGATCGCGAGGTCCATGTCGCCGATCTCGTCGAGGAACAGGATGCCGCGGTGGGCGATCTCGAGCAGCCCGAGCTTGGCGGCGATCGCGCCGGTGAACGCCCCGCGGTCGTGGCCGAACAGCTCGCTCTCGAGGAACTCGCGCGACAGCGACGCGCAGTTGAGATCGACGAACGCCTCCTCGCGGCGCGGGCCGTTGCGGTGGCACCAGCGCGCCAACACGCCCTTGCCCGAGCCGGTCTCGCCGAGCAGCAGCAGCGGGCCATCGGCGGCGACCATCCGGCGGGCGTCCTCGGCCAGCCGCCGGATCGCGACGCTGGTGCCCAGGAACGGATCGAGATCCGCCCGCGCCTCGCGGACGTCCTGCACGATCGTCCGCTTGCGGCTGGTCTGCTGCTGCAAGAGCCGCGGGATCAGCGCCTCGAGCAGGCCGCTCTTGATCGGCTTGGTGACGAAGTTCTCGGCGCCCTCCTTGACCGCCTGCACCGCGAGGTCGATCGTGCCGTGGCCGCTGAGCACGATGCACGGCACGTCGGGATCGGTGGCGCGGAGCTGGCCGATCAGGCGGACGCCGTCGCCGTCGGGCAGCCGGTGCTCGACCAGCACGATGTCGGGTCGGTGGCTGCGGAACGCCGCGAGCCCGGTCTCGCAGCTGTCGGCCTCGCGGACGGCGAACCCCGAGCGCTGCAGGAGGTCCCGGATCGACACCCGGACGAGTGCATCGCCGTCGACCACGAGGATCGTTGGGGCGTCGGACATCACTTCGTAGTCCGACCACTGTAGGCACCGGCACAGGGGCACCGGGCCCAGATTCGTGCGTCGATACCTCAGCGATACCCGGCGGCGCCTCGCCGGACTGTCCGCGCGCGTCGTGGATCCGCGCACGCCCGACGACATCACCGCCGTGCAGCGCGAGGCGCGATTCTGGAATCCAGACAACCGGAGTCTGGAATCCAGACCAGGGAAAACTCGAGTGCGGCGACGCTGCGTGATTCTCGGGCCGGGCAACACCGCAACCGGACAGCGATAATCCGCGCGGCGTCGCCGCGACCCCTCGGTCCGGAGCGTGGATCGGTGCTTGCTCATCGCCGACGACGTGGACACCAGCACGTTCGAGCCTCACATCGCACGCGCGCTCGAGCTCCAGGTCGGAAAAGCCCGCGTGGTCGTCGGCCTCGACCAGATCGATCGGATCGTCGAGACGATCTGCACGCCGATGCCGATGGCACACCCGCTGGTCCGCGGGATCGGGTTCGACGACGCCCGGCCGATCGTGTGCGTGGTGCTGAGCGGCAAGCCCACCGATCCCGCGCCACAGCTGATCACCGCGGTGCTGCTGACCAGCCAGGGCCCGGTGGCGTGGGCGCTGTGCGCCGATCAGGTCCACGGCGTGGTCCCGCTGGTCGGGCGATCGACCGCGGTCGACGCGCGCTGGCCGCGCTGGCTGAGCCGGGTGCGCAGCCAGGACGGCCGCACGCTCGCCCACTTCGACGCCGCGCGGCTGGTGCTCGACATCGGGGGCGCGCCTTGAGCCTCGCCACCGCGCAGGTCATCGCCGACACCGATCGCCTCGACGGCGCGGTCGTGGCCGAGCTCGGCGCGGTGTGTGCGCGCGCGTCCGCCGAGGTCCTGCCGTGGCGATCGCTCGCGACCAGCCAGCCGATCCTGATCGTGGGCGCGCTGGGCCGCGGCGAGCGCCAGATCCCGTCGCCGCTGCTCGAGGTCGCCAACGCTGGCGGCGCCGCGCTGCTGCTGCTCAGCGGCGATCCGCTCGTGCGCCCGGTGGTCTCGACCCACGGCGGCCGGGTCACGCTGGTCGCACCGTCGGTGTCGCGCGCCCGGCTGCGCGGCACGATCCGCATGCTGCTCGCCCGCCACGGCGGGTTCGCCCGCGAGCAGCTGCACCACCACGCGTGGACCGCGGCGTTCGGCGGCAGCGGCAGCCCGTCGCTGCACCACGACGCGAGCGGCGGGGTGACCGCGGTGTTCCCGTTCAACGCCGGCTGGTCGGGCGCCGAGCCGCTGTCGCTCGAGGCCCACCAGGTCGTCACCGCCGGCAAGCAGCTCGACGACGAGGAGCGCCAGTTCCGGCTGCGCGAGCTGTTCGGCAGCGTCGCCGGCATGGTCCACCTGGCGCGCGACACGCGCGAGTGGACGCTGTACTGGCCGTCGTCGATCCACCCCGTGCTGCTGTGCTCGGTCCACCGCCTGCCCGCGGTGTGTAACCTCGCCGCCCAGGCCGACTCGCAGGTGCTCCACCTCGCGGCGAGCCCGGGCGACGTCGTGGTCGGAATGTCGTCGCCGACGCCGATCCAGCACCGCCGGTTCGCCGCCGGCGATGGCGGCGCGGCGCTGCTCGACGATCTCGAGACCGCCGCCGCGGACCGCCGCGCGATGCCGGCGGGCGTGATCCTGGAGATTCGATGACGCGCGACGTGCTGGTCATCGACGACAGCGCCACGGTGCGCAAGCTGGTCGAGATCTCGCTGCGCGGCCGGTCGCTGCGGGCGCACTTCGCCGAGACCGGCGGCGACGGCATCCGGCGTGCGACCGCGCTGGCGCCGTCGGCGATCCTGCTCGACTTCATGCTGCCCGACATGACCGGGGTCGACGTCTGCCGTGCGCTCGCCGCCGACGCCCGGACCCAGACCATCCCGATCCTCGTGGTCACCGCCAAGCACGAGCGCACGCGCAGCGAGTTCCAGCCGTTCCCCGCGGTGGTCGACTTCATCGGCAAGCCGTTCACCGGGCCCGACCTGATCGCGCGGATCGAGCGCGCGATCGTGGGCACCGCGCCGGGCGCGGCCTCGCGCGCCGCGCCCCGCGCGAGCTCGCGCGCCGCCGAGCCCCGGAGCTCGCGCGCCGCCGAGCCCCGCCGCGAGCCCGCCGAGCGCGCCGCCAAGCTGCTGTTCGCGCGGCTGCGCGACGGCCTCGCGCTGTTGCCGTCGCAGCTCCGCTCGCTCGAGCCCGGCCCGATCGCCCCGCAGCTCGCCCGCCGCCTGCTCACCCCGCAGGTCGTCGAGGGCATCCTCGCTGATCTGCGCCCGCTGTGCGCCGAGCTCGCCGCCGCCGAGCTTGGCGCGCGGCGGCCCGACGACTCGACGACCGACGGCCCGCCCGCGGCCGACGCCGTCATCGATCGCGCCCCCGGGTTCAGCGCGCGGATCCAGGCCGCCCACCTGAGCTCGCTCGACCGCCGGATCCTGGCGCTGGCCGACGGCCGGGTCTCGATCGCCGAGATCGCGCGCCGGATCGCGGTCGACCCCGCCGGGGTTGCGGCGGCGGTCCGCGGCCTGATCACGAGCGGCCTGGTCCACGAGGTCCACGCCGGATCGCGGCCGCGGCCGGTCGTGATCTGCGAGCCCGACGTCGAGGCGTTCCAGGAGCCGCTGCGCTCGCTGCTCGCCCGGCGCGCGACCTCGCGCGAGCTGATCGCCGTCGACCGGGTCGACGACGTCGTCGAGGTCAGCCGCCAGCGCCAGCCCTGCCTGGTCATGGTCAACGCGACCTCGCAGGTCGCCGAGGTCTGCGCGGTCGCCCAGGCGCTGCGCGCCGATCTCGCGCTGTCGGACCTCGCGATGGTCGCGGTGGTCGAGGCCCGGGTCGGCCGGGCCACCGATCTGCTGTCCGCCGGGTTCGACGCGGTCCTCGCCAAGCCGGTGATGGTCTCCGAGCTCGAGCGCTTCCTGATTCCCGCAGATCTCCGCTGAGAAACCACGCCAAGGAAAACTCATGAAAACGATTCTCGTAGTTGATGACGTCCAGACCGATCGCGAGCTGATCGGCATGGTGGTGTCGCGCGCCGGCCACCGCGTGGCGTACGCGGCGGACGGCAGCGAGGCGATCGTCAAGGCCAAGGAGCTGCGGCCGTCGCTGATCTTCCTCGACGTCGTGATGCCGGTGCAGGACGGCTACAAGACCTGCCGCCTGCTCAAGAAGGATCCCGACACCACCGGGATCCCGGTCGTGATGATCACGTCGAAGAACGCCGACAGCGACCGGTTCTGGAGCCAGAAGCAGGGCGCGGCCGATCACATCGGCAAGCCGTTCACGCCCGACAGCCTGCTCGACTGCATCCGGATGTATGCGAAGTAGCGGCGACATCACCGCGGTGGGTGGGCAAGCCAGGGACGGCGGCCTGTGCGCGTTCTGGATCGCCGGCCGCTGCTTCGGCCTCGACATCCGCTGGGTCGGCGAGGTCGTCGCGCTCGACGCGGTCACCCGCGTGCCCAACGCGCGGCCCGCGATCCGCGGGCTGTTCAACCTGCGCGGCCAGCCGGTCGTGGTGATCGATCTGTCCGAGACCCTCGATCTCGGCGACCGCGACCTCGCCGGCGGCAAGGTCGGGCTGGTCCTGCGGATCGGCGAGCTCACCGCCGCCGTCCCGGTCGAGCGCGTCGAGTCGATCATCCCACCCGGCCGCGGCGAGTTCGCGCCGCGGAGCGATGGCGAGCATCGCGCGGTCACTGGCCTGCTCGACGACCGCGCCTCGGGCGGCCGGATCGTCACCGTCCTGGACTCCGAACTGCTGCTCGAGCGCCTGCAGGCGTTGCGTTACCTCACCGACGCCGACGACTGAACGGCGCCAACCAAGGAGATTGCTCATGTTTCGTGTCGCGAAGTTGCTGGGATCCATGCGCGTCGGCCGCAAGCTGACCGTCGCGTTCGTGCTCGCCATCGCCCTGATGGCCACCGCCTCGGTGTTCGGCCTGGTGACCAACCGGGCCAACCTGCCGCGCATCGACCGCATGCTGAGCGTCAGCGCGGTGCTCGCCGCCGAGGGCGCGGACGCCCGCGCCGTGCTGCTCGAGCTCCGCCAGCACGAGAAGGATCTGTTCATCCACGTCAACGACGCGGCCAAGCTCGCGGCGAACGAGACCGAGTGGACCGCGCGGTACGACGAGCAGATCCACACGTTCGAGGTGCTCGACAAGACCGCGACCGCCGCCGCCGACCACGAGGCGATCGCCGGCATGCGCAAGACCACGGTCGCCTACGGCACCGCGTTTCGCAAGGTGATCGCCGACGTGCGCGCCGGCGTGGTCACCACCACCGCCGCCGCCGTGGCCGCGCTCGCGCCGGGCGAGCACGAGATCGACGAGCTCGATGAGGTCATCACCAAGTGGTACGAGGGCCACGAGGTCGCGATGGTCGGCGAGGGCGAGGCGATCGAGCGCTCGATGTCGGCCGCGCTGCTGTTCACGTTCATCATGACCATCGCCGCGCTGGCCGGCTCGCTGGTCGTCGCCTACCTGCTCGCGCGCAGCATCCGGCGCCCGCTCGAGACCGCCGTGGCCGGCGCCCGCGCCATCGCCCAGGGCCGGTTCGCGATCGACGCGCCCGAGGAGCTCGGCCAGGTCCAGCAGGCGTTCGACGGCGTCCGCAACCTGCTGATCGAGACCCGCGAGCTCAAGGCCAAGGTCGAGCAGGACAACCGCGATCTCCAGAACAGCATCACCGAGCTGCTGCGCGTGGTCGCGAGCGCCTCGGACGGTGACCTCACGGTGCGCGCCCCGGTGTCCGCCGGCGCGCTGGGCAACGTGTCCGACGCGTTCAACTCGCTGCTCGAGTCGCTGCAGGACCTGCTCGGCGTGGTCTCCGCCCAGATCTTCATGACCGAGACGATCGTCTCCACGGTCAAGGAAGCCTCGGCCAAGATGGCGAGCGGCGCCACCCACCAGTCGGCCGAGCTGCTCGACGCCAGCCAGATGATCCAGCGGATGAGCGCCGACATCACCAAGGTGTCGGACGGCGCCGATGTCGCGGTCGCCGCGGCCCGGCGCACCGAGGTGTCCGCCGCCGAGGGCAGCAAGGCGGTCGAGGAGGTCATCGCCGGCATGGGCACGCTGCGCGCCAACGTCCAGGCCGGCGCGAAGAAGATGAAGAACCTCGGCGATCGCAGCATGGAGATCACCGGCATCGTGTCGACGATCAGCCGGATCTCGGAGCAGACCAACATGCTCGCGCTCAACGCCGCGATCGAGGCCGCGCGCGCCGGCGAGCACGGCCGCGGCTTTGCGGTCGTCGCCGAGGAGGTCCGCAAGCTCGCCGAGCGCACCGCGACGGCGACCCGCGACATCGACCGGCTGGTCAAGGCGATCCACATCGAGACCACCGAGACGGTCACCGCGATCGAGCAGCAGACCCACGTCGTGGAGCAGGAGGCCGAGGCGGTCGGCGAAGCCGGCCAGTCGCTGCGCAGGATCCAGGGCGCGTCGTCGGAGTCGTCGGCGGTCGTCATCGACATCTCGTCGATCGCCCGGGAGCAGGCCCAGCGCACCGGGAACGTGGTGAGCGCGATCGGGCGGATCACGACGATCGCCCGCGAGACCGAGAACGGTGCGGCCGGCACCGCGTCGACGGTCCAGCGCCTCGCCCAGGTCGCGCAGGACCTTCAGAAGAGCGTCGCGAAGTTCAAGGTCGCCTGATCTCAGCGCCAGGAGCACGGTATGGAGACTGGATTCACCATCGACGATGTCCGCGAGACGCTGACCCGAGACGTCACGCGCGCCCTGGGTCGTATCGAGCGGGCCGCCCGCGAGATCCTCGACGACCGCGAGTTCACGATCGATGGCGAGCCGGCCAGCCTGCCGCGCCTGGTGGCGATCGGCGACCAGAGCCACGCGATCCACGGCACGTCGCGGCTGGTCGCGGCCCGCTCGCTGGCGGACAGCTCGGCGCGGATGGAGGCGCTGGCCCACCACGGCAAAGACCAGCTGAGCCGCGCGCTGCGCCACCTCTCGATCGTGCGCGACATCGCGGCGGCGATGGCGGGCGGCGCGACCGACATGCTGGCGATGCTGTCGCTCGAGCTCGATGGCCAGCCCCAGGAGGCCCAGGTGATCGCCGACGGCTGGCGGCTTCGGGTCGAGGACGTCCTGCACGGCAGCTCGATGGTGATCGCGGGCCCCGAGTCGGGGGCCGGCAACCTGCGGGTGGTCGGCGCCCAGACCATCGATCTGCGCGGCCCCCGGCCGAGCGCGGTGTCCGACGCGGCGTCAGCGCCGGGGCCGGAGCCGGAGTCGGCGCCGGAGCCGCGCGGCGACGCGGCGAT
>Ga0307515_10018878_pt1 | contig 12447 bp, 17 predicted proteins | sample 17_EM_MG_FD_194513 | JGI IMG/M metagenome (GOLD analysis project Ga0307515, IMG submission 194513) | Populus trichocarpa ectomycorrhiza microbial communities from riparian zone in the Pacific Northwest, United States - 17_EM | ecosystem: Host-associated > Plants > Roots > Unclassified | place...
TTGGTAGGATTTGGAGGGTCGCCGAGGCGTTGGAGGTCGGTATGGTCGGAATCAACACCCCAATCATCGCCAACGCGACCATTCCTTTCGGTGGTGTCAAGGAGAGCGGACTCGGGCGCGAGGGCGGACATGGCATCAATGAGTACATGCAAGAGAAACTTCTGGCCTTTGGTGGCTTGGAGAAGTGATGTGGACAAAGATCCTTGCAATTTTCAATCTTAATCCTAATCCCAACTCATATTCTGTACAATGATCGTCGTTGTGCTACTGCTGTAATATCTCTCACAAACCCGACTGTATACGTAGTATGAAACCGTAAAGGAGAAACGAATGGACCTTCTTAAAACTACAAGATAACCATGCAAGGGAAAGCACAGGAAAGGGGCCGTAGATGCTGACAGGGATCGACAGCTCGGGTTAGAGAAAAGGTCGTTCTTCTTTGGGTAAAGGGCCTGTCGGATGTGTGGACGATGATGAGCTCGAATACAATGATGTCCTGGTAGGCGACTGTGACGGTGACTGCGAATATGAAAACGATCTCGAGTGTGTGATGGGCCCGGACCCGGAAAGCAGATTATGTGATCGGTACTCCGAGGGTAGAGGGAAATACGTTTGCGGTGAAGATCCAAAGGACGAGGTCCAATCACTGCCCACAGAGTATCTACTGCTTTGAGACATCATCGTTCCCGTCCGCGTTGGTGGGGATCGCTGAATACGTTCCGGTGAATGATAAGGGATAGAGAGGGAAGGGGGGTATGTAATGAATGTGGAGATGGCCGGTAGCTCCCTCCACTTGCTCGTTCTAGGTTTCAGCTCTGCAAGAGAGGTCATGAAGTATAGTAGTGGAGTCAGGCAATTGATACATACCGTCGAATAAAACCTCGTGCACTGCTGTAGACTTGTAATAGTATGGTTTAGAGCCCCCTCTCCTTCTCCAAATAATGAACGCAACGGCCGCGACGAGGAACGCCAGGAAGATACCACCAATCACAGCGCCAACAAGGCTCCCAACCGCAGCCCCCCTCGAAAGACCTGCACTATCGACCAACATCGGGTTTTCCGAGATCGAAGTGCTCAACGGCTTCCCACCAGTCTGCAGGTTCCCCATCAACCCCGTCAGTTCATCCGGCGGTATTGGTTCGACGAGGTAGTAGTCCAAGAAGAGCGTCGCGCCTTCCTTGACGTTTTCTACGATGAGTGTGTGGTTGGATGAATCGAGGTTGTAGAAGTACGCGAGCAGTTCGTTGTACGAGGTGTTGTTTTTGATCTCTGCGGTAACGGTAGAGATGTATCGATCGTCGAGAGTGTAGCGGAAAACGGGCTGATTCCAGTCTTCGGTTCTTCCGATGGCACCAAAAAGCCAGATAGTCTTTCCTGGGTGGGGCCCGATGGGCCTGATCAGTGTCAAGTAGTGGATGGCGCTGGGAGTGTCGTGTACCGTAGAACCGAATCGTCACGTTTGTTTTCTTGGATGTATAGGATAGCGTAGACCCGTATGCGTTCGTGTCGGTGAGATTCAACCATCCGGGGCCATACGTAAATGCGGGGTTCCTGTCGTCGAATTCCCAGTAGAGACTATTTCCGGACATCGGTGTGGGAATGAAGGGCGTTATGGGAAAGAGATATAGATAAAGTCAGTGGGCGGTGGTAATCGACCAAAGAGGATGGCGCGGGAAGGGGATACCGAGAGAAAGGATAACGAGCCAATGCGGAGGAAACGTCAACACAAATCGAGCCCCAAACGTACGGCCCAATGCGATGAGGGCTGCCTCGTGCCCCCTATGCTCTGCTCAGAGTCGATAGAGCGGGGTTTCCGTTCGATCCCACATAGCTCAAGTTTCAACAACACAGGTTCTTAGGGAGAGACCTGTAGACAACAGAGAATCTCGTAGCGGTCTGTGCCCGTTGTATAGCATCCCATCCAATAACCGGGAACACTGGGTTTCAGTGAACTCGAGTGCGTTCATGCGCGGGTGGTGATAAAGACGTGAGCTCTGCGGTCGGATGTCCGAAATGACGTCCAGCTCGGATTTGAACGGCTTGACCTTATGTGGTTCCTGGTCACCTGTGGGAGTCGCCGAGAGACGAGCGCGCACCCAATCTCCGCGTCTGAGACTGGAGTACTCCAACGCCAATCCGTTCGGGGCAGGAAAAATGAATGATCTCCCAGGCTAGTAATTCCAGAGCGAGCCGCCTCGGCGGGAGGATGGAGAGGGTGAGAAGTAAATCAAGTGGCTTGAAATCCACGATCGACGCTGCTGGTCTCGTGGGTCCGGTCTGCAACCACGCTATTTGTGTCCTCTCACTCGCACCGCCTTCCCGCACGCGTCCTCCTTTTCTCTCCCAACCTCCAAGGCGGTAACGGCAGGAGAGCGATGCTGCGAAGGGCCTGGAAACCGATTGCTGGAACCGTCGTCGGAATCGGCGCCCCCGCCTCGCTCTACTACTATTACTCGAAAGTAAAACCTGCCACCTTCGACCTCCAGGTTAGAGAGACCGGCCCGGACAAGAAACGGTTCATGACCACGCGGACCTTCGAAATGCTTTCGACCGAACAGGTGGAGAAACGGCTCAAGGACGGCACGATCGTCCAATCGACTGTGCGGCCAGGAGGTTTGGTTTGGAACCGCGCTACCGCCTCTTTGGCTTCTAATAATCCCATCGAGGACGCTAGCGCGAGCGTGATTGTTGAGAGGGACAAGACCGAGACAGGACCTGAGGGAGATTTGTTATTCTTCGCAGTAATGGATGGCCATGTACGTGGGTTTCGTTGGTTATCTCCATTTCCTGCCACTCAAACAAGAGACCCATAACAGGCTGGCACTCACACCTCACAACTGCTCTCAAAGATCCTCGTCCCAGCTGTTGCGGCGGAGCTGAGCACCATGATCAACCCTCCCGACACCAAAAAAAGCTCAATCCTCTCCACGATTGGGTCCTACATCTGGCCCACAATTTTCCCTTCATCCCCGACGCGTTCGGACGCCAACCCAAATCACTTCTCTCAGGCAATCCAGGAAGCATTCACAAGACTCGACACCGAGATCACCGGTGCTCCCGTCCGCCTCCTTGCCTCGGAGCTGGCTAAATCGGATAATAAGGACAAGAGCTTCGTCCCAGATCTAAGCAAACATCCGTTAGGTCAGGCAGCAATCATGCCTGCTTTATCTGGTTCGTCCGAGTTTCTTTCCTGACGAGTCGTGTGACGTGGTTGTTTACGTAGGGTTTTCAGGGAGCTGCGCAATTCTAGCCGTCCTCGATACAGCAAGACGAAATCTCTACGTTGCGTGCACTGGTGACTGCCGCGCAGTAGCAGGCATCTGGGAAGAAAGTTCCGACGGTACAGGCTCATGGAAGGTCGAGGTTCTTAGCGAAGACCAAACCGGACGGAACGAGAAGGAAGCCGAAAGGCGAGTTCTACGGAACTACGTCCAATCTGTTCGATACTTACGGCCAACCCCTTCATAGGGTACGTTCCGAACACCCAGAGGATGAGAAAGACGACGTCATCCGCAATGGTCGCGTTCTAGGTGGCTTGGAACCCACTCGTGCTTTCGGTGATGCTCGATACAAATGGCCAGTCGAGCTGCAGGACATGTGGGCCGTCCAACTTTTTTGCATCACAAGATACTTTCTCGCTGACACATGCCACGCCGTACAGACTCTCTCGGGCATTCATGGGAGGCGAAATGCGACGATGGCCAGGAGCTCTCAAAACCCCTCCCTACGTAACCGCGAGACCAGAAGTGACACACAGGACAGTCTCGATACCCGCCCTGTCCCCAAGTTCCGTTTCCTCTGACAAGTCTACCCTGCGATTTCTGGTTCTCGCTACTGACGGTTCGTCAATCCCGCCATCATTTCCATCCTACAGAAACTAACCTTCGAACGGAACGGTTACCGTCTCGGTCTCTAACGTGAACTTAGGTCTTTGGGACCAACTCTCCTCCGAGGACGTGGTCGCCCTAGTCGGTGGTCACCTCTCCGGTCTCAAAGGGTCTATACCTAAATCCGATCTCCCAAAACTCGTCCCTACGTCCACGGGTACCGCGGCGGTTGAAGGCAAGAGCAAACGACGCGAGCTGGCGGAAGGCACTTGGGCTTTTGTTGATGATAACCCCGGTACTCACCTGATTAGGAACGCGTTGGGTGGGGCGAACAACTACGAGTTGAGGAAGATGTTGAGCATTCCCGCTCCGTATTCGAGGTATCATAGGGATGATATCACCGTTACGGTTGTGTGGTGGCAAGAAGGGAAGGAGGGGGAGGCTAACACGACGACTCTGAATGTCGAAAAGCCGAAAGCCAAACTTTGATCGTGGAGCGATCTTGAGTTTGCCACTCCCGGGTCTAACAAGGGGTTTGGTTGGCGGTGGACGGCGAGCACACCCTCATGATTCCAGGGCGCTGAGCATTTACAGCCACAAACATGTATATGGACACACGTCGTCAGAGTATCTTCATATCTACACGGGAAAACTTTGAAGCAAGAAATAAGCAAGGAGGGAACAGAACGATGAACATCTGCAGCAACAAGGACGACGATGACAACGAGGAAAACACAACAAGACAACATTTAACACCACGCACACATGCGAATGATGAGGGATAGCAACGCGCAAACGCAGAGAGACCACAAAGATTGCAGACGAACCGGCAGGATCGATCGTAGATTATCCAGACGGTAATAACAAACCCTTTCGACCAAGTTCAGAAGAGTCTCCTCTTCTTTTTCCTGCCATATTGCTGGATAACGGGTTTTCGGAGGTTATCGCTATCCTTTACCCGATTGAACGGATTGCCAGTGAAGGGTTTCTTTTTCTTGAATACCCCGACACCCTCCGACCGTTCGCGTTTCGGAGATCCGGGCTGCGGCTGGAAGTTGCTCTTGTTCTTGAAAGGAGTGGCTTCCGTGGAACCCCCACCGCCGTAGAAGCTCGAGGGAGGGATGGTAGAAACCGCTAACGGCACGGGCAACTTTTCCTTTGCCTTCTCAATCTCCTCCTGAGAAGGGGCCTCCCCTTCGTCTTCATCGTCGTCGTCGTCGTCGGCGTACTGCGAAAGACTCTCAAGGGCTGTGGGCACCGGTGCCTTCTTCACCTGTTTCTCCTTCTCTGCCTCCTTGGTCCCTCCGGTGACAGCCTCGATCTTCTTCCTCAGCGCCTCGGCTTGGGGATCCTGGGAATCGCTCAGCTTCCGCTTCTTGGTTGGGGAGGTGATAATGGGGGAAGGTAGAAGTGGCCCAATGAACCTGGGAGGTGTCGTCGGTCGGGAAGAGACAAGGGAGGTCCGAACGCCAGTATCCTCATCCGCCTCGTGAGGAAGGTTACGCCTCTTCATACCAGCCACCAGCCCAGCCTTCGAATGCTCCCGAGTCGCTGACAAGATCGCAGACTCCAGTGCCTGTCCCTTGTCCCGCAAGTAAAACAGAACATAAGCGTTCTTCAGGGACAAAGGTGGTCCACCGATCCGCGTAACGCTTTCGTCGTTCATCTCATACCAGTTACCCATACCATCCTTGACATGAGCATAATAGTGGCCCGAATTCGGTCCGCCTCCAGCGTGCGAAATGACCCCATACAATGAATACGAGGGACCAAAAGCCCCGTCGCTCATATAGGGTTGCAATGAAAGCCTTTCGTCGTATCGTATCTGGTGTCCAATCTTTCTGCCCATTGGAGAAAACCGTTTAAGGTGAATCGTGAGGACCACCGGAGCCTCGTGGATCGTAAACCGTTTTTCGGCCAGAACGGGTTTCTTACATCTATCACCGAGTTGAGACAACAGGATCGCTCGCTCAACCAAGGACGCTCACTTTTCGCATTTGTATTTGTTCGCGCCTTTGAGGTGATCAACGGCGACGAACTTCCTCAGCGCATCTCGGACGCTGTTCACACCGAAGATATCGATGCTAAGGTCAAGGATGCGGTCTAATGTGTCGCTGTTGTGATCACACTCCCCGCAGGTAACGCGTGACCTCAGCCTCCCTCCGAAAATATGATGTACCCATGTCGTCTCAGCAAGCTTGGGGTCAATTTTTCTGGATGGCCCGGTCTCAGACATTTGAACCCTCGGATCAAACGAAGCGAACGCACTGTGGGTATCCATGAAGACAGGACTTCTGCAGAGCATCTATGGCATAGCGGAGGAATTCATGGGAATCTTCTTGCCTGCCTCTCCGCATGTGTTTTGCGATCACTGTACATCATGACCGCTTGAGCCCGTGTCAGGGAAGGTTGAGGACCACCACGTACACTGCAATTTTGTGGTTATAAGGTATGGTGGTGTGGAAGAAGATTTAGTCCGAGTGTCGGCCATCGTCTGTCTCAGCGCGCATATCATGCAAAAATTGTTCTTGATTCGACCTGACAACATTGAAACGTGAGGAAAGGAAGGGATGGACACTTGACGTGGACATACATTTCTCCTTCAGGTGTTCGAGTAGGATTCGGACAAGTGGAGCCGTATGCAGTAGACATTGCAGGGCACTGTTGAGGAAACAAGTATTGCCAGTGTTGTTGAAACCGCGACCGACACCAGATTTCTCTGGCCAGGTTGTGTCGATCGGACCAGTATACAACGGTCCAGCCACGCCCTTATTCGACGCGTGTGTTTTCTTGAACGAGGGTGACAGCACTGCCACGTTCTTGCCCAACGAAGGTGATTGCGGTGGTAACGTCTACAATGACGTCGTTAATTTTTCACAAATCTTATCGACGCCTGGAGGGACTGGGGTGGCCCGAATAACAAGCAACTAAAGTCTCACCTCGCTTTTGGACCGCGGCGAGGCATTAATAGGCGTGTACTTCGTTTCGTCGAACATCGGTCCAGTTGAAGACCCCTCTACGAATTCTATCGGAGGAGGGAGGAGGGCGTTGAAAGCGTCAAGATCCTTCGCAGGTTTGAGCTGGATTTCTTCCCCTTGTTGAAGAGGGGAGAAGGAAGACGCGGGGTGGAGAGGCGCAGCGAGCATGGTCCGTACGGTGTCGCGGTGATTGCGAAGGAGACCTCGTGTAGGGAAAGGGGATACCTTGAGCTTGAGAGCTCTGGAGTAGATAGCGGACAGAGGAAACAGGTGGGGAAGGCGAGGACGGGGTGAAGTGAAGTTTGGTGAAGGGTAAAATCAGATCGAAAAATCAAATCCCACGATCACTTACACATACAACAACACCCGATCTCGTTTCTCACCATCAGAGAGCAAGGAGAGAAAAAAGGATGACCCCGTGTTACCGAGGCGGTGGCATAGAGCATATATTTCGGGGGGGGGGGTATTAGCGGTGTAGTACAAGGCCATTATAAGGCGATTCGTAAGGTACTTGTCAAAGGTATCGTAAAAAAGCGTGCCTGCTAGTGAAGCTGGCGAAAAATTCTCGCCACCGCAGCACGAGAGGTGTGAGGCGTTAGTACAAGATTTCGAACGTCCATCACGCAAAAGAATAAGTGGAAAAGGAAGTCATAGGGGCAGAAGTCATATAGGCGCGCATATCACCGGTATCCCTCAACGACGGGATTTGGGAGTGCAAAACCCCGTAGTCGTAACCGAAAGTGTAGTCCGTGCCAGAAGTGCAGGACGATGGAGAAGAATTGAGTATGTCGACCGGGGCGACAGACCCAACTGGGAGGGGAGATGGAGCGAAAACTGATGGAGCCCCGGACCATTCTTGTTCGTAATATGAGGGGGGTTGTTGGGGAAGAGTCTCCGGATAGAAGAAGCAGTCCATGTCAAGCATTGAGGGTTGAGGGCGGTGCTGCAGATCGACAGCAAACGTCGGATCCGGTGAACCACAGACAACGCCAGTGCCAAGCGCCGCGGGGTCTGCACACAAGACGTCTGTTAACAATAAAGCAAACGATGTGACCAGAAATGAAAACACGTACCGACAAAACTTGTAGACCACTTGTATCCTTCGGAGGAAGGAAGGACGTCGATAACAGCGGGCGGGGGAGTGTCAACCGATGGAGGAGTATAAACCTCTTCCCTTGTCATGACATCTGGCGAAAATGTGGGAAGATCCTCTTCATTGTACATGGGCTCCTTCGTGGCGGTGGTATAATCCGGAGGGGGAGTAACGATCCTCTCCGCATCAGGGGAAGCCCTTATCAAGTCTGCAGCAGCAGCAGCCTCCTCGATAGACATGTTGTTCAGATCGATATCGTGTTTAGCCTTTACGTGCCTGACGAAAGCCGAACGGCGCTTAATCCTGGAAAAGGCGGGTGAAATCAGTCCGGGGAGGGACGACCACAAATGGGACAAACAAACTTGGTCCTGCATCCAACGACAAAACATTGGTATCCTTCGGGATGCATGTGCGTCTCCCTCTTGTGTCTTGCACAAGAGGAAGGGTCACCGAACCGAGCTCCGCATACATTACACTCGTGGGGTCTAGCGCCGGTGCTGTTGGATAACAATAACGTCATGTGCCGAAGAGCAGAAGCGCCTAAATACTTACTGAACATTGCGATGGGTCTTCAAGCCCGTGAACTGGGCGAAGGCCTTGCCGCAATCGACGCAAACATGTGGCCTGCGGGCGGAGGCGAAAAATCAGACGCCAATCGGGATCCACCGCGAAGTTTCGATACTCACTTCTCTCCGGTGTGCAGCTTCTCGTGGCGTTTGAGGTCTCCCTTACGCTGGAAGAGTCTGTTGCAAACATCACACATCCACTGTGGACATACCAAGGGGAAATTCGGTGTGAGTGGTTGATAGAAACAGTTGGGTGGATGAAATCGTAGAAACACGCACCTGAGCCGGCATGGTAGAGACTTTCAATAATTACGAATTACTGATAATGGATGAGACTTGGAATCCGTTGACGATGGCCTGCGTCAAGCTTGAGTCTCGTCTCTACACCAGGGAGAGCGAGGAGGAAAAAAATAGGGAGACGGGGGGGAAGCGGGGAGATGGTATCGAACGAGGAAAAGCACACGTGAGGTGCACCTCTTTTATATGAACAGGTCTTAGCACATCTCGCGCGGCTACGAGTCGGCTTTCGGAGGGTGTGCTTATTGTCTTGAAAGAATGCATATCAGTCTGAGTTGCCTTTTGCGGTATCGGGATCGGGTGAACTGATGATCGACAACGACCAAAGACAAAAGAGAAAATCGCAGCCGTGCGGCGGGGTTCGGATTCCTTATAAACAAATACGAAAGAAGACTTTCAGAAAAAAATAAAAGTCCGGATAGCCCGGCAAACAAGGACGCAATAATAATTGAGTGTCTCACCGGCGCTGACTTTGCACAACGAACCCTCGATTCGCTCCTCGGCGCATCGCACGTGAGCAGTGCGATCGCGCATCCCTCCGTCGTCAATGGCCCAAACCCATTCCTTCAAGCTTTTTCATGATAGATCCGTCTAGCCATGGCGCGATTGCACCCAAATCTTCCCAGGCCAGCGACGCGTAGTGGTTGCGGCTTGGTCCAACCACAAGATCTGAGTCTTGTAACTGGGGTGATCGAGACCAAGGTTCCATCGTATGGGGTCCCACGAGCTGAGCCACCAACCTTAAAAAAGCGACCTGTCAACGTACGTCACATCCCTAGAAGCTCGCAAAGGGATATCGCACATCATGTTCCCAACCCATTTCACGTTTGAACGCTCCAGTTCAGATTCATCCACCCATCTACGGTCCCGGCCGCCCGGCGTGTACATCGGATAATTGCGGTGGACAAGTGCGGGGGTCGGATAACGAAGCCGTCCAGGGGCTATCGGATCTACATGAGGGTGTTCCACGTCAATGCATTGTAAATCCTGCCAGGACCACCACGTAACGTACCAGGCACGGGGGGATCTCTCACTTCAACTTCAATCATATCCCGTCCGTCGGCAGGGGCCGCCTCGATTTCGTTTGGTAACCGGACCATCGGCGGGTGAAACAGAAGCCATGCGTTATCATTCACCGAGAAAGAAGTTTTAGGGGCGTTGCGAACGCCGAACGCAAGGACCCGCACGTCCGCGAGCTGGACGACAACCTGAAACCCAATTTCAGATTACGTTTACGACAACAGGGACTTATACCAACACGGATAGCCGTCTCAAAATGCAACAGATTGTTCTGGTGTCTATCGAGAGATGGTTAGGTGCAATTCGGTGATAGAAATACGAGCGAACTTTAGCTCGTTGAAGATGGCGACGGGATTGAAGCTCCGAGAGGTGCATTCTACTTGACTGGCTGTGCCATTCCGGTTCAGTATCAAGTATCTACGCAATGGCAACCGACAGGTTTAGACAATAAGCGCGGAGCGGGAACCGGTGCGGACCTTGTCCAAGCTTCGTCAGCCGTGCACGACGAATGGGTTCTATGCCAAACCCGGTACAACACCCTAAAACCCAAAACACTAAATGCTGCCACGAACGAGTATATTTCGAACCTTGAACGTACTTGTGAAAGACGGCCCTCCAATTTGAACTCTTCTTCCAATATGCCCAACCGGGAAGAAAGCGTCTCCTGAAGCATTCCTCCCATTCATGTTCGTTCAGGTTTGGAACCGTGGCTTCAAACAACAGAAATTCTGGATGTGCTTTGCTCATGATCTCGATCCAGTTGTATTTCGGGACGATCATGCGAAGGCTCAGATTCGCGAGGTCCGCCCCATATTCCCCGCGGTTGAGTCTTCGTAGGATCGGATGACGCCACGGATTGAGCGCGGGATCTGAGATGATTTCTCGTAGTCTGCGGGATAAGCCAGACACAACTGTTCGGACGGGGAGTACTATTTAGATCTCCCGAGCAACGGCTGCAAACGGAATGTGACGACGCACTTATTAGGCTCTCGATATTCGTCTCCCCCAGGATATCTGAAATGAGTTCGACAGGAAGGGACTCGAAGGTCAACATGGTAGTTGCAGATGCGGAGGTGGGGGATTCCACCCACCACACTAGTCAATTTCTATCCCCAGCATGTGCACCACCGTGACCAATGGCCCGGGTCTAGATTCCGTCCGCTCATCCGTATCCGTCTTCTCGACTTGAACCGTCAGACGCCTGGGCTTGCCCTAGGCTTATCAAGCGCGGAGGAAATTGGTGGTACCGTATGAGCTGTGTTCAGATATCATAACGTGGGAGCGCGAGGCCCGGGTGAGGGCGGACTAGAGACCATTTCCATGTTGACCGCTACCTCAACCTCAGTCACCCTCTTCCAGTTCATAGGATCCGAGCGGCTGCACACGTAACTACCAGAAGCCGCACCATTCATACATAATCTATTCCTCTTCAGTGGATCTACGGCGCTCCGGGATCTCATCCACCTCCAAGACGTCTCGGCAATCCCCAGGCCACGCACGGGCCCAACTTCAAGATGCGACACTCAAAGCTTAAGTACTTCACTGTCACCCTGCCAACAGGCGTTGGGTCGTAACACTCTTCCGCCCCGTTGACGTAGTTCGGTCTCAGCAGGGCCGAGACTCTGTAACTCGGAACCGAGCCACACGAGATTCACATTCCTATCGGCTTAGAGTTCCAAGCTCTTCGGTAGGGTTTCGGATCACGCGGCTCCCCGGTGCACTGGAGAGACTGTTCGTTGCATCTGCTGCCTGTGCGACAACTCTCAGATGGTCAGGGCAAGCCACACTTCCAGATGATCAGCACGATGCCCGTGGAGGTTCTTGGAACCGCAAACTATAGGTCCAGACCTGCAAACAGAGATGACAATTCATCAAGCACAATACAACATCGAAAGTAGGGCGGTTAGCTGGTGATCGATGTCGATGGACCGTCGAGGGATAGTACTAAGTACTAGTAGCCAGACAATTCCTCGACCTAGATATGCGTTGTTTGAAGAATTCCAGCGCTCAGCCGCGAACAAAGCCCCTACTCAAGATAGCTTCCCGGCCACCTCCCTGCTCCCGAGTCCCTTACCGAGCCAACGATTATTGCACGCAACCAGCGTTTGAATGGTGGACTCCTTCGAGAGTATTAGCCCTCGTCACTAAGTACTAAGCAAAGGTACAGCGATCGCTTGATCATCCGAAATCTTTATTTTCTCCCCCCTTGTTCAAAATCCCCTGGTTATATAAATGCTTCATCTGGTACGACGGTCCGCGTTTAATCCTGTCTCACTTCTGATTTGACCTCGCCGGTCGTTGCATCGGAGGCGCATCTTCGGGACACCGGATGGTCACGTATCTCTCTCTGCTCCGAGTCAGCCATCGACCCCTCCGGGTCGGTTTTTGTACCAACCAGCTGATTGCTCACGAACCTGACGCGAAACTCCTTATTTCATCTCGCTGGACAATGTTCAACTCGACTCCTTGCTATCTGGCATTGTGTCCGGGAACTTCCAACAGTCACCCAGGAAGCGAGCTTCCGCTTTCAACTCCGGTCGCCGGTGTCGCATTAGTGTTGCCGGGAGCTGAGCTGAGTTGATTTGAGCCCATCAACTCACGTCGGAAATCTGAGCCCGACGGCCGGAAACCGCCGGCGAGCCATGTGGAATAATTACTGCCCCCTA
>Ga0307515_10018879_pt1 | contig 12447 bp, 18 predicted proteins | sample 17_EM_MG_FD_194513 | JGI IMG/M metagenome (GOLD analysis project Ga0307515, IMG submission 194513) | Populus trichocarpa ectomycorrhiza microbial communities from riparian zone in the Pacific Northwest, United States - 17_EM | ecosystem: Host-associated > Plants > Roots > Unclassified | place...
CATCTAATCACCCAGGAGTAAAATTCTAGTCATTCTACCCCCCTAGAGTACTAAACAAAACAATGAGTAAAATGATTCAACTTTAGGAGATCTTCTCCTGGAAAGATTAGAAAACTGTTAAGTACTATTGGACTCCTTTCGCGATTTTGATATCGATCACCACAATTTGTTGTATCTGCTAAATACTCGTAACAGTATTGACCTCGTACCCGGTCCTTCGCCATCAGTCTGGGGTGGGAGAGGGGGGACGAAGAGATAAGATAGTAAGTTAGTAAGGATCTGACGCGGTGGAAGTGGGAACTGGGAAGGCGTGCAGTCAGAAATTGATTGGACGTCGGCTCCGCGCGGCTTCAGTGTGGCTCCACGAGGGCTCTCCGTTCGTAAACACCCAATAGAACCAAACACACACTTGACTCCGACCATACATCTGGACTGCCCTCCCGATGTCCATCCACTGGGTGTTACATCGCCTCTACTCACTGAACCCTTCCTCCCCCGACTTCCTGCCCAACCTCCGTTCCTTGATCCGCCATGATGAACAGGAACAGTATCTGACCAGCCTCCAGGGACCGCAGCTGGCCCGGCTCGTAGATTTCCTCGATCAAGTATGTGCTCTTCACTTGGCCTTTCGTCCGCTTATGAAACGAATTGTGCAGACCCTCAGTACTGTTTCTGCCGACGACGATCTTTCTCGACAATGTCTGCACAGACTACAAGCCGTCTGTGCCCACCACGCAATCCTACCATCCTCAAGCGTCATATCTCGCGGAATCGCCAGAGTGGATCGAGGCCAAACCGCCCTTGGCGGAATTGCCGAAGTGTGGGAAGGGACTTATCGCGGTGAGAGAGTCTCAATCAGGTCTTTGAAGATTCCCCCGACCGATGATCAAACCATTAAGAAGGTTTGTACTCGGTGCGACACATCTTTATCTCATCTGCTCAAGAAAATTGTGGGTCTTGTAGTCATTCTTCAAAGAGGCCGTCACCTGGAAAAGGTTGAGGCACCCTAACGTCGTCCCTTTCATCGGCGTCACAACAAACCCTTTGCAAATCATCTCGGAGTGGATGCCGAACAGAACCCTGGTGGAGTTCATTGAGAAGAACCCAGATACGAACCGGATCAGTCTGGTGGGTCTTTCCCCGTAATTGCACTTGATCGATAGCGTGATCCTCCCAAGCTGTTGGACGTAGCCGAAGGTCTTCACTATCTTCACGCGAACAACACCATACACGGAAACCTGAAAGGGGTGGGCGTTTTCTTCGACTCGTTCTGAGTCTGATCGATAACCCTTGGCTAGCCCAATATTCTCGTTGATCACGGCGGCCACGCTCGTTTGACGAATTTTGAGTTCGCTTCGATCGTTCGTGGAATGAGCTTCGCAACGCAGGTCAATGAATTCACTACGGCATGGGCCATGCCAGAGATTGTCGGGGGAGCCGATACAATCACACGGGAGGCAGATGTGTTTGCTTTTGGGATGGTTGTGATAGAGGTTTGTTCCTGTGTCTTGCCCCCTCTGGTATTGAGATGGAGGGACGGATGGTCTGTCTGAGATCTGAATGCTGCCTAAGGTTTTTACAGGAAAGCATCCTTTTGGTGAACTCACAACCACGATCATTACTTCAAACATTGTGGACAGCGATCGGCCGGCTCGTCCGCATGAGGCGCAAGGAATTGGTCTAACGGACTCGGTATGGGACATGACGGTCCGCTGTTGGCACCGAGATCCTGTTCAGTGACCAACAATGACAGAAGTGGTTGGTCTTGCACGCAAATGGCCAGTGTTTTCTCTCTCACCATGGAATTAATGTCATGACATGCTTCCCGCAGTTACATGATGATGGCCACCTGGTGGGCTGCAATCACGGATATCCCAGCCAAGATCTTTGCCAAAAAAATTCTACCCTTCTGTGAAGTCAAGGATGTGCTTTCTCTCAGTTGCACCAACAAGTTCTTTGCCCTTGTTGTGACTGATGAAGCATTCTGGAGACAAAAGGTTGCAGTTGATTACAACTTTACAGAGTCAGAGACAACCAGAACAAGTAACTGGAAAATAATCTACCAGAGATTCAGTACCAGAAACCCACAAGTTTTCATTTGGGGGTGTGTGATATTCTCATTCTGTTATGTTATGCAGGTGTTAACCTATGTGTTCCTGATTACTCACCTGGTCATAACCAAGCAGATGGGGGTTTGGAGGCCAACTTGGGTTGCCATGGATTTCAAATACAGCCTTGTTCAAGGCTCCTTTTCCAGTTGAACTTCACTTTCCAGGTGTCCGTGTAGTCAGCCTGGCAGTGAGTTACTGGTCAGTAAAACCTATTTCTAGTCTTGAAAAAACACCCCTGTATCTTATTATTCCTTACACTGACAGTGGTTCTCATGCACTTGGAGCTGATGGTAGTGTATATGTCTGGGGTGAGGTTCCTTCAATCCTTTCCATTTCACACCAACACCTCTGAATATTGACAATACATTGGGATCAACCCTTTGCAACTCCCAGGTGTACTTGATGCAGGGGACCCCTTGCTGGACCATCCAGGCTTCTCATCTCCCTCAAAAACTGCCCGGACACCCCTGAAGCTTCAGCTACCAGCTCCAACACACAGTATTAGGTGAATTCATTTGTTGATGCACAAACCAAAGTTTATGCATAAAGTTCCTTTCTTTAGCTGTAGTCTGAATCGGGCTATGACCTTGGACACTAATTCCATGGTCTGGACCTTTCTGAGTTGGGGGAGACCATTTCGACTTGTCTCCCCTTTGCTTGACTGCTTGTCTCCAGAGACAACACCCATCCAGATTGAATGTGACATCATTCTTTCTGCAGCCCTTACAAGATCTGGGGATGTGTGTGTGTGGTGGTTAAACACTATAGAGGGCCAATACAGGGCGGCTGTGGAAGAATTGGACAAGGATGAATCCACAAAAGCTATTGTCCCTGAAGGCGGGATGGTTATCCCTTGTCATACCTTGGAGATTCATGAGGACCCTATCAAGCTCCCTGCCCTCCCAGATCTCCCTGCATTGCCAGGGACAGGACTATCAGGGGAAGAGTGCTGGAAAGAGACAAAGTTGATCAAGATAGCAGCCCTTACATCTTGCCTCATTGGATTGACAAATAAGGGCCATGTACTCAAGATAGATTCCTTAGACCCTGAGTACATCCTGGCCCAGGACAACATCTTGGTCTGGAAATATGTGAGTAAGAGTGCACAGATGATCTGATACCTCTTTTTGAACCATGGTGTATAGCTGCCAAACTTCTCTGAGATTGGCAAGGTTAGGGAACACCCAGCCTTCCACACAACTACACACGACAACAGCAAGGAAAGACCACAAGTGGAATTGTCATTGGATACCATGCTCATCACGAATGTAAGCTGCATTGCTTCAATGGGTTCTCAGTACTGTGTATAAGATCTCTTGATGTTTAGATTTCTGTGAATGGCATCTACTTTTTTGCCTACTCATCCTCTATGGTACTCAGGGGAGAAGTCAATACTACCCCAGAGATGCTTCCATTTGTCATCCCAGAACTTCAGAACAGATCTGTCACCTCTGTTGTCACTAGCCTTAGTCACTCTGGTGCTCTCACTTCCTCTGGAAAACTCCTGACATGGGGCATGCACAGCCAGGGAGCTTTGGGTCTTGGAGACCCTAGGGAGCTTCCTGTTGGATCTCCAGGAGGGTATGCAGAAGAGGAACAGCGAGCTGGAGCCCAAGCTGGAACTTACTATGGAGATCCACCAGAGGTCAGAGTTCCCACAGAAGTGAGGTTTGACCATGGGTTGAGGGCTGAAACAAGGGTTGAGAGGTACTGTATGGCAGTGGCTATGGGTATGTGGCACACAGTTGCCCTTGTTGTTGACCTTGGGGGCAGTGTTGGCAAATTAGGGACCATGGTCAGGTCAAAATCACTTACATAATGTAGTCATAATCTCAATTTTTTGATCCAACTTGAATTTGAGCTTTGAACTCAGGGTGTATGTCAACAGTTACACAGCCACCAACCCAGAAACTGAGACCACTGCCAGTTGACTGACAAGGATTTTGATTGTGATCAACATCCAAAGCTCATTGTTTTTTCATGTTATGCTTCTGTTGCTTCAATTTTATCTGTCATTGCGTGTCTCTCTGGGAATGGTGGGCTGCCCAGTCGCTCCTCAACAGTCATGAAGCACGTGTTGATTGAACAAATGATTCAAATCATGACTCGCACGAAACTGCTTGTGGGGGATGAGGTTCCACGGGGGGATCTCGAACAGGATATCTAAATCGCTCAGCAGCATTTATTCGTCCCTGGTAATGATCAGTAATCTCGGGTTTCGTGTTCCCTGAATTCAAGCATCCAGACCGCCCGTCGTGGGCAGAAAACTGGTCGTCGGAGTGTAGCAAAACAGAATGTAAATTTACCGACTCCCGTCATGTTTAAATTGTGTAATATTGTAAATTCATTTCTCAGCCAGAGGTTAGAAAATGGGGAACGGGGTGTACCCATCGCTTTGCGAACAGCCAACGATTTGGTGAGCTTAAGTATTGTGTATGTTTGATATCCGTGCACCCTCGATTTCGCCCTTTGTACCCCCAACCGACTCCAGCCGTTCACATGGGTTGATTCTTACGGTGATCTGTGAAAAGATGAAATGCTGGTGATGCGTGGGGCGTAAAACTTTCGTTCCGTTCGTCCGTGTACGGCGGAACAGGTGTGTTAGAAGTGAACTTTCCCGGCGGGGTAATGGTGTGTATTTATCGAAGTCCGTAACTGTGAGATTGTATTCGGTTGCGCCATACAGCGACTGGTGGCGAGGGAATGTTGAACTTTGCCACAGCTACGTCGGAGAGGTTGGTCTCCTCCAGTACATCCTTTACCGCAAGGATAGTCTGGGAACTCTCCTCGTCCATTTTAGACGGTCTCGATTTTGTGGCAACAGCATGTACTAGTACAGCGGTCTCATCGTCTGCATCTCCTTGACTGATGGCTTCCTCAAACCCGACTCTCCCTTGCCAACTGTCTGGTGCAGCGCAAAAAAGACTCGGAATCTGAGACTGCTTGTACCCTGCCTGTACAGGATCCTCGGTCGGCGGAGAGCGCGCCTGTGGACCTGGCGCTCAAGATTAGAAAGGAGTGGAGAGTAGTAAAGACCAACGGAAGCTTACCTCCGGTCATCCCGAGTATCACCATCCCAGCCTCCGTTCATTCCCGACCTGGGATCTTGCCGTCCGATACTCGCCGTAGAAAGTCCCCATCTCATAAAAAGGTAAGCTGTGTTTGACTCGCTCTCTTCCTTAGAATCATAACCCAGGCTCTTCAAAGTCGATGCCAAATTGGAGTGGTTTTCTTCGGCGATACCGCCATTCTGGAGAACTGAACCCGCGAAATATTGCCCTCGGGGCGAGAGGCTCGGTAGGTGAAGCTGGGGCAGTGATATTTGGGCAGGGCGCTGATGGGGGGGATGGTGCGGATGGAATCAAGAGCGGAGCCCGGCCGCCGTTCTGAACCTGCTCGGGGATGTGTATTAAGATGACATTGAACGTACTCTCGGCAACCCGAGCGTAGGCCACGAGATTGGGGTTATTGTGTTTCGCTTGGAGTTCTGAAGTCTTGGTTCGGCGTTAACCAATAGGGAAATCGAATTCGAAGAACGAGAGATTGGATGAGTCCAGGGAACGGTACAAAACTCACGAAGATCTATCTGACTGGGCGGGGTGGGGTTCGCCAGAAGTTTGGAGTGCGCGGTCGGTGTTGGTTGAGAGTGGGCAGGGTGAAGTCGGGGGACGTGGTTCACACGATAGGCGAGCGAAAGGGTGCGACGGAAAGACAGCTAGCGACCAGACGTGGGTCAATCCAGCAGACGTTTGGCACAGTCAGAAGAGCCGGGCTCTAAATGGTATTTTTCCACCGTGTGTTAACCGTCGGGCGTTGAGCGCTGAGCCTCTCACAGCAAAACCGTCAGCACCCCGAGGCGTATCCCGCCACAATGTCCGTCCGTTGGGTTCTACAACAGCTGTACTCGTTAAATCCTTCTTCTCTTAACTTCCTTCGTCGCCTTCATTCTCTGATATGGCGTGACGAGAGGGAACGGTATTTGACCAGCCTACAAGGATCCGAGCTGGCTCGGCTGGTGGATTTTCTTGATAAAGTACACCCCATCCCTTCAGCCTTTCATCAGTTCACGAAACAGACTCCACAGGCCCTCGGCGCCATCCCTACAACTGACGATGTTGCGCGAGAATGTCTAGACAAGCTACAAGCAATCTGCGCCCATCACACGACCTTACCATCCTCGCACATTGTATCTAGCGGAATCACCAGAATCGGTGATCACCCGATCGCCCTTGGTGGGATCGCCGATGCATGGGAAGGCACTTATCGCGGAGAGAGGGTCTCTATCAAGACTTTGAGGGTTTCCACGGGGAGCTTCCAGACCATTAAGAGGGTTCGTAATCTATACGGCAAATATCTACCGCCGCCACTCAATAACGTGTGGGCTTTGTAGTCATTCTTCAAGGAGGCTATCATCTGGAAAAGGTTACGACACCCGAACATTGTCCCCTTCATCGGCGTCACAACAAATCCTTTGCAAATTGTCTCGGAGTGGATGCCTAACGGAACTCTGACCGAATTCATCAAGAGAAATCCAGGCGCGAATCGGATCAGCCTGGTGAGTCCCTCCCTGTAATAATCCTTGACCGACAATGTCATCCTCCCAAGTTACTGGATGTCGCCGAAGGTCTCGACTATCTTCATACAAACAACATCACGCACGGAAACCTGACTGGGGTAGGTGTTTTTCAAGGTTGTTTTGGACCTCACTGATAACCTTTGGCAAGCTCAACATTCTCGTCGATCACAGCGGTCATGCTCGTTTGACGGATTTCGGGTTTCCCTCGGTTGTTCACGGAATGGACTCTCCGGCGCAGGTAAGCGGGTACACTGCGGCGTGGACCGCACCGGAGATTCTTGAGGAAGCTGGCGGAATCGCACGAGAAGCAGACGTGTTTGCCTTCGGGATGGTTGTGATAGAGGTTGGTCTACGTGCCTGGCCACTTCTAGTGTTGGAAGTGGAAGGATGGATTGTTCGCCTGATGTCTGAATCCCTCCCAAAGGTTTTTACAGGAAGGCGCCCGTTTAGTGAATTCAAATCCCCGGTCATCATTTCAAAGATTTTGAACGGACAACGACCGGATCGTCCGGAGGAGGGGCAAGAACTTGGTCTGAAGAACTCGGTTTGGGACATGACGGTCCGCTGTTGGGATCAGGATCCTGCTCAGCGGCCGACGATGGCGGAGGTGACAGGGTTTCTTCACGAATTCCTAGTGTCGTCTCTCTCCATAGAATCAAGCCTAAGTGATTTCTTCCGAGTGTGTAAGACCTTGGACAAGGACGATCAGGGAGAGAAGGCACAAGAATTTGCTGATAGTCTTGACAAGGTATGCCATGATGAGAGCCATAATATCAGCCGTACTTACCATCCATCTAGATTCTTGACAATGCAGATTTTCAAGAACGAAAACGCAAGCGATATCTGAGGTACCTGCGAAAGTTGTGCAGTGCCTTTAACGTTCTTCCATCCTCATTCATACTCCCACCACCGTTCGTCATACGCGATGCTACTCCTTTCGCCTCGGGCGGCTACTCGAACGTGTACGGAGCAACCTTCCATGATCGCCCCATCGTATTAAAAACCCTCAACGTTGCCACTAAAAGGGAGCGAGAGAAGCTACACATAGTAAGCAGCCCCAATTCAAGGGCGCCAAATCGATTACTTATACTGTACCCATAGCTCCTCGTCAGAGAGGTTGTTGAATGGAAGTGGCTTCGACACGAGAACATCTTGCCATTTCTAGGCGTCATGTTTACACCTTCGCCCATCTCGATTGTCTCAGAACGAATGAAAAACGGAAATATCATGGACTTTATCATGGGCAACCAGGATTACAATCGCCTGCAGCTTGTGAGTGGAAAGAGGGCAACATTCTTCCGTCATGTTGATCGTTTGCGCAGCTTGTAGGTGCAGCGACCGGGCTGGAGTATCTGCATGAGCACAATATTATCCACGGAGACCTCAAGGGAGTGAGTTCTTGATTTACTACACGATTGGTGATGATACTGAACGATGCTGCAAGGCCAACATCCTGATAGATTCCGAGTGTCGCGCCCGCTTGGCGGACTTTGGGCTCGCCGCAATCGCTGACGAAACGGCTAGTAGCATCACCGCTGCCGATAGCAGATTGAAGGGCACGACTCGGTGGATGGCGCCGGAGTTATTTTTCCCTGATAAGTTCGGATTTATTGGCAAGTTCGCGAAACAGCTTCCATCCAAGGCCACGGACATCTATGCGATTGGGATGGCAATCCTTGAGGTGAGCGCATATGCTTAGCTATTGAAAATACTGAACTCACCTTTGGGTAGGTTTTAACGGGGTGTTTTCCGTTTGCCGAAGTCACTCGTAGTGAAACGGTCATGCTCAAAGTCATGGAAGGGTTTCGGCCAAACAGACCACCCGAGGGGTTTCCCGACACGTTGTGGGACCTGTTGGTGGAAACTTGGGTTGTCCAACATGCGCAAGAACCTGGGGGGCGGCCACCTGCTTCCACCGTACTTGAACGGTTGGGGGGCTTTGTTGACGATTGGGGGAATACAATTCTCCCGCTTGTCCCCGAATCATCGCAGGAAGATGAAGATAGTGGGTGCCGCATGTATCCGAGCGAACGTCACAGTTTATTTACGTTCCTTCTATAGTGACAGGTTCTGATGATGATGTCGCGGTCGAGTTGGAGGAACACGACGGCAAGTGATTTTTGCGACCGGGATCGTTAATCCCGTTGCTTGCTGAATGATCTGACTCTTCTCGGATTGTCTCCCCTCTCGTTCAACTATGCGACTGGCTGACTGGGGGTTTAGATGAAATATCCGAGCGTTCCTGAGGTGTCTGGTGGGGTCGTATCTTGGTGAGTAAGAAGCCTTTATTGTGGACCCGCACGACGCGGTACCCCATCTATCTGGTCAGAGGATGTGCTAAGTGTTTGTGTCCCATGCAGGAACGTCGTGAGGACGCCTGTTCCATTGCCGGCGTCTCGTATACTGGGAATTGGTATTGTCACATAATTGTGTGGTACGCACATTGGCCATTCGGAAATAATTTCTGTAGGTATATCATACTTGTACTCTGTTCTTGGTATCTGTCAATTGTATGTTTTACTACCCGTGTTTTATTTACTGCGTCTGTCTGTTCGTGAGCGCGTTGGTACGACCGATAAACTTCCGAGATCAATTTCCGGACAAATAATCGCATCGGCTCTGGTTTGGGCCGTGCGGAACTCTTTGCTTCGTTCAAGTCGCTCACAACGCCAATCTCCGCTTCATTCAACCGGACGGTGTTGGAAGATGCAATCTTGTAGGGGGGTTCCACGTGTGAGGTCGTGAGGATGGGAGAGAACGGACGAGTCCAACAAAGCCTGATGGAATTGAAGATCGGCTCGGAGTCGTATTGCTACCCGGTCCCACGCGCCTGCCAGTTGGCTTCTGTGATCGTCGGATCGACAGCAGGCTTCCATAACCAGGCTCTTCAAAGTCGATGTCTGAATGAGAGTGATCTTCTTCGGCGATACCGCCATCCTGGCAATCCAGTCTCGCAGAACATTGTCCGTGGGGGCGAAAGGTTCGGTGGACGAGCTTGGGGTAGTGGTATTTGGGTAGTGGGCCGAGGGGAGGGGTGGAATCAAAGACAAGACCCGGTTCTGAACCTGCTCGGGGATGCGGAGGATGATAAAACCTCGACGACCTAGGTGTGGGTCGCGAGACTGGAGTTCATATTTGATTTATACTCAGGGCTCTGAAGCTTCGGTTTGGCGTTAAGCAAAAGATGAACAGAGCATCCTCTGGAGGGCGGGGAGGTTCGAAATCGAACCCGAAGAACGAGCGATCGGATTGGATTTACGAAGCTCCCTGACTGAGCGAGGCGGGACGCGTCGGAAACTCGGAGCGCACGGCCGGTGTTGATTGAGAGCGAGTGGCTGTCGGGAAGAGGTCTGAGCGGAGCACCGAAAGGACACATTTCAGGGTCATCCGTTCAGGAGGGATGGAAGGAGGAAAGCGGTCCTACGGAGGTTGGGGAAGTGTCGTAGGCGGTTCAGGGGAATTGAGAGCAGGAACGGCGGAGAGGCTAGGAAAGTCGAGAACTGAATCGAAGCTGGCGGACAAAAAGACGCAGCGAAAACATACCCGAACGTGGGTTAATCCAGCGGGCGTTTGCCTCGGTCGGAAGAGCTTGGCTCCAAGCGGTTCTTTTGTTCTGCACGTTAGAGGGTTGAAACGTTGAACGTTGAGGTGGCTGAGACGGCTGTGGTTGCACGCGGGTATCGATGACGGAGCACGTTTATTGGAATGGTACTAGACGGGACCAAGGTTGATTCGGCTGGGCAAGCAGGCGTGAGGGTGTTGTTCTGGGGACCGTTTGAGACCGTGGAGCGTGCTTGAATGGTGACCTGCCAGGCCCCAATTGAGAGTGATAAAGATAGAGTCGACATCCAGAACTGTCACGACCCGGCTTCACTGCCGAGACATTCGGCGGTTACCACCACCGCGGTGTCTCCTGTGGACTGCAGGATCTCGTTCCGTTGCGCTCGTCCAAACGGTTCAGAGGAGGAGGGCGCCCGCAAGATGGAGGCGGCCGGCAGCGCCTGAATGAGATTCGCCCCCCTCCCGGCGCTGCTATCTGGGAAACAATTATCTCCGTTCAGCCTCATATATAGTTGGCCTCCTTCGACAACTTTCACGCTACCTCTGGACGAGCTGACCACGATGTCCACCCCTTGGATTTTACATCGCCTCTACACGCTAGATCCTTCCTCTCTTGATTTCTTGCGCCATCTCTATTGTCTAATCCAGCACGACGAAGAGGATCAGTATCTGTCGAGCCTCCAGGGACCGGAGTTGACTCGACTCGTAGATTTCCTCGATGAAGTGCGTGCTCTCCTTTTGGCTTTTTTCCAGCTACGAAACGGGCTCTGTAGGCCCTCAGTGCCATTTCCACCAACGACAAAGTCTCTCGGCAATGTCTACGGAAATTACAAGCCATCTGTGGTCACTGCGCGGTCCTACCATCCTCATACATCATATCTAATGAGGTCACCAGAGTCGGTGATGGCCCAATCGCCCTTGGCCCCATCGCCGATGTATGGGAAGGTGATCATCGTGGCAAGAGAGTCTCGATCAAGTCTTTGAGGGTTTCCTTGGACGACGACGAGGCCCTTAAGAAGGTGCGTGTTCTGTATGACACGTCTTTATTGCGTCTACTCAAGAAAATCTGTGGACGCCGCAGACGTTGTCTAAAGAGGTCGTTATCTGGAAAAGGCTAAGACATCTGAACATCGTCCCTTTCATCGGCGTCACAACAAATCCTTTGCAAGTTGTCTCGGAGTGGATGCCCAACGGAACTCTGACCGAGTTCATCGAGAAAAATCCAGGTGCGAACCGGATCAGCCTGGTGAGTCACCCTCTGTAATCACCCTTGACGGATAACGTCATCTTCCCAAGTTACTGGATGTCGCCGAAGGTCTCGACTATCTTCACACAAACAACACCACACATGGAAACCTCACTGGGGTAGGTATTTTTTAGGCCGTTTCGGACCTCACTGATAACCTTTGGCAAGCTCAACATTCTTGTCGATCATGGCGGTCACGCTTGTTTGGCGGAGCTCGGGTTTTCCTTGGTTATGAACTTTCCAGTGCAGGCAAACGGGTATGCTGCGGCGTGGACTGCACCAGAGATTCTCGATGGATCTGGTGCGATCTCACAGGAAGCGGACGTGTTTGCTTTTGGGATGGTTGTGGTCGAGGTTGGTCCACGTGCCTTGCCACTTCCAACACTGGAAGTGGAGGGATGGATTTTTCGCCTGATGTCTGAATCCTCCCAAAGGTTTTTACAGGAAGGCGTCCGTTTAGTGATTTCCCAACCCCGGTCATTGGTCCGAAGATTTTGGGTAGCGAACGCCCGGCCCGTCCGCAGGAGGGGCAAGAACTCGGCCTGACGGACTCTGTCTGGGATGTGACGATCCGTTGTTGGCATAAGGACCCTGCTAAACGACCAGCGATGGCGGAAGTGGTTGGGCTCCTACGCGAATTGCTCGCGTCATCTCTCCCCATAGAATCAGACCTGAGTGATTTCTTCCAAGCCTGTAACACTTTGGGCGGGAACGATCAGAAAGAGAAGGCACAAGAGTTTGCTGATAGTCTTGATCAGGTGCGCCGTGATAAAAAGTATAATTTATAATATCAGCTGCCCTCATCATACATCTAGATTCTTGACAGCGCAGATCTCCAAGAACAAGAACGCGAGCAATATCTGATGTACTTGCGGAAGTTGTGCAACACCTTTTGCATTCTTCCATCCTCGTTCACGGTCTCACAAGAATTCGTTAAACGTGATCCTGCTCCC